>Ga0316189_10001579_pt1 | contig 22596 bp, 24 predicted proteins | sample LowCovwburrow_MG_FD_204930 | JGI IMG/M metagenome (GOLD analysis project Ga0316189, IMG submission 204930) | Coastal sediment microbial communities from Maine, United States - Lowes Cove worm burrow | ecosystem: Environmental > Aquatic > Marine > Coastal > Sediment | place: USA: Maine... | reverse complement strand
TACCTCTCGCCCGACTCCACCTCAACAAGCCACAAACCTTTGCTTTCGTTATACGTTAGCTTTGTGACGGCCTGGTTTGTTTTTGCGTTTTTTCTTAGATCGAATTTATCGATGACGTAGTTCGTGTATTCGAGCAATTCGCTTTGCGGCGAATATTTTTTCTTGAATTTATAAGGAACAAAGGAAATAGAATACAAACCGGTTGGGATATCTACCTCGGCGCCTGGATACGAGTTGTCCCGCCAGGTTCCGCCGATATCAGAGCCTCTCTCTAGCAGGACAAAGTCATTGAAATGGTTTTTCTTTAAACGTATGGCCGCCAGCAAACCTGAAAAACCGGTGCCGATAATCATGGTTTCAAAATACTGAGCATCCTTTTTCATGACTTGTCTTCTTACCCTGCCAGTTTCTACCAAGTGAAGTGGCTCTTAGTTTAGAGACAGAAGCTTAAGAGGACCTTAAATGCACGGCATCAAAAACACCGGTATCTACGTAGTTCGAATCGTCGCTCCCGGGCCTATAGTTAGAAAGGAGGCGCACTATGGACGATTCAGTTATTCAGATTGTTGCTGCCATGGCGATGGTAGGCATTGCGGCTGCCATGATCTTGGGATTCCGGCGATATTTGGCGGTTAACTCGGAGCGAAGAATGCGGTCGATGCTTGAGTCCGTCGGGCTCGATCCCGAGATTGCCACGAATGGCGAAATTCCCACCATCATGAAAGAAGTACGGCAGCGCTGTCGAAGTTGTGCGAACGAGTCTGTCTGTGAACGATGGTTACAGGGCAAGAAGGATGACGGTAACGATTTCTGCCCGAACGCGAAGGTTTTCGACGTACTCAGGAAACACAGCCACGCTGCCTGACAGACAGCCCCGACCGCTGACCTGACATAATCGGACCGACAATCCGAGAATGACGGAACCAAATAACTCACTGTTACGTGTTAGTTAGCAAGGGAAATAACACAAACTCAGGGAGGAGTTTTGGTGCGTCTTAAAACAAGTGCTAAGCAGGACAACGAGACATGCGGTGAGGGTAAGTACTGCGTCAAGTTGCATTCTCGCCGGGCCTCACTCGTAAACGAGTTTTGCCTTGATGCGAAAGAGAACAATATCGCGAATATTGAAGCGGCAGCAGAGTTATTGCGCGAAACGATGACGCCATGCGATTTTGTATCAACGACGGTTACGCTAACTAGCGGCGAAGGGACGAGCGAGGAATCAATCTTGCAGTTCGACCCCCAATCAGAAGTCAGCTGATACTGCGGTGTGATGGTCTGGCGACGCAACTATCGGCTAGACAATGTTGAGCTCGAGGATCTCGTCTCCGTATTGGTCGAAGGTTTCCGTTGAACTCCATCCCAGGTGCCTGTAGAAACCGTATGACCTGCTCATCGGGTCGGGGGAACAGCCCAGGAATAGCCGGCTGTGTCCATGCTCCGCCAGGCCCTTGATCATCCTGTTCAACAATTCGCGACCGATACCAAGGTCTTCGAAATCCGGTAGTAGCGCGAGAACCACAATCTCCCCGGTTTCGCGCGCACCGAAGCAGTAGCCAACAATATCTCCGTCGACGGTGCAGATGTGGCCCGGAAGCGCACCGCTGCGGATGCCCTCCCCCCAAGATTTTGCGGTTACACCGATGGAGCGAAGCCTGTCTTCCGAGGCGGCGTTTTGCCGTGTTTTTCCGCGCAGGGCTACGCACTCTGCGGCGTCCTCTGAATGCGCTTCCCTATATTTTATGTGCATGGACTGAATTTGCGAATATGAGCGGCCTCTCAGCATCATATCAGCCGAATGGCTACTTTCTAGTGGCACGCGACCGTGCGTTGCCAATTCGGGTAAACTTCTGCAATGCAACGCCTACCAAGGATTCGACAATTCCTAAAGCAGCATTCGGGGCTGTTCATTAACTCACTGTTTTTCGTTGTTGCGTTTCTTGCGATCAGCACATTCCAATCTCGCAACATGCTTTCGACATCCGGCACAACGGCCCCTGCCCTCAACGGCCCACTGTTGCGGGGCGGCAGTTACGATATCGCCGCCGCAGGCAACCGGCCGACGCTCATCTATTTTTTCGCGCCTTGGTGCAAGTTCTGCGCCGTCAGCTCCGACAACCTTACGCGCTTACGTCGATTACGGGATGATGATTCGCTGGAAATCCTGACCGTGGTACTCGACTGGAAAGACCGCGACGAGGTCCGTGACTATGTCGATCGTCACGAGCTTGATCTGCCTGTTGTGCTCGGCGATAGCCGAGTCGCGCAAGACTGGCAGGTCTATGCATTCCCGACCTACTACGTGCTTGGCAGTGATGGACGCATCTATCGTCGCGATCTTGGCTACAGCACACAATTCGGCTTGTGGTGGCGGACCTGGTTCGTCGATTAAGCAGACGACGTCATCCCTCAACGCGATCGAACACTTCGCTGCCAGAGTCTGCCGTCGATCACTGAAAGTCCGAGCGCAATCACGGCCATTCCCAGGAAGTGTAGCCACTGGAGGTGCTCATCGAGAAAAAGAGCGCCCAGCAGGATCGCGGTTACAGGAATCAGCAAGGTCACCAGAATCGCGTTTGTAGCGCCGGCAGTCGCCAACAAGCGGAAGTACAAAATGTACGCCAATGCCGTCGAAAAAACCGCCATCACAATCACCGAAATCCATACCTTGGCGCTTGACTCCATCAGCTCGCTCGGTGAGTCAAACGCGAGGACTAACAGAATCATGATGAACGATGACATCAGAAGCTGGCCGGAGGCCGCAACGATGGGATCGATATTCATTCGGGTGAACCGCCGCGCATAGACTCCGGCGAATGCGTAGGACAACGCAGCACCCAGCACCGCGACTTGAGCGAGCAGATTGACGTCGACACCCGCCAGAGCCTTGGGCCCGATGAGAACAGCAACGCCGATGAGACCCAATACGGCGCCGAACAACCTGGGGCGTGTCACTGGCTCGTCCTTTAGCCACACACCAGCAACGATTACCGAGAAGATTGGCGCGGCCGCAGTGAGTATGCCAGCAAGACCCGATTCGATTTCCTTCTGACCCCAGACGATGAGAAGAAACGGAACTATGTTGTTGAGCAGTCCCATCCAGAAGAACGCCGCCCAGGCAGAAAATGATCGCGGCACCGGCAGTCCCGCTGCCAATACTATTCCCCAGATCACTACGGACGCGATAACCACACGTACGCCGACGATGAGCAGTGGCGACCACTCAGTCAGGGCGATCTCGACAAAGAAATAGGAGCCGCCCCAAAGCATCGACAACAGCACCAGCATGGTCCATTCCACGAGCCCCATGCGCGCATTGATGTTGGCTGAATTCATACCCCGGAGGATAGCTGGTCGCAGCGCTTTTCACGACCAAAGCCACTGAATCAATCGCTATTGTTGTCGCCCTGGAACGGGAATGACATCATGCTGATCTGCGTCACTGCGAAAGGTGAAATAGTTGTTGCTACAGGACTACCTGGAACGCATCGCATACGACGGTGGCATTTCTCCGTCTTTGAGCGTTCTCAAGGCCTTGCTCGCACATCACGTGCAAAGCGTACCTTTCGAGAACGTTGATGTGCAGCTGGGAACAAGCCTGACCACGGACCCTGCGGCCGCTTACGAGAAAATCGTCCTTCAGCAACGCGGCGGATGGTGCTACGAGCAGAACGGTCTGTTCGGCTGGGCTTTGTCTGAAGTTGGTTTCGATGTTACCCGCGTAGCGGCTGCGGTCATGCGTATCGAACGCGGTGACATGGCGAGCGCCAATCACCTGTGCTTGCTCGTAACGCCTGTTGACACGGATCAGACGTTTCTTGTCGATGTGGGCTTCGGCGGTAGCATGATAGCGCCGATACCTCTTGCCGAATCCGACCATCAACAGGCTCCCTTTCGCATTGGTCTTCGCAGAACTGCGGATAGTCATTGGCGCTTTTGGGAAGACCTCGGTAAGGGCGAGTTCAGTTTCGATTTTCGGGCCGAAACGGCGGACGAAGATGCATTAAGCGATAAGTGTAATTTCCTGCAAACCGATCCCTCATCAGGGTTTGTTCAAAACCTCGTCGCGCAGATTCGCTTACCTGATCAGCACACGACTTTGCGTGGCAAAGTCTTCAGCGTGGCGACATCACGTGGCATAGAGACGACAATACTTGGCTCTGCCGATGAACTGCTTGCGGTATTGAGCAACGAGTTTCGCCTTGACGTTCCCGCTGTACGTGATCTCTGGCCACGCATCGAAGAACGTCATGCAGAGTTGATGCGTGAAAAAGAATTAGCAGACACGTACGAAATTCGGGGCCGGGCGAACAACAAGTCGCTCCGCTAGTCGACTGAATGTCATCCAGCGACGCCAGATTGCGCGTCTGTCTATTCCCAGATCGCGTATTGCCGCACCGTGGTCGATCATCACGGCGATCGCTGCCAGCACCATAGTTGCTCGCCAGATCAGGATGAACAGCCCGCGTTTCCAGGCGCGGTCGCACTGGCTGTTCAGAAAACAACAATGAAAATCGAGATGCGACTGCTCGTCGCTGACGAGTTCGCGAAGCCAGCTTCGTATTGGCGATTTCGGGAGCCGGGTTGCAAGCAAGTGGTAGTAGCAAATGCCGACTACCTCGGCCGCGAGCAATACCAGCACCTTAAGACGCAGACCAATAAGACGACGCGTTGAGACGAATAGCGTGGCGGTCCAGTTATCGTTTATGAGTTTGCCGCCAAGTTGCTGTACACAGACGGCGAGAATATCGGCATGCCGGTTCTCCTCGCGAACGAACAACGCCATTGCATCGGCATAGTGCTCGTCAATCTGCGGCAGGTTACTAGCGCGCGCCTGCTCGATGATCGTGCCGCCACCTGATTCGCCCAATTGAAAGATGGCCAACGACTGTGCCAGCGAAGGTGGCAACTCTGAATACACTCTCAGCGGTTCTGCTACAGGCAGCAGCCGGTTCCTGCGGCCCTCAAACAGTTCCTTCCACTCGCGCCAACACGTAGTCCGCCTTCCCATCCACCTGCCCCTTCAAAGAGTCTGGGGATTGTTTTACGTCTCCGTTCTGGCCTTCTTGGGGCGCGATTGTGTCGAAATATGGCGCTGCCGGCTGCCTCGTTCGAGAACGAACACGTTGCCCGCCAGTACGAGCAGCGTGCCAATAACAATCGAGGCGTTGAGCTGCAATCCTTCGAACATTAGCGACAGTATTAACGCAACAACCGGGAACATGACCATCGCGTATCCCGCCTTGTGGGCGCCAATGCGGCCCAACAGAGTGAGGTAGGCACCAAACGCAATGATTGATCCGAACACCGTGAGATAGGCCAGCGACAAAACGTAGCCGGTGGAAAAATCAAAGGCGAATGTGTGTCCAACCACGACCGATGAAATGGCGGACAGCACACAGCCGTAGAACATGCCCCAGGCATTTGACTGCACGATGGGCAAGCCGCTCTTTTGCGCACCCTGCGACGCCATGTTGCCGAACGATGCGGCTAGCGCGCCGAGTATGGCCAGCACCGAACCGAAGAACACCCCGTCCGAAAACGAGATGTCGCTGACCTGTGGTGCGAACAGCGTGACGATGCCGACAACGCCCAGCAACGAACCGATAATTGTGCGGCGCCCTGCCCTGATGCCAAAGAAAAACCGTGCATTCAGGATATTCATCCATACGATTGAAGAGAACGCGATCGCCGTCATCGCGGAGGTAATGTAGATCTGCGCCCGGTAGGCGAATACGTAGTTGAGTCCAAAAAGGAACAGCCCAAGCAGTACAAACCAGCCGTGCTGGCGAATACCGAAAGAGAGATTCAGCTTCTTGTACTTGCTCCACGCAAATAGCAGCAGCGAAGCGCCTGCATAGCGGTACACAACGGATACTTCCGGCTCCACGATGCCGAGTTGGAACTCGATGGCGAACCAGGTCGAGCCCCAGACGAGCACAGTGATCAGGTAGAGCGCCAGATTACTCACGATTCGTCCTTGATGCCGCGTGCCGCCATTATCTAGGGCGTGACAATGTTGAACCAGAACTCGAAGTTGTCGAGTAGACCGATTAACTCCACCAACGCGTCAACATCACCATCAACCTGAACCGTATTTGAATCGATCAGCTGCCCGACAGGCACTCCCGCCATCGTCATGGCGAGAAAACCGCGACGCGTCAACTGGAGGTCGACGTCGGCGCCCGAGGCACGTTTACCGACTGCGTGATTCAGAACGCCATTGGCAAGCGTCACCAGGTAGTCCGAATCAGAATCGCTGAAATGAAAATTGATAACCGTTCGCTTTCCGGCAGCCTCGGGCCCGTTCAGCCGCACGGCCAGGGCATTGAACAACTCGCCCAGTGTCAGCGCGTTGACCATGTCGGCACGCCCGGTTCGGACTGTATCCGCTGTCGTTATGCCGTTTCTAAGCTCACTTGCCGCCGAAAGGTAAAAATTCCGCCATTGACCCGATTCGGCCTGGTAACCCAGTTGCTCCAACGCATCGGCCTGCAGTCGTTTCGCCTCTGTGTTGTCCGGATCTGCGAAGACGACGTGGTTAACCACTTCAGCAACCCAGCGGAAATCCCCTTCCTCGTAAGCAACCCGCGCCTTCTCGAGCACCGCGTCCGGCCCACCCATAAATTCGACATACCTGGTCGCCGCGTCCTCTGGCGGCAATGGATGCATGTTCGCCGGATTGCCATCGAAATAGCCCAGGTATTTCTGATACACAGCACGGGAATTGTGACTCACGGTGCCGTAGTAGCCACGGTTGTACCAAACCTGTCCAAGTTCGGGCGGCAGTTCCAGTTGCTCTGAAATCTCGTCCGGTGTGTAGCCATGATTGGCGAGCCGCAGCGTCTGGTCGTGGATATAGCGATAGGCATCGCCCTGCTTGCGCAGGTACTCGACGATATTGCCGTAGCCCCAGCGTGGCCAGTGGTGACTGCCAAAAAGTGCGTCGGTGTCCTCCGGAATCAGGTCGACCGCTTCGTGCAGGTAATTACTCCATAACAACGCGTCGCGTACCTGGGCGCCGCGCATCGTATAGACGTTGTGCAAGGTAGCATTGGCCTCTTCTGCTGCGAAGAAGGCTTTCATTTGCGGCAAATAGAACATCATTTCTGCAGGCGCTTCGGCGAACGGCGTATTCATGAAGACAAATTGAACACCGTCGATGTTGAGCTCCTGACCGGTTTCCGTCACAAGTTCTGTTGGCGCGATCAATGTGACCTCGCCGGTTGAAATCGCATTCCCGAGTCCAGCGCCAATACCGCCCTTGTCATCCTTGGGGAGCAACGAGCCAAACATGTATGACGCCCGTCGCGTCATCACGTTGCCGGCAAGAATATTCTCTGACACGGCATAGTCCATAAATCCGTCGGATGCGATGACACGCACGTTGCCTTCAGCCACATCTTGCTGGCTGATGACCCCCTTCACACCGCCGAAATGATCCGCGTGGCTGTGGCTGTATATCACCGCGACTATCGGTTTTTCTGGAAGATGCTCAAAAGCGAATTGCATCGCTGCTTTTGCGGTCTCAGCTGTCAGCAACGGATCGATCACTATGTAACCGGAATCGCCTTCGATGATCGTAATGTTCGAAAGATCGAACCCGCGCAACTGGTAGATACGCTCTGTTACCTCGTACAGCCCGTACCGGGAATTCAGCTGCGCCTGGCGCCAGAGGCTCGGATTAACCGATGCCGGCGGCGCGTGATCTGCAAATGCGAACTGACCCAGATCCCAGACCACGTTTCCGGCATCGTCACGAATCTCAGTACTCGCGGGCTTTGCAACAAAGCCTCGGTCGGCAAGCCCGAAATCCTCAGCATCGGCAAACGGCAATTCCCCGATGACAGCTGCATTCGCGTCACGTGTCGACGCGGCGGCCTCCCGGCGCAGATCCTGTTGCGCCGCCGCAACAGCGGGAAAGGTGAGAATTACTATCAAAAACAGAAGTTTGTCCATCATAAATGTTGGTCGCTTATTGACTGGCCTCAATGGCGGGCGTCTAATACCAAATATAACCTAAACCAGGGGGAGCATTATGAAGCCTCGCGTTCTACGCCGGGTTCCGGCATTTGTTGTATCCGCAACACTCTTTTCACTGTCTGCAAGCCAGGTCTACGCTCAGGAAGCTCCCAGATCGCTCGAAGAGATCGTCGTAACGGCGGCCTATCGCGAACAGGGTCTGCAGGATGTCCCTGTCTCGATTTCAGCTGTGACTGGAGAAACGATTTCACGCGCGGCCATCCAGAAGGCTGAGGATATCCAGTTCCTGGTGCCGAATTTCACGCTGACCGAAACCGGCATTGGCACCAATGCGTTCATTCGTGGCGCCGGATCAGGCATTAACCAGGCATTCGAGCAGTCTGTCGGAACCTATATCGACGGCGTACATTTCGGCCGTGCGCAACAGTGGCGTTCGCCATTCCTGGACGTTGAACGCGTAGAGGTTCTTCGCGGACCGCAATCTATCCTGTTCGGCAAGAACTCGGTTGCTGGCGCGCTGAACATCAGTACAGCGAAGCCAACTGACGAATTCGAAGGCAGCCTCGCGGCATCGTGGGAGTTCGAGAACGAGGAGTCCATCATCGAGGGCATGGTATCGGGACCGATCTCTGATCGTGTGCGCTATCGTATTGCAGCGCGACAACGTGAACTGAAGGGCTACATGTTCAATGCGACACTTGGCGAGGACGAGCCGAATCGCGAGGACTGGACGGTTCGCGGTACGCTCGAATTTGATGTCACCGATAACCTCGTTGCGACCTTCAAAGCTGAGGTTGGCGAGTTTGATGTTGACGGTCGTCATATTGAAATCGTCAACGAGCTGCCAGCGGCAGGCGGGCCGTTCCAGGGCCTGCAATACAACCAGATTCTGACAGGCGTTTTCGGCGCTGATCCAAGCGTAAACAACGTTGTGCAGGACGACATTCGCTCGTCCAATGGTGATTTCAGCTACAACGATTCCGAGAACTTCGCCCTGACACTTGACTGGGCCCTTGGTGATTACAACCTCGAGTCGATCACGGCCTTGTCGACCTTCGAATACGATGAATTCTGTGACTGCGACTTTACGGGCGCGGACGTATTCGGTGCGGCTTTGCAGGAGACTTACGACCAGTTCAGCCAGGAGTTCCGGCTCTCATCGCCGATCGGCGAGCGCTATGACTACATCGCTGGCATCTACTACCAGACCAGCGAACACGATTACAAGGATCAGATCACCGTATCCCCGACGTCGGTTCTCATAGCAGCAATTAACGCCGCGAACCCCGGCTTCGGCAACCTCGTTGCGGGAACGCAGGCATCACGCCTCGCAACCGTCGATGCGGATGTCATCAGCGCCTTCGCACAGTTCAACTGGCATTTGAGTGAATCCTTTACCTTGCAGCTTGGCGCACGTATCACCAATGACCAGCGCGACGGATTCCGCACGCTTGAAATTGTGAGTGGGGACTTCTCACCATTGCCACCCGCTCAAGCAGCAGCACCGCTGGTTTACGCGAATCTGTTTGGTATTTCGTCGACCAACCTGGCTAATCTTGGTCCCACGGGCGCCGCATTGATCGGATTACTTGGCGAACTTCCGGTAGAAGGTTCACGCGACAAGACCAAGACCTCGCCGGAAATCAAGCTTGTCTGGAGCGTGGGCAGCGATAACCTGCTCTACCTCAGCGCTGCAGAGGGCTTCAAGTCAGGTAGTTTCGACTTCCGCGCCAACAACCGAAACTTCTACCCGGACATGGCGACATCGTTCGAGTTCGAAGATGAGGAAGCGACGAACTTCGAGTTCGGCGGCAAGTTCCTGCTCGCCGATGGTGCCATGGAGCTTAATTTCGCGACGTTCTTTACCGAGTACGACAACCTGCAGATCTCAATTTTCGACGGTGTCCTCGGCTTTAACGTGGGCAATGCGGCGAGCGCCGAGATTAAGGGCCTCGAAGTTGATATGCGCTGGGCCGCAACCGACTCCCTGACGATATCGGGCGGCCTGGCATTGACCGATTTCGAATTCACCGATTTCGAGAATGGCCAGTGCTATTTTGGCGCGACGCCGGATGTCGATATCGATGGTGATGGTGTACCAGAGCTCTGTGACTACACCGGCAATTCCAACCAAATGGTCTCGGACGTCCAGGGTAATGTCTCTTTCGACTTCCGTACCCCGGTCGGGCGCAACCTTGAATTCGGCGCCTTGCTCGATGTGTTCTACACCAGCGACTACGATGCCTCCGCAACCTATGACCCGGGGCTCGTGCAGGACAGCTATACGATGTTGAATGCACGCGTCAGTATTGGTTCCCAATCGGGCCGCTGGACAATCGCGGCTCTCGCCAAAAATCTCACGGACGAAAGGGTCCTGAGCTTCGGCGGTGACACGCCGCTGGCCGGCAGCACTTTCGGCGCCAAGTCCAACTACGCCTTCTACGGTCGCGGCTCAACGATTAGCCTGCAGGGCACGGTGCGCTTCTGACCCGGCGGCACAAGTAGTTCCGTACGGCGATGGAGCAGCTACTCCTGATTGCGCCCATCGCCGTACCGGTCCTGTTCTGGGCCGTCTACCACTACTACAAAGACAGACACTTGCCCGAACCTGTCGGGAACCTGGTGTTCACTTTCTTGCTAGGCATCGGCGCCGCCTGGGTTTCGACCGCGCTGTACTCCGGACTCGGCGTTATCGGCCTGCGATTCGATGCGGGCTATCTTGCAGATACCAGCACCTGGGCCTTACTCGCTTACTCGTTGCTCGCGATCGGCCCGATCGAAGAACTCGCCAAGCTGCTCCCGTTCCTGCTTGTTGTATTGAGATTCAAGGAATTTGATGAGCCCATGGACGGGATCATCTATGCATCATTCATCGGTCTTGGGTATGCCGCGGTCGAGAACTGGCAGTACCTTGACTACCTGACCACGACCGAAGCACTTGCCCGTGGCTTTGCCAGTCCGGTGATCCATATTCTGTTCGCGTCAATCTGGGCACACTGGATTGGTCAGGCGTTTCTTGCGGGGCGCTCAATAGTACCGGCAACACTCGTCAGCCTGGGCGTTGCAGCCGGGCTTCACGGTCTCTACGACTTTGTCGTGATTCTCAATGCGCACTTTGCGTTGCCAATCGCGGCGCTGCTCATCGTGAGCATGTGGCTATGGCGCCTGAAGGTCCTGCGCGCCATGCACAAAGCAGCCTCTCAGGAGCGTTGAAAGTTGTATGGGTCGCTCGCGCGTGGATCCTCGGCTGCGGGCTCATCGAGCACGAGTTCCAACATCGCGTCCGGCTCGTCCATAAGCTCACTACAACGTTTCTGAATCAATTCCAGCTTCAGTGACACGCTGGATTGCGACAACGGCGTTTCCATTTCTTTTTTGTCCATTCCCTGGGGCCTTTGTTACCTGTCGCCATAGTGCGACAGCACTAATGTCGCAGTATAGAGACAGGGTTGGCCCGAAAGTGTGAACCGGGTCACACTAAAATTGCCCCAAAAACGGTTTCTGCTGCACTTATGTCAAGTACAGCTAACCGGGGCCCTGACTGAGCACCGCCATCAGGATTGCAATGCCCTCAACGAAGTTACCGAGTCGGATATTTTCGTTCGGACTGTGCTGGTTATTGTCGATATTTACGGTCGGCACGATGGCCGCAGATACGCCGAGCGTCTCCACCAGGGGTGAAATCGGAATAGACCCACCCATCGTTCGTATCAGGATCGCCTCCTTTCCATAGAGGTAGCGCATCCCTGCCCTGGCCATGAGTCCCGCCGGTGAATCGAAGTCGGAGCGAAATGCGCCGTAGCTGATCTCTGAGCGTATTGTCACGAGTTTCGGATAGCGCGCACGTTCGGCGTCTGTGGGTTCAGCATCGATAATATGGAATCCCATGCTGCGAATGTGGTCGCTGACCAGGTCAATCAGGCGCTGCCCATCAGACTCCTTGACCAGCCGGATATCTATTTCCGCTGTCGCGCTGGGCGGGATGATCGTCCTGGACGCGTTACCCACCCAGGCGGCGCGAATACCACGCACGTTGAGCGACGGATACTGCAGCGCTTCCTGCAGCGATGCAGCGACAGCGTCGGATCTCGCAACGCCCGCATTGGCGAGAATTTGCGCCTCGTCGTCAGGTACTGCTGCGAGCAATCGCCGCTCCTCATCACTGATGGCAATACCGTCATAGAATCCCGGCAGTGTGACGCGGCCGTCGGCGTCTTTTACTGACGCGAGAATCCGCGCCAGGTCAAAAACCGGGTTTGGCATGAAGTTGCCATAGTGCCCGCTGTGCTGCGCCACCTTGGGGCCGTATGTGACGAGCGTCATTGTCGCGATCCCGCGGGCGCCGAACGTCACGGTCGGTTCATTCGATGCATGCGGGGGGCCGTCAAATATGAGCAGGAAGTCGGCTGCAAGCAGGTCGCTCTCGCGTGCGACAGCGGCGGCAAGGTGCGGCGACCCGAGCTCCTCCTCGGTATCGATAATCACCTTCAGGTTGTAATCCGGCACGAAACCGAGGCTGTCGAGCAGTGCGACCGCCGTCATGAACTGTGTCATCGGGCCCTTGGAGTCCGAGGCTGAGCGGGCAAATACGCGCCAATCCGGGTCAAAACGTTCGCTCAGAGAATCCCAGGGTATTGGGTGCCACTGGCCCAGTTCATCAGGTGCTTTGAGAACCGCATCGAACGGATCCTGCTGCGCCCACGCAGCCGGGTCAACAGGCTGGCCGTCGGCCTGCAGGTAAATAAGTATCGTGCGTTTAGCGTCAGGCACCAACCGCTGAGCGAACAAGGCCGGATTGCCATCGGTCGCTATTCGCTGCGTTTCGAACTCGCGCTCGGCAAAGGCCTTCTCCATCCAGACGACGAGCATCTCGATATCCCCGGCGTGCCCTGCGTCGTTCGGCAACGCGAGAAACTCCCGATACAGGGCGAGCGCCTCGAACTTGCCAGTCTCGACAGCCTGCCTGATCGCCTCGACGGGTGGTGGATCAGCCTGGGCCTTGTAAGACAGGCACAAAGCGGACATCCCGAGACCGGCAATAAGTAAAAGAAGAGACCACCTCATAGAGGCAGCCTCTTCTTGTAACACCAGTTGCGTGTGAGGTTTCTTACGGTTTGAGTCTCTCAACTACGCCAAGAACGATGCATGTGGCTGCAGCAGCGTTGAACAGGCCGCTAAGCCCACCTAAGGCCATCGTGATGTACTCACCAACTGCCGGGATCCCACCAAGCGCACCATGGACCGCGATCAATGCCAGGGCAGCGATCAGGAGTCTCTGGCGGTCTTCTTCGGCTGTGAACCAGCCACCGGCGATACCAAGTACAGCGACGATAGCAGCGCCGTACGGGAGTGCTACGAAAGCACCGACAACAGCGACCAGGACGCCAACAAGTTTGACGATTTTATCTACACCCATGTCTTATCCCCTTATGCTTGTTTTTTTGAATGTTATTTCAAGCTATTTATTATTATTTTCTAGTCCACGAGCCGCGGACCCGGAGAGTCTAGCAGGTATCAGGAATTCTTGTTTAATGTTATAAAATAATGTCTTACGTAACTTTTAAAGAATTGACTTTAATCAAATACGGCCTGTTTTTGAGCAAAAGAAAGACTATTCCCTAGAAGCGGACGAGCGCCGAACCCCAGGTAAATCCGGCTCCAAATGCCTCAAAAAGGAGCAAATGGCCCCGCTGAATTCGACCGTCACGGACAGCCGTATCCAGTGCGAGTGGCACAGAAGCGCTCGACGTGTTTGCATGTTCGTCGACCGTCACAACAACCTTGTCCATCGAGAGGTCGAGTTTCTTCGCTGCAGCCGTAATAATCCGGAGATTCGCCTGGTGCGGCACGAGCCAGTCCAGGTCATGTTTGTCGACGCCATTTCCGTCCAGGGTTTCCTGCGCCATGGACCCAAGCGTGCTGACCGCCTTGCGGAACACAGCGTTGCCCTGCATCTGGATATACGCCTTGCCCGATCGGACCTCGTCGTAGCCCGATGAGATGCCATGTGGCACCTCCAGGAGATCCTCAAACGCCCCATCGGCATGGATATGGGTTGAAATAATGCCGGGTTTGTCGCTCGCCTGCAGCACCACGGCCCCTGCGCCATCGCCAAACAACACAGCGGTCCCACGATCCTCCCAGTTCACGATACGGGACAGAGTCTCGCTGCCAATGACCAATGCGGTGGTCGCACCGCCGGTGACGACCATGCGATTCGCGATATCGAGGGCATAAACAAACCCAGAGCAGACCGCTTGCACGTCAAATGCTGGAAATCCATGGATATCGAGCTTGCGCTGAACAATGCATGCCGTGCTCGGAAATACTTTGTCGGGCGTCGTTGTGCCGACCACGATCAGGTCGATATCGCTCACCTCGATGCCGGCCATTTCGATGGCTTTGTGCGCCGCGGCCAACGCCATGTCCGAGCAGTTCTCCCCTTCTGCGGCAACGTGGCGCCTGCAGATACCGGTCCGATCCCGGATCCACTCGTCCGAGGTATCGATCGACTTCTCAAGGTCCTTGTTGGTGACCACTTTTTCAGGCAGGTAGCTGCCTGTGCCCGCAATTCTCGAGTAGATCATGGCGTGGGTCTCTAGTCGCCCTGGCGCAGAAAGTCCGCTATTTCGCGCAATGTCGGATAGTCGAAGATATCACTAATGTCGAGTTTTCCGGGATATCGTTCGTCCACGGCCAGCGCGATTTCGGTCAATGTCAGCGAGCTGATGCCGACCTCAAACAGGTTGTCATCGGGCCCGATCAGGCGTTCTTTTGAAAATTCGCGGCAAATCAGCTCAAGTTCGGCAACCAGTGGATCGTCGTCGACGCCTTCTGTGGAGATCTCCGGTGCAAGCTTGGCCAAGACCTCGGCATACTCGCCATCGAGGTAGGCGTTGAGCATCGCTGCACGCTGGATCTTGCCGCTGGTCGTTTTCGGAATCTTGCGAACCGGAATGACATGATCGACCTCGAGGCCCGTGTGTTCGCCAATGCGGGCGGTGACCTTGTTCGCCAGTATCTTGAAGGTGTCGAGATCACGCTTGAACATCGCGAATACCAGCAGTTCCTCGGTCTGGCTTTCGTGGGTCCTGGTCCCGGCCACGACGACCTTACCCAGGTCCAGCCCCTCGACGTCTGCGGCGATTTCCTCAATGTCATGCGGATAGTAATTCTGTCCGTTGACGATAATGATGTCCTTGGAACGCCCGGTTATTACGAGTTCTCCATCGACAAACACGCCACAGTCGCCGGTGCGCAGCCAGCCATCATCGGTAAAAAGGCTCGCAGTCGTTGCCTCGTCACCGTAAATCTTCTTGGTCACATTGCCACCGAAAAGCTGGATATTGCCGACCTTGCCAGTCTCCAGGACCTGGTCGGCATCGTCAGCGATGCGAATTTCCATGTCGCGAATGGCAGGACCAACCTTGACGAAACTGACGGCATCCACGTCACCCAGTTCCGCGGGCTCCCAGGGCTCGCCGATACGCAGGGAGTGCCGGTGGGCAACGATTCGTGAGTACTCCGCACCAATGTCGGACATTGAGACACCAACCGACGCTTCCGCCATGCCATACACCGGAGTCATCGCGGTCCTTTTCAGGCCGTAGGGCGCCAGCGCATCGAGAAATTCCTCGCATAGCGAGTACGAGATCGGTTCGGCGCCGTTCAGGATCAGCTTGACGCAGGACAAGTCCGCCTCCGGCAGGCCTTTGCGTTCAAACAGCTTGAGGAAGTGCTTGTACCCGAAATTTGGTGAACACAGTTGCGTCGCTCGCAACTCATTGGCCTTGATCATCCACAGGAGCGGCCTGCGCACGAATACATTGGTGTCCATGACGGCATGGTTCATTCCTGCCCCCAGCGCGCTGAGGTGATAGCCGATCAGTCCCATATCGTGTGTCAGGGGCATCCAGCTCAAGCTGACGTCGTCCTCAGTCCAGCCCGCAGCTTCCACGATGGCGCGAATATTCACACACAGGTTGCGATGTGTGAGGCAGACGCCTTTCGGGTCACTCGTTGATCCTGAGGAATACTGGATAAACGCGAGATCGTCCGGTGTTGCCGCGCAGATTTCGCCATTATTGCCGGGGACAACATCGCTCATCAATGCAGATCGTGACTCGAGAATCGCAGTGACATCATCCAGCGCATTTTCTTTCGAGAAATCCAATAAACGCTCGAGCAAGTCAGACTCTGTAAACAAGGTGGCACGATCGAGTTGGCGCAGAATGCGGAACAGCTTGTGCCGATGCTCGTCGCTAATACCAACCGCAACAGGTACAGGCACAATCCCGCCGAGAATTGCGGCCCAGTAGGCGACGACAAAGCTCTCGTTGGACTTACTGAAGATGACGAGCTCGTCGCCCTTCGCCATCCCGCGAGCCTGCAGGGAGCCCAGGAGCGCCAGGGCACGATCCCACAGCTCGGAAAAGGCAACGATGCTCTCGTCGTCTTCCCCATCAATGAAGCGAATATGGCGGTCACGGCTCTTCAGGTCGGAGAGCAGGTCAATCAGAGTGTCGTAAAGTCTCATGGCGTGCTGGCTGTGAAAGCAGGCGCAATATTACATTGACCGGCGGCGAACCGATACTGCAAACTCGCCGCAGCCACATCAGCTAAACGCCATGAGCAATAAACAAGCAAAAGATTATCAATCGGTCGAGTCGCGTCGCAATCCGCGTTCGGGCCGTCGCATGACAGCGCTGCGCCGTTTCTACTACGCCATCGGCATGCCAGTACTTCGCGGTCTTACTCGCCTGTTGACGAGCACGTATCGCGTGCAGGTCGTTTTTGGCCAGGAGCATATTGAACCCTTCTTCGACGGCAAAACGGTGTGTGCGCCGGCCTACTGGCACCAGCACCACGTGTTGTGCTCAGGCCTGGTCCGCGACTGGGTCAAACGCGGTTTCAAGGCCTGCTTCCTGATCTCCGGTTCGGTCGACGGCGAAGTGCCGGAGCGCATTGCGCGCGCCTATGGCGCTGAGGTCATTCGCGGCTCGGCCAACCAGAGCGGCGCCCTGGCCTTGCGCGACCAGCATCAGATGATGAAGAAAGGATACTCGATCGTCACCACGCCTGACGGCCCACAGGGCCCGCAGCACGAGCTCAAAACTGGCGTTATGGTCATGGCGCGAGTAGGCGGCGTACCCATCGTGCCGGTATCCTGCGCGGCCGACCGCGCGTGGTATCTCGATCGCTGGGACCGCTTCATGATCCCGAAACCCTTTAGTCGGGTCGTCATTGGCATTGGCGAGCCTTATGAGATCCCACGCGAAACAAGGCTCGATGACATTGAGTCGCACAGGCTGAACGTTCAGCAACGAGTCATGTCTCTCATGCAAGAATGCGAGGACAGGCTTAAGGCCGACTGAGGGCTGGTTTTTGAACCGATATTTGAGCATGTTGCCGTTGCTGGTGCTGTACGCGACGCCCCTGCAGGCGGAGTCTTTGTTGACGCCTCACAAAGCGACTTACAAGATCAAGATCAGCGTTCTCGGTGGTCAACTGGATACAGAGCTGCGGCGGACAGCGACAGGATACTCAGCGACCCACATTGTTGAGCCAACGGGCATGTCGCGCATGTTCTCCCGAGGCAGCATCGTCGAGACTTCCGATTTCGATTCGGCACCCGGCGGAGTCCGGCCACGCGAGTATGTATCTGACGACACGCTGTCCCGTGAGGAAGAACATGCCAGGATCCACTTTGACTGGGACACAGGGGAAGCGCGCGGTACCGTCAATGGCAACGACGTCGTTTCCGTCATCGAGGGGCTCGCCCACGATCGGATCTCGATTCAATATGAGGTTATGCACGACCTGATCAGCGGCAATGCCAGCGACAAGTACACGATGTTCGAGATCGATCGCTTACGGCCGGTCAATGTTCAGATCATCGGCGAGAAGACGGTGGAGGTCCCTGCTGGAGAGTTCCAGGTTATCGGGGTGCAGCACCAGGCTGAGGGTTCCAAGCGCGTCACGACGCTTTGGTGCGCTGAGCAACTGGGCTACCTGCCCGTCATTATCGAGCAGCACCGCAAGGGCAAGTTGCAGGTCAGGGCAACGTTGAACAATTACACGCCGACACCCGGGCAGTGATTGTCAGGTCAGCGTTATTGCCATCTGCAGCATCAGGAACATGGCAGCCGTGACAACCGCGCTCAGGAACAGGCACAACGCCCACCTGGCGAGATGATTTGCGTGCGCAGCACCTATGAACACCGGAGCGGCAGGCAGAAGTACTGCACAAGTGAGTGGATAAACGACAGCCGCTACTCGCGGAAAGCGAAAAGCCCAGCTGCGCAGCTCAGGCTGTGCGCGAACGGCTCGAGCAATGTCTTCAAACTCACCCAAGCTCGTCATTGCACCAGAGCGTGCTGACCGGCTGTCGAGACCTTCTGACAACCCCTGCTCCACGAGATCTTCATAGTGATCGCTGAGCTCGTCGACGGTGCGACGTACGTGTCGCGGGGCGACTCCGGAGCGCAACAACTCATTTTGTAAACGCGACAGGTCAAGCTCATGCATGGCTTGGTACCTCCAGAGCGTTGGCTATACCTCCCTGAATTCGGCGCCAGTCATCGCGCAGTTTCCCCAGCCGTTGCCGCCCTTTTTTCGTCAGTGAGTAATACACCCGCGTGCGGCCGGAAACAGCTTTGCGTTTCGATTTGAGGGAACCATTGCGCTCAAGTGAGTGCAACACGGGATAGATAACACCCTCACCCAACGAAATCGCCTCGCCGGTAGCCGCTCGAATCGAGCGCACGAGTTCATATCCATACATTTCGTTCTGGTCGAGCAGGCGGAGCAATAGGAGCTCTGGTACGCCGCTCATGAAGGGAGGATTACTTTGCGCCATGTGGGTGCCCTTCTGCTGTTTAGCTATCTGACGATACCTCGAACAACGAGGTATGTCAACGGTTACTTTGTAGTTCTAGGTATGTACACTATACCTTGTTGTTCAAGGTATTCGACCGGCGCGGGAACCAGCAAAAGGACGCAACCATGATTGCCAACTTCGCCACCGCAGTTACATCCAGCACTGCAGTCACCCTGGCCCTGCTGTATGTCATGAATCTACTTATAGGCATACAGCCCGACGCAGTTGTTGAGCCGAAGGAATGGGACCTTGTCCCATGGGTGCGCGTGCCACCTCCCGAAGACCCACCAAGAACCACAGACGACTTGCCAAAAAAAGACTTCATCGAACCACCCATGCCACCAACTTCGCCAGCTCCTGGCGACCCCGAAACAGCACCGGGTTACTCAGTCCCGCCCGCACCCCCTCCACCGGTGAAGGAGTTCACCGGGTCAGGATTGCAAATGCAGGATGGGCCACTGGTCGCCCTCGTTCGCGTCTCACCGACCTACCCTGCGCGAGCGCAGCAGGCCGGCCTCGAAGGATGGGTACTCGTTCAGTTTGATGTTTCCGCCACAGGTACTGTGACGAATATTCGGATTATTGAGTCCAGCGCCGCCGTGTTCGAAAACTCTGCACGCAGGGCCGCTGCGAGATTCCGTTTCAAGCCGCGCGTTGTTGACGGCATTGCACTGGAAACCAGGGGGATTCAGAACCTGTTCCGATTCGACATGGAAAACTGAATAGTTTCCCGGGCGGCGGTCGTTGGAACGCCTTTCCTTCCCGCCGGGCCGCCTGATAGGCCGTCGCCCGTCTTTACCGCCACGCACTCAAGTCCGATCGAACACCTGCCGCACATCCAGTTTTGACTTGTCGTTGTGAATGATCCGAATGGTCCGAATCATCACGTCCTTACCATCAAGCCGGTAGGTCTCGATGAGCATGGCACCTTCCTTGCCGCGTGTTTCAATCACGTAAGCCCCATCTTCCCATCCGGACACGCGATCGGCGACGACGGGTCCGACGTTGGCCATGCGCTGCTCCCCGAACCGGTACTCTTCGACGATAGCCCTGTCGAAACTCACGAACAGCCCACGCTCTACCTGGGTGATCTTGAGCACTTCGCCGGTTTCGAGAAATACATGTACTTGCGTGTCATCATTTTTCTTGGAGGATGCCTTTTTGCTGTTTCGCTTCGGAATCAGGCCCTCGTCGGCACCGGACGCCTCGCGTTCAATGTCGCTGATTGCCCGATTTGCCTCACGGCTGTCGTCGCGCAGCTGCCATCGGCCGGAAAGATCTACCCCAACCGGAACCGTGCTGCTCTTGGCTGGAAGTGGTGCCCGACCGGCACACGACGACAAAACAAGCGCCACGACGATAAACGCGACAAGTCGCAGTAGATTCACGTCTTCACCTTCTCCGGCAGGGGAATGAAATCGGGCTCTCCAGGCACATCGTCAAAATTCCCCGCCTTCCAGTCACGTTTCGCTTGCTCGAGGCGCTCTCGCGAACTGCACACAAAGTTCCACCACACAATTCGGTCTCCCTCAAGCGTGTCACCGCCGCAGATCATGAGGTGTGCACCACCGGCTGCGCTGACGGATGCAGACGCACCATTCTTCAGCACGGCCAGCACTCCGCCTGATATAGCCTGGCCATCCAACTCAATGTTACCGGAGATGACGTAAACACCGAGTTCCTCAGCCTCGGGCAGATTGATACTAGCCCCAGGTTCAAGTTTGATCTCCACATACAGGGTCTCGCTGGCTGCCTTCACGGGAGACGTTTTGCCGTACGCCGTACCGATAACGACCGTTATCTTCGCCCCTTTTTGGTCCAGAACAGGAATGCCATCGGCCGAGTAGTGCTCAAACCTCGGCTCAGTTTCCTCATGTTCAATTGGCAGCGCGACCCAGGTCTGCAGCCCGTGCAGTTTTTGCCCGCTTGCAAGTAACTCCGGGGACACTTTTTCCGAATGCACGATGCCCTTGCCAGCCGTCATCCAGTTGATCTCGCCCGGACGAATCGGCTGCACATAACCAAGGCTGTCCCGATGCAATATCTCACCCTCGAACAGAAACGTGATGGTGGCGAGACCGATGTGCGGATGCGAGCGCACGTTCACACCCGTGCCCGGCGGAAACTCAGCGGGCCCCATATGGTCGAAAAAAATGAACGGCCCGACCCGCTGCCGACGCTTGTCCGGCAACGCTCGACGCACCGTGAATTCACCCAGGTCCTTCTCCGCTGGCTCAATCAGCAGCTCAATAACACCGGTATCTTCCATCACTACTCCTGTCAGCAGACGGCCTTGCCGAGACGTTTTGAAAAGCGATCGCTTCTCTTAACCTTGATTGTATCCAGACCAAGCCAGTCTTTCAGCGCATGCAGTTCTGTCGCCAGGGCATCGCAACAAATGTCGAGCGAGACACTGTCCTCCTCATGGGCATTCAGGACGAGCAGTTGCCTGGCCTTCCGATCTGCCTTGAGGTCAACCCTGCCGACAATTCTATCGCCAACCCGAAAAGGCAAGACATAGTAACCCCAACGTCGTTTGTCGGCCGGAACGTAGATTTCAATGCGATAGTGAAAATCGAACAGGCGCTCAGCGCGGGGCCGAAACCAAACGACCGGGTCGAACGGCGATAACAGTGAAACGCCGGGTATCGATCTTGGCAGGCGCGCACCGGCCGACAAGTAGGCCGATTCGCTCCAACCTTCGACACGAACGGGCGACAATTCGCCCTCTTCGACCAGGTTTTGCACAAGGGGGGCTGCAACCCGCGGCGGCATTCGATAATAGTCGGCAAGATCGCGCAGGGTCGCAACGCCAAGCGCTCGGGCCGCGAGCTTCAGTAATTCTGTTTGTGCATCGCTGACCGACAGGCGCGTTTCAAGACACTCCCTTGGCAAGATTCGCTCTGGTAGATCGTAGACACGTTGAAAGTTGGGTAAACGGTCACTGACCGCCAGGTCGCCGCGTGCGAAATGGTATTCGAGCGCCCTTCTCGGCATAGAACGATGCCAGTCACCGGGTTTGCGTTTCGGCCCGGGAGCCGGCGGCAGATCGTTCGCAGTCAACGCGCCGTCATTCTGTACCTGTTTTAACACGGCATCGAGGTATGCCTTGCGGCCGCGCAAATGGCGCAACGGATTTTGCGTGTGAATCTCATGCGACTGCCGACGATACTCAAGCAGCGGCCAGCTCTTGGCGGGGACGATTGACGCTTCGTGGGCCCACTGCTCCGTGTACTCGCGCTTGTCGTAGATGAATCGTTCGAGTCGCTTGCGATCGTAGGCGCCGAGCCTCGACCAAAGCACAAGAAACTGCGCCGGCATCAGCACGTTCACATAGTCGAGTTGCAGCAAACCCAGTGTGTCAATCACGCGTCGAAAATGACGCACGTCGGGCCGGCCGGCTGGTCGTTTCCGGTCGAATCCCTGTGCCGCAAGCGCAATACGCCGCGCCTCGGGCAACGACAGACTCGTACGTCGCACTATTCCTCGGGCCCTCTTATTCGTTAGTATCCCTCGTCATCGCATCATACGGACCCCGTGTTTTGAATCTACTCATTCGGCTCACCTGCCTTTCGTTCCTTGTCTTCACCACGCTGGCCCTGGCCGAAAAAACCGATGTTGAGGGCCGCTGGCTCACGCAAGACGGCGACGGGTGGATAACGATCCAAATCGCAGGTGATTCACTTGAGGGATCTGTTGCCGGATCACCCGACCCCAAGCAGCGCGAAGAGCGT
>Ga0316189_10001578_pt1 | contig 22602 bp, 23 predicted proteins | sample LowCovwburrow_MG_FD_204930 | JGI IMG/M metagenome (GOLD analysis project Ga0316189, IMG submission 204930) | Coastal sediment microbial communities from Maine, United States - Lowes Cove worm burrow | ecosystem: Environmental > Aquatic > Marine > Coastal > Sediment | place: USA: Maine... | reverse complement strand
ATACCCATGCAGTTGATGCATCGGGTCTTGTTCGTCTTCGATTGCATTTGCGTTGAGGTAGCTCTGCTCGGTATCCCGTTCCAGAAGACCTTGTCGCTCTAGATATCGGCCAATACGCTTGGCGATTATGTCAGCTATTCTTAATCTCGCTACTATGATCCTCAGTTATTAAAGATCATTTATACGCTAAGGATCAGATACACATTGAGGGACAAAAAATGGAAATGAGAGTAGCAGCCACAAAATTAGAAGAATCTGTCGTATGTCAGCTGCCAGAAGGCAGAGAACTGGAAATCGTCATGCTTTGCGCTGAGGGCGATGAATTAAGCGCAGTGCCTGATTTTGATTCAGCGCAAACCGTTCTGTCACATTTAGGCGGTGGCGCTGCACAAGCGTTTGGTGTAATGCCGGGAAACGCTTTAGGTTAAACTCGGACTATGCATTAGACACCTACTCGGCAACAGCGCCTGCGTTGCTCTACCTCCTGCTCCATGCAGTCGTGCGAATGAACATATCTTCAAGCTCCAATGACTTGCTCGATAGTTCTTACTCACCATAGAGTGACTATGGCTCGTCACAATTACCCTGCGTGAGTCATTGGTTTTTTCCCTCTCGCTACGATTCCTAATACATAATCCGAGTTAAAACAATAATCAGCGCACCCGCCAGTAAACGTTTTAAGCTTAAATTCAAGAAAAAGATCAGAGGATCAATTAATGTCAGACCAATGGTTAAGCAGTTTATTAACTGACAATGCTCAACAAGGCTATGAGCTAGCAATAAAGATGTCCAGAATGGGCGTAAAGTACACCCAGCCCGCAGATGAAATTCGGCAAAAACTCAGGCCCGTCTACGCAGAGGATGCGGATAGTTTGATAGCGTCCTCACAGGTAATTGCGATTAATTTCCAAACAGTGGCCGCCGCGAATAACTATTGGCGAGATTAGAGTCATACCAGGGGCGGTCAAAAAACAGCAATCCTCTGGAGCTTGAACGCTCGTTTAGCAGCGAGAATTGAGACATCATAAAACTCAGATGTTTTGCTTTAGCTCCATGTTTGTCCATTTCAAAAGACTGCCCTGTTTGTAAAGGTCGTTTTGGGTAAAGGCATAAAACCAGATTTACTTACCATTCGTTGTAAGTGCCCCGGCGAGGCTTAAAAGTTCAAACATAAAATTGTCAGCTGACAATGAGAATGCCAACAAACACGGTTGCCAGGCCAATGGTTGCCTGCAAGCCGTTATGCATCCATGTTAGTCCTTTGGAAGAGGCTTTGATTGGAATCGCAATAATAACCGACAGTACCGCCATGCCCACGATTGACCCCAGACCAAATAGCAATAGATAAATAAGGCCGATCCCAAACGATTCGGTTACATCCAATGTGAGCAAAGTTAAGGCAACTGAGCCGGCCATGCCATGCATTAAACCTACACACAGGGTTCGGTACGGAAATGCCGAACCATGCGCATGCTCGTGTGAGCTTGACTCATGGAGCTTTTCACCTTGATGTGAGTGCGCGTGAAAATGCCTAGACTCATCACTGTGCTGGTGAACGTGGTAGTGGACGCGCTTTTTTAACAGGCGGTAAAGTAGGTCTAAGCCAAGTCCAATAAGCATCAGCCCGACAGTAAATTCCAGATAATACGCGAGCCGATCAGAAACCAGTTGTTCTGTGGCGATCATTGCCGTACCAAAAATAGACAGCGTAATGGTGTGGCCCAGACCCCATACTGCTCCATGGCGGATGGCGCTTGACAGAGACTTCGTTTGTGAAGAAATGGTTGCGACCGCAGCAAGGTGATCAACTTCCAGGGCATGACGCATGCCGATGATGAAACCGAATATTAATAAACTGGTCATACCGTTAACAAATTCGAGGTAACTGTTCGCCAATTAAAGTATCGACAATCCGCTCACCACCAAACCCGGTTTTGAGTAGCACGCGGCCAACAGGTTTGTTGATCACTTCACCGATGATGGTGGCGTCTAAACCTGAGGGGTGCGACTTCATGGTTTGCAATACCTGTTCCGCATTTTGTGGTGCGACAATCGCCAGCAACTTGCCTTCGTTGGCCAGGTAAAGTGGGTCAAGGCCCAGGATTTCGCACATGCCGCGAACCTCCGCACGTACTGGTAGTGCTGAATCAAATATGCGCATGCCGACACGGCTCGCCTGAGCGAACTCGTTCAATACCGTGGCAATGCCTCCTCGGGTCGCATCACGCATACAGTGGATATCGGAGCCACAGCCGAGAATCGCTTCAATCAGGCTGGCTAGCGGCTGGCAGTCGCTTTCTATCGTGTTTTCTATCGCAAGCTCGCCGCGTGCATCTACGATTGCCGCACCGTGATCACCGATATAGCCATTACAAATAATCACATCGCCAGAGCAAGCCTGAGTCGCAGCAACTTCCACACCCGACGGGATTACGCCGATGCCAGTGGTGTTAATAAATAATTTGTCGGCGGCATTTTTGTGAACAACTTTGGTATCACCAGTGACGATTGTAACACCTGCTTGATCTGCAGTGTGCTTCATGGATGTGACAATATTGCGCAGTGACTCAATACTAAACCCTTCTTCAATGATCATGCCGCAACTCAGATAAAGCGGTTTTGCCCCGCCCACGGCAAGATCATTGACGGTTCCGCTGACTGCCAGTTTGCCAATGTCACCACCTGGAAAAAACAATGGGTCGACTACATAACTGTCGGTGGTCATTGCCAGGCGGTCTCCATTTGCAGCCAAACTGCTAAGGTCGAAACGAGCCTGGTCTTCCAGCGTGTTTAAATTCGCGTTATCAAAACCTGCGACAAAAACATCGTCAATTAGATCCTGCATGGCTTTACCGCCGGCACCATGCGCGAGTGTAATTTTGTCAACGTTCAACTTTCCTTGACGAAAAGGCACAACTTTTTTCATGCGCTTACCTCGGCGGTGGGCGTATCGACATCTCGACGTTCAAGCAGCCTATCCACATCACCAAAATTATAGTAAGCCGCACAGGCGCCTTCGGTTGAAACCATTAACGCGCCCATGGGTGTTTCAGGGCGGCAGGCTTGACCAAACTGCTTGCATTCCCAAGGACGAATCGCGCCTTTCAGCACTTCACCACATTGGCAGGATTTTGGGTCTGCTATTTTTAATAGCGGCAAATCGAATTTCTTTTCGGCATCAAACGCGGCATAGTCTTCGCGCATTTTCACGCCGGAGTGGTCGATGGAGCCCAAACCACGCCATTCAAAAAATGAACGCAATTCAAACACATCCTGTATTGCCTTTAAGGCCACTGTATTGCCCTGACTGGGCACAACTCGGTAATACTGGTTTTCAACTTCGCATCGCTTATCGACAATTTGTTGCAACAACATGTAGATTGATTGCAATATATCCAGCGGCTCGAAACCGGTGATTACCAGCGGCTTCTTATAAACCTGCGAGATAAACTCAAACGGTTGTTCGCCAACTACCATGCTGACATGACCGGGTGCGAGAAAGCCGTCAATACGCATGTCTGGCGAATCGAGAATCGCTTTGATGGTGGGCACGGTCGTAATATGATTACAAAACAGCGAGAAATTATTAATACCTTCCTGTTTGGCCTGCTGCACCGTTAACGCCGTGCTGGGCATCGTGGTCTCAAAGCCAATGGCAAAAAACACCACTTCACGCTCGGGGTTTTTACGTGCTAACGACAAGGCGTCCAGAGGTGAATACACCATTCGCACATCGGCGCCATCCGCCCTGGCTTGTAATAAGCTTTTTTTCGAGCCGGGTACGCGCATGGCATCACCAAAGGTGGTGAAGATAACTTCAGGATGAGTTGCCAGTGCCACGCAGTCATCAACCCTGCCCATTGGCAGAACGCAAACCGGACAACCAGGCCCATGCACCGTTTCTATATTGCGTGGCAGTAGTTGCCCAATACTGTGGCGAAAAATTGTATGCGTATGGCCGCCACAAAATTCCATAAGCTGTAATGGCTGCTTGTCACTTGCACTTAACTGTGCCGCCAGTAATTTGATTTGTTTGGTCAGGTTTTTTGCGTGTACCGGATCACGAAATTCATCGACAAACTTCATTTTTCTGACTCCATATTTTGGCTGAGCTTACCGCGGTTATCCGCCAGCAGGGTATGAGTGAGATCCCACAGAATGTGATAGCAGGCGACATGCACCTCCTGCACGCGGTGAATAGAATCTGTGTTCACCACCAAGCAATGATCCAGCATTTTTTCGCTCAGCATTTGCCCACCGTTCCCGCCGGCAAAACCGATACTATGAACGCCCATTTGTCTGGCTTTACGAAACCCGGCAATCAAATTGTGTGAATTGCCACTGGTCGAAAAACCAATTAGAACATCACCCGAAGTGGCCTGTGCTTCAATTTGGCGAGCGAAAATAGACTCTACCCCGACATCATTGGCCAGCGCGCTGATAAAGGCCACATCGGTGGTTAAATTAATTGCTGGGAGGCTAGGTCGCCCAGCGGTCACTGGGTGCTGAAACTCTACCGCCACATGCGAGGCATCACAACTGGAGCCACCGTTGCCCATCGACAGTAATTTACCGCCGCGCTTGTAACAAGTCGCCAGCGTCTGCGCAGCCGCCACCAATTGTTCAGACTGTTCGGCAAAAAATGTCTGCTTAGTTTGAATGCTGTGAGCGGCTTTTTGTTTGACCGATTCAAGCAGTTCGGCCTGGTGTTGTTGCGGGTTTATTTTTTGCTCATGCAAAAAAGGATACAAGCCAACCAACGGATTTTTTTGCTCATTCATTAGCGTGCTCCGGAACGCATGGATGCCAATTCCTCTTCGACTTCACCCAGCTCTTGCAGAATGGCGAGCGTTTTTTGCGCCTCGCTTTCATCAATTTTGCTCATCGCAAACCCTACATGAACTAACACCCAGTCGCCAATACAGCTTTCAAGGGCGGGCTCACTCGCAGTACAGGCAATATTCACTTCTCGTTGCACACCGCTAACATCTACTTTTGCGATCATATTTTTCGCGTCGACTATTTCAATAATTTGACCGGGAATACCTAAACACATTTTTCTTTCCTCATGCTATGCCTTGCAGAGGCAATAACAGCTTGCCCAAGAGACAGCCCGCCATCACCGGCAGGAATGGTTGAGTGGGTTAGTACGTTCAGCCCGGCTTGCAGCAGATACTCGCTGCAAAGCGGACGCAGAACCCGGTTGTGAAAAACACCGCCGCTTAATGCGACGGTTTTGAGCTGATGAACATTGGCTAAATGCACAGCCATCTCGGCAATGGCCTGTGCCAGGCCGAGATGAAAGCGAGCTGCTATCACCTGGCGGGAGACATCGTGTTGTAGATCATTTAACAACTCAGGCCACAGGGATAAAGTGGATATTTCGGTTAACTCTTCATTACTAACCAGTGTAAACGGGTAGGGTGTTAGCGTTTCTATATTCGCCAGGCTGGCGAAGTGCTCTAGTTCAATGGCGGCCTGTGCCTGGTAACTGATTTCATCGCGGCAAATGCCTGCAGCCGCTGCCACCGCATCAAATAGTCGCCCACAGGACGAGCTAAGTGGGGCGTGCTGCGCGGTTTGAATCATTCGAGTCAGGCTAGTCAATGGTTTGCTCTGAAAGTACTGCATTAAGCCGAGCTGTTTATATCGTTCTGCCAGTTCACCCCACTGCGGGTGTTGCACCAGGTTCGCTACAGTGTTGCGCCACGGTTGGCTGATGGCCTGAGTGGCGCCCGGCATGGCTATGCGATTCAATCGACCAACGCGGATTGAAGAAACATAATCTGCGACTAAAAATTCACCGCCCCAAAGACTGCCATCATCGCCGTACCCTAAACCGTCCATCGCGATGCCAATGACCTTGCCGCCATCTCGTGGCCATAAATTATCGGCCAGGCAGGCGGCAATATGCGCATGATGGTGTTGCACTTCGAACAGATGGGTTGCGCCATTTTGCGTGTGTAGTTGTCGGCCAAATTTTGACGATAAATACTCAGGGTGGCTGTCCACCGCGACCACTTCTGGTTCAAATTGAAATATACGCTGGTAGACCGAATACTGTTCAAGATAATCGGCGTAACTGGCGGCATTCTCAAGGTTACCGATATGCGGCGATAACATTGCTTTGTTGTCACTCAGCAGGCAAAAAGTATTTTGCAGTTCGGCACCACAGGCCAACACAGCCACTGAGTCAGAAAATCCCGGAGGTAACACGATAGGCATCGGTGCGTAGCCACGCGCGCGGCGTAGTATTTCCAGGCGGCCCTCAGACACTCGAACCACCGAATCATCTATGCGATTCACTATGCGGCGGTTATGACTGAGGGTGGAGACCGCAAACTGGTGAGCGTGATTCAGAATGTCGCGGTCATCAATGCATTGCGGTTCATCTTGAAAATTGCCCGACGTGAGGACGATGGGCGCGTCCAATTTTTGCATCAGCAAGTGGTGCAGAGGGGTTGCTGGAAGCATAAAGCCAAGGGTGGCGATATTGGGTGCAATATTCTGCGCGAGTGTCTCAGCGGCGGCCGATTTATCCAGCAACACAATGGGCGCTGCAGGGGACAACAAAACTGAGATTTGCTGCGTCGAAAGCACACAGTATTGGTTAATCTGCTCAACATCTGCCGCCATCAATGCCAATGGTTTAATTGGCCGATTTTTGATCTGCCGCAATTTTTCGATGGCGCTGCTATTGGTGGCATCGCAGGCATACTGATAGCCACCTAAGCCCTTAATGAGGACGATTTCACCGTTGCGTAATTGCTGTGCAACAGCAGCGACAGGATGGGAGCAAACTACCGGATTACCCTGTGGGTCGAGCAAACTGAGCTGCGGGCCGCATTTCGGGCAGGCATTAGGTTGCGCATGAAAACGCCGGTTTTCCGGGTTTTTGTATTCCGAGTTGCATTGCCAGCACAATTCGAATTCATGCATGCTGGTGTTGGCACGATCATAAGGGATGTCGTTGACTATGCTCAAACGCGGCCCGCAGTGCGTGCAATTGGTAAAGGCATAGCCATTGCGGCGGTTGCCCGGCGTTGTAATGTCATCAAGACAGTGCTGACAGGTGGCGGCATCGGCTACAATTCCGGTCGCCACTGCGGTTGCCTGACTGGGCGCAATGCGAAATTCTGAGCTAAGCGCTCGGTCAGCCAGGTGTTCACGCTCAAGTGAGTCGATTCGAGCCAATGGCGGGCACTCACATTCTATCGCGGTGATAAAATTCTCGAGATTGCGGCTATCGCCTTGTGCCAGGATATGCACGCCCTGGCCATCATTGAGTACTTCTCCGCTTAACTGCCATTGCCTGGCCAAACGCCAGACAAACGGGCGAAAACCCACGCCCTGCACCAGACCATTTATTCTGATTGCTTCACATCGAATACTCTGCGCTTGTTTCATCACGTAGGCCATCAGTGCACCGTGCAGACCATACAAGGGTCAAACGAACGAATGACATGCTGGATAGAGAGGGTATTTTCAATGTTGTCTACAATCTCAATACCGACCAGCGCTTGTTCCAGTGCGCCGGCCTGGTCTTGGTGATCGCGTGGCGAAAAATTCCAGGTTGTGGGTGCAACAATCTGATAGTTAAAAATACGCCCCTTTTTAATCACCAACCAATGCCCCAGACTACCGCGTGCGGCTTCTACCAGACCCGCGCCCTGCGCTTCATCCGGAATCGTCTGTGACTCACAGAATGCGTCACCGGTTTTAATTTGCGCCAGCCATTGCTCCATTTGTGGAATAAGTAAGGCAATTTCCAGCAGCCGGGCAACGACTCGTGTATAGACGCTGGCCCCATTGTGGTTCACCAGATCCCTAATCAGGGGGTGACCAGCAACCATCTGTCGCGCCAGCGCGCCTACTTCCAGAACACGGCCATCGTAGCGCGGGGCTTTGCACCAGCTATAACCGTTTCTCATCTGCTCATCAATGACGGTGCTGCCCTTATAGGGGTGCTCTGAAATGGCCCCAGTCAGCCAGCTACTGCTTACGTCTTCGAGGATATTTTGTTGATCCAGCATTTCAGGCCCGTTATCCCAGATGCCAGCGGGGAATAACGTAGTTTCACCCATGGGGTAAGCCCCATAGCTTAAAAAACGGTTTTGTGTGCGCCCCAGATGACTCAGTTGTAAGTCTTTTGCCACGTTTAGGAAGCGGGCAAAGTCAGAGTTAGAGTGCGTTGCCTGCCAATTCTCGAGGTCGCCCTGAGTTTGCAGGCAGCTGAGCGCTTCCAACGAATCAGAAAAGGTCACCGATTCGAGGAAATACCGCATTGAACGAATAATCGAGAGCATGCGAATCAGTTCATTCTCTTGAATCGATCGGGTGGTACCGCCCGGCTGGATCGCCAGGCTATGCGGCCATTTGCCAGCCAATATGCCGGTTAAATTTAAAAATTCAGAGCGTGCCTCCAGTGCCTGGTGAGCGGCACTGCCCTGTTGGGCACGAAAACGGTCAGCGATGCTTTCAAACCAGGGCTTGTGTTGGTAGCCAGAGCGAGCAAAGTCCGGCATAAAAAACAGATAAAAATGACTTAGATGATCCGCCAGATTTTCGGTGGCTAGAATTAAATTAGTGGCTAAAAGCCCGTTAGGGGCTGGGCTTATTCCCTGTGCATTGGCGATGGCGGTTGCCGCCGCCACCGACTGAGAAACAGAACAAATCCCGCAAATTCTGGGAGTGTAAACGAGCGCATCGCGCGGGTCTTTGTCGCTTAATATCTGCTCAAATCCACGAAACAAAGGTGCATTTACCCAGGCGCGTTGCACTCGATTGTCGAGTACTTCAACCTTGATATCCAGGTCGCCCTCAACGCGGTTGAACGGGCCTAATATTCGGCGTTCAGTGCTCATATGCGGTGCTTGTGCTTCTCGCCCGGCAAAGCACGAATGTGGTCAGATGTTGCATTTGACTTCAGCCGTTTTGGTGTTGCTGCTTTAGCCAGAGACGCCAGCGCTACAAACCAGGCTTTAGGCATATCGGTCGGCAACCCAATTGGAATGCCGGCTATTTTTGGGGTGTTGGCAAAGGTGTGACCGGGTTCTTCAAACTCCGGCGCGGTGCAATTGATGCATGCATAGCCGCCGCGTAAACAGGAGCCCTCGCCGTTCCATAGTCGGGTATTGCAATCGGCACGTGCCTGTGTGCCGAGGCAGCCTAAGTGTTCCATCAAGCAGCCTAGATCTGAGGGCTTCTCTGCGCTGGCTTTGTATTCGTAATATTCATTACGAGGACAGCCGTGATGAACCAGTTGGCTGGTGTAACTCAACGGCCGTTGATACTCATCCAGGTTTTCACGGGTTAAATTATTATTCGCAATTTGTATCAGGGTTTCGATGACCCAGTTGGGGTGGGTGGGGCAGCCAGCTATGTTTATTATCGGCAGACCAGTGGAGTCACGCCAATTTTCTGAGAGTAAGCCACCATATTCCTTGCCGCTGAATTGCAGGCCGCAGGCATCGCCCGGATTGTTGCCTGCCATGGTAATGCCGCCAAATGCAGCGCAACTGCCAACCGCTACTGTATGTCTGGCATGGCTGCTCAGTGAGGCGATGACATTCATCATCGGGCGTTCAGTGCCACCCAACAAATGAAATTTGCCTGTGCCATTGGGGCCGCGCATAATCGAACCTTCCAGGCAGAGAAGATCCAGACCTAGCTCGCCGCTTTCTATCTGTTCAATTAAATCAAGAAATTCCCTGCCACAGGCCTCACTTAACGATGGATGCCATAAAAGCTCAATTCCGTTTTGCTTAAAACTCTGAAGGAGGTTGGGAGATTGCGCGTTAAGCAAAGACATGCTGCAACCGCCACAACCACCGGACTGCAACCAGATCAGGTTCGCCATGTTACTCATCGCACTCTCTGAGAATTGGAAGCGACAAAGTAAACTCTGCGCCACCATCACCATGGTTTCGTACGGTGAGGTCGCCGCCACATTGCTCTGTGGCCAGGCGGAAGCTGATATACAAGCCTAACCCAGTACCATTGCCGATTGCCTTAGTAGTAAAAAAGGGGTCAAAAACCTTGACCAGATTTTGCTTCTCAATACCCGGGCCGTTATCACGGACCGTGAGTTGGGTACCATCTTCATGACAATGAGAGCTAAAAACAATTTTTGGGTCGCTTGAATCAAGCAGTGCATACGCTGCATTTTGTATCAGGTTGACCAGAATCTGGTGTATATGGGGTTCGCTGTTAACGACTATTAACTCAGTGGGTAATTCATTTACGATTAATGGCTGCGTGGACGATGCTTTGAATACCCACGAACAGGCGCGATTAATCATCTCCACTAGGTCAATTTTTTGTCTGCCGGGGGGTTGTGGATTGGCAAAGCGCCGCAGATTTTGTACGATTTCGGTAACCCGTTCTGCACCTTCTAAAGAGCCTGTTACCAGCGACTCCATGTCTTCAACTATAAAGTCGATTTGCAACTCTTCACGCAGCGCCAGAGTGTTTTTATTTAATGCCTGAGTACGTACCGAATCGAGGTAGGTGCTGATTCTCTGTTCATAGTCCTGTAGAGCATGCATGTTGGCATAGATAAAGGAGATAGGGTTGTTAAGTTCGTGAGCCACGCCCGCCACCAGGCGGCCAAGCGAAGCCATTTTTTCGGATCGAACGATTTGCTGCTGTGCATTCTTGAGGTCCTCATGGGCCAGATGCAGGTTGCTGTAAGCTTTGCGTAGCTCCCCCAGAGGCCTACCGGTAATGACGAAGCCACTGAGTCGGTTTTTATAGTTCAGACGGGCATTGCAGTTAATAGACAGCGGAATGGAGTCGCCGTTTGAGTTGAGTAAATCCACTTCAAAATCAATCAGTTGCCCGCTTTCAATTTTCTCAGGAAAAAGCTCGATGGGTGGCAGGCTGTTGTTCTGAAACAGTGCTGATAACGATTCACCCTCAATCTTGGTGGTGACCGTTTCTGTGCCGAAATAGGCTCGTTCCAATGCCTGATTAACCTGAAGTATTTTCCCCTTTACGTCGCACACAATCAAAATGTCTGTCATCGAAGAAATGACACTGGCGATGAAACGATGAGCATTTTCCAATGCGACATTCTTTTCTTCCAGTTCTACCTGAGATTGCACAAGATCGGTATACATAGATTCCATGTGCTGAATAACATCAATCCAGGCCTGATCACTCGCTTGACCCAGTGCGGTTTGCATGTCTGGTAACACCCTGCCTCTGGCAGACCCTGTCTCGCTTGAATTTTGCCTAAGTTCCATTCGGCGCACCTTCTTCCAGCGGTTCAATGTTGTCGTTTTGCTTTAAGCCAAAGCGCTGCATTTTACTGCGCAGGCCCACTCGGGAAAGCCCAAGCTCCTGGGCGGTAGCTGATTTATTCCAGCGTAGTCGGATAAGTGCTTCTTTAAGAATGCGCGCTTCCAATGCGTCAACCCGGTCTTTGAGGCCGCCCTGGGTGCTTATTAGAACATCCATATCCTCACTATCTTCTACCGGCGTGGCGTGCAAGATTTCCGGCGAAATCAAATTGGACCCCAGATAATCATCTTGTGCAAGTACCAGCATGCGGCGAATTTGATTTTGCAACTCACGCACATTGCCCGGCCAGAAATAACTCTCAAAGCATTGCAGAGCTTCTTCACTGATGCCGTTGACCTTTTTACCCAAGGCATCCATGGCCTCGTTCAACAGGGCAATGGCCAAAGGAGGAATATCACACACGCGTTCACGCAGTGGTGGAATTTCGATCTTGAATGTGGCCAGACGAAAATACAGATCCTTACGAAACCTACCTTCTTTTAAGTCTTGGTCGAGTGAGCGGTTGGTGGTGGCGATAACTCGTACATCAATCGGCCGCGGACGATTTGAACCGAGTGGCCGAACTTCGCCAGCCTCCAGAACCCGCAGCAGTTTTAGCTGAAACGCCGCTGATGTCTCACATATCTCATCCAAAAAAATTGTTCCTTGATTGGCACGTTCAAACAGTCCAACTCGATCTTCATTGGCACCAACGAAAGCGCCACGCTTGTGGCCGAATAACTCACTCTCTAAATATTGATCGGGTAGGGCGCCGCAGTTTTCTACGACAAACGGTTTGTTTTGGCGCAAACTATTGTAATGCAGCGCGCGTGCGAACAGTTCCTTACCGGTGCCGGACTCGCCCAGCAATATAACGTTGACATCATAGGGTGCAACCTGGCGCACCAGATTACAGACCTCGTTCATTGGGCTTTGTGGGTCGCGCACAATGCTGTCATTCCAGTCATATTTTGCTTTTAATGCACGACGTTTTTCGATTAGAGCTTCTTCCAGCGTGTCGGGCATGAGTTTGAGTTCGACCGCCAGTTGTTCGTTCTCGCGTTGCAGGCGAAACAGCTCGACCGCATTATTGAGCGTGGTGATGAGTTCATCCGGATGCCAGGGTTTGGTTATGAACTGATAAATTCCGCCTTTATTCACCGCATTGATTATGTCGTTGGCATCGGTAAAGCCAGACACAATCATGCGGATCACATTGGGGTATTCGTAGCGGATTTTTTCAGCAAACTCAACGCCGGTCATGCCCGGCATGCGTTGATCGCATAGCAACACCTGAATCCACTGCTGCTCGAGAATTTTCATCGCCTGGTCGGTATTGGTGGCGGTGAAGGTCTCAAACTGGTCTCCCAGCAGGCGTTTGATTGATTCCAGAGCGCGGACTTCATCATCAACAACTAGAATGCTGGGTAGGTTTTTCTCACTCATGGCGTTATATCGTTTTGTCGGGGCTGCCTTCTTCTATTCTACGAGTTTGTTCAGCCAGGCCAATGAACTTTTGCTCGCGAGCAATTTTTATCCAGCGATACCAGTTGTCCATACCTTCGCCCGTGATTGCCGACACGCAGATCACCTTAATCTCGGGTTTGATTTGGCGTGCTGCTGCGATACATTTGTCGACATCAAACTCGACATAAGGCAGCAAATCCATTTTATTGATGACCATCAAATCCGCGGCATAAAACATGTTTGGGTATTTGAGCGGCTTATCATCACCCTCGGTGACCGATAATATGGCAACTTTATGTGCTTCGCCTAAATCAAAACTGGCTGGACAAACCAGATTGCCAACGTTTTCAATAAATACCAACGCGTCATTGTCCGGTGCCAAATTTTCGACTGCATGCCCCACTTGGTGGGCATCCAGATGACAGCCTTTGCCGGTGTTAATTTGAATGGCCGACACACCGGTTTGCCGAATTCTGTCGGCATCGTTGCTGGTTTCCTGGTCACCCTCAATCACACCCAGTGAAAAATCACTTTTAAGGTCGGTGAGGCTGCGAGTTAACAGGGAGGTTTTGCCAGAGCCCGGGCTTGAAACCAGATTTAAAACAAACAGACCTCTGTCGCGAAACCATTGCCGGTTTTGCTGTGCAAAAGCATTGTTTTTGCTTTGTATGTCTTGTTCAACCTGCACCAGGCGAGAGGTGCCTGAATCATCGCCCTCATCATGGGTGTGATGATGGTCGGCATGGGAGTGCTCATGTTGATGAGTCGGTTTACTCTCAATTCGGCTTTCTTTGTGCCCACAACCACAAACGCCACACATTATTCGACCTCCAGTTCTTTAATTCGCATTTCATCACCGCCGTTGATTTGAAGTTGATAGCTCCCGCAATCCGGGCAGGCATCAAAACGCTGCCTGACTGCGACATTTTTACTGCACTGCATACACCAGGCCGAGCCAGGTATCTGGAGTATGTTCAATGCTGCACTTTCTACGATGCTGCCACGTGTGACAACATCAAAACTAAATTCCATCGCCTGTAGTTCCACACCGGCCATCTCGCCCACTTCCAGCCAGACCTGCTTGACCCGTGCGAACCCCTGTTTGCGAGATTCGCCAACGATGATATCAAGAACGCTTTCGCACAATGCAAGTTCATGCATGATTACACCTTAACGTCATTGGCTTTGAATGTTCAAAAATTTATTCATCGGAAATTCTTCAATCAATGTAATCGGTAGGCCACGCAGGGGTCGATTAGATTGATCGTTAGGTGCGCCAGTTGTAGGTATTCATCACGGCTGGTGACATGTAGGTTTTGCAATGCCTGCTCGATTAACCCTTGCGGATGAAAGTTCCATTCAGTTGGGGCAACAATCTGATAAGTGGTAACTATATCAGCATTTAATACGACACGGTGAATTAAACGGCCTCGCGCGGCTTCAACCTGAGCGATGCCTTTGTTGCTACTAATTAATCCCGTCGAGTGCCTTTGATGCAGACAATGGCGGGTGAGAAGGCTGGGGATTCGTGCCAGTTCTGTCATCCTTGCGGCGATTCTGCTCAATACAGAGTTTCCAAATTCGGCCGATAAGTTCACCAACAGCGGCTCGGCGTTAGCGCGTGTCAGGGCGCTGGTCTCATAAGTCTTGTCGTGCCAGCGAGGTTTTATAATAAACCCGGCTGCATGTTCACCTGCCAGCACCGCATTCAGTTCGCTAACATCAAGCAAAGGCAGTGCCTCAATATTGTTTCGCGCCTGAGCCTGCCACTGGTTGTCTGCAACATGTTGTACAAGCGATGCAGCTATGGTTGTTGACTCATTGGCCCATTTGATCAAGCTTGCGTAATCGGCAACCTGAGACAACCAGTCTGCTGGTGGCATCGCCAACACTTTATCAGCAATCAGTATTTCCAAGCTGGCTATTTCGTCGCGCAAACCAATTGTTTGATCATTGTCCTTCTGGGTGGACAATAAAGTGTCCATGCGAGACAACAATTGCATCAAGGCAGGCAAAAACGAGGTGTCGATTTTTTCCTTCAACAAGTTGGGCCAGTCCAAAAACAACCGCAGGAAATGCTCACGCAACGTCTCTACCCATACCCTGCCCTGCCTTGCTGCTACAAGCGAATCGGCGGCTTGGGTGCCGCGTGCTGATTCAATTGCGCTCACTGCGGCCACAGACTGCGCAACCGCGCAGACATTAAATAGCAACGGCACGGCGGTTAGTGCTTGTGATGCTGATTTGCCTTCAAGAACCTGCGCTGCATAAACCGGGCGGCTGGAGCTGATCTTAACTGTCGGTGCAGCGTTTCTGCAATGACTGACCTTGATGTCAATCTGGCCTTCCAGGGTGTTGCTTTGCAGGGAACTCATGAGGGTTGTTTGGGCGCTGGAGTCGCGCCACCTAAAAGTGCCCGGCGAGTGATCATCTTTTCGCCAGACTGGGCATCACAGGGGTCGGCAGACTCGTCTTCGCTGTTTAACTCAGTGTCGGTCGGGTACCAAATATGTTCAATTTCAGTAGTACTTATATCAACGGGATCTTGATTCTCCTCGTCCATGAGTGCCGTCATCACATGCTCCGCAGTCTCTACGGCGCTGGCATGGTCGGCAAACTCAAACATTGGTGAGAACAAGGAACACATCTGATATTTAGCCAGTTCCTCATCTTCGCAAACAATGAACTCGTATCGGCCGGATGGAAAATGCTGGGGGTGTTTTGACAGTAATTCTAAAGACGACCAATTGTCTGGCTTTTCCGGCATCAGAATTAAATTCATAAACCAAGGGGTAATCAATACCCCCAGAGTACAGTCACCCCATCTGCAAAACCCCACAGACTGCACGACCAGCTGATCATTCACCATGGGCATGTCCTGCATACGCTCACGTTGAATCGCCTGGTAACGAGCTTCAACAATACGGGCAATTTGCTGAGGCGAATCAGTGCTCAACGTCGAGCACCATAAAGTCGATTTTATTGCCGTCACATTCCGGGCAAGTCCAGTGGTCGGGCAGACAGGAAAACGGCGTTTGCGGGCTGATCTGCCAGTATTCATCGCCTTGCTCGGGATCGTACACATACCAGCAGATCTTGCATTCCATGCGAGTATCGTCGGCAATTTTGTCGCTGTCACCACCGTAAGAGCCGGGTAATTTATCAGTCGCGGTCATCAGGGTGAGTTGCGTAAATTGAAAGAATTTCTGCTAGTCGATCAGCGCTGTCGGTCAGGTCTTCCGCAGATGCACAAGCGACCTCTGGAACCGTACTCATTTCGAGGGTGTTGAGAATCAGGGTGTCCTGCGAGTTAAAGTATTGCACCCACCAAATATTGGCGGTTGCCGTGCTGCTGATGCGGCAGTTACCATAACCTCTGGACAGAATTACATTCGGGCCAATGCCTAAATTGGCGGACAACACCTCAATGTCTTCTTCCGTGTGTGGTAGCAGCGACAAATTTATCACGTGCGGTTCATCGCCCGATTGAAAAGACTTAAGCTTGTCACTTAGTTCAGTCAAGATAGGAGCAGCGTTATAGACTGAGTCTGGCAAATCCAGTTGGTCCAGGCAGATGGCTTTTGCGGCATTCGAAAACGTTAACTTGCTGACCAGATCAGGAATTGCCGCGACTTCAACTGTGTCTTTTATTACCTGGTTTTCTGCGTTTGTATATTGAACTCGCCAAATACCGGCAAGTACTGACTCCTGTATCAACGCATTTATTTCGCCGCTGCATTGCACGCTGACTTCCCCTTCGCCCAGCAATTGATCGATGAATTGCCGATTGTTTTGATCGAGCGCGTCTAGTGAAAAAACAGCTGCATGCTGGTCTGCTTCATGAGCTTCTACGGCAGCTTGAATGCGTTGCGCCGTCTCTAAGGCGGCATCCAAGCCCGCCATGTCATCGGTCTCTGGCACCGATGGCGCTGAGTAGGTGTGCATACCGGACGGCATTTGCATAAACTCCATCGCTGCGCCATCGGCGTCAGCGGGCTGTGAGCCGGCGCCAACTACGTTTACGGGAATGCGAATCGGGGTGGGTTTGTTCATTAAACTAGTCTCTGCGGGTTCATGTTGAGGTATTGCTCGGGAAGGCTTCAACCGTAACCGGCACGCCCAGCCCAGGGTTGTGTTTTGCCTGCCCGGCCAGAATCTCATCTACTTTTTCAATGTAGTCACTCCAGTTTTGAACCCGGCTGATAACACCCAGATACTTGCCGTTACGAATAAAGACAAGACTGGGCCATTCGGTGAAGGCATATCGTGACTGCAGTTTGCGTTGAGATGCCTGACTAATTACAGCCACCTCAAAGCGATTTTCGTAATACTTCACAATCTCAGGAAGAATAACCACAACGTCGTTGCCTTCAGGGAAGCGCTCGGGATTTTCGGTAAAGAACAAAATCACCTCATCGTGCTGCGATAAAAAGGCATCAATATTGGATTCGTCCAGTACCGGACACTGCGATTGCTCAATAAAGTTTTGTATGAGAACAGAGCTCATTTGGTTTGCTCCTTTATGTTTGATTGTTTGTGCATTGTTTTTTTTCCAGTTCAATTAAAGAAGGGGGCTTAGGAGGTTCACGGCCCGCTAAATCCGCAAACAAGGTGTCGATCAAGGGTTTTGTTGCTTCGGCGTCCGTCGCGCCCTGTTGCATCACTGCATCGAGTGCAGCCAGCGCGTCGGTCATTCGCTTTGCTTCTCCAGGGCTAAGTACTTGTTGCGCGCTTTGCATGAACACCAGCACCCAGGTACCCATCGGTTGGTCGCCAATTAATAGAGTGTCAATTTGACGACGGGTGCCCATGCCTTCACAAACCGCGACACTGTCACCGCACTCCACAATTTGCATGGGTAGACCTATGCACATTGGAGGAACACCTTGTAAAGAGAGTGAACGTCTGGGGCAAAGAGCGGCTTGCTTGGGTTAATCATCGTACTTGCCACGGTGGTCAACATCACAAACGATTTTTCCTGAGGAGTTAATTGGGTGCGGGCGGTATTCCAGTTCGTAATCGGGTGATTGCAATACCCTGGAGTCTCCGACTCGGCATGCACGATGCTCATCTGGCCGCTCAGATTCGTATTTACGTATGTTGATTTGCGCACCGGCCAATGGTTCAGACAACGGTGACTCTCGCCGCGTAGCTTCAACATTGTTGTCAGCCAGCCAATTTAGAGCACTGTCTATGGCGGGTTGAATTTGTGCGTGTGTTTGTGGGTGTAGGCTGCCACCGTAGTCCTCAAGCACAACGGGTTGAACTCCGACAAGCAGTAGTCGCTGCGGGCACCGGTCGAGCATCTGTGCCATCGCCAATACTTCCTGAAAGCCGGTTTGGTGCAGGCTCATTTTTTTTGCGCCCATGAAGTTTGGAACCTGGTCATCTTCTATCAATTTCAGGGTTGCAGGCTCCAAGCCAAAATCTATGGCATCGAAAATCACCAAATTGTCGGCCATCTCAACATATTCGAGCAGCGCAATGCCCTGGGTGCCACCTTCAACTAGCCTGACATGTTGATCAAATTGATAGAGTCGATCCAACTCTTCCACTGCACGGACACCAAAACCCTCATCGGCCCATAGTATGTTGCCTATTCCTAGAATGAGAGTGTGCTGGATCACAAGCGAAAACACCTAATTTGCTTAAAATGGATGGTAATATTACAAAATAAATCACATAAAGGAAAGAATAATTACATTGACGACTAAAATATTTCTACTAAAATAGATACTATCTAGTCCTTTAGTGGCTATTTAAGTTCCATATTGATTGTTCTATGAATAGATTGATCTTCGATTCTACTGTTTTCTGGCGTGCATTCATTTGTTATGAATTCCATGTACAACCGCCTTATTTCCACCACAATGCTGGTCGACCACCTTTTAAAAGGGAGAGAAATACATGACTGAAACATTTTATGAAGTAATGCGCAGGCAAGGCATTACTCGTCGTAGTTTTCTAAAGTTTTGCAGCCTGACTGCGGCTGCAATGGGGCTGAGCCCGGCTTATGCGCCGCGAATCGCCCATGCGATGGAAACTAAGCCGCGTATTCCAGTGCTGTGGTTGCATGGACTTGAATGTACTTGCTGTTCAGAATCTTTTATACGCTCCGCGCATCCCTTGGCCAAAGATGTAATCCTGTCGATGATATCGCTCGATTACGATGACACCATTATGGCGGCAGCGGGTCATCAGGCTGAAGCGATTGTTGACGAAGTGATTAGTGATCACAAAGGCAATTATATTCTGGCCTGTGAAGGCAACCCCGGTCTAGATGAAGGTAAAACCGGCGGCATGTCATGCATCATAGGCGGCAAACCATATACCGAACAACTGCGCCGCGCAGCCAAAGATGCCAAGGCAATTATTTCCTGGGGGTCTTGTGCTTCCTGGGGCTGCGTGCAGGCCGCCAGACCAAACCCAACCGGGGCGACACCAATTCATAAAGTGTCAGGAATTGGCGATGCGCCTATCATCAAAGTGCCCGGTTGCCCACCAATAGCCGAGGTTATGACAGCCGTTATTACCTACTTACTAACGTTTGAACGCTTACCCGAAATGGACCGCCAGGGTCGACCTAAAATGTTCTACAGCCAGCGAATTCATGACAAATGTTATCGACGCCCGCATTTTGATGCCGGGCAATTCGTTGAACATTGGGACGACGATGCGGCCCGTAAAGGTTACTGCCTGTACAAAATGGGTTGCAAAGGCCCGACTACATACAACGCTTGTTCAACCATACGTTGGAACGGCGGATTGTCCTTCCCGATTCAAGCAGGGCACCCGTGTATTGGCTGTTCTGAAGACGGGTTCTGGGATAAAGGTGGTTTTTATAATCGCTTGACTGATATACATCAATTTGGCGTTGAATCGAACGCAGATAAAGTCGGCATGATTGCTGCCGGTGTCACTGGCGCCGCGGTCGCCGCCCATGCTGCGGTATCTGCCCTCAAACGAAGTCAACATAAAGGCACATCAGAATGAGTATTACAAAAACTCCAAATGGGTTCACCCTGAACGACGCTGGCCAGCGTGTGGTCGTAGACCCGGTTACGCGTATCGAAGGGCATATGCGCGCCGAGGTGAATATTGATGAAAACAACATCATCACTAATGCGGTATCCAGCGGCACAATATGGCGTGGGCTGGAAGTTATTCTCAAAGGCCGTGACCCACGGGACGCATGGGCATTTGTGCAACGTATCTGTGGGGTGTGCACCGGAACTCATGCCCTGACATCGGTGCGTGCAGTGGAAAATGCGCTGGGAATCAATATCCCTGAAAACGCCAATTCAATCAGAAATATCATGCAGCTGTCGCTGCAGGTGCATGACCACCTGGTGCACTTTTATCACTTGCACGCATTGGATTGGGTGAACCCGGTTAATGCGCTCAAAGCTGATCCCCGCGCAACATCTGCATTACAGCAGAGCACCTCGCCTCATCATCCTAATTCGTCGCCCGGTTACTTCCGTGACATTCAAAACCGATTGAAGAAGTTTGTAGAATCCGGGCAGCTTGGTCCATTTCGAAATGGATACTGGTCAAACCCGGCCTATCTGTTGCCGCCGGAAGCAGACTTAATGGCTGTTACCCACTATCTTGAAGCGCTCGATTTTCAAAAAGAAATCATGAAAACGCGCACCATATTTGGTGGTAAGGACACGCATCCAAATTGGACGGTCGGTGGTGTGCCTTGCCCGATAAATGTCGATGGAACTGGCAGTGTTGGGGCTTTGAATATGGTGAACTTAAACCAGGTTCACCAAATTTTGAAAGACACCCAAACCTTTATTAACAACGTGTACATTCCCGATATTTTGGCGATTGGGCAGTTTTATAAGGGCTGGTTGTACGGTGGCGGATTGTCCAGCCAAAATGTTATGACCTACGGCGATATTCCCGATAAGGCGAATGACTATTCTGCTAGCAACTTGATGATGCCCCGTGGCGCGATTATAAATGGTGATTTGTCTAAAGTTCACGAAATCGACTTAACCGACCCTGAGCAAATTCAGGAGTTTGTCCCGCACTCATGGTACAAATATCCGCAAGGCGTTAAAGGACTGCACCCCTGGGAGGGCGTTACAGATCCTAATTTTGATGTAAGTAGTGCTAAGGGCACTAGCCACAACATTGAACAGCTGGATGAAAACGCCAGTTACTCGTGGATTAAAGCGCCGCGCTGGCGTGGCCATGCAATGGAAGTTGGCCCACTGGCTCGTTACATTGTTGGTTATGCGCAGGGCAACGAATACATTACCGAACAGATCAACTTGGTGCTAAAAACACTGGATGTTCCGGTTTCTGCTTTGTTCTCAACCTTGGGCAGAACGGCAGCTCGAGCGCTTGAAGCTCAGTGGGCAGCCGATCAGCAGCTGTATTTTTTCGATAAAATGATGACCAACATTAAGAACGGTGATTCCTCAACGCACAGCGGTGAAATGTGGGATCCGGCCGACTGGCCAGCGGAAGCCAAAGGTGTTGGCTTTACCGAGGCTCCGCGTGGCGCGCTCGGTCACTGGATTCACATCAAAGACACCAAAATTGAAAACTATCAGTGCGTTGTACCAACAACCTGGAATGGCTCGCCTCGTGATGAAGCTGGAAACATTGGCGCGTTCGAAGCATCCATGTTGAACACCAAGGTTGAAGTGCCAGAAGAGCCGGTAGAAATTTTGCGCAACCTGCACAGCTTTGATCCTTGCCTGGCGTGTTCTACGCATGTGATGAGTGAAGAGGGTGAAACACTTACAAATGTTACGACTAAACCAGTCGGCTCATAGGAGGCTCACAATATGGTCTCAAGCGATTCCTCTCAAAACCAACCTGCGGTCTATGTTTATGAAGCGCCGCTTCGACTCTGGCATTGGATAAATGCGCTGGCCATAACGGTGTTGTGCGTAAGCGGATATCTTATTGGTTCGCCGTTGCCAACATTATCAGGTGAAGCAAGCGACCACTTTTTGATGGGTTACATTCGTTTTGCTCATTTCGCTGCGGCTTATATTTTGGTGGTTGGTTTTGTGTTCCGAATTTACTGGGCGTTTGTGGGCAATGAACATTCCACCCAGATTTTCTTACCACAGGTATTTAATCGAGAATTCCGCAAAGGCGTTTGGCACGAAATAAAGTGGTATTTGTTTCTCGAGCGTGAGCCTAAAAAATACATTGGTCACAATCCCCTGGCCGTCATTTTTATGCACATTATTGTGGTTTGGGGCATGATTTTCATGATCATTACCGGCTTGGCTTTGTACGGTGAGGGCACTGGTTATGACAGCTGGCAATTTACCCTGTTTAGCTCCTGGGTGATTCCCTTATTTGGCCAGAGTCAGGATGTTCATACCTGGCACCATATGGTTATGTGGGTAATCATTTGCTTCGTTATTATTCACGTGTACGTCGCTATACGTGAAGACATTATGTCTCGTCAAAGTTTGATTAGCACCATGGTTAGCGGTTGGAGAACATTTAAAGACACTCGCGAAGTTGATGATACTCATCAAAAATCATAACTTAAAACCAGAGGCTAAAAGCCAGAGCTGCCCTAGCCCGGATATTTCACAAATCCGCACGTAATATTGTAATACATACATATATTTCAGCCAGTTATACGATATTTAAGTGATTTATTCTGGGTGCAGTTTGTACTATTTGGATCCAGGATCAATTTTACTTTGCAATCTGAGCGATCCCCCTCCAAACGTAGCTACGGCTACGTTTCTCACGCGATAACCCAGCTTGCTTTGTAAAATCGGCCCTGAATTCCAAATATTTATGAAATATCCGGGCTAGCAGCCTGTCGGACTTAGGTCGAATCTACTGCGGCAGTGGGAAATC
>Ga0316189_10001577_pt1 | contig 22605 bp, 27 predicted proteins | sample LowCovwburrow_MG_FD_204930 | JGI IMG/M metagenome (GOLD analysis project Ga0316189, IMG submission 204930) | Coastal sediment microbial communities from Maine, United States - Lowes Cove worm burrow | ecosystem: Environmental > Aquatic > Marine > Coastal > Sediment | place: USA: Maine... | reverse complement strand
CAACCATTGCAACGATGGTTTAAAGTTTGACGGGCTGCCCGTGCGGCGTTGTTTCATATGCGCGTGTCCAGTCTGATTTTCGCTGATCCATAACCTGCTTGGAAACGCCGCAGTTTACCTGCAACACAGTTTCCAGCGCATTCAATGCCGCCTGATAATAATTCTCTGCAGTATCGCTTTCAGCATCGACCTGAACTTGCCGCAAAGCAGCACCCAGCGCGTTTGACCAATCATCAGCCGCTATCGCACCTGTCGCGATCAGGTTTTGCGCGATTGCCAACACCTGCGCCTGCCATGCCTCATTAAAGGTCGGCTCATCATCCAGACGCGGCAACGGCGTGATTTGTTTATCATTTTGCTGCAAGGTAACTCTCCCACAATTCCAGTGAAACGCTGTCATTCGGGTTGGCCGTATCCCCCCATAACGCGGTTGCTTTGAAAGATACCGTATAAAGATGCTGCGCGTTCTCTTGGCCCTTTGCGCCGTCATCCGCAAAAATATGCGCCCCGCGATAATGGGTGACAATCCCCACCTTGCCGCGTGCATATTCAGGCAGTCGTGTATGCCCGCTATGACCTTTTGCATTGGTCAAAACCGATTGCCCGACGGCAAATTTAGCAAGTTCTCTAACGGGACGATCAAACCTGAAAGCCATGCCGGCGTTTTGCTTTAGAACCCCGTCATAATCCACGGTTTCAACCTGCCCCATAGGTGGGGTTTGGGATGTGCCGCTTTCCAATTCTTCAATACTAAACACACCTGCATCGATCATAGATGCGATGGTGGTTTGTGCCCAGCTGTCAAAATATGGACGATTCAAATAATCTTCTGCCGCTATTAACTCGCGCACATGTCGCCACCAGTCTATCGTCACACCAGGGGCGCGGGCCGTGCGTGACATTGCCCACATGCGGCCCTCGTAATCCGCATGAAAAGGCTCTTCCGGCTCGTTCACATCCACAGGGCCATAGCCCAGTTTGCCGCCTAGATCATGAATGCCGTCCATCACACACTCCCGGTTTTCAAATCGCGATCCGTGCCGATCATCGAATTGCGCGTGACCAGTTTTGCCAGCTCGTCTTGTGACATGCCATCCGTCCCTGCGGGACGTTCGGGGATAACCAAATAACGCAATTCCGCAGTACTGTCCCAAACATGCACGGCTGTATCTTCCGACAACTCCACCCCGAATTCTGCCAGAACCGCACGCGGTTCGCGTACCACGCGCGATCGGTAAGCCGCGGTTTTATACCAGTTCGGGGCCATGCCCAAAATCGCAAACGGGTAACATGAACATAACGTGCAAACGACGACATTGTGACTGTTGGCTGTGTTTTCCACCGCCTTCAAATGCCCCGAAGCAGGTCCGGCAAAACCCATTTCATCCACGGCTTTAGAACCATCCGCCAGCAAGCGCGCTTTGAAATCAGGATCAACCCATGCACGCGCCACCACATGCGCGCCGCGTTTCGGGCCTATATCATCGGCGTAAACTTCAACCCATTTATCAATATTTTCACTTTTGACCATGCCCTTTTCAACCAGAATTGTTTCCAGTGCCTTGACCCGCAACGCAGGATCAGACGGCAAATGGCTATGCAAATGCTGGTGGATTTTCGTAATCTCTTTCGGGTCAAAACTCGGCATCCTAAAGTCCTTTCCTAAACATGCTGCCCACCGTTCACTTCTATTTCCGTCCCCGAAACATAACTACTTTGATCGGAACATAAAAAATAAATCGCATTGGCAACCTCGCTAGGTTGCCCCAAACGGCGCAAGGGCAGTTTTTCCACAATCTTATCAGTACCCTCACTTAAAATACTGGTTTCAACTTCACCTGGTGCAATGGCGTTGACGCGCACCCCTAAAGGGCCGAAATCATGCGCCATTTCGCGTGTCAAAGCCGCCAGCGCCGCTTTTGATGTCGCATAGGCCGCCCCCGCAAACGGATGCACCCGCACACCAGCAATGGATGTCACATTCACGACCGCGCCTTTGGCTGCGGCCAATTCATCTTTTAGCCCCCGCGCCAAAACAACGGAGGCAAAGAAGTTCACATGAAACACATGGCCCCATGTGCGTAAATCCGTATCCAACGTATTCAGACGTTCGCCATTCTCACCTTTGGGTGAAATGCCTGCATTATTCACGAGCGCATCAAGACGCCCACCAATAAGACGTTTCTTGACCCGGCCAATCGCCTCAATGGTTTGATTCGGATCACTTAAATCAACTTGAATGTGATTGTCCTCGCCCCCCCATGGGCATTCTTCGGAAAATGCTTGGCGCGAACAGGTGATCACCCGCCAACCTTCTTTAACGAATTTTATTACAGTGGCATGACCTATTCCCCGACTGGCACCTGTCAGTAAAAGGGTTTTTTCTGCGGTATCTGCCGACATTTGAATATCCTGAATATATGCTGAATTACGACAATCATTAGTGAAGTATTTCTATCAAGTTGCAAGCCCCTTGGCGCAAGCGCAACAAAACGTTAAGCAGATAAAAGACAAATAGGATACCGATATGGAGAAGTCCAAAGCTATGGAACGCGATTCAATTGCAACTGCCCGCCTGTTAAGCGAAGCCCTGCCGCTGATGCAACGTTATGACGGCGCGATTGTAGTGATCAAACTGGGTGGCCACGCAATGAGCAGCCCCAAGGCGATGGACCTATTCGCCCGCGACGTTGTATTGCTGCGCCAATGTAATGTGAACCCTGTGATCGTACATGGCGGCGGCCCCATGATCAACGCAATGTTGGACAAACTGGCTATCGAAACCAGCTTCGTGAACGGTAAACGGGTCAGCACACCTGAAACCGTTGAAGTGGTGGAAATGGTACTGTCGGGAAAGGTAAACAAAAGCATCGTACAAGCTATCAATCGGCAAGGCGGCAAGGCTGTGGGCCTGTCTGGTAAAGACGGTGATTTGATCGTCTGTGAAAAAGCGGCGGGTAATTTGGGCATGGTAGGTGAGCCTACCCATATAAACGCAGACGTTATCACATCGCTTAGCAAGAATGGCTTTATCCCCGTGATAGCCCCCATTGGTACCGGTAAAAATGGTGAAACATTCAATATCAATGGCGATACCGCCGCGGGTGCAATTGCCGCTGGTTTGGATGCGGACCGGCTGCTGCTATTAACCGATGTGGAAGGCGTAAAAAATGCCGCAGGGGACGTTTTGACAAATATTTCAGCCGCACAAGTGGATACATTGACCAAAGAAGGTGTGATTGCGGGTGGCATGATCCCAAAAACACAAACCGCACTTGGTGCCATAAAAAACGGTGTTCGCGCAGTTGTGATTATGGATGGGCGCGCGCCGCATGCATGTTTACTGGAACTGTTCACGGACTACGGCGCAGGCAGCATGATCCGCGCTTGAGATAAGAAAGTAGATTGATGGAAAATGAAGTCATAATCCGTTTGATGGTTTTTCTGGGGCTATTCACGCTTCTGGCCCTTGCCGAAGTCTTGTTGCCCCGTCGTAAACGTGAATTGAAACGCAGTACTCGCTGGTTTACCAATATCGGCCTGATTATCATCGATAGCATCACGATCAGATTAATGGCCATTGTCATGCCGGTTATGGCAGTTGCCGCCGCTGCGGATGCAAGTGGGCGTGGTTGGGGGTTGCTGGGGGCCGTGGATTGGCCCAGTTGGATTGAAGTGATATTGGCCATGCTGATCCTTGATTTCGTGATTTGGGCACAACATCTGGTCACGCATAAGATCCCTTTACTGTGGCGTCTGCACCAAGTGCACCATGCGGACCGTGATATGGACGTGACTACCGCTATCCGGTTTCACCCGATTGAAATTGCCCTGTCGATGATCCTGAAAATCGGCATGGTCTACGCGATTGGCCCAACCGCTTTTGCTGTTATTCTGTTTGAAATCCTGCTGAACGGCTCGGCCATGTTCAACCACGCAAACATACGCCTGCCCCGGAAATTGGATCAAATTGTACGCCTAGTGATTGTCACCCCCGACATGCACCGTGTGCATCATTCGGATATCCGTGAAGAACATGACAGCAACTACGGATTTTCCCTGTCGATATGGGATCGTATGTTCGGCACATATGTTGCGCAACCTGCCAAAGGCCATGACGACATGACAATCGGTTTGCGTTGGCAAGACGCGCGGCCTTTGAGGTTGGGTTGGAACCTGCTGCTACCCTTTCGCAACAAATGAGACTGAAACAAATCCGTTCCACCGTGCTGGATCATGGGCTGGAAGTCTATGGCGCGTTCCACCCCGATGCAGATGATTTCAGCCAATCATCCACATTGGTCTTGCTTGGGCCAACCTATAATTTCTGGGATGTCTTTACAGCATCAGACATTTATAGGGACGGAGAATCCGACCCGGTTGATCGTTGGTCAACGAAAGTCATAACGACAATAGCCCAAAATCTGGGCGCAAAGCCATTTTTTCCCTTCGGTGGCCCACCCTATGCACCATTTTTAAGCTGGGCCAAAGCGTCGGGTCGGGCATGGGACTCGCCCGTTGGTATGCTGGTACATGACCTGACAGGGTTAATGGTGTCTTATCGCGGCGCATTGGCGTTCGATAATAAGCTGGACTTACCGGATCAAACCTTTGAGAACCCGTGCGACACATGCAATGATAAACCCTGTCTTGCCGCCTGCCCTGTAGACGCGTTAAGTTCAAGCGGATATAATGTGCCGAAATGCAATGCCTATATGGATACAAACGCAGGAACTAGCTGTTTGACACAGGGCTGTCTGGTACGCCGCGCCTGCCCTGCCAGCGTTGGGGCCAACAGACTGGCAGAACAATCCGCACTGCACATGCGGGCTTTTCGGGGGAATAAATGAAACGTGTCATTCTAATGCGCCATGCCAAATCCAGTTGGGCCAATCTGGGTCAGGCAGACCATGATCGCCCGCTGAATGATCGCGGTCAAAAATCCGCGACAAAACTTGGGCATTGGTTAAACGACAATCGATATATTCCCGGCCAAGTTATATCTTCTACTGCAATGCGCTGCGTTGAAACATGGGCGGGGCTGGAACAAGTTCTAGGACTTGGCATAACGCCAGAGTTTGACCGCCGCCTATATCACGCCAACGTCGGGTATATGCTGGAAAAACTGAAAACCGCCAAAGCGGGTGTTGTGCTAATGTTGGGGCATAATCCTGTGATTGCCGCCTTTGCAGAAGAATTGTTGGAAAGCGTCCCCAAAAGTGACAATTTTTTCAGATACCCGACGGCAGCGACCACACTGATCGATTTTGATATTGATGACTGGTCAGAACTGCAATTGCGATCAGGCCAGTTACATTCTTTTGTTATTCCGCGCGAGTTGGGTGTGTGAATGGTTGCAAAGGGCGGCGTTTGTTTAACATTTAAGGGTAACCATAATTTGAACTTATTTAAACAGCATTTTACATAAAAACATTTAAACTTTGAGAGCATTTATGAAAGTTTTTGTACAAATATTTGGAGTGTTACTAACCTTAGCAGCAGGCTGTGGAGTTTTATTTTTTGCTACTTTGGCTGGGTTATCTTACGGCCCAAAACCTCTTGATTTTTTAGTTATGGCAATGACTTCACTTGGTTTTTTTGGATCCTTAATAATCTTGGGTGTCCATTGTACTTTTTTACGGTGGATTAACTCTGAACATATAGACCAATATAGCGTATGTTTGATGTATATATTGGTCGTTGTGGCAACTTTATTACTTATATTCTTTGCAGGCTCAGGAAACATGCGGGATATAGGGCCTTACTTTGCCGCTTTTATATTCACAGCATTCATATGTCATATAGGAATAATGGCCGGCAGAAAGTGAATTACCTCAACGAACTGGCGCTTTGTCCTGCTTAAAAACTGTACAAAAGTAACTGCACATACCCCCCCCAACGCAAAAAGCCCCGCACACTGGCGGGGCTTTTCGTTAGCTTAAGTAGTTTGTTCTTAGTGACCCAAAATCTGGCTCAGGAACAATTGTGTCCGCTCTGATTGCGGATTGTTAAAGAACGCTTCAGGTTCGTTCTGTTCCACAATCTGGCCCGCATCCATAAAGATCACACGGTTCGCCACTTGGCGGGCAAAGCCCATTTCGTGGGTCACACAGATCATTGTCATGCCTTCCTCAGCAAGTTCGATCATCGTGTCCAGCACCTCTTTGATCATCTCGGGATCAAGTGCTGATGTCGGTTCATCAAACAGCATGATACGCGGTTGCATGCACAAGGAACGTGCGATTGCCACACGCTGTTGCTGGCCGCCCGACAACTGGCCCGGGAACTTGTCAGCCTGCTCGGGGATCTTCACTTTTTCAAGGAAGTGCATGGCGGTTTCTTCGGCCTCTTTCTTGGGGATTTTACGTACCCAGATCGGGGCCAAAGTACAATTGTCCAAGATCGACAAATGCGGGAACAGGTTGAAGTGTTGGAAACACATCCCCACTTCTGACCGGATTGCATCAATATTCTTCAGGTCGGATGACAGGTGTGTCCCGTCAACCGTGATTTTACCCTGCTGATGCTCTTCCAGTGCATTGATGCAACGGATCAGCGTGGATTTACCGGAACCCGAAGGGCCACAAACCACAATCCGCTCACCTTGATAAACCGTCAGGTTAATATCTTTAAGAACATGGAACGAGCCGTACCATTTGTTCATATTTTCGATTTGGATCGCAACTTTGTCAGATACAACCAACTTCTTTTTAGCTTTAGCCATGAGAGTAACTCCTTAGTGGCCTGTCTGAAGCTTGCGCTCCAGATACATTGAGTAACGAGACATAGAGAAACAGAAAATCCAGAACACGATGGCGATAAAGCCGTATAGTTCCCAGATAACACCGTTCCATTCCTGGTTCGCGCGAATATTTGTAGACAATCCGATCGGATCCAAAAGACCGATAATCGACACAAGGGTTGTATCTTTGAACAACCCGATGAATGATGACACGATATTCGGGATAGAGATCTTCAGGGCCTGTGGCATAATAATCAACCGTGTGGACTGCCAGAAATCCAATCCCAGACTGTCAGCACCTTCATATTGGCCTTTTGGCAAAGCTGCCAAACCACCCCTAATCACTTCCGCCATATAGGCCGATGCAAACAGGGTTACCATGATGATAACGCGCAAGATCAGATCAAAGTTAGTGCCCGGCGGCATAAAGTAGTTCAATAGGGTAGATGCCACGAACAACAAAGTGATCAAGGGCACACCGCGAATGAACTCGATAAAACCGACACAAATGACTTTGACAATTAGCAGATCGGATTGACGCCCAAGGGCCAGAACAATACCGATAGGCAGCGACAAAGAAATACCGATGATACCAATGGTAATCGACAGCATAAAGCCGCCGAAATTGGATGACGGAACGGCTTCGATTGATAGTGGTACAATGGATTGCAGCGCACCTGCTGCACCCCCTGCAAAGAACAACCACCATAAAACAGTCGCTAGCGCAAATGCTATAATCCCCAACAGTGAACTTGCCATTTTGCTAACAACGTTAAATGCCATAGCGCCAAGAACAAAGCCTGCAATAATCATCAGGGGAAACCATATAGAACCACCCCACAACAACCAGAACGCTAGGAACGGATAAATCATGGTAAACCTGAGCATCTTTTTGGGCAGGCCATCGAACAATACCGGGGCAATTGCCACAAACATCAGAACAAAGGCCACAACAGGGCGCCAGTACAATTCTTTCGGGTAGAACCCGAAGATCAATTGCAAGAACCGGTCATGAATAACCGACCAACAGGCACCAGATGTACCTTCGCCGTATGCTGCCGCAATTGCACTGCGACACTCACCCAACGATTTCGCATTCCATGACGACTGGAAAGTCCAAGGCAAAACATCGCTTAGGACATAGTAAATTGCCCAAAGTGCTGCGATTGACATAACGCTGTTCGGAATATTCGAAAACATATTATCACGCAGCCATTTGATAATACCTGCTTGTGATACCGGCGGTGCTTTTTCTTGCAGCATTTCCGTGCGGACGTATGAAACATTTTTCATATCAACGCTCCCTCAGCTTAACACGTTCATTGTATACATTCATGACCGTTGAAATGGTTAAAGATATGGTCAGATAGATCGCCATCAGTATCATCAAGCTTTCCATCTCACGACCCGTCTGGTTCAACGTAACGCCGCCCAAAGTACCCGTGATATCCATGTACCCCACCGCAATCGCCAGTGACGAGTTTTTGGTCAGGTTCATATATTGCGAAATCATCGGTGGAATAATCACCCGCAAGGCTTGTGGCAAAACCACCAGACTTGTGATCCGACCGGGGCGAAGCCCAAGGGCCGCCGCTGCTTCCGTTTGACCTTTGGAAACCGCTTGAATACCAGAACGTACTGTTTCCGCGATAAAGGCTGCCGTATAAAGCGACAAGGCAAACCACAAAGCAATCAGCGAATTTCGCATCAAGACACCGTCGGTAAAGTTGAAACCAGAGAGGTAAGGTTTTTCCAACTCAATCGGTCGGCCGGAATATACGGAAATACCGTCTGAAACCAAAAGCCCTTCAGGAAGGGCCGTCCCGGCCGGCACGGTGGCAATATCACAACCAGTTCTTGTATCGCCGCTACTTATACGGGAAAGCGAGTCAGCCAGATCATATGACGCAATAGATTTGAATTTAACATTATTCGCCCGCATCAGGTTTTTCGCATTTACATTGCCAGCACCTCCAGTGTCACAAAAGCGCAAGACACTATCAGCAGAAATCTTATTGTCAGCGTTCATTGTAAGTACTTTTGAACCGAAGATTACATGTTCTTTATTCAGGTTAACCATCGTAACCCCAAAAAAGACCAACAGTGTTGGAACAAAGAAAACACCCAATGAGATAAGTCCTGACGGCAAGATCTTGCCAGTCTGTTCTTGAAGTTTTCTTGCGTAGCGGCGGAAAAATACAATCCCGATAAGCGAAAGAACAAAAGTTAGTAAAACCAAAACGATACCAGGGCCGTAGGCCAGCGCGGGAATAAGAATCCCACGGTTTGTGATCGCAACACTATCAAATAATTTCATAGTCGCTATAGCATCATCACCGCGAAAATCTTTTGGTTGTGGGAAAAACTCAATGAAGATCGCCATTGACATGATGATCCAAAGAAGCACGGGAACGTTCCTGAATGTTTCAATGTAAACCGTCATTATTTTAGAAATGATCCAGTTTTTCGACAAACGCAGAACACCGATCAGGACCCCAATAACCGTCGCTGTAATACAGCCCAAAACGGCAACAAGCAGTGTGTTCAGCAACCCTACTACTGCAGCTTCCCAATGTTTTGATTGCGAGTTATATTCAATCAAACGCTGATTTATATCATAGCCTGATGTATCACCTAAGAAACTAAAGTTAAGCGGTTTGCCTAAAGCGGCAAGGTTTTGCGCAGCATTTCCGATTAACCACCCAAGTGCCAGAAGAAACCCGATTAGGGCAATGATTTGGATCGTAATTGAACGATACCGGGTATCGTATAGCAACATGCTAATTCGGAAGCCGCCCTGTTCTGGATCGGTTATGGTAGACATATGCCTACACCCCCTTTTGTTGATTGGGCGACAATTTCAACGCTGACGTGTTGAACACGTTCAGGCGATTGCGCCTCAGGTTATACTTTTGTTTTGATAGATATGAAAAGGGCGCGGCCTTTGCCACGCCCTTGACTTTAAACGATTAACGGAAAGGTGGAGAGTAAATCAGACCACCGTTTGTCCACTGTGCGTTCAGACCACGCGCAAGACCAACGGGTGTTGCTTCACCAATATTTTTCTCGAAGATCTCACCGTAGTTGCCGTTTACGGAAATCGCACGATGTGCCCACTCTTTGTCCAGACCAAGCATAGCGCCCAGGTCACCTTCTGTACCCAACATACGGTTGATCTCTGGGTTATTACCGGCAGCAGATGCCAGTTTATCAACATTTGCTGATGAAATACCCAGCTCTTCAGCTGAAATCAAAGCATTCAAAGTCCAGCGAACAACGTCGCCCCATTGGTTGTCGCCGTGGCGAACAAGTGGACCCAAAGGCTCTTTTGAAATGATTTCCGGTAGAACGACGTGATCATTTGGTTTTTCAAATGTTGCACGTGTTGCGGCTAGGCCAGATGCGTCCGTTGTGTACACGTCACATGCGCCAGCCAAGTATTGTGCTTGTCCTTCAGCGTTTGTTTCAATCGGCACTGGCTCATAAGAGATGTTGTTTGCACGGAAGAAATCCGCCAAGTTCAGCTCTGTAGTTGTACCAGTTTGGATACAAACAGTTGCACCATCCAGATCTTTTGCACTTGCAACACCCAATGCTTTGGGTGCCATGAAACCTTGGCCGTCATAATAGTTCACACCAACGAAATCAAACTTCAGATCAACGTCGCGTGAGTATGTCCATGTTGTGTTACGTGCCAACATATCAACTTCGCCAGATGCAAGTGCCGTAAAGCGTGTTTTACCAGTTGTTGGAACAAACTTAACTTTTTCGCCGTCGCCCAGCACAGCAGCTGCAACAGCGCGACATACTGCTACGTCAAAACCGCCCCAAACACCGTTTGCGTCAGCGGCTGCAAAACCAACAACGCCTGTGGACACGCCACATTTCAATTCGCCAGCAGCTTTGACATCGTCAAGCGTTCCAGCGGCAGCCAGTCCCGCTGTCACGGATGCAGCAGCTAGCGTACCAATAAATACAGATTTTTTCATGTTTACCTCTTCCTGATGGTCTGCCCTTAATTAGGGCTTTCTCCCGGCCATTTTGGCCATTTACCAGAATACAAGGGAATCCCTTCTATTTCCGGTACCACATTTGGTCAGGACTCTGGTTTAAGGTCAAGTGATGAGTGATTATTTCGTAGCAAAAACACTAGGTTTTGTGTTTTATTTCGGCATTTTCACTATTTATTATCTGTTATTTGAGCAAAGTCAGGACAAATGCAGCACGTTCAAAGGCATTTTGGCGAGTCGCGGCAAGAGACATTGCATCTTCGTCTTCGCCCCATTCCGCAATTTGCCAGTCCTCATCAATCCTAGATGCGGCCCACGCATCTGTGATCTCGATCTTTCCTGCCGCCGTTGCAACACCGATAACAAAAGACCCAGACAGAGTAATCAGATCGTAAACTGCCGCCAGTTCAAAATGTGAATAGGATTTCAACAATGCCGCACAATCTGTCAAAACCTGCGTTGGTTGCCTAATTGGCATGACACCACTGCCAACCTCCAACCCAACATCATGGGTATCGGAAAACCAATCCAATAGCGGTTGCCATATCTGTTCCTGACGATCGGCAAGCCCTTTGGGCGATGTTGCACGGTAACACAATAGATCGGTTGTAGCGTATTCGGCGAGCATTTCAATGATCGGTTCTGATTGCACTGAAATCTTGTCAATCGCTGCATTTGCCAATTTTGTCAGTGGCAACGCTTCAGGGTCAATCTTATCTTTCTTATCTTTCAAGGAACGCCATTCCGCAGCAATCCCTTCTGCCAATGCCATTGTTGGAACCTGCAATGTTGATTTTGCCGGCGTCTTTAAATCACGCCCGTCCAATAAAACCTTGAACCCGTTATCGCTTTGTCCGACATCCACATCCGACCAGAAAACCTTCTGTTCCCATTCAGCCATCGCACTTAATCCTCTTCAAACGGATCGGTTGGTGCTTCGGCCTGATCCCAACCCAAAAACGCCCAAGTACGTTTCATATGATCGGGCATTTCGGCTGTAAAGTTCATTCGCCGTCCCGTGATCGGATGGTCGAACGAAATTGATCGCGCATGCAGATGCAGCTTGCGACTGATTTCGCCGCCCAGTTGTGCCCCCCAGCCATCACCCTCATTCGACTGACTGTTCCCGCCGTATTTACCGTCACCGATGATCGGGTTGCCGATTTCGGCCATATGGGCGCGCAATTGGTGCGTGCGCCCTGTGATCGGCACCAGTGCCATCCAACTTACACGTCGGCCAAGTTCCTGAATGGTTGCGTAATCCGTCGTTGCCCGCTTCGCGCCTTTGGTGCCGTCAATATCTTTCGGGTGCACACAATACATCTTTTCACTGCCTCCGCCGCCTGACTTAACCAGACCAAACCGAACCGTCCCCAGCTTGGGTCGCGCAACCCCTGCCACGGCGGCCCAGTAAATCTTGCGTGTATCGCGCGATTGAAATGCTTTCGCCAGACCTTGTGCCGCTTTACCGTTTCGGGCCAACAACAAGACACCTGAAGTATCACGATCAAGGCGGTGCACCAGCTTTGGTTTACTATCAAGATCAAACCGCAAAGCTTCCGACAAGCCATCCACATGCACATTGGTTTTGGTGCCACCTTGCACCGCCAAACCCGCAGGCTTGTTTAGCACGATAATGTCGTCATCCTTATAGATCACACAAGATTGAATCATGGCCGCATCCGCGTCCGTTACTCGATATTCCCGCTTATCGTGATCTTCATAAACCTCATCAGGGATGGGTGGTACACGCACGGTTTGGCCTGCCTCTACACGGGTCGCAGCTTTCACGCGCCCCCCGTTCACGCGCAATTCACCCTTGCGGCACATCTTTTCAATGCGCACTTGACTTAACTGTTCGAATTGTTTGCGCAACCAGCGATCCAGACGCTGTCCATCACCGTCATTATCGACTTCGATCAACTGAACTTTGCTCATATCCAAATACTCCGCGCAATGAAAAACCCTAGGAATAATGCCGCAATTGAAAACCCGGCGGAACCGAACACATAAGTCGCGGCCGCCGCCACCTTCCCTTTTTCAAGCAAGATCATTGCGTCCAGTGAAAACGATGAAAATGTTGTAAATCCACCAAGAATGCCAACCATTACGAACGGCACCAGCGCATTCCCCTGCCCGCGTTGCATCAACAGCACCGCCGCAAGACCCATCACGAAAGAACCAACCACATTCACGATCATCGTACCCACCGGAAAGCCGGACCCCATGATACGTACAGAGGTTAAAACCACACCGTAGCGCAGCATGGCGCCAATGGCGCCACCCAATGCAACAAGCCCAAATGTGTTTAGCATATGCCAAGTCCCTATCGTTCGCGGCATCCTTACTGTGCTTGTCCACGGGTTACGAGGGCAAAGCCGCGTTTATTTCTGATCCGCGTTTCTTTTAGCACGCAATTTAGCAAAATAATCCAAGCGCTTCTTAAATTCGCGTTCCTGCCCCCGTTCAACAGGAAAATAATAGATCCCACGGTGCATATCGTCAGGGAAATAATTTTGACCGGAAAACCCGTCTTCCGCATCGTGATCATAAGCATAACCGGCACCAAACCCCTGATCTTTCATCATACTTGTGGGCGCGTTCAGAATATGTTTTGGCGGCGGCTTTGATCCAGTCGATTTAGCCTGCGCGTAAGCGGCTTTATAAGCTGCATAGGCAGCATTGGATTTCGGGGCCAAAGCCAGATAAATCACCGCTTGGGCTAAAGCCAACTCACCTTCAGGGCTGCCCAGCCGTTCAAACGTCTGCCAAGATTGTAAACATACGGCCTGCGCATTCGGGTCGGCAAGGCCAATGTCCTCAACCGCCATGCGCGTGATACGCCGTGCCAGATACCGCGGGTCTTCACCGCCATCCAACATACGGGTGAACCAGTAAAGTGCTGCATCGGGATCAGAACCCCGCACGGATTTATGCAAAGCCGAGATCAGATTGTAATGCCCATCACCCGATTTGTCATATTGTGCTGCACGTCTTTGCAAACGCTTTGACAATTCATCCACATCAATCGGCGTCTTCACATTCCAACTGAAGCACTGTTCAATCAAGTTCAGCAGGCTGCGCCCGTCACCATCAGCCATTTCCAGCAATGCTTCACGTGCAGTGGCTTTCAACGGCAGTTTCATTTTCAGCTCCGCCTCAGCCCGTTGCGCCATCAATTCCAAATCTTTTAACTTCAGCCGTTCCAGTACAAGCACTTGTGAGCGCGACAACAACGCCGAGTTCAATTCAAACGACGGATTTTCCGTTGTGGCACCGACTAGAACAATCGTGCCGTCTTCCATAAACGGCAAAAAGCTATCCTGCTGCGATTTATTGAATCTGTGTATCTCATCGACGAAAAGCAGTGTTTGTTTGCCGTTTGAACGTCGCAGTCGCGCAGCTTCAAATACCTTTTTCAAGTCCGCGATACCCGAAAATATTGCACTGATCTGGACGAACTTCATATCCGTCGAATTGGCCAGCAACCTCGCCAGTGTCGTTTTGCCAACCCCGGGCGGTCCCCAGAATATGATTGAGGCCAAAGAGTTAGACGCAAGCATCAGCGTCAACGCACCTTTATCACCAATAAGGTGCTGTTGACCGATAACCTCTTGCAAAACCTGCGGGCGGATACGATCAGCCAGTGGCGTGATTTTTTCCGCTTGGGGGGGCTTTGCGCCAATTGTATCAAATAGATCAGCCATGTTTGGAAGTATCTCACACCGATACCCTGCTGGCAATCACGGGAAAAGTTATTTTGCTACTGATAACCACCCGGAAGATGGGTAATCTGGCAACGGTTTTCCTTGCCTTCAATCTGGATAATTGGCCCCATGTTTTGAATGTGCAGCCCGATCCGCTTCATCCAACGTTCCCAATTGGGTGAGCCAATACCCAAAGCGGAACGCACCCCCAACGTTTCGCGGGTTTCCAGCAATGCTTTCAACAATCGCATTTGAACAGCGGTACGTTCACGGGCAGACAGGTGACTGGATTTGAAAAATCGTGAAAATTCAAAAATATGCGGATCAACCGGGGCTTCTTCATAAAGTAAGTTACTGGGTATGGCATCAAGAAGCCCGCGTTGTGCATCTTTTATCATGTAGGAATAGACCCCACAACGCGCTGTCGTCGGGGTCAACCGAAACCCACCCAAAACCTGTCCACCATCATGAATTGCAATCCACCGGCTTTGCGGCGTGTCATATTGGTCAAACTCCATACCATCGGTTTGAGGAAGATCCCAACGCTGTTCGACAATAAAACTTTCATGGCGGGCACGAAGTAAATTCGCAAACAGATTGCCATGATCATGTATATTGGCAAATGATAGGGTCGTCGCCTGCATTTCTTAAGCACCTTTAGTTGTTTATTCTTTATTTTTTGGTACATTTTTTTTGAGCATAGACAATTCGCCCGACCTACTACAATAGTTTATAATCTTTCGCCCTTTGAACCGCTTCCGCAGTCGTTTTTGCCATTAACCGCGTACGCGCAGATGAAAGCCGTAACTTAAATGCACTTTCAGTTATCCCCAAAGATTCCGCAGCCCGTGCATATCTGTGTCCGGTTGCCACAAGTTTTAAAGCTTCACGTTGGGCACCCGTTAGACTTTCCGGTAATTCTGCTTTGTTATGCATGAATTCAACCAGTTTTTGTGCCTTCACCAGCTCATCCAATGTGAATTCCCGATCATCCCGTGCCAACCCGACAATCGAACGCGAAGAAATGCGCCCATACGAAATAGTTGCGCCGTAACGTAAACCGAATTCGGCAGCTTGTTTTATAATGTTGAAAGGGTCAGGAATGGGGCATTCGTTCCAACGGCACACACCCTGCTTTGCAAAAGCCCATGCAACCATCGGGTCGCGTAATCCATACACGTTATTCGTATAGTGATCCTGCCATGCAGTCGGCCATGTATATATTGATATTAACGGTGATGCAAACCTGATATGCAGGCCCACACCAAAACCCAATGGGGAAAGTTTCCCCAATTTATTCAATTCATTATCTAATTTTTTTCTAATAGTCATGCTTCTTTAGACGTTTTGGGACGGCCTTAGTCAACTATAAATTGCGGTACAATACTGTTAATTTTAAAAATCCAGATCGCAATTAACAAAAACGGGAGCTTTCCGCATAGAAAGCTCCCATTCATAGGTTTAAATTTGCTTAAAAAGCAAGTTTATAAAGTATTTAGCTGGCTTCGTCTGCCGCATCTTCGACAGCAACGCGGGCTTTGTCACCCTTGCCTTTGGCATCAACATCGCGGTCAACAAATTCGATGATTGCCATAGGTGCCATATCGCCATAACGAAATCCGGCTTTCAGAACGCGTACATAACCACCTTGGCGGTCTTTGTATCGTGGGCCCAAAATTTCAAACAATTTTGCGACATAAGCTTCTTGTTTCAGTTTTGAAGCCGCTTGACGACGGGCGTGCAGATCGCCACGTTTCGCCAAAGTGATCATTTTTTCAATGATTGGGCGAAGCTCTTTGGCTTTCGGCAATGTTGTTTTGATTTGCTCATGTTCAATAAGCGAGCCGGCCATATTTGCGAACAAAGCTTTGCGGTGCTCATGTGTTCGGTTCAGGCGGCGGTAACCACGTGCGTGACGCATAATTTTAGTCCTTCTTTAACATTTATACTTTGTCTGGCTGACCTGCGTTGGGCCATGCACTCCTTGGGGCGTTATTGCCCAGATATTCCCCACCAGCGTGGGCATTTGAAAAGGTGGACTTTCGCCCACCCCTATTCTTAAAACTGGTCTTCGTATTTTTTGGCCAGTTCTTCAATATTGTCGGGTGGCCAATCGATGATATCCATACCCAGATGCAGCCCCATGCCTGTCAGAACTTCTTTGATCTCGTTCAAAGACTTGCGGCCAAAGTTTGGTGTACGCAGCATTTCTGCTTCTGTTTTTTGGATCAAATCGCCGATATAAACGATATTGTCGTTTTTCAGACAATTTGCAGAACGGACTGACAATTCCAACTCGTCGACTTTCTTCAACAGAAGCGGGTTGAATTCCAACTCGTCTTCTTCTTCCTGACGGTTGGCAGACTCCGGTTCATCGAAGTTCACAAAGACAGACAACTGATCCTGTAAAATACGCGCAGCATAGGCCACAGCATCTTCAGGTGTAATAGACCCGTCTGTTTCGATCTTCATTGTCAGCTTGTCATAGTCAAGGACCTGGCCTTCACGCGTTGGCTGAACATCATAAGACACACGCGACACAGGCGAAAACAAAGCGTCGATCGGGATCAAACCGATAGGTGCATCATCAGGGCGGTTCTTATCGCCGGCAATGTAACCTTTACCTGTTTCCACAGTCATTTCCATGAACAGGCTCGCACCGTCATCAAGATGGCAAATCACGTGATCGTGGTTCAAAACTTCGATACCAGACGTTTCCGTTATGTCACCTGCAGTGACAACACCCGGACCTTTGGCCGAAATAGAAACCCGCTTTGTGCCTTCAACTTCCATGGAAATTGCAACACCTTTCAGGTTCAAAACGATATCGGTCACATCTTCGCGAACACCGGCAACAGACGAAAACTCGTGCAGAACATTGTCGATCTGTACAGATGTAATCGCAGCCCCTTGCAGGGATGACAAAAGCACACGGCGCAATGCGTTGCCCAATGTCAGGCCATAGCCGCGTTCCAGCGGTTCCGCAGTGACTGTTGCAGACCGCAAAGGGTCAGCACCAGGCTTGATGTCTAGTTGTGTAGGACGAATAAGTTCCTGCCAATTTTTATGGATCATAGGGGCCTCCATTCTTGTTTGTTGATATGGATCCGAACCAACAAACGCTCGAGGTTAAAATCAGTATCGGGTCGGCCACTGGCCAACCCTTAAAACGTTTATTTAAACGCGGCGACGCTTTGGTGGACGACAGCCATTGTGGGCAATCGGTGTCACATCGCGAATTGCGGTCACGTTCAGGCCAATAGCAGCCAATGCGCGTAGCGCACTTTCACGACCAGAACCTGGGCCTTGAACTTCAACTTCCAAAGTTTTCATGCCATGTTCCTGGGCTTTTTTACCTGCATCCTCTGCTGCCATCTGGGCAGCATATGGTGTGGATTTACGAGAGCCTTTGAAACCCATTGTGCCAGCGGATGACCATGCAATAGCATTGCCTTGCGCATCAGCGATCAGGATTTTTGTGTTGTTGAAGGACGAATTGATATGCGCCACACCAGTGCTGATGTTTTTGCGTTCTTTACGCTTTGTGCGTATTTTTTCACGAGCCATTGGTCAAACCCTCCTATTTCTTCTTGCCGGCAATTGCCCGTGCAGGGCCTTTGCGCGTGCGAGCGTTTGTGTGTGTGCGTTGACCGCGAACAGGCAAACCACGACGGTGGCGCAGGCCGCGATAAGAACCCATGTCCATCATCCGTTTGATGTTCATGGAAACTTCGCGACGCAGGTCACCTTCTACGTCAAGGTTTGCATCAATGTATTCGCGAACCTTCAGAACTTCGGCGTCTGATAGTTCGTTAACACGACGGGCTTCATCAATACCGACTGCTTCGCAGATTGCGTTCGCGGAAGTGTTTCCGATGCCATGAATATATGTAAGTGCGATTTTTACCCGTTTATGTGTCGGGATGTTTACGCCAGCAATACGTGCCACGTTATATTTTCCTTCGGTTGCGGTTCCGTGTTTCCAGAACCTGTTTTCACAACGAAGCCCAACGATATATGCGCCGGGCCATCTTAAATCCAAACCATCTCGAGACTTTGCCGAATCGGCAGTTTTCAAGAAAATCCTAAGATTTCGGCTTGGAAGGTTGTCCCATAGGGGAAAAACCGTTTGGCGTCAAGAAACGATAGGATTATTGGTGAATAACCCGAACGGATTTCAATGCTTCAATCCAAAGGAGCCACTAATTTGGTTTCTTTGGTGATAATACCGCCGCGCTTGCCGATCTCAATCACCCCGTACCTTTCTTTGAAGCATTCAGGCAAGGGCCGATCCCCTTCGACTGATATCCATAACCGAAACAAATGACGGCGCATTTTCGGATCAGGCCAGTCCAGAAAACCGGTACGGTCGTGCAATTGCGAATGATTATAGACAAACTGCATATCACCGGGCTGTAATTGCATTGCAAAATTCAACGCCGGATCATTGGCGTAGCTGTCGAACATATCCAAAGCCTCAACATGTTTATCGGTCAGGCGCATGGCTTCGGGGAACCGCTGTGCACTATCAATATACTGACGTTGATAAAATACTGTCAGCTTGCCTTCGAACCAGTTCAGAACCGGAATTTCCATAAAAGGTTTCGCACCTTCCGGTATTTCCCCGCGTCTGTCTGTTGCGACCGGATCAAACAGATACGGTAATAGGTCCGGCCGCTCTGCTAACATCTTGTTGTAGATCGACATCGCACTGACCAACAGTGATTTACCACCCTCTTGTGCACCGCGGATGCAAAGCAGACAGACGACATCCGCAGAATCCGTATGGAACGTCTGGCGTTCCGCGGTTTGGTAAATCCGTGAATTTGGATCGTTTGCATCAGCACCGATATCACGCACATGTCCCAGTATATGGCCTTGTGCATTTTGGGATCGCGCAGAACCAAGATGTGCACCAATCCCACAGAATACAGCCGCCATAAACTCTTGCGTATAGGTTTCGGTTGGCAGACCGCGAAAAACTTCCACGCCAACATCGTGCAGCAGTTTTTCGCGCAGTGCGTTTATATCTTGGCTGAAATAGGGAAGCGGAAAATCGTCTTTGGTAATTTCGCCGACATCTTTACCCAAGGCTAGAAAGTGCTTGGCTGCGGCTTCCAATTCAGCGATTTCATCAGTCGTTAGTTGGCGTAACCATTTTTCAGGTCTGGCCGCCATATCAGGGCCAAGCCAACTCGCAGGCCCTGCAATCGGGGTCTTGGGAAGTTGAAAATCCATCATGTTACTCCAATTTAAAATTGGGGCTATGATGCCGTATCTAGTGCACTCGCAATATCGGAGGCCACAGCATCCATTGTTCCCAGTCCATCAACCGACTTCAACTTGCCCTTGGCATAGTAATATCCGATCAAGGGTGATGTCTCTTTGTAATAGGCCATCAAGCGTATTTTCAACGACTCTTCATTGTCATCTGCGCGTTTCTTGAACTCGGTTCCACCGCATTCGTCACAAACGCCGTCCCTGGCAGGTTTCTTGAATTCTTCATGGTAACCCGCCCCGCAATTGCCACAGGTAAAACGCCCCGTGATGCGTTTGATCAATGCACTATCATCGACACGCACTTCAATCACCGTGTCCAGTTTTTGGCCGACTTTTTCAAGCAAAACCCCCAAAGCATCTGCTTGCGCCAACGTGCGTGGGAAACCATCAAAAATGAAACCGCCTGCCGCATCGGCCGTTGTCAATTTTTCTTCAATCAAACCAATGACAATCTCGTCCGTCACCAATTCGCCGCGATCCATAACCGTCGCAACCTTCTTGCCCATTTCAGTGCCGGATGTTTTTGCAGCCCGCAACATATCGCCCGTAGACAATTGCATCATGCCGCGTTCCGCGACTAAGAAACCTGCTTGCGTACCTTTGCCTGCTCCGGGTGGGCCTAGAAGGATGATGTTCATTTACGAGTCTTTCTGCGTGCTTTTGAGCGATTTTTGCCGCGTAATTGTGATTTTTCGATTAAGCCTTCATATTGGTGCGCCAACAGATGTGACTGCACCTGCGTAATCGTATCCATCGTAACCGAGACCACAATCAGCAACGATGTCCCGCCAAAGTAAAACGGTATCGCCAACTGGCTGCGCAGAATTTCCGGCAATAAACACACGGCGGCCAGATAGGCAGAACCCAAAACCAATACACGTGTGGTCACATAATCCAGATACTCGGCGGTTTTTGCACCCGGACGAATGCCCGGAACAAATCCGTTTTGTTTTTTAAGATTGTCCGCAACCTCATCGGTTTTAAATGCAACATTGGCCGTATAGAAATACGAAAAGAATACAATCATCACCGTAAAGAACAACAGATACAAAGGTTGACCGGGGCCGAAATACGCAAGGATCGTCGACATAATCGGTGATGTTTGCGTGCCGGAAAATGTGCTGACCGTTGTTGGCAGCAACAACAGAGCCGACGCGAAGATCGCAGGGATCACGCCTGCAGGATTAACCTTGATTGGCAAGTGGGATGATTCACCCCCGTAAACTTTCATACCGACCTGACGTTTGGGATACTGGATATGAACTTTGCGCAGTGCGCGTTCCATAAACACAATGAACCCGATAACGGCGACAACCATGATCATAACACCCAAGATAACGGCACCGTTCAAAGTTCCGTTACGACCCAGTTCAAAAAACTGCACCAATGCAGAGGGTAACTCGGCTACGATGCCAACAAAAATGATCAGTGAGATACCGTTGCCGATACCGCGCGCAGTAATTTGTTCACCCAACCACATCAGGAACATGGTACCACCGACAAGTGTGACAATTGCAGGCAACTGGAAGGTCACAAAACCGGGGTTTGTCGCCAAATCACTGGCTTCCAGCCCTTTCGACAAACCATAAGCCTGAAACGTCGCCAATAAAACTGTGCCGTAACGGGTATATTGGTTGATCTTCTTGCGACCCTGCTCGCCTTCTTTTTTCAGCTGCTCCAACTGTGGAACCATTGCCGTCATCAACTGAATGATGATGGACGCCGAGATGTACGGCATAATACCAAGCGCAAATATCGCCATGCGGCCAATAGCACCGCCCGAGAACATGTTCAGGATACCACCGACACCTGATTGGTTTTGATCTACAAACCGTTCCAGTGCTATCGCGTCAATACCCGGGACAGGGATAAATGTGCCGATGCGGTATACAATCAAAAGCCCGAGCGCGAACAATATACGCGATTGCAGCTCTTTCGCTTTGCCAAATGCACCCCAAGATATGTTGGACGCCATTTGTTCTGCAGCAGATGCCATTATTTAACCTTTCAAAACAAACGCCGCGCTATCCGTTTTATCAGGACACGCGGCGCTTAAAAACTTGTATATTTGTAAGCAGCTATTTCGCTGCCCACAAGGATTATTCTGCCGCAGGTGCTGCTTCTTTTGCTGAAACGACGGTTAATTTACCGCCAGCCTTTTCAACAGCCGCAACCGCAGACTTGGAAGCACCCGATACTGTCAGGTCAATTTTCGATGTCAGCTCACCTTTTGCAAGGATACGCACACCGTCTTTGACACGACGCACAAGACCGCTTTCAACCAAAACAGCCTCTGTAATCGGCTTTTTCGCATCCAGTTTTTTGGCGTCGATAAATTTCTGCAATAGACCCAGGTTCACAACTGCGTGTGTTTTTGCATTGATGTTGTTAAAACCACGTTTTGGAAGACGCATGTACAAAGGCATTTGACCGCCTTCAAAACCGTTGATCGCCACACCCGAACGTGATTTTTGACCTTTGATACCACGGCCACCCATTTTACCAGTTCCGGAACCCGGACCACGCCCTACGCGTTTACGTTTTTTGGTAGCACCCGCATTATCGTGCAATTCATTCAATTTCATGTCGCTATCTCCTATCGCCGGAACTACCCCCGATTAGCGACAAAGGGGCAAACACGGCATTGCGTTGATTCTGGCCAATGACCAGTGGGAGGGGTGTAGACGCTGCGACGCCCTAATGCAAGTGGGTCAAACAGGTTTTACAGACCCGCGTGCTTATGTCATTTTACTAATGCACAGCTTTTTGAACTTAACGGATATCTTATTGTTATTCCGAAACTAAACCAACACGCTTTTGCGGGTGCAAAATTAAGATAGTCTGATAACACCTACCCTAAGAAGTT
>Ga0316189_10001576_pt1 | contig 22607 bp, 19 predicted proteins | sample LowCovwburrow_MG_FD_204930 | JGI IMG/M metagenome (GOLD analysis project Ga0316189, IMG submission 204930) | Coastal sediment microbial communities from Maine, United States - Lowes Cove worm burrow | ecosystem: Environmental > Aquatic > Marine > Coastal > Sediment | place: USA: Maine... | reverse complement strand
CTATTGAAAATAAACTCACGTGTAACATGCATGAGTACATAATTTTTAATTGTTTTATTACTTATAACACTATCAATTAATTTTATCTTTTCAAGGTTATAGTTTAATGAATGTCTGTCAAAAGCAAGATGTGATCCATCCTGATAATAATTTTGAAGTCCAATATTTTGAAAATGCCAAAGTAGAAAACGGTTATAACTATAAAGTCCGCTTAAATTTTCGTCATTAAAATCAACGTCAGATCTATAGTTGTAAAAATCTTCTGGTAAATCTTTAAAATGAATTAATTTATTATTTCCGAAGTAACCAAAAGGATACATTTCCTTGTACGTATAATGGTTATAATCAATGCCAGCTTTAGCAATTTTTTTAAAGAGTTGAGACGTTTCGTGAGTAGAAATGTACCGCTCTAAGTGATCAAGCTTTTGATTCTTCAGATTATTTATTAGTATTTCAAATTTTTCTGGTTCTAAATGTTGATTCTTAGAAAACTTTTGATTTTCAGTTTCATCGTTCAAAAATGACTTAATAAAGTAATTGTTTTTATTAGATCCAGGACCTGTATAAACTAAAGATTCATCAAAATCGTTACTATTGAGTCTAAACAGAATGCTATCGTTAGGTTCAATCAGTAGGGATTGATATTCACCTCCATGAGTGAAAGAATACAAACCAGGTTTTAAATTTTCGATCTTATAAATAAACCGATTATCGTCATCTAAATAAATGGTATCTCTCTCAGTTTGATTGTTAAAGAGAGTTATGTAGTTATTATTAGGGTTTATAATTTCTCCTCCTAAATATGCGATATCTCCATCTGTAGATTCGGAGTTGCAACCTAAAAAGAGTGTTGTAATAAAAAAGGTAACAAGATATAATTTCATAAATATAACAGGAATCTAACTCATTCTATTCCTAACAAAAGTAAAACTTGCAACTAGTAACTCTTGTTAATACGTTGTTAAATGTTGATTTTACTCTAATTAGGTTCATTTCTCCTGTTATAAAATATACGTCTTAAGTTTCTCTCAATGGATTGATTTTTCTACTTTTGCAAAATATTTAAAACACGCAATATGTTATCAGTTTCAAATCTTTCGGTACAGTTCGGAAAACGAGTTCTTTTTGATGAAGTCAATACAACGTTTAATAACGGAAATTGCTACGGAATCATTGGCGCAAATGGCGCAGGAAAATCTACATTCTTAAATATTATCGCAGGAAAACAAGATCCTACTTCTGGTCACGTTCATCTAGAACCTGGTAAGCGTATGTCTGCTCTAGAACAAAATCACAACCTTTACGATGAGCATACAGTTTTAGAAACCATTATCATGGGTAACAAACCCTTGTTTAAATTGAAAACTGAAATTGATGCACTTTATGCCGATTATACGGATGAAAATGCAGAAAAGATTGGTGAACTTCAAGTACTCTTTGAAGAAATGAATGGATGGAATGCTGATAGTGATGCTGCTGCCATGCTTTCTAATTTAGGAATCAAAGAAGAGTATCATTATACACTCATGAAAGATTTAGATGGTAAGCAAAAAGTACGTGTGCTTTTAGCGCAAGCACTTTTTGGAAATCCAGATTTGTTGATTATGGATGAGCCTACCAATGATTTAGATTATGAAACTATTTCGTGGTTAGAAAATTTCCTTGCAAATTATGATAACTGTGTGATTGTGGTATCTCACGATAGACACTTTTTAGATGCTGTTTGTACACATATCTCTGATATTGACTTCGGAAAAATTAATCACTTCTCTGGTAATTATACCTTTTGGTATGAGTCATCTCAATTAGCAGCAAGACAGCATGCACAGCAAAACAAAAAAGCCGAGGAGAAGAAAAAAGAATTAGAAGAATTTATTCGTCGTTTTTCTGCCAACGTTGCAAAATCAAAACAAGCAACAAGTAGAAAGAAAATGATTGAAAAACTAAATATTGGAGATATTAAGCGCTCTAGTCGTCGTTATCCAGCAATCATTTTTGAACGTGACAGAGAAGCTGGTGATCAAATTTTAAACATCGAAGGTTTAGCAGCCTCAACGGATGGTGATATATTATTTCAAAATATAGATATCAATTTAAACAAAGGTGAAAAGGTGGTAGTTTTCTCAAAAGACTCTAGAGCAACAACCGCTTTTTACGAAATTATCAACAATAATCAAAAAGCGGATGCAGGTACATTTGCTTGGGGAATCACGACGTCACAATCGTACTTACCATTAGATAACAGCGAATATTTTGATAATAATTTAACGCTTGTAGATTGGTTACGTCAATGGGCAACGACAGAAGAAGAACGTGAAGAAGTTTATATTCGTGGATTCTTAGGTAAAATGATTTTTAGTGGAGAGGAAGCTTTAAAAACTTCAAATGTACTATCAGGAGGAGAAAAAGTGCGTTGTATGCTAAGTCGCATGATGATGGTAAGAGCCAATGTTTTAATGTTGGATGAACCTACAAACCATTTAGATTTAGAAAGTATCACAGCGTTTAATAATTCGCTTAAAAACTTTAAAGGCACGATTTTGTTCACGACACATGATCACGAATTTGCGCAAACCGTTGCCAACCGAGTGATTGAATTAACACCAGGTGGAATCATAGATCGTTACATGACATTTGATGAATACATGAGCGATAAGAAAATTAAAGAGCAAAGAGATAAAATGTATGCAGTGAGTGTATAAGATTGAATCTAAAGAAACTGTAATGGTTTGATAACTATTATTGATTAGAAAAGGAGACAAGTTATATGTTGTTAGTTGATAAGCCTTTGTATGCCTCTTCCAGGTACAATTCTTGTAAATCCATTAATTAAGCCTTTAACAATGTAATTAACGGGCGATCGATAGATATTCCTGTTGTACTGGTAATTGGCAATAATATATTTTTTTTCTCCTGGAATATTGTCATTCCTAACAGCACTATCCGCGATTAAAGATTTAATTGCTAATTTTTTTACTTTATGATTTTTATCTTTTTTTATGACATCTAAATGAAGATTATTATAATCAAATACTAATTTGTTATTAGTAACAAATTCACCTGCTTGCATGGTATAATGAATACGTTTCATTTGGCCTGATTCAATATTTACACCAGCTAAAGGATTTAAGGTAGAATTTAAAACATTTAAGTTCATGCTTCCAACTTCCACATCCAATTTAAAGGATTCGCTATCATAGGGCACGAATAAGTCAATTTTCACAGGTGCGGCATCCGCAATTTTAGAATCTAAATTGGCGGTCATCTGCTGCCATTCATCCTGTTTTTTAGATACATTAGTGAGTTTGGAGATTAGTCCATTAATTTCGTTTATAGTTATCATTCCAGATTCGCTTTTTCTAGCTCCGAGTTCAATATATGATAGAGAGGAATTAGATATTTGAAGTGAGTCTAGTGTCAAAGCTACTGGGATACTTTCAATGATACCATTAAACATTGGTTGTTTTAAATCAGAGGGCCTTAGTAAATTTTTGTTGCGATGTAATTTAATATCAAGACTATCAATACGTATTTTCTCAGCGACAATATCTAAACTGGTATAAAATTCACTAGAGGGTTTTAAATTGTGGATGGCGAGCTCATTGAGTTTTAATTCTATAATGTCGTTTTGAATACCAATTCGCTTACTAACTTCGACCCAATTAATGCTATGACCTAACGAAATATCTTGCAAGATAATTTCTTCTTTATTTAAGTCATATTTGAAACTTCCCAAACTTAAATTGGTATATTCGTTAAGGATGAGATTAACATTATCTATAGAGATTTTAAGTTTACCTAACTCAAAGGGAATTATATGTTTCCATTGTAGGCTATTAGATGATATGTCGCTGGCTTCAATATTTAAATTTGTAAGACTTCCTTTAATCGTTCCGGTAGTTTTCTCTTTTATTTCGACAGAGCCATTTACAAGGCTAAAGCGCTCAATATTTGCACGTGATAGAATATCGCCAAAAAGATTTTGCATGCCTTTTCCATTACTTTTTTTAGTAGAATCAGCGCTTAATGTCACTTCGAAATGTGGGTTTTTAAATGAAATTTCTCTTAATTCTAATTTTTTTCGAAATAATAAATCAATCCACATTAAACCATTAATCGTCGCATAATCAACTTGTCCAACAATTATAGATCCTTCTGTTTTATGAACAGGTTCAATATTTACCTCATTCAATGTTACACCTTTAAAAAAAGTATCTAGGTCGAAATCTGAATATGTAATGTCGTAAGATCGTTCTGGGTTTCCGTTAATAGTAGTTTCAAAATTTCGTTCTAGCCACCATTCCAAACTTTTTACTACTAACAATAGTACGCCAACTACAATGATAACTTTATAAAAAACTGATTTCATACATGTCAAAATAAATTATAATAATGTAATGCTTGTTCTTGCAATTTACCCATAAAAATTTATCCAAAAAATTAATTGAAAATCATATTGTAATAAAGTTTTAAACTAACATGTTGATAAGCTTTTAATTCTAAAAACTTTACAAATTTTATAACCTTTATGACAAACTATATTTTACTATAGTTTTCAAGAGTTATTGCCAGTAGACTCTTGGTTAATTAGACTCTAATTCATCGTTAATACTCTCTACAATAGCTTGTGCTTGAGCAAGTTCTTCATCACTGACGTAAAGTTCTTGATAACCTTGAATTGACGCACCAAATCCTGCAAGTCTACCAGATTCAGACTCGTCTTTAATGATGGCATTTATTCCTGCGCTCTCTAATCGGTCCTTAGCTAATTGAACAATAATGAAGCTTCCAGAAAATATTTTATTATAAGTTGTATCAGACATAATATTGGATTTTAAATTCATATATAAGTTACAAAAAAAATGCCAATTACATATTCAAGAACTCAGAAATTTTTAACTAAAAATTTCAATTTATTAAATATTACAAAGTCGCTTTTAATTTATTTTTACTATTGAGATATTTCTTTCTATAAATTTTGTCAATTATCATATAATTTATAAAAATGTCAATCTATCCGTTTTTGGATTCTAAATTTTTTAACTTTATACCATTGAAAAAAAATCATCTAAAACAATATAATTATGGATAACAATGGGAGTCACCAAATGGAGGGTGATGCAAGTCAGTGCCCTTTTTTAAGTGGAACACAAAAGAAAACTGCTGGAGGAGGTACTAAAAATCGCGACTGGTGGCCTAATGAATTAAAACTTAATATTTTACGTCAGCATGCCTCTAAATCTAATCCTATGGGAGAAGATTTTGATTATGCAAAAGCATTTGAAAGTATCGATTTTACTGCGTTAAAACAGGATGTTGTCGATTTAATGACAGATTCCCAAGATTGGTGGCCGGCAGATTATGGACATTATGGAGGTTTCATGATTCGTATGGCATGGCATAGCGCAGGTACTTATCGTGTTGGTGATGGAAGAGGAGGAGCTGGCACTGGCACACATCGTTTTGCACCACTTAATAGCTGGCCAGATAACGGAAACCTTGATAAAGCACGCTTATTACTATGGCCTGTAAAAAAGAAATATGGAAATAAAATTTCATGGGCAGATTTAATGATTCTAGCAGGGAACTGTGCATTAGAGTCTATGGGATTCCCGACATTCGGTTTTGCTGGAGGTCGTGAAGATGTATGGGAACCAGAACAAGATATTTATTGGGGAAGTGAAACCGGTTGGTTAGATAATGATGAACGTTATGATACAAGTGACGGTGACCTAGAAGGTCATCTTGGCGCTGTGCATATGGGATTGATCTATGTAAATCCTGAAGGTCCTAATGGAGAACCTGATCCTTTAAAATCTGCACACGATATCAAAATCACTTTTGGTCGTATGGCAATGAATGATGAAGAAACTGTAGCGTTAGTAGCTGGAGGACATACCTTCGGAAAAGCACATGGCGCTGCCGACCCAGATAAATATGTTGGAACAGAACCACACGGAGCATCTATTGAAGAAATGAGTACAGGGTGGAAAAACACATTTCAATCTGGTGTTTTAGATGACACGATTACTAGTGGAATTGAAGGTGCATGGACGCCAAATCCAATACAATGGGATGCAGATTATTTTGAAGTATTGTTAAACTACGATTGGGAATTAACAAAAAGTCCAGCAGGAGCACACCAATGGACACCAACAGCGGCATCTAATGCACGTAGAGCTCCAAAAGCAGGAGGTAACGGAACGCAAGCCTTAATGATGACTACTGCAGATATGGCCTTAAAAATGGATCCTGCTTACAGAGAAATTTCTGAGCGTTTTCATAAAGACCATAAAGCCTTTGAAGATGCATTTGCTCGCGCTTGGTATAAATTAACTCATAGAGATATGGGGCCAATTCATCGTTATTTAGGACCTGAAGTTCCTAAAGAACAATTATTATGGCAAGATCCGATACCTACAGTTGATTATAAGTTATCAGATGCGGATATTGCTTCATTAAAAAGTATGATTTTATCTTCAGGACTTTCAGTATCACAATTAGTAACTACAGCTTGGGCTTCGGCATCGACGTTTAGAGGTTCAGATATGCGTGGTGGTGCAAATGGTGGACGTTTATGTTTAGAGCCACAGCGCAGTTGGGAGGTTAATAATCCTACTGAATTGAAAAAAGTATTGGATGTTTTAGAAGGTATTCAAAACGAGTTTAGTGGAACAATTTCAATGGCAGACCTTATTGTATTAGCGGGAACAGCAGGTGTTGAAGAAGCAGCAAAAAATGCAGGTCATACTATTTCTGTAGCATTTACTCAAGGAAGAGGTGATGCATCTCAAGAGCAAACTGATTTAGAATCATTTGGATATTTAGAACCTCTTGCAGATGGTTTTAGAAACTATATGAATTCTGGTTTAAATGTGGCTGATGAAGACCTATTAATAGATCGAGCAAACTTATTAACACTTTCAATTCCGGAAATGACAGCCTTAGTTGGAGGATTACGTGTATTGGGAGCAAATTATGATGGTTCTGATTATGGCGTCTTTACTGATCAGGTAGGGAATTTAACAAACGATTTCTTTACTAATATTCTTGATTTTACGTACACATGGAGTGCTACCTCTGAAGATGATACCATTTTTGAAGGTCGCGACCGCAGAACAGGTGAAGTTAAATTTACAGGAACACGAGCAGATTTAATTTTTGGTTCTAACACAGAGTTAAGAGCCGTTTGTGAAGTGTATGGCGCTAACGATGGTGAAGACAGATTTGTAAAAGATTTCGCTGCCGCTTGGACTAAAGTGATGAATTTAGATCGTTTTGATTTATAGGAATTCATAAGTATATATAAATAAAAAGGAGTGAGTCATTTGTACTCATTCCTTTTTTAATTTAAAACAATTTGTTATGACATCTACTGAATTATTTTTTGAGGCGATACAAACAAAAAATCAAGAAAAACTTAAAGCACTTATCAATGAAGACCACAAATTGGTAGATGCTAAAGATTCTAGAGGGTTTACACCATTAATTTTTGCGACCTATTTTGATAATGAACAAGCCGCAAAATCTTTAATTGAACACAAAGCGCATATAGATGCAAAAGATGGCACAGGTAATACCGCTTTAATTGGTGTTTGTTTTAAGGGTAATGAAAAGTTAGCAACTTTGCTAATAGATAATGGAGCAGATATAAATGCAGTAAATAATTTGGGAACAACACCGTTAATCTTTGCTACGATGTACAATAAAGAAGCCATTGTTAAACTTCTATTGCAGAAAGGCGCAGATAAGACTATTGCAGATAATGAAGATAAAACGGCGCACAATCACGCAGCAGAAAAAGGATTTAGTAATCTATTACCACTATTAGACTTTTAATTTTTTAGTTGAATTCCCTACGCAAGTTTACCTGTAATATGTCTTATTTTTATTCGGAAAGCGGCAAATAACAGGGTTGTAAAAGGACTGAGCCAATTGAAAATTGCATAAGCAAAATAATCACCTACATCAACACCTAAAACACCAGATTGATAGGCTCCACATGTATTCCAAGGGATAAGAACTGAGGTTACCGTTCCAGAATCTTCAAGTGTTCTACTCAAATTTTCAGGAGCTAGACCTCTGTCTTTATAAGCTTGTTTAAACATTTTCCCTGGAATAACCAAGGCAAGATATTGATCTGAAGCAATAATATTAAGTCCTAAGCAACTCACAACAGTACTAGCAAATAGCCCGAAAATGGTAGTCGCAACAGATAGCAATGCTCTTGTAATTCTAGCTAATGCACCAATGCCGTCCATTATACCTCCAAAAACCATAGCACAAATTATGAGGTAAATGGTCCAAAGCATTCCATTCATTCCTCCAGCACCAAAAAGTTGCTTGAGTTTGTCAATAGTTAGCAGTCTGCTTAAACTATTGGTTTTTAAGTCTAAAGTAATGTTATCGTAGTTTGAATTAGCAAACACTTGTTTTAATTCATCATTTGAGAAATTTTTATCAATGCCACCATCAGCAAAAAGAGGAGCAAGGTTTTCATTATTATTAATGGCTTCTATGTCTTCAGTGTTTAGGTTGGCCATATATTCAGTATCATCAATAGGAATGTTTGTGTCAGTAAATATTGAATTTACAATTGTTTTAGTCTTTGATCCCGTAACATTTTCTATCACATTTGATTGAAAAATCAGAGCGAAAATCACAGCTAAAATAACACCAGTTCCTAAAGCTATAAGTGGTTTTGTTTTTAATAATATTAATCCAACAACAGCCACAGGTACTAAAAACAACCAAGGTGTAATATTAAAAGTAGCATCAATAGTTTCTAAAATTTGAGAGATATCTGCGTTTCCAGTGGTATCAATGGAAGCACTAATAATACCGAAGACAATCAACGTTATAATTATGGTAGGCACTGTGGTATATGCCATGTATTTAATATGTGTAAATAAATCTGTTCCAGCCATAGCAGGAGCAAGGTTAGTTGTATCACTCAAAGGTGACATCTTATCCCCAAAATAGGCGCCTGAAATCACAGCACCAGCTATCATTCCTGGATGAATACCTAAAGCAGTACCAATACCCACCAAGGCTATACCAACGGTTGCAGAGGTTGTCCAAGAACTTCCTGTAGCAATAGAAATTACTGCAGCTATAATCACAGACGCTGGCAGAAAAATCTCCGGACTCAAAACCTGTAAACCGTAATATACCATCGCAGGAATCACACCACTTATAAGCCAAGTTCCAGCAAGGGCACCAACCAAAAATAAAATCATAATAGGAACAAAAACACTTTTTAGGTTTTCCCAAATTTCTTTGAGCATTCGCGTAATAGTGACGTTATTGAAAAATCCAACAATAGCTGCTACCACACCACCAAGAAGTAAAATAATTTGATTGGTATATGTTCCAAACCACTCTTGATCCTCTACTAGAAAGATATTATAGGCTAACATTCCCATTAAAATAACAACAGGAATCATGGCTTCAAGGAAATTAAGTTCCTTATTCTCAACGATATTTTGATCTTTTGCTTTAAATTCTGAAATATTATTGTCTTCGCTCATGTGATTTTGGAAAGTGTTTATACGTGTAATGTTACAATAATGTTGTCTAATCTGCAAATCATAATAGTTACGTACTTTTGCACTTTAATTCTAAAAATGTAAATGGATTCATTAACTCAAATTGTTTTAGGTGCTGCTTGTGGAGAGGCTGTTTTAGGAAAAAAGATAGGCAATAAGGCGTTACTTTTTGGAGCCATTGGTGGCACGATTCCAGATTTAGATGTATTTATTGGCAGCTTGTTATATGGCAATGAAATTGATGCCATGTTATTTCACAGAGGCTTTATGCATTCTATTTTGTTTTCAGTTATAGCCGCTTTTGTATTGGGATGGCTGGTTCATAAACTCTATAACAACGGAACTCGATTACACACAACCAATATAAGAGATTGGATATCCCTGTTTTTCTTATCCTTATTTACACATCCAATTTTAGATTGTTTCACGCCTTACGGAACACAATTATTCGCACCATTTTCTAACTATCGCGTGGCTTTTAATAATATAGCCGTGGCTGACCCCCTATATACGTTGCCTTTTTTGCTCTGTATCATTGCCGTGATGTTCTTCAAACGACAGAATGATAAGCGTCGATTATGGCTGAAATTAGGCGTGGGTATGAGTTCAGCATATATGCTATTTACCATTTTTAATAAATTACATATTGATAATCTCTTTAAAAATTCTTTAGCTGAAAAAGGAATTTCTTATGATCGCTTTAGTACACAACCTTCTATTCTGAATAATGTGTTATGGTATGGTATTGCTGAAACTGAAAATAATTATCAAGTTGCTTTTTATTCACTTTTTGATGTGTCAGATCAATTTTCAGAATGGAAAACACTTCCGAAGGAAAGAGCTATAACTCCCGAAAAATTTAAGGATATAAAAGGTTTAGCTTGGTTTAGTAACGATTATTATAGTATTCAAAAAAATGAGGGTAATAACTATATCTATAAAGATTTGAGATACCCATTAATAGAAACCAAAGACGGTTACAAGGCGGTCTTCAATTTAAAACTCTACAAAACGGACGATCGTTTAAACATGAAACCTTTTGCGCCAGAAATGGATGATTTTGAATTTACTATGTTGTCGCTTTGGGAGCGATTAAAAGGAATATAAAAGAGGCTGTCTGAAAAGTGTCATTTTGAATACTACTGAAATCAAAATAAATTTTGATAGAAAGTATCTTACGAAGCACTTGAAGAATCTCTAAAAAAAATAAAATTCTGATTTAAAACAATAGAGATGCATCGCCTTGCTTTAAGTGATATTGATAATCACCTTTTGGACAGCCTTTTTGAATTTATATTAAGGTCTAAGCTAGTACAGTTTCCTTTTTGGGATCTAAAATATTAAGGGTTTCCATACAATGACGCATCGTCTCATAGGTGCGTTCAATATCGGCATCTAAACCAATAGAGAAACGAATGAGTCCATCACTTAATCCCATTGCTTTTTGTTCGTCTTCAGGAATTTCTGATGATGTAGAACTTCCAGGTGCTGAGAATAAGGTTTTATAAAACCCTAAACTTACTGCCAGATACCCTAAGTTTTTCTCTTGCATCATTTCCATAAGTTCATTTGCTTTATCTATACTTCCCACATCGATAGTAAGCATGCCTCCAAACCCATATTTTGTATTCATCATCGATTTAAAAATTTCATGCGAAGGATGTGATTCTAAACCAGGATACACTGTTTTTAATCCGTCTTGTTCAAATTTTTCAGCTAAATATGATGCATTCAAACTATGTTGTTGCATACGAATATGCAATGTTCTTAGATTTTTTAAAACCGATGCCGACCGCAAGCTATCCATTGTTGAGCCTAAAAGCATCGATGCACCATCATTAACGTTTCTAAGGTCATTAATGAAATCTTGTGTACCGCAAACTACACCACCAACAGTATCACTTGAGCCATTGATGAATTTGGTTAAACTATGAATCACAATATCTGCACCTAATTTTGCAGGCGAAATAGATAAAGGCGAAAAGGTATTATCAACAACTAATTTTAAATTGTACTTTTTAGCTAATTTGGCTAAGCCTTCAATATCTGCAACCTCTAATAATGGGTTACTAACCGATTCGCAATACAATACTTTTGTGTCTTTGGTAATTGCTGCTTCAACAATATCTAATTTTGTAATATCTACAAAAGAGGTTTCAATATTAAAACGTGGTGTGAAATTTTTTAAGAAGGCATAAGTACCTCCATAAATAGTTCTACTAGAAACCACATGGTCTCCAGCGCTACAAAGTTGCATGATTACAGGCGTAATAGCTCCCATTCCTGAGGCTGAAACATTCGCGGTTTCGGTACCTTCCATGGCAGCTAAAGCTTCTCCTAAATATAAGTTAGAAGGTGACGAATGTCTTGAGTAGAGGTAGCAACCATCTGCATTACCTTCAAAGGTATCAAACATAGTTTTTGCCGAAAGAAAGGTATAGGTAGATGAATCTGAAATGGAAGGATTAACGCCTCCAAATTCTCCGAAATATTGTAAGTCTTGTATGTTATTTGCTGGTTTGAATGCCATTTTTAAAGTTTGAATTAGATATCAAATTTCCGCATTATTAGACTATTAATCAATACAAAGTAATATATTTAGATAATATTTCATTATATTGTTATAATTACAGATTATTTTTCTTAATTGTAACGTGTTAGATGATTATTAATGAAAATTTTTCAAAATGATACCACTCGACAAAACCGATAAAAAACTGTTGCAATTTCTTCAAGAGGATTGTAAGCAAACAAATAAAGCACTGTCAACTAAATTGAATCTCTCTGTTACGGCAGTGTATGAACGCATTAAAAAACTAGAACGTTCAGGTGTTATTTTTAAATATGTAACACTTATTGATAAAAAGAGTGCTAATAAATCATTCGTGACATTTTGTAGCATTAAATTATTGCAACACACCAAAGCTTACGTGGTTCAGTTTGAAAAAGAAGTCACCAAATTAGATGAGGTTTTAGAGTGTTATCATATCAGTGGAGATTATGATTACTTGTTAAAAGTAATTGTAGCTGATATGGCTGAGTTTAGAGAATTTATGGTGAAAAAGTTAACAACAATTAGTCATATTGGGAGTACACATAGTGCATTTATGATTAATGAAGTAAAACACACAACTGCTATAAAAGTGTAAGTATTATTATATATTTATAGGATGCAAACAACAGTATACAAACTCACCGAATTCTTTATAATGTTCATTCTCATACCCGTGAGTTTCACTATTAGCTACCCTATTTGGATTAAAATGATACTTGGTGTTATAGGATTTCTTTATGTGATTTTTGTGTTACTACGCATCGAAAAAAACAAATTCAAAATCTCCCCAAATTTAAGTTGGAATTTCTTTTGGAAACGAACGATAGCGCAACTTATTGCTATTATAATAGTGACGGTTATTTACATGTTAATTTTAGACAAAGACAACCTTTTTGTGGTCGTGTTGAATAAGCCATTATTATGGTTTATTATTTTATTTGTGTACAGCCTTTTTTCAGTATATCCACAAGAACTGATCTACCGAACTTTTTTCTTTGAACGCTATCATAAGTTGTTTAAAAGTGAATCATTGTTCATTATTGTTAATGCGGCTTTATTTTCATTAGCTCATATTTTTTTTAAAAATGGGTTGGTCATGATACTTACATTTATTGGAGGTATTCTTTTTGCCCTCACGTACAAGAAAACAAATTCAACACTTCTAGTCTCCATTGAACATGCTATTTATGGCTGCTGGCTATTTACGGTAGGAATGGGAGAAATGTTAGGATTTCCGCAGTAAAGGGTTATTTATTTTATAATTTAGCGTAAAAAAGACTGCTAATTTATGAAACAGAACCAAATTAAGGACGTGTATAAGTCCATTTTTAAGTCTTATGACAAACCGTCTTTAGAAACACACATTAAAAAAATTATTGACTTAGATAATTATTTACCCTATAGCTCCACATTTTTTTGCATCACGAATACACAAAGTTTAGAATTTGAGTACATCAGCAAAAATTTTAAGGCATGTCTTGGGCTCGATCCTAACCTGCTAAAAGTTAGTGGTATGCGCTATTTTTGGAGTAGAATTCATCCAAAAGATCTTGAAAAATGGCTTAAAGCTTTGAATGAATTGATGGAGTTTACCTTAGATACTATAAAAGAAGAAGAACGCCATAAAGCAAATTATACTTGGAATTATAGATTTAAAAATGCAGACAATATTTATGTTAATATCGTTCAAAATACAACACCTTTAGCTTTTGACAGTCAAAATAAGCCTATCATTGGTTTAGCGCATTATACCGTGCTACATTCGGATATAAAAATGGATGTATCTGCATCAGCGAAAATCTTAAATGACCAAGATGAATACGAAACCATTTATTTTAATAACTACGGTCAAAAATTATTAAGCAATGGGATCAGTAATCGTGAACGAGATGTTGTGAGACTATTAGTTTTAGATTATAGTAGTAAAGATATTTCTCAGAAACTCAATATAAGCTCTCATACCGTAGATACACATCGTAGAAATATTTTGAAAAAACTGAATATATCTAGTACAGGAGAACTTATCGGTATGCTGAAAATGAATCAAAACATGATTTAAATAATTCCTTCAAATTACTCAATTTGAGTATTGCAGTATAATGTATTATTATAGATATTTACATGCTATTTATTCTTAGGGGAATTAAAGGAAAGTGTCTTCAGTAGAATTGTCATTGATTCATGTAGGCACTTTTTTATGCACCTCTCCAAATTTAAATTCGTTTAATAATTTCTGTTGTAGACTAAAAAAACGTTAATCTTCATGAGGCAATAGCCAATCAATATTGTATTTTTGCAACTGTTAATTTGATAAATATTTTCTTATGAAATCATACGATGTAGCAATAATAGGTTCAGGTCCTGGTGGATATGTAGCTGCAATTCGTTGCGCTCAATTGGGCATGACAACAGCAATAATCGAAAAATACTCAACACTTGGAGGTACCTGTTTAAATGTAGGCTGTATTCCTAGTAAAGCACTTTTAGCATCCTCTCATCATTATGAAGAAGCGACGAAGCATTTTGAAGAGCATGGCATCGAAATTCCTGGTGAGATCAAAGTTAATCTTGAAAAAATGATTGGCCGCAAACAAGCCGTTGTGGATCAAACTACAGGAGGTATTGATTTCTTAATGAAGAAAAATAATATTGATGTCTACGAAGGTTTAGGAAGCTTTAAAGATGCAACACATATTAAGATTGACGGAAAAGATGCAGGCGAAATTGAAGCAAAAAACATCATTATTGCTACGGGTTCAAAACCATCAAACCTACCATTTATTACATTGGATAAAGAGCGTGTCATTACATCTACTGAAGCTTTAAAATTGAAAGAAATCCCTAAACACATGATTGTTATTGGAGGAGGCGTTATCGGACTAGAGCTCGGGCAAGTGTACAGACGATTAGGTGCTGAGGTGACCGTTATTGAGTATATGGATCGCATTCTTCCAACAATGGATGCTGGATTATCTAAAGAACTAAATAAAGTCTTTAAAAAGGCGAAGTTTAAAATGATGATGTCTCACAAAGTACAATCTGTGGAGCGTAAAGGTGATGAAGTGATTGTAAAAGCTGAAAATAAAAAAGGAGACATTGTCGAGATTAAAGGCGATTACTGTTTAGTGTCTGTTGGACGTAAGCCATATACAGATGGTTTAAATGCTGAAGCTGCAGGAGTTAAATTAACCGATAGAGGACAAGTAGAAGTTAATGAGCATTTACAAACCAATGTGAGTAATATTTATGCGATTGGAGATGTTGTAAAAGGAGCTATGTTAGCTCATAAAGCGGAAGAAGAAGGTGTTTTCGTTGCTGAAACTTTAGCAGGACAGAAGCCACATATTAATTATAACTTGATTCCAGGAGTGGTTTACACGTGGCCAGAAGTTGCCGCTGTAGGGAAAACCGAAGAAGAATTAAAAGAAGCAGGTATCGAGTACAAAGCTGGACAGTTTCCGTTTAGAGCCCTTGGTAGAGCAAGAGCAGGAGGAGATTTAGATGGATTTGTGAAAATATTGGCCGATAAAACTACAGATGAAGTTTTAGGAATTCATATGATTGGTGCACGTTGTGCCGATTTAATTGCCGAAGCTGTTGTCGCTATGGAATACAGAGCCTCTGCTGAGGATATCTCTCGTATGTCACATGCACATCCAACATTTGCTGAAGCAGTTAAAGAAGCCGCTTTAGCAGCGACTGATAACCGACCGTTGCATATCTAAAACACAATGCGATTCTGAATAAGAATCAGAATAAGATTAAGAATAAAAAAAGCGAACCACACTTCGACTACGCTCAGTGATTAGGTTCGCTTTTTTTTGTTGCCTAAAAGTCTAAGAATCTAGTACGTCTAAAAATCTAAGCAGTCTAATTCACTCTATTTCAGCGAGGCCAATTTATCAACGCTCCAAGCTTCAGGTTTCCCATTAAACATAGGTTTTGTATGTGCCCAAATACCTTTAAATAATTCAGAATGTCTATAGTTTTCTAAATCGGATTCGGCTGTCCAATAGCTATAAGTAAAAAAGATAGAGGGATTGTGTTTATCGCGATAGAGTTCTAAAAACTCACAGCCTTCAAAAGCTCTAATGTTATGTTTATTGGCTTCAAAATTAGCGAGAAATGCCTCAATTTTTGAAGGATCAAAACTCATTTTTACGATACGTACAAACATGTGTATTAGGTGTAATTCAATTATGATTTCAATTGCGTTCTAGAACTTCTTTTCCTTTCGGAATAACCGCAGAAGCTACAAAATTTATGGTGACCGTATCTCTAACTTTTAATCCCATAAGTGTAGATGCGCTGCCAACACTAGAGTTATCACTTTTATAGACAGCGATTTCTAAATAGCCAGAACTATTAAATACGACTAAACCTTTGCCTTCATCGTAGCGTTTCTCTTCAGGAATTTCAAAATTTATAGCATCACTATATTTTTCATAAATGGTTTTAAATTTATAACTACGTGCCGAAATTTCGTAAGCTCGAGTTTTCTGAACAGCATCAAAAAAACTACGCTTGATATTTGTAACCACATTTCCGTAATTATCAACATAAATCACACTACCAATAATTTGATTTTTCTCATCATTGACAAACGGAATCAAGTTTTTGATGGGTTTAATAGTACCAATAACTTTACCGATGATTTCTAAAGTGCCACCACGAGCAATATGGCACGCAACATTCACAAAAACATCTAGCACAGGGAAACTCGTTGCCACACGATCATGAATATTAATTTCAACAATTTTTTGTGGTGCTATTTCTGAGCAAATCATGCTCATAATGCCATTGTTAGCACAAATAAAATAGTGATCGTCCAGCTTTACAGCAATATGTTTGTTTTCAGGATTTAATTCAGAATCAATTCCAATAAGATGTATCGTTCCTTTAGGAAAACTGCTATAAGCGTTTTGAATAATGTAAGCTGCTTCAGGCACATTAAAGGGTGCTACTGAATGTGAGATATCAACAATTCTAACATCAGGCAACTCACTATAGATAGCACCTTTTATGGCACCAGCAAAATGATCTTTCTCGCCAAAATCCGTTGTTAATGTTATAATTGCCATTTGTTAATTGCAAAAAATGTTTAATTGATGTGAACTCACCTTTTGTACCCTACAAAACTGTTAAAAACTAATTATATTTTAATCTTTATGAACGCTAAAGTGTAAAATAGTTTAATTAAATTTGATTTGAATGAGTCTTATATTGTCTCACTACAAAACTAAGAAAACAAAACAGATTAACTTATAATTCCTGTCGCTTTTGAACGAACTTATTTTAGAACTAGAAGAAATCACTCCCAAAGAATTTTTTGGAGCTCAAAATGCCAATATCGTACTGCTAAAAAAATATTTTCCTAAACTTAAAATTGTTGCCAGAGGTAATAAGATAAAAGCCTATGGAGACGAAGACTTGCTCGAAGAGTTTGATCGTCGTATGAATATGCTTATGGCGCATTTTGGCAAGTATAATAAACTTGACGAAAATGTTATCGAGCGCGTACTAACGAGTCAGAGTAGTGATGATTATACAACATCAGAGCAAAGTGGAGAAACTATCGTTCATGGTGTGAATGGTAAAATCATCAAAGCACAAACGGTAAATCAGCGTCGACTAGTAGAGAGCATGCGCAAAAATGACATGGTATTCGCCATTGGTCCTGCAGGAACAGGTAAAACCTATACAGGTGTTGCTTTAGCAGTGAGAGCATTGAAAGCTAAAGAGGTAAAGCGGATTATTTTAACACGTCCGGCAGTAGAAGCAGGTGAAAATTTAGGATTCCTTCCAGGAGATTTAAAAGAAAAACTAGATCCATACATGCAACCTTTGTATGATGCATTGCGTGATATGATTCCGGCGGAAAAATTAGCGCATTTTATTGAGAACGGAACGATTCAAATCGCTCCACTAGCATTTATGCGTGGACGAACTTTAGATAATGCCTTTGTGATTTTAGATGAAGGTCAAAATACAACCCATGCACAAATGAAGATGTTTTTAACACGTATGGGAAAAAGCGCAAAGTTTTTACTAACAGGAGATCCTGGTCAGGTCGATTTGCCTCGTCGTACGACTTCTGGTTTAAAAGAAGCTCTTCTCGTCCTTAAAAATGTTGAAGGCATAGGTATGATTTACTTGGATGATAAAGATGTGATTCGTCATAAATTGGTGAAGAAAGTGATTGAAGCTTATAAGAGTATTGAAAATCGCGATTAGTATTGGGTCTCTGTTTTCAGTAATCATAATAATTAGGAGCTTTTTCCAGCTTTCCACTGTATCTTTTTTACTTTTTTATTTCGACTCCGCTCAATAACCAAAGCAAAAAAGGATGCCGTTTCAATCTGGGCTAGGGCTTTAGTAATATTTAAAGATTAAATAATTGGTAAGCGACTAGGCAAATAAACAAATCAACACATAAACGTTTATAAAATAATGGGTAATACAATAATAGAATCCAATTTCAACTTCCCAAACCAAAAAAGTGTTTACAAAGGGAAAGTAAGAGTCGTGTACAATATTGATGATAAAGAGTTGGTCATGATCGCTACAGATCGCTTATCGGCATTTGATGTAGTGATGCCTAAAGGGATTCCGTTTAAAGGTCAAATTCTAAATCAAATTGCAACAAGTATGATGAAAGCGACCGAAGACGTTGTGCCTAACTGGTTAACAGCGACGCCAGATCCTAATGTGGCTGTCGGACATTTATGTGATCCGTTTAAAGTAGAAATGGTCATTCGTGGTTATATGTCTGGTCATGCAGCACGTGAGTATAAAGCGGGAAAACGATGGCTTTGTGGTGTTGCAATGCCAGAAGGTATGAAAGAGAATGATAAATTTCCTGAGCCCATAATTACACCTGCGACCAAAGCCGATATGGGAGATCATGACGAAGATATTTCTAGAGAAGACATTTTAAAACGTGGTATCGTTTCTGAGGAGGACTATATAATTCTTGAAGATTATACACGAAAATTATTTCAACGCGGCACAGAAATCGCAGCATCAAGAGGTCTTATTTTAGTAGATACAAAATATGAATTCGGAAAAACAAAAGATGGAAAAATTGTGCTGATTGATGAAATTCATACACCAGATTCCTCGCGGTATTTTTATGCAGAAGGCTATCAAGAACGTCAGGATGCTAACGAGCCACAAAAGCAACTCTCTAAAGAGTTTGTACGTCAATGGTTGATCGCAAATAATTTTCAAGGTCTTGAAGGGCAAACGGTTCCTGAGATGAGTGACGATTATATCAATACGGTAAGTGAACGCTACATCGAACTCTATGAGAATATAATGGGAGAGCCCTTTGTAAAAGCAGATGTCTCCAATATCCATGAAAGAATTGAAAACAATGTATTGGCTTATTTAAACCAGTAAGGTCTTATTTAAAAGCTTATTGTATGTGATAACGTATTTAGGGAAACTTGTTTTATAAGTAGTTGGCAATAATTATTACTCAATCTGCACAATAACACTTAATTAATGTATCTAACGTTATTCTCGTTTATATTTTTTAAGTCTTTCATCAATAGGTAAATCAATAAACTCAATAACTTCTACTTTACCAAAATCTTTAAATAATGGATTTAAAATAATATTTGATTCTAATCCAACAATAGTAGATGGTACTCGTAATGCAAAAACATTTCGGTCTTTTGCTAAATCTGTGAAAATTTCAGTTGTTTTAGAAGAATACGGGTATTGATTCCATCTTTCTGGAAGCTCTTTTAATTCTTCTATTACAAAATCATCTGAAAATTGAATTTTCGCAACTAATATTTTTTTTGGTAAATATGCAATATTCTCAGAGTGGACATAATATTCTAACAAGGCTAATGAAATGTTTTCTGAACAATAAACAGCTCGTGTTCCAACTTTATTCCATCTACCACCAACCTTTTCAGCCCCTATTCCTGAAAGTGTAAAATCTTTATATTTGACATTGGCAATTCGATAAACAATCATTAGCTATAAACATTGTATTGAATTCTAATAATTTCGTTTTCAACCATTTCAAAACCAAAACTACTATCAAGTAGTTCAAATGGGATTTTATTCCCAATGGCCCTTGATGGAGTCATTAACCATTTCTTAAAGTCTTCTTTGGAATCAAAAACCTCATAACCTAATCCGAATAATCTCGCCAATTCGTAGATTCGCTCTGAAGTTTCTTTCCCATAAACAGTTTTCTTTTGCATGCTACTAATAGATGCTGGAAGTATATGTTCAAACTCTTTTTCAGTAGAACCTGTAAAATGGATTAATTGCTTCCAATCTCTCTTTTTTACACCTTCTCTGATACGGCCTATTAATTCCATTTTAAATCCCGGAGCATCTTTAGAATTAACAACAACCCAAGAAGGTGAAAATTTAGTAAGACTAACTGGATGTTTTCCTTTTCTAACAACCCTAGTTGATACGACACTTTTCTTTTTATTTGAATCTTCTGACTTTATTGCTACACTCATAATTGTATTATTACGCTTATATGATTGTAAATATACAATAATACTTTTTATTTCTAAATTAATTAAGTTAAAAATTATTGAATAAAATAAAACTACGGCCAACACAGTATATAATTAATTGCTATTTCTAGACTACTTACGAAAACCCTTGCGGATTTCCTATTCGGTTTATATTTGCTAAATTAGGTGCTTAAAACACGCAACTAACCATATACCAAACGTTGTGCACAATATACCTAACCAATAAAAATCTATGAAAGCGATAATTGGACATATAATTTTTAACGTAAAAGAGTTCAATGATTCCGAATTATTTTATGACAAGTTACTGACCGAAATGGGATTTGAAATTGATTACGTTAGCGAAGGAGATTTTGGAATAATGAAATCTTATAAACAGGGCGAACATAATCTTTATATACGTTTTGATCGAACTAAAAAAAGTGAAAAATTTGTCCGTAATGTCGGATTAGACCATTTGGCATTTGAATTGAATAGCGAAACGGAAGTTGATGAAATTTATGAACTAGTTAATAAACTGAATGTAAAAATCACTCGTGAACCGAAAAAATATCCTGAATATTCAGAATCGTATTATGCATTCTACTTTCGTGATCCCAACGGAATTCCATTGGAAGTTTATTTGCAATAAACGAATTTAAAAACTGAATAAAATACAGTTTACAACAATGTGTATAGTTAATTGCTGGCTCTGTGTGTACTCGGAAAACCCTAAGGATTTTCCTCTGGTTTGTTTTCTTTTATTAACTTAGTTCTCGTCAACGCAACTAAGGATACACGAACACGTAGTGCATTTGAAATCATCATCAATCAATGAAAAAATATTTACCAATAATTCTAATTTTATCCATTATCAAATTAGTAATTCAATGGTTTGGAAATCGGAATTATGGCTTCCATCGTGACGAATTACTTCATTTATCAGTAAGTGAACATTTTGATTGGGGATTTATGGAATTCCCACCTTTTATTGCTCTTCTCGGAAAGTTATCTTATTGGTTTTTTGATTATTCACTTTTAGGAGTTAGGTTTTTTCCAACATTAGCAGGTATTGGAATTCTAATCCTATGTTGTTTAATAGCAAAAGAACTTGGCGGAAAATCAAAGGCTGTTTTACTATCTGGAATATGTATCCTAGCATTTCTACCCTTTTACCGAAATCATACTTTATTCCAACCTGTTGCATTTGACCAATTATTCTGGACATTAGGATTTTATTTCATAATCAAGTTTATAAACTCACAGAATAAAAAGTTTTTAATTTTATTGGGAATTACTTTAGGATTAGGTTTAATGAACAAGTACACAATACTAGTCTGGGCTTTTGGGCTTTTTATTGGTCTATTTTTCTACAAAAAAGGAAATATTTATAAAAATAAATGGCTGTACATTTCTGCGTCTATCTCACTAATTATTTTTCTACCAAATATTATCTGGCAAACGCAAAATGATTTTCCCCTTTTAAAACATTTACAGGCTTTAAACGAAAATCAACTAAATGGCAAAAATCCAATGGACTTTGGTCTAGAACAGTTAAACTTTCCTTTTACTTTAATTGTCAGTATTTTTGGATTAATATCACTTTTGGTTTCGGATAAACTAAAAAAGTATCGCGTAATTGGAATAGCAACTATTATTATTTTTAGCACAATGTGGCTCTTAAATTCAAAAGCCTATTATGTATTTGCGATTTATCCAGTTTTATTTGCAAGTGGTTCAGTTGTATTAGAATCATTACTTAAAAAAAAACCAATTTTAATTTATGTAGTTGCAACAATTGTTTTGATTCCATCAATTTATTTTATTCCTGAGCTTACACCAATTTTGCCCATTGAAAAATATGTTGAATATGCCAATTTAAAAGAAGAAAATGGACGAATAGAGCTAACTGGAGATTATGCCGATATGTTTGGATGGGAAGAACAAGTGAAATTAGTGGATAGTGTATATAAAACATTGACACCTAAAGAGAAAGAGAACTGTGTCCTATGG
>Ga0316189_10001575_pt1 | contig 22616 bp, 21 predicted proteins | sample LowCovwburrow_MG_FD_204930 | JGI IMG/M metagenome (GOLD analysis project Ga0316189, IMG submission 204930) | Coastal sediment microbial communities from Maine, United States - Lowes Cove worm burrow | ecosystem: Environmental > Aquatic > Marine > Coastal > Sediment | place: USA: Maine... | reverse complement strand
CCGAGTCGGGCATCTCTCCTGATCTTACGCTCTGGTTTGATCTTCCTGTTGATGAGGCGCTGCATCGGATCAGAAGCCGAAGCAGTATGGGTGAAGAGAGCACACGTCTTGATGAAGAGGCACAGTCATTTCATGAGCTTGTTCACACAGCTTTTGCAGAGCTGCATAAGGTTCATGAAAGGATTACCCGCATTGATGCATCAGAAACCATTGAGCAGGTACATGTGCAGGTACGGGCTGCATTTGAATCCAGAGGTATGGCTTGAGCTTCATTCCTGCTCTGGGTCATGAGGCGCTGCATCAGCGCTTCGTAAGCGGTTTGGATAATCAGAAGCTTCATCATGCCTGGCTGTTATACGGTGTGAAAGGGATCGGTAAGGCAACTGAGGCAATGGCAATGGCTGCTCTCTATCTCTGTGAGAATAGAGGTGTGAATGGGCATGCGTGTGGCGAATGTCATGCCTGCTGCATGATTAAAGCAGGCTCGCATCCAGACCTGATCAGTGTGGAACGACTGGAGAAGAAGCGGGATATTAGCGTTGATCAGATTCGAGAAGTGCTCTCATTTCTTTCACTCAGTGGTATGGAGAGTGAGAGGCGGGTTGTATTTCTTGATGATGCAGAGACGATGAATATTCAGGCTGCCAATGCCCTGCTTAAAGGGTTGGAGGAGCCATCTTCGGGAAGTCTGCTTTTGATGGCATGTCATGATCTGATACGTCTTCCAGCCACGATTCGCTCTCGCTGCATGCTGGGGCACTGCGCGCCACTGGGTGATGCCCATATGAATAGTGTGCTGTCATCAATGGATTTCACAGATGCTGCCAGAAAACTGGCAGTGGCGATTGCCGCAGGCAGGCCCGGCCATGTTACATGCCTTCAGGAGGCAGCTGTTGTTGATGGACTGCTTCAGTGGCGAGTGCTTTTAAAAGATGTTCAGCGTGCAGATGTAGGTGAGTTGCAATCCTGGCTCGATAGTCATCTGAATCTGATTCCGCATGAGTTGATTGTCGATGTTGTATTGCAGGAAGCTGAATCAAGTTTGTCTGAGATAAGCGAGTTCCCAGTGCGCGAAGAGCTGTTGAAAACCATGTGGTCAGTCGCTGCATGGCCACGGGAAGTGGTCCGGCACTCTCTGCGTGCAGGCCCGGCCCTGATGGCACTGCTGCTGGAGCTTCGTTCAGTGCTTAAATCTGCAACGGCCTGATTTTCCAATCTTCAAAGAAACATATTCTCATGGCTTATATTGACCATATCAGGACACTGAACCGGTGGAATCCTGAAAACTTTTTGCCGTTGATGGTGGATGGTATGCGCTTGGGCTGGATTCGACACAGCTTTGCAGAACAGCTGGCCGCTTTTCCTGAGTGTTTTGTTGTGACATCCGACCATGTTGCACTGAATCCGAAACTTGAGGGATTTAAGGTGCGCTCAGAAACTGTGGCTGAAGTGCTGGAGCAGATGATGGAATCGGGTGTTGTTAAGCATCTTCACGGTGAGATGTATCCGGTTCTTTCAGAGCATGGGGAAGTCGCCGCATTTCAGATTGACCGGGCTGTGGTATCTCAGTTTGGTGTCCGCGCTTTCGGCCAGCATCTCAATGGCTATGTTCAGGGTGAGGATGGTCTAAAGATGTGGATTGGCCGCAGGGCCTCGGATCGCAGGGTGTTTCCAGATCGACTGGATCAGCTGGTTGCAGGTGGATTGCCGCACGGCATCTCTCTGGATGAAAATCTTATCAAAGAGTGCAGGGAAGAGGCCGATATATCGCCCGATCTGGCAAGCACCGCCATACCATTGGGATCAATCAGTTACTGCTGTGAGGTGGAACGTGGTTTAAGAGATGACACGCTTTTCTGTTACGACCTTCTGCTTCCCGAATCGTTCACGCCCCACTGTACCGATGGTGAGGTGGGCGGTTTTGAACTGATGCCGATAGAAGAGGTGGCTGAAATCGTACGTGACAGCGATGCTTTTAAGCCCAACTGCAATCTGGTCATTATCGATTTTCTGCTTCGCCACGGCTTCATTGCTCAGGATCATCAACATCACCAAATATTGAATATCGAACTTAACCGAAACGGTCCATCTGCACGCTTGTGATAAGCACTTCGACCTTGAACCGGTTCATTGGACATAAAATTCGAAGGGTTGATCGGAAGTGAAAGGTTTATGCTAGGCTGTTGTCATTACAGTCAGGCTTTTGTACGAGGAGTTGAATGATGAAACAGATTATCACAGCAGCAGTTGCAGTTCTTATGTTGAGTGGATGCTCAGATACGGTCTATTTTAAGGGTGTAGGCGATGGTGACACAGTTTCCAGCCCCTTTACCGTTAAGATGAGTGTATGCGGTATGGATGTTCAGAAAGCAGGGAGTGTGGTTGAAGGAACCGGACACCATCACCTTATCATTGACGGCGATTGCATTGAGAAGGGGGCTACGGTTCCCAAAGATGCAAAGCACAAACATTTTGGCAAAGGGCAGACAGAAACAACTCTCGACCTTGAACCAGGAGAGCACACCCTGACGCTGCAGTTTGCCAATGGTATTCATGCATCTTATGGCAGAGAGATGTGCAGGACGATCCGTATCAAGGTGGAATAGGGCTCTCAGAAGCGCAAAAACTCCAGGTGGAGCTGGTTATTCTCATCTGAAGCGTGTTTTTCATCGTCTGCCTCGTTAGAGTTGTCCGAAATCAACAAACAGGTTATTTATATCCATGCAGCCATACTACGTAACGACACCGATTTACTATGTGAACGATGAGCCGCATCTGGGTCATATCTACACAACTATTGCTGCTGATGTGCTGGCCAGACACAAACGCATGTCGAGTTTCGATACTTTTTTTCTTACCGGTGTGGACGAGCATGGGCAGAAGGTTCAGCAGGCTGCTGAAGCACGCAATATTGAGCCGATTGAACTGGCGAACTCCGTTGTTGAACGTTACGAAAGTCTCTGGCCGCAGTTCGAAGTTAGTAATGATGATTTTATCCGTACCAGTTCCGAGCGCCATAAGAAGGGTGTTCAGGCGATGTGGCGCAGGCTTGAAAATGCCGGCACGATATACAAAGGTTTTTATGAAGACTGGTACTGCGTGCCATGTGAAACCTACTGGAAAGAGACCCAGCTTAAAGAAGCAGAGTCTTGGGAGTCCAAAACCTGTCCTGACTGCAAGCGTGCTGTAGAGAAGGTTCAGGAGGAGTCCTACTTCTTTCGTCTGAGCGGCTTTCAGGATCGACTGATCGAGCATATCAACGCCAACCCGGATTTTATTGCACCGGAATCACGAAAGAATGAAGTGCTTCGGTTTATTGAGTCGGGCCTGCATGATCTATCGGTATCCCGCACTACCTTCTCATGGGGAATCCCGGTTCCAGGTGATGAAAACCACGTGATTTATGTCTGGATCGATGCGTTGACCAATTATATTTCAGCGCTGGATTTTCCCGAGCATGAGATTCCCAAATATTGGCCTGCAGATGTACAGCTCATTGGTAAGGACATCCTTCGTTTTCATGCAGTCTACTGGTCAGCGATGCTGATGGCTGCTGAGTTGCCTCTTCCAAAGCGTATTTTTGCTCACGGCTGGTGGACCGTTGAAGGTCAGAAAATGAGCAAATCCCTCGGTAATGCTTTGCGGCCTGCTGATCTTCTGGCTAACCATGATGCAGATGTGATTCGATACTTTCTACTGCGTGAAGTGCCATTTGGACACGATGGTGACTTCTCCTTTGATGCGTTGAAGCAGCGCTACAACTCCGAGCTTGCTAACGATATCGGCAACCTTCTGAATCGAAGTCTGGCGATGCTTAATAAATACAATGGCGGTGTGCTTGGTGAACAGGCTGAGGAAGAGGCGTGTGATAGAGCGCTGATTGCCGATGTTACAGCCATGCAGCGCGATGTGGACGAGATGCTGGATCGTCAGGCATTTCACCTGGCGCTCGAGCGAATCTCCTCGGTTGTGCGCCATGGCAACCGATACGTTGAAGATAATGCTCCGTGGGCATTGGCCAAAGAGGGCAATGAGGCACGACTGAATACGGTTCTCTATCACCTGGTTGAAACACTACGTCTGGTTGCTCTGCAACTGGCACCGTTCATGCCTGAAAAGGCGGGAGCAATGCTCTCCCAGGTGATGTCTACTGAGGTGAATGCCTCTGAGCTGATGTTCCATGATCTGGGTGGCTGGGGATATCTGAAGGCAGGGCATCAGTGCCGAAAACCAGAGCCTGTTTTCCCCCGAATGGACTGAGCTGAAATGTCACCAAGACGTCTGTTGAAAAGGTTTATGCCGGATCATAAAACGATTCGCGAACACAAGCATCTGCAGTGTTTTGGCAAGCTGCTGCACAATCCGGCGCTGTGGCATCTGAACCGCCACTCTGTAGCCAAGGCGTTTGCTGTCGGCCTCTTTTTTGCCTGGGTACCGGTACCGTTGCAGATGGTACTGGGTGCCGGTGGTGCCATTCTGTTTCATGCCAACCTGCCGCTATCGGTGGTGCTGGTCTGGCTGACCAACCCACTTACCATGGCACCGATGTTTTACGGGGCTTATAAGCTAGGTGCGCTGCTGCTTGGTGAAGAGCTTCAGCACTTTGATATGGAGCTGTCGCTGGCATGGATTCAGCATGAGATGGGGCTGATCTGGGAGCCCTTCCTGCTAGGCTGTTTTGTCTTAGGCGTTGTTTCTGCGCTGCTGGGATACTTTGGCATTCAGATTGCGTGGCGGACGATGGTCATGCAGAGGTGGCGCAGGCGTCATGCTCTTTCAAAAGAGGCCTGAAGCGGCCTGGGAACAGATTTCAGACACGCTGCAGCAATCAGCGGGCAGTGGAAAAATCATCAACAGACAATCAATCTCCGGCGGCAGTATCAACTCCGCCTACCGTATTGATACCGAATCTAACCACTCCTTTTTTGTAAAACTGAACCGGGAGGCACTGCTTCCGATGTTTGAAGCCGAGATGGAAGGTCTGAACGAGCTTCGAAAACCCTCTGCTATTCGTGTGCCGGAACCGACTCTTTGTGGAGCAGGGCAGGGGTACTCATGGATAGTTACCGAGTTTATTCCGTTTGGCCGGGGTGGTGACGATAGTGAGGCACTGTTGGGTCATCAGTTCGCTGCGATGCACAGATTCCATTCGGATCGATTTGGCTGGCATCGGGACAACACCATCGGCTCTACACCACAGATTAATCAATGGGACGATAACTGGATCGCTTTCTATCGGGATCAGCGGCTTGGCTTTCAACTGGATCTGGCTGCAGAGAACGGTTTCAAAGGCTCGCTGCAGGATAAGGGTGTGCAGTTGCAGGTCAATCTGAACAGCTTTTTTGAGTCATACAAACCTGCGTCATCACTGATGCATGGTGATCTGTGGGGTGGAAACAAGGGTGTTGATGAGGCTGGCAATCCGGTTATTTTTGACCCGGCAGTCTATTATGGTGATCGCGAGGCCGATCTGGCGATGACAAGCCTCTTTGGTGGCTTCTCATCCCGTTTCTACGATGCCTACAATGAAGCATGGCCATTGGATGAGGGTTATCAAACCCGTAAAACCCTCTACAACCTTTATCACATTCTCAATCACGCCAACCTCTTCGGGGGTGGCTATGCTATGCAGGCTGAAGGCATGATGGATCAACTTCTGTCTGAACTCTGATTTTTTCGAATAGCCGGTTTCGACCAAAAGCAGGTGTTCAGGATTTATAGATGTTCAGGTTGCCAGTTCTGGATTCGATCAGCGTAGAAAGACTCCTCTTTAAGCTTGTCAGCATCAGGAACGAAGATGGCCATCTGTGAGGTTTGCAGCTGTTCATCCCAGCCGGCCAGAAACTGGTGGTAGAGCTCATCCATCATATGTCTGTTCTCAGCGGCTTTCGGACCGATGTACTCTTCACTGGAGGCGATCTCTCCACGCACGGCAATATCCAGATTGCCGATGATGCGACTGTTGTTGGTGTCGATCGCTTTGAAATGCCCTGCAACATTAAGATAAACAAGCCACGGTGTGCCCGGTGGCAGTGATGCGATGGTGTCGATCATCTGCTCTTTTCCAGGTAGTGGCGCCGCACTCTGGCGATGTAGTACAGCGTGGGAATAGATGCCACGCATCAGGAAATCGAATGCGCCGGATTTCTCTTTGATGATCAGGCCGTGCTCTCTGTCTGTTTTCAGTTTACGGCCCGTCCATCCTTCGGACTCCGAGGTTTCAAAGATGTGTGCGTCATCATCGGAAGCAGCTTCAGCGTAGGTGCAGTCTCTCCAGCTCTTTTGGTCCTGCTGGAGCCGCCATGCTTTGTCACCTCGTGCCGAGAGTGCATCAATGGTGAAAAAGAATTTCATGACAGGCTTCCGATTTCCGGCATGGAGCTCTCGGGATTGATGTGAAGCGCTATCTCTCCGTTTAGCAGGCGCAGAAGATCATTGCCAACCAGTTCGCGACGCCATCCATGCAGTACAGAGAGTTCGGGAGGCTCACCTTTACGATCTTTACCCCATGAAGCCAATGCCCCCAGCTCCTGCTGGCTGACGAGAATGGTTGCTGAAATGGACTCATCTTCGGCTTTAAGGCGAACAAGTGTATCCAACAGCTCCTGACGAAGCTCGGTGCCGGAGGTGTGGTAGCTGCGCGGATGCAGTTTGGGCCAGGTCTCTTCGGGACACTCCATACCCTTTTGCCATGCTTTAATAAGCTCATTGCCAAAACGCTTGATGAGGCCATCTGTCAAACCACGCATACGATTCATGGTGTTGATATCCAGAGTGTCCCTTTTGGCCAGTTCAATGAGTGGGTCATCAGCAATGATTCGCCTGCGTGGGATGTTTTTCCGTTCTGCCTGCTCTTCGCGCCATGCCGCCAGCTCTCTAAGTACAGCCAGCTGTCTGGGCTTGAGTCTGTTGACGCCTTTAACACGCCAGTAGACCTCCTGTTTATCGATCAGATAGGTATCTTCACTGCACAGGGTCTCCTGCTCCTCAACAAGCCACTCTCTACGACCTTTGGCCTGAAGCTGCTCCTCCAGATGCTGATAGATAGGCATCAGAAAGATCACATCGTCGGCTGCATAGATAAGCTGTTTGGGTGTAAGAGGGCGTGCAAGCCAGTCGCTGAACGACTCCTGTTTGGGCAGGCTCTTTTTCAATATGCGTTGAACCAGATTGCCAAATCCGATCTGCTGCCCATAACCAAGCAGGGCTGCAGCTACCTGAGTATCAAACAGCGGAACGGGCAGGCCGCCGGATTCCAGCATGATGATTTCAAGATCCTGTCTGGCTGCATGAAATACCTTCAGGATGTTTTCATTGTGCATCAGTTTCCAGACAGGGGAGAGATCTTTGATCGCTGTCGGATCGATGACGTAACACTTCTCCCTGCTGGAGATCTGAAGCAGAGCAAAGTGGGCATAGTAGGTTTTTTCCCGATGAAACTCGGTGTCTACACAGAGTACGGATGCTTTTGCCAACTCGCTGCATGCCTGCTCAAGCGCGTCGGGGGTGTCAATATAGATGTAATTTTCGGACATGGCTGAAAACTAACAGCGGCGATGGTTAATGACAGTAGTGGTTATGTTTTCAGCATCATTATTTGACCTATCAGATGGTGCATATAGTATGCCTGCGCACTCCAGTTGTGGGTGTGAAGCCCAGATTTGGAGTCCCCCTCGGTGTTATTAGAGATTGCTTTGAATCGTTTCGGCTACCCTGTCGAGATGGGCAAAGGCGTCGCAGCAACTCAGGCTGTGTTAGCAGATCGTTTTCCTAAGGCTTAAGGAGTTACGTTGTGACTAAGGTTTGGATTGCAGATAAGATGTCTGAACGGGCTATTGAAGTATTCAAGGCTCGTGGCATTGAGGTGGACTACAAACCGGGCCTTTCGGTTGAGGAACAGATCGCCATTGCCGGTGATTATGACGGTATTGCCGTGCGATCTTCGTCAACACTCAAAGGAGAACTTCTTGATGCAGCTGCCAAAGTGAAGGTGATCGGCAGGGCAGGCATCGGTGTTGATAATATTGATGTACCTCTCTGCTCCCGACGTGGCGTGGTGGTGATGAACACACCTTTTGGTAATACAATCACAACAGCTGAACTTGCTATTTCTCATCTGCTGGCTGCGGCCAGAAAAATACCACAGGCCTCAGAATCAACCAGAGCGGGCAAGTGGGAAAAGAGCCGCTTCATGGGCATGGAGCTTACCGGTAAAAAAGCCGGTGTGATCGGAGCCGGAAATATCGGTGCTATTGTCTGTGATCGTCTTAAAGGCCTGCATATGAGTGTGCTGGTCTATGATCCCTTTATCAGTGATGAGCGTGCAAATGCCATGGGTGTAACCAAGGTTGACAGCGTTGCTGAACTGGTTGAGCAGATTGATGTGCTGACGATTCATGTACCACTTCTTGATGCAACCAGAAACCTGATCGATGCGGAGATGATTGCCCGCATGAAACCAGGCTCGATAATTGTGAACTGTGCACGTGGCGGCATTGTGGATGAGGATGCGCTTTATGATGCGCTCAAATCCGGCCATATTCGTGCAGCAGCTCTGGATGTATATGCCAAGGAACCGGCACGTGAAAACAGGCTGTTTGAGCTGGAGAATGTCAGTTGCACACCACATATCGGTGCTTCAACTGAAGAGGCACAGGAGAACGTGGCAGTACAGATTGCTGAACAGATGGCAGACTATCTTCTTGCCGGAACGGTAAGCAACGCCGTGAATGTGCCTTCGGTCTCCGAAGAGGAGTACAAACAGCTTCAGCCTTATATCCAGTTAACATCACGGCTTGGCAAACTGCTTGGGCAGGTCATTGAACCGGGCTTTTCAAAGCTGAGTGTCACCTTTGAAGGAAAAGTCTCTGAACTTAACCGTAAACCACTGATGAATGCCGCGTTGCAGGGGGTTCTCTCCTCAAGCATTGCTGATGTAAACGCTGTGAATGCGGGCATGCTGGCAACGGAGCGGGGCATTGATGTCTCCGAGGTCGCCCGGGAGAACTCCGATCATTTCAACAACCTCATCCGTTTGGAGGTTGATGGTAAAGATGGCCTGCACAGTGTATCAGGAACCGTTTTTGATGGTGTAAAACCACGCCTTGTCAGTATTGATGATTGTGAAATCGAGATGGCTCCTGCCGGACGCATGCTCTATATTCGCAATGAGGATAAGCCTGGCATGATTGCTGCTATGGGGGCAGTGATGGCCAAGGCGGGCATTAATATCGGTGACTTCAGATTGGGCAGGGAGCAGGACAGCGCCTCTGCCATAGCCCTGATTTCAATTGATTCAAAACCTGATGAGAGTGTTATCGACGAGCTGGAGATCCTGGAAGGTCTTCGCACTGTTCGTTACGTTGAGCTGGAGACACTATGAGTCCTATGAAGCCTGTGATTGGTCTTGAAGATGCTTTTGGCGGACGTGCGCGCCTACTTCGTCAACTGCAGGGGAAGCTCTTTGGACTTTATAGCGAAGCTGGTTATGAGGAGGTCATTCCTCCGCTGGTAGAGCGTCCTGAAACATTGAGTTCAGGTGCCGGCCGTTTTCTGTCAGATCAGACACTAATATTTTCTGATCCGGCCGATGCAGGCCTGCTAGCCATTCGTCCTGACATGACACCTCAGGTGGCTCGTATTGCCGCAACAAGACTACAGGATATAAAAGAACTGAAACTCTGCTATTCAGGACCGGTGATGCTGGCCAGACCCGATGTGCGTACCGGATCACGGCAGCAGTGGCAGACAGGTGTTGAGTGCCTGGGCTTAGCTGGTGAAGAGGGTGATGTCGAAGTAATGCATCTTGCGGCTCTCTCCATGCATGCAGCAGGATTTAATGAGCCGGTACTACAAGTGGGGCATATGGGGCTGATTCGGGCGCTGGTAGCCGATGGTTCTATGCGCCTTGAAGAGTGGTGCGAACTTCTTTCCCGTCGATCGCCGGAAGATCTCTCTGCTCGCTTGCAGTCTGAAGTGCTAAAAGATGAGTGCAAAGAGGCGTTAATGGCGATGGTCTCCGGTCGTGCGGATCGTGCATGGCTTGAATCAAGGCGTGGTGAGCTTGGTGAGTCGTTTGATCATGCTGCTGCAGAACTTCTGCATCTGGTTGATACGGTCTCAACTCGTTTGAGTGGAGAGGTTGAAGTCAGTGTAGATGCGGCGGTGATGCCCCGTTTTCTCTATCATAACGGAATGGTCTTTTCCGGTTTTGCTGCAGGTGCTGCTCATGCACTGCTTCACGGTGGACGTTATGATGCCATGATGGCACTGCATGGAAGAGATATGCCTGCAACCGGATTTTCATTTGATCTCTGGAGCTGGCTGGACGCGATTTGATCGATATATAAAAAGTCTTTTATGGCTTTTTGCTTTTTGGCAGAAAAAGCGCGGTTTTTTTACTGCCTTGCAAATTTTCTCTCGAGATAAATTTGGTTGTCCATCCGTGGGCTTCAAGTGGTTAAGATTAGAAAGAGGAATAAGATGTCAAACACAGTTGCAATTGGAATCCAGTGGGGTGATGAAGGAAAAGGAAAGATCGTTGATCTTCTGGCGCCTAAAATGGATGTTGTGGCCCGTTTTCAGGGGGGGCCAAATGCCGGGCATACACTCGTTATCGGCAATGAGACAACCGTTCTGAATCATATTCCTTCCGGAATCCTGCATGCAGATACGCTTAGCCTGATTGGTAATGGCACAGTAGTAGATCCATTCCGCCTTGTTGAGGAGATGGACATGCTGCTTGCAGCCGATGTTCCAGTCCTGGAACGTCTCCGGATATCTGATCGATGCCAGTTAATTCTTCCTTATCACCGTGCGCTGGATGCAGCTCGTGAAGCTGCCAAAGGCAAGGAGAAGATCGGCACAACCGGGCGCGGTATCGGTCCCTGTTATGAAGATAAGACGGCACGCCGTGGTATCCGTCTGATCGATTTGATGTGCGAAGACCTTGATGCGCGGCTTGATGATAACCTTCGTTATGTAAATTTCATGCTGACAGAGTTCCTGGGTGCAGAGCCTGTATCCCGAGAAGATGTGGTTGAGGCGCTTGATCTTGCCCGTGAACGACTACTGCCACTTGCAGCAGACGTTACACTTATTCTGCATAAGCGTATTAAAGCGGGAGACCGTGTTCTTTTTGAAGGTGCTCAGGGTTCTATGCTGGATGTGGATCACGGTACTTATCCGTTTGTAACATCGTCCAATACAGTGGCTGGAGCAGCACTGGCAGGGTTAGGTGTTGGTCCTGGTCAGGTTGATGAGGTGCTCGGCATCTGCAAGGCGTATACGACACGTGTGGGCGCAGGCCCGTTTCCGACAGAGCTCTATAATGCCGAAGGCATGTGTGATGTCGACAATGCCGGCAAACATATGGCTGAACGGGGGCATGAGTTTGGTGCAACAACAGGACGCCCTCGCCGTACAGGATGGTTTGACGCCGTTGTGGTTCAGCATGCTGTACGCATCAATGGTGTAACCGGGCTGGCTATTACCAAACTGGACGTGCTTGATGGGCTCACTGAAGTGAAACTCTGTGTAGCTTATGAAAAGGGTGGTGAACGACTGGATTCGATTCCGGCTGATTGCACAGCGCTTGAAGCGTGCACGCCGGTTTATGAGATGTTGCCCGGATGGAGCGAAAATACTTTTGGTGCAACTTCACTGGATCAACTTCCGGAAAACGCCAAAGTTCTGCTTAACCGTATTGAAGAGATATGTGAATGTCCGGTAACGATGCTTTCAACAGGTCCGGACAGGGACCATATTATTCACATATAAACATCGTGAAAAAAACTGACCGCGCATCCTTGCGCGGCCAGTTAATATCCATTGAATTATAGAGGGGTTACGTTCTCTGCCTGAGGACCCTTCTCGCCCTGAGTCACTTCCATAGTGACATTCTGGCCTTCGTGCAATGATTTGCGACCGCCGCCATCTGCGTTGATTGCGCTAAAATGTACAAAGACATCTTTTCCGCCTTCCTGTTCGATAAAGCCGAAGCCTTTCTCGTCGTTGAACCACTTAACTGTACCTGTTACTTCGTTTGACATATTACTGTGTTACTCTCTTATATATTAAAAAAATCCCGACTTGAACGAGTGTTACAATCCATAACTCCATAGCAATGCGAAGATGAAAGCAATCTATATTTACAAAAATAATGGTGTAATGACTCAATGAAGTGTCTGATAGTGAAAGGGAGGGGTTGATCCGCTAAGCTCTCTGCATGATTTCGGAATTCCATTTTTCATCAACACCACATATTCATTTTGGGGCTGGTAAGCGATCAAAATTAACAGAGCTGATTACCAGCTATGGAAAAAAAGTGGTGTTTGTTACCGGCGCCAATGCCTTTGATAGTTCGGATCGTTGCCAGCATCTCTGGCAGGAGCTGGAGCGGAATTTTGATATCAGACGGGTTAAGGTGTCAGGGGAGCCATCGCCACAACTGGTGGATGAAGCTGTAGCCGAACATCACGGCTTCTCTGCAGATTGCGTGGTTGCACTCGGTGGTGGAAGTGCTGTTGATGCAGGTAAAGCGATTGCGGGGCTTCTGCCTGGCGGAGGGTCCGTTATGGAGTTCCTGGAGGGGGTTGGCAAGGGCAGGGAGTATAGCGGTCCTTCCACACCATTTATTGCTGTCCCCACCACGGCTGGAACGGGAGGTGAGACGAGCAAAAATGCTGTGCTCTCTGTTGTAGGCGAGCAAGGCTTTAAGAAGTCTTTCCGTCATGAGACGCTGGTGGCCCGACATATTATTCTTGATCCTGAGCTAACTATAGCGTGTCCGGCAGAGTTGACTGCGGCTTGCGGAATGGATGCGTTAACACAGCTGCTTGAGTCCTATGTTTCGACTGCTGCAAGTCCAATGAGCGATTCTCTGGCCATAAACGGGCTGGAGAGGGTGCGGGATTCACTACTGATTGCTGTTGAGCATGGTGAAGATATCGAAGCCCGTGCTGACATGCTGTATGCAGCATCACTTTCAGGGCTTACACTGGCCAATGCAGGGCTGGGCTCTGTTCATGGCCTTGCTTCTCCACTGGGAGCATACTTTCCAATTCCTCACGGTGTGGTTTGCGGCACGCTTCTTTTTGAGGCAACACAGGCCAATATTGTAGCCATGTATGATAGGGCACCGGATCACCCCTCACTTGAAAAATATGCTGATGTAGGGCGTCTGCTTACCGGGCAGGGGTCACTGGACTCTTTTGCTGCACGTGAGGCACTGCTTGGCATTTTGCAGGCGTGGAGCGGGAGGCTGAAGATGCCGAGGCTGTCTCAGTTTGGTGTCGGTGAAGAGCATATTGAACGTGTTGTGGCGGGAAGTCGTGGTAACAGTATGCAGACCAACCCTGTAAGGCTCACTGATCAGGAGATTGCTTCGATTGTTCGTCGTCGGCTGTAGTTTTCCCTCTGCCCATCAGTTCCGGCCACGCATCGCGGATATATTCATAGCCTGACCACAAAGTAAGAGTGGCGGCGACCCAGAGCAGGAATAGCCCAAGCGAGTGCATGTCGACTCCAGCAATCTCCATATGCAGGAGAAGAGCGATGATTGAGATCATTTGAGCTGCTGTTTTCATTTTGCCAAGCATGGAGACATGTACAATGGTCGCATGTTCAGCCAGCCATTCACGCAGCGCACTGATGGCGATCTCACGTCCGATAATGATGATAGCAAGCATTGCAGGGACTCTTTCCGCTTCAACCAGTAGTACCAATGCCGCCGCTACGAGCAGTTTGTCTGCAACCGGGTCAAGGAAGCGGCCAAAAGCGGTGACTTCGCCACGGGTACGTGCCAGGTAGCCATCCAGCCAGTCGGTTGCAGAAGCCAGAGCAAAGATAAAAGCGGCCAAAACGTAGCCAAGAAATCCGGGGAAATAGAAGGCAATCATGAAGATAGGGATGAGCAGAACTCTCCCCACAGTTAACTGATTCGACACTGTCCATCGCATGCCCTTATTTATGACTGATCCTGATATAATGGTAAAGGTTTATTCTCATCACCTGCTCTCTAATAACCAACCTGAACGATGGGCTTTTAGGCTAAGTTGTTGACCTTAAAGGGCTCGCGCTACAATCCACAGAATCTGTGGATAACTTCGTGGATAACTTTCCTGTCTTTTAACTGTAATATGGCTCCACCGACAAAGCCAATCTCGTGCCTAATAAATAGGCAGATGATAAAAGTCATATTTTACAAAGTGTTACGTTACAACACGTGCATCACGGTTGAAGTGTGGAAGCTAATTAAGAAATTTTCATCTTTTCGCTATCGGGCGGTGGATAATTATCATCATTTGGTAATATTTATCTGTCTAAGTGCCTCATAGAGAACCGCTGAACAGGCTGATGAGAGATTGAGTGAACGAACGGGGGCATCACTGCGCATAGCCAGTTTTATCGGTGTTATCTGTTGACGAATGAACTCCGGAAGCCCTCGTGTTTCCGGGCCAAAGACCAATACATCTCCCTCATTAAATTCAACCTCCCATGTCAGTCTGCTCGCCTTGGTGGTCAGCGCATACCAGCTTCGATCTTCACCTAACGCATCTTTCAGATGCTGCCAGTCCGGATACTCCTTTACTTCAAGGTGCTCCCAGTAATCGAGTCCGGCACGTCTTACCTGTTTTTCATCCAGATCAAATCCCAGAGGGTGTACAAGATGGAGCTGGCAGCCAGTACAGGCACAGAGGCGGGCAATGTTACCTGTATTTGGCGGGATCTCTGGTTGATAGAGGACAATGTGGAGGGGGCTGCTCATATTTCTGAACCCTGGTTGCATCATATGATTCAGTCCATTGCTATTTGAAGGGTGTTTTTGGATGCAGAGAGCTATTTACAGATGGGAGGAAGTATTCCATACAGATCTTAATGCTTACCCTGTCTGAACTTTGAGTTCAAAACGGTGCCATAAAAACCGTGCTACACTGGTAGTAATTTAGAGAAAATATTTTGGCAGGTAAATTATTTGAAATCCAATGAAGAGACAGTCCGGGCAATATGTGAGGCCTCGCCAGATACGATCATGCTTCTTGATGAGCATGGGTTTCTGGACTGCAATTCAGCCACTTTGGAAATGTTTGATTGTACCACAGCCAATGAGTTTCTCGGTCGCCACCCCAGTGAATACTCCCCACCAACGCAGGCGGACGGTAGAGACTCTCTTGAAGCAGCCAATGACAAAATTTCGGTAGCCTATAAAACCGGTTCAAACTTCTTTGAATGGACGCACCAGCGAGCCAATGGAGAGGTTTTTCCTGCAGAGGTTCAGCTTACGCTTCTGAAATTAAAAGATGGGGATATTCTTCAAGCTACAGTTCGGGACATCACCAAACGCAAGCAGGCAGAAGCCGAACTGTTGTTGAAAGATCTTGTTTTTGAGCACTCCATTACCGCTAACAGCATAGCAGGTCCGGACTGTATTATTACTGACGCTAACGGGACCTTTGCCAGGCTCTGGGGTCACAATAGAAGGCATTCAATAATTGGAAAACCGATCGCCGCGTTTCTGAACGTTGAAGATGAGGCAATAGAGATCATTGATACGTTAAATGAAACGGGTCAATGGGAAGGGGAATACACCGCTCTGAGAGAGGATGGCAGCACATTTTGTGCATATGGGTTGGCTTCAACCATCTATAACGGCTCCGGTGGCATCATAGGTTACCAATCTTCTGTTCTTGATATCACCCATCGAAAACAAGAGGAAGAAAAACTGGCAAGGGAAAGGCTACTGTTTAGTACTCTTTTCGAGAGTGCTGCTGATTATGCTTTGTTACTGGAAATTCAGGAGTCAGGGCCTCCGATTATTATCAATGCCAACAGTGCGGCATTCATCAGGCATGGCTATAGCCGAGAAGAGATGATCGGCAAGCCCATCACGCTACTTGATACCAAGTCATCGGCCAAACAGGTCAAAAAAAGACTCGGTGACATTAAAAAGGGAGGTATTGTTCATTTTGAGGTCGAACATGCCTGCAAGGACGGGTCAACATTTATTGCCGAGTCAGCATCGAGCCTGGTTGTTATTGATGAAAACCATCTGTTTTGCTCGATAGAACGGGATATTACTGAACGCAAGCAGGCAGAGGAGTCTCTGAAAATTGCAGAGGCACACTTCAGAGGGGTTGTTGAGAGTGCCAAAGATGCATTTATAAGCATGAATTCCAGTGGAATCATTTCCGAGTGGAATCCTGAAGCGGAACGGATGTTTGGATTCAGTAAAGATGAAGTTATGGGCAATAAACTGTCTGACACCATTGTTCCGGAAGAGTATAGAGCCATGCATACAAGAGGCCTTGAAAGACACCTTGAAACAGGCGAATCAAAAGTTCTGAACAAAGCTATACAGATACATGGGCTGCACAAAGATGGCCATCTGTTCCCCGTGGAGCTCTCCATTGTTCCTTTAGTAGACAGCAACAAATCAGTTACCTTTAATGCTTTTATACGGAATCTGACTGAACAACATGAAGCTCAGGACAAACTTCGGGAAAGTGAGGCCGCTTTAAAAAACAGTCTGATAGGTACAATCGGTGCTATCTGTAAAGCTGTAGAGGCCAGAGATCCATACACATCAGGCCATCAAGTGCGTGTATCGAGGCTTGCGAAGAGCATTGCCCAGGGGCTCGGGCTTGATGACGATCAAACCGAAGGTGTGAAAGTGGGCGCAATGATTCATGACATAGGAAAAATCCAAACCCCTTCAGAGATACTGAGCAAGCCATCCACCTTGAATGAGCTGGAATATCAGATCATTAAAACCCACGCCAATACGGGTTATGAAATATTAAAGGATGTCGATTTTCCATGGCCTGTTGCCGATATCGCACATCAGCATCATGAACATCTCGATGGCAGTGGTTATCCACAAGGGCTAAAAGGCGATCAGATTTGTATAGAAGCCAGAATAGTTGCTGTGGCAGACAGTGTTGAAGCAATTTCTTCGCATCGACCTTACCGCCCCTCATTAGGCATTGAAGCTGCTCTGAATGAAATCAGTGCCAATCGTGGAACATGGTATGATCCGGATGTCGTGGATGTCTGTTTGAAGCTGTTTAAAGAGGAAAGATTCGCTTTTGATTAAGTTGAACAGGTAAGCGCGGTTGCTGGATTTCCATTTTGGTAGAAAGAGAGAGGCTGCCCGAATATAAGGCGCTAAACCCGTTCTGCGAGGTTGGTAAGCACCTTTGAGGTTAGCTTCATCAGATCCTGAACAGGCTTTGGAAGCTCAGCAGCTCCCAGATTATGAGCCAGATCTGCATGCCCCTGTTCATCAATCTTCATCTGCTCGACAATGGCACGGCTTCGCGAATCGCTCTCGGGCAGACGCTCAAGATGACTGTCCAGATGCCGAACCACCTGTTTTTCAGTCTCTTCCAGAAATCCAAGATTCCAGCGGTCACCTGCAATGCCGGCAGTGATACCAATGGCAAATGAACCTGCATACCAGAGAGGATCAAAGATTGAGGGGCGTTCACCCAGCTCTTCGAGTCGATTCCGGCACCAGTTGAGGTGGTCGCTCTCTTCCAGGGAGGCATGGTGGAGCTTGTCTTTAAGCGATGGGTCACGGGCAATCAGGCTCTGGCCGTGATAGAGGGCCTGGGCAGCCATTTCACCGGCATGATTGACGCGCATCAGGCCGGCTGCTCTCTTCTTCTCTTCAACTGAGAGAAGGGTGTCAGAATCAGCACCTTTTTCGGCCGGATAGGGGCGCTGAGAGGTCTGTTTGCAGAAGATGTTGTTCAGCGCCTGGTCAACGTGGCCAATGACGGTGTCTGCAAGTGAATAGTGACGAATTTCAGGGCTGCTCATAAAGTAGCAATCTAACTGCTGCATACAAACCTGCAAGGGCTAACTGCCGATATTACAAGGGGTTAGATAAATCATCCACAGAAGCTGTGGATAAAGTCGTGGATAACTTACCCTGTTTGTAACATGTGTATGACAATTCAGATGACTGCATACGGTTGCCTAAAAAATATGCATCGTTATTTTCTGTTTATTATCAGCATGTTATGATGACTTTCAAGTGTCTCTTGTCTGCAATGAGGTAAAAGTCGACTCATTCAGTTATAGATCGGTTTAGCGGTGGATAACCTACTAAATCTGTTGAAAACAAAGGGCTTTAGCAACCTCTTCACCACGCAGGACAGCAGCCTCAATGGTTGCCGGAAAATCTCCGGGCAGGGGAGCTTCGCAGGCATCAATGATCATGCCACTGTTCACGCTTCGATGATTTGCACTGACCAGTACCGTTGCATGCTGTTCGCTAATAATTTTGCTGTGCATGGGGTGCAGGGTGGCTCTGCCTGAAATACTGGCCAGCTCTTCACAGATTTTCTCTATCAACTCTTTCTTATCACCAGCTTTTTCAGCACTGATTACAGCACAGATATGGTGGGGGCCACGCTGATGCATCTGTGTTGATACATCGAAGTACCAGTGACCTCTGGTTCCAATACCACCGATCAACGGTTCAGCAAGTGAAAGATCGTTTTCAAACCAGAGGTGCACGTTGGTGATCGGCCGGGTCTCAATAGGTTCATCGATCCCCAGGAGCCTGTTTCGTGCGTAAGCCGGTAGTGCGATAACCACATTCCGGTATGGCCCCAGTTCATCTTGGCCAGTATGGAGCTGGCAGCCACTCTCCAGCTGTTCAATGCTTCGAATGGTTGTGCTGGTATAGATGGAGGCTCCAAGGCTCTTCAGGCGCTGCTCAAGCGGTTTGAGCACTGCCTCCGATAGAGGTTTGTTGAACCAGCCAAGTCGTGCATGGTCGTGATTGGCAAAAGCCTCACGCAGTACTGAGGCAAAGCTGCTGCAGTCTGCACTCTCCATCGGCTCATTCATCGCTCCCAGACATAGCGGCTCAATCAGGTCGCGTTGCAGTGCTGGAGATACCCTCTCCTGTTCCATCCATGCTTTCACTGATGTGGCACTAACACGCTTCATGCTCCGGTCGATACGAAGCAGACTTGAAAGGCTGCTGACGGTGTGACCGGGAAGTCGATAGAGGGCGGTCATAAGCGCCAGAGGAAACGGCAGGTATGGGTGAGGGGCGAGGCAGAAGTGACCGCGCTTCTGATCCCATAGAGGGAGTTTCAGAGAGTGCTGCCAGGTGATATTGCTGCCTGCGCCAACGCTCTCCAGAAGATTTCGCGTGGCTCTGTATGCACCGATGAGCAGGTGGGGGCCGTTATCGACCCACTGATCGACCGTAGTATCATAAAAAGAGCGTGTACGCCCTCCCAGCGCCGGAGCCGCCTCATAGAGATGGATATCATGGCCTTTTTCAGCCAGCCGGATGGCAGATGTGAGGCCGCAGAGGCCGCCTCCGATAATGGCAATCGGCTGTTTCACCGGTTTAAGCCCCTTAAGTCAGAACGCCAGCCGAACCGGCATAGGCGTAGATGCTTTCAAAGCTCTCTTTTCATGTCTCCATGCGCGCCAGGCAATCCAGATTTTCCGCAGTGGTGATATCTGTGCTGAGTGACGCCATGAATCAAATTCGTGGTTTTTTAGGCGTTTGAACTGTGCATAGTAGATTGAGGCCATCAGCAGGGAGGGGCGCAGACTCTCCCGATCCTCATCAGGCAGCTGCTCAAGCGCGTTTTTATACGCAGATTCAGCCTTTTTTCCGTAGTGTTGAAGCAGGGCAGACATGCCTTCACTCATGTTGCCATCTTTAAAGTCCTGATCCGCCACCTTGAAACGAATCCGATCCTCCTGAGGCAGATAGATACGGCCAATTGCGGCATCGGCTTTAAGATCGCGCAGGATGTTGGTCAGTTGAAGCGCCTCTCCCAGTGAAGTTGCGAAGTCGCGTGCTTTTCGGGAGCTGTAACCGAATATCTCGATGGATAGCAGTCCAACCGCACCTGCAACCCGGTAACAGTAGAGTGACAGGTCAGACGCTTTAAGGATCGGCTTGCCACTGATGTCCATCAGCATGCCATCGAGAATCTCAATGAATATCTCCTCATCGAGAGAGAATTGATCCTTGGCCCACTGCAACTCCCTGCCAACAGGGTGCTGTGCCTGATTGTTGAATGCGCGGGAGAGTTCATCGCGCCAGAAGCCGATCTTCTGAGTCGCAACTTCCTCTTCACTGATCTCATCTGCAACGTCATCAACCTCTCTGCAGAAAGCGTAGAGAGCCATCATTGCCCGTCTTTTATCCTCTTCCAGAAAAATGAATGCGTAATAAAAGGATGATCCCGATCCGCGGGTTTTCTCTTCGCAATATTGAGAGGGGGTCATGCAATCTCCATGCTAAGCGGTCTGGATGGTCGAAATGTTGTTGTGAGAATATCGCCTGCCATGCGATACCAGGTTGCTTTGGTTAGTGCTGGCCGCGTGTTCAGCGGATCTTCCAACTGCGTGGTTGCCTGAAGAATTGCCATGCCGCCATGCAGTGTTGCTGCGATCTGCAGTCTCAGTCTGAACGGAAGGTGAGGAAGGATTTTTGCACCCTCCTGAAACAGCTTCCATGTCTCAGAATAGGCTATTTCAAGTGCAGGCCTGAGTTGTTCGGAGCAGGGGTCTCCATGAATGACCTCTTCACTGCTACTGCCGGCCTTTTCGAGCCACTCCTGAGCTAGGTAACAGCGGCCGTTGGGGATGTCGCGCTTCAGATCCTGCCAGAAGTTGGTCAACTGCAGTGCTGAGCAGAGTGCATCGGAGTAGTGCTGGGCTTCAGCATTGTTAATGCCGTGCAGGGCAAGCATCAGTCGACCCACAGGATTGGCTGAGTGTTTGCAGTAGAACATCAACTCATCACGTGTTGCATAGGAGTGGATAGAGACATCCATGCGGAATGCGATCAGAAGGTCATGCAGTGACTCAACCGGAAGGTTAAACCTGTTGATGGCATCACCAAGCGCAAGAAAGACCGGGTGATCGATCTCCTCAATGCTGCAGCGCTCCAGCAGGCTCTCCCATGCATCAATCTGTTTCAGGCGTTTGGCCGCAGGTGCATTGCCCTCATCGGCCATATCATCAGCAGCACGGGCAAAGGCATAGATGGCGGCCACGGCTGGACGAAGTTTCCGGTGGATCAGGCGGGATGCCGTCGGGAAATTTTCATAATGCTGTTGTGCGATTCTCATGCAGTGCTGGTATGCTTCTGCTTTGGTCAGCTTGAGCGCTCTGGGATTTGCTGTGGAAGAGGGCATGGGAGAGCATGTTAGGGTCTGGGCGAATGTTTGGAAATCACTATTTTCAAACGGCTTATGAGTTTCTTCTCTGAATCTAAGGCCATATCACAAAAGGGAGAGTCTGTTCATGCATGTAGCTGTGGTGGGTGGCGGAATTATCGGATGTCTGACGGCCTGCTATCTGAAGCGGACCGGCATGGATGTTACGGTGGTTGAACGTGGTGAAACCGGTCGTGAATCCTCCTGGGCCGGTGCAGGTATTCTCTGCCCGATTCATCCGTGGCTCTACCCCGATGCATTCACCCATCTGATTGATGCAAGCCTCGCCATCTATCCCGAATTTCAGGCCGATATCGAGGCCAGAACCGGCATCTCGATTGAGTGGAAAAAAACAGGACTTCTGATCCCCTTTTTCGATGATGACAAAGCCGACCACTGGCAGGCTGCCATTGACTGGTCGAATCGCTTCGGATGGAGCGTTAAACAGTTAAACAGGGTCGAGACACTGGAGCGTGAGCCAACCCTCTCTGCAAGTGTAACAAAATCTCTTCTCTGGCCGGAGGTGGGCCAACTGCGCAATCCGCGCCTGCTGGCCGCTGTTCGTGTCTGGATGGCGCAGCTTGGTGTTGAAACGGTTGAGCATGCCGAGGTGACGGGCCTGCTTACCGTTGATGGTGCTGTCAGCGGTGTGCGATGTGCTGATGGCCGAACGATCGAGGCCGGTCAGGTGCTGCTGGCTGGAGGCAGTTGGAGCGGCGAACTGGCCAAACAGATGGGCTTTGAACTGCCAGTTGAACCGGTGAAAGGGCAGATCGTGCTGCTCAAGGGTAAGCCGGGGCTGATGCACTCGATTGTAAAACATGATGATGCCTATTTTGTTCCCCGTGCCGATGGCCGCATTCTTGTTGGTGCCAGCATGGAGTATGTCGGTTTTGAACGTGGAACTACTGAGGATGTGATCAATCATCTTCTGGAATCAACACACAGAATTGCACCGGGCTTGGCGGATATGAAGGTGGAGCATCAGTGGATGGGATTCCGCCCCGGCAGTCCTGACGGCATGCCTTATCTTGGCCCTGTAGAGTCGATCCCCGGCTTATGGGTGGCTTCGGGGCATTATCGTAATGGTGTGGCGCTGGCGCCGATCACAGCAACTTTGATGAGTCAGTGGATGTCAGGCAGCAAACCTGCGATGGACCTCTCCACCTTTGCCGTGGATCGCCCTGTGGACAGTTCATCAAAAGTTGGTTTTCCTGAGGTTGCAGCTTAACTGTTAGAATATGAACGTTCTCGAACGTCTGCTTTCGGCCAAAAGCGGACATTCGGGTTTTAGGCTATAGTCCCTCCTGAGAAGGGAGTAAGGATAAATGGGTCTTGTAATTTTTGGAATGATGGCACTCTACCTGCTTATATCAATCGCAGTTGTGACATGGGCAGTGCGCCATGCAAAGA
>Ga0316189_10001574_pt1 | contig 22622 bp, 17 predicted proteins | sample LowCovwburrow_MG_FD_204930 | JGI IMG/M metagenome (GOLD analysis project Ga0316189, IMG submission 204930) | Coastal sediment microbial communities from Maine, United States - Lowes Cove worm burrow | ecosystem: Environmental > Aquatic > Marine > Coastal > Sediment | place: USA: Maine... | reverse complement strand
TACATATGAGACTCGTAGTTTAGACTTAATGAGATTAAATGCCACAGAACGATATTTGAAATTGCGTAATCAAATCCCAAATATTGACAATTTGATACCTCAGTATCAAATTGCATCATATTTAAATATAACTCCAGTTCAATTAAGCAGAATTAGAAAAAAGTTGAGTTTTATATAAGCTCTAAACATAGGTTAATAGATTACTTGAGGTGAAATGATATATTTGGGATGTTCTAAATAGATATTCCTAATAAATATTAATAGCCAACTAACTAGAAAAAGCAGGTAATTTTTTACCTGCTTTTTTGTATAAATTAATTTATTAAATTTTTATTCTTTAATGTATATCTATTTTAAGTTTCCTACCATATCTTCAGGTTTAACCCAAGCATCATAATCTTTAGCAGTTACGTAGCCTAAATTTATAGCTTCTTCTTTAAGGGTTGTTCCATTTTTATGTGCTGTGTTTGCAATTTCTGCTGCTTTGTAATATCCTATTTTAGTGTTTAATGCTGTTACTAGCATTAACGAATTATTGAGTAATTCTTTAATAACTAAATGATTAGGTTCAATTCCTTGAGCACAATTTATGTTAAAACTTTGACAAGCATCACCTAAAAGTTGAGCAGATTGTAAAACATTTGCTGCCATCATAGGTTTGAATACATTAAGTTCATAATGACCTTGTGTACCACCAATTGTTACTGCCACATCATTACCCATTACTTGAGCGCAAACCATGGTTAATGCTTCACATTGGGTTGGATTAACTTTTCCAGGCATGATACTACTTCCTGGTTCGTTTGCAGGAATAATAATTTCTCCAATCCCAGATCGAGGACCAGAAGCCATCATTCTTATATCGTTTGCTATTTTGTTGAGTGAAACAGCTAATTGTTTAAGAGCTCCATGAGTTTCAACTAAAGCATCATGTGCAGCTAAGGCTTCAAATTTATTAGAAGCTGTTATAAATGGTAAACCCGAAAAGTCAGCGATATATTTTGCAACTAAGACGTCGTATCCGTTTGGAGTATTTAATCCCGTACCTACAGCAGTTCCTCCAAGAGCTAGTTCACTTAAATGTGATAATGTGTTTTTTAAGGCTTTTATTCCATGATTAAGTTGTGATACATAACCAGAAAATTCTTGACCAAGTGTTAAAGGTGTAGCATCCATTAAATGGGTTCTACCAATTTTCACAACTTCTTTAAAATCACTTGATTTTTGCTCTAAAGTATTTCGTAAAGACTCAACATTTGGAATAGTTTTCTCAACAATTTTTTTGTAAGATGCAATATGCATTCCAGTAGGAAACGTATCATTAGATGATTGTGATTTATTTACATCATCGTTTGGCTGAATAGTTTTTTCTCCTTCACCAATAGTTTTACCAGCTAATTGATGAGCTCTATTGGCAATCACTTCATTTACATTCATATTACTTTGAGTGCCAGAACCAGTTTGCCAAATCACCAATGGAAATTGATCATCATGTTTGCCTTCTAATATTTCATCACAAACTTGAGCAATTAAATCACGTTTTTTAGAATCTAGAATGCCTAATTCACAGTTTGTGTAAGCTGCTGCTTTTTTTAAATAAGCAAAGCCATAAACAATTTCTAGTGGCATTGATGCAGGAGCACCAATTTTAAAATTATTTCTTGAGCGTTCTGTTTGAGCTCCCCAAAGTTTGTCTGCTGGCACATTAACGTTGCCCATCGTATCTTTCTCTATTCTAAAACTCATTGTAATGATTGTATTTATTACTACAAAATTACAATATATTGTGCTTTTGTTTAGAAGTTCAAGAGTTTATTTGTTAGGATTTTTTTGTTAATAAAATATCTTATATTTCGCTCAAATAATTTATAAAATATAAGCAACAACATTTATGAAAGTAATTAATGTATTATGTATAGCAATGTTATTGAGCTTTTGTGTTAATAGCAATGCTCAAGAAGAAAATAACGATTTAATACTATCTCAAATTAGGGCTGAAGGAACAATAAATTCTCAAGCAATGACAATGCTTAGTGAGCTTACAGATATTTATGGACAACGTTTAACAGGTTCACGTGAGTATTATGCTGCTGCTAACTGGATTTCTGACAAAATGAAAGCTTTGGGATTACAAAATGTACATTTTGAAAATTATTGTGATAACTGTCGTGGCTGGAGTATGAAAAGTTTTAATGTAGAAATGACATCTCCAAATTTTATGCATATCAATGCTTACCCACTTGCTATGGCAAAAAGCACTAATGGAAAAGTAGAAGGCGATGTAGTTCATATTAAAAGCTTTAGAAATATGGATTTAGTGAGAAAGCAATTTGCGGGAAAGTTAAAAGGCAAAATAATATTGTTAGGCTCTGAACCTTCAAAGAAATCTTTGAATGGAGAAATGTTTAAGCGATATTCTGATGATGAACTAGATGAAATGGAAGACAAATTAGTTCCAACAACGAAGCAAACTCCGTTACCAGAACTTTTTAAATCTTGGGAAACTAGTGATGTTTATGATAAAGAATTTCTTGAATTTATTGAATCTGAAGGAGCTCTTGCTATATTAAAAACGCGCTCTATGTTATTAGGTGTATTGCATCCAGATGGCACATATTACTATCAAAACGATGCATTAAAACCATTGCCTTATTTTACAATTATGCCTGAACATTTTGGACGATTAGTAAGAATGATAAAACAAGGAATTACTCCGAAAATTAAAGTTAATCTTGAAACTGAGTTTTATAATGAGCCAGAGAATAATGTAAATATAGTTGGAGAATTGACAGGAACAGATTCAAAATTAAAATCTGAAACTATTTTAATTGGTGCACATTTTGATTCTTGGCATTCAGGTACAGGAGCAACAGATAATGGCGCGAACAGTGTAGTATTAGTTGAAGCCTTGCGTATTCTTAAGCAAATAGGATATGCGCCAAAGAGAACAATTAAAATGGGTCTTTGGGGAGGAGAAGAGCAAGCTTTTTTAGGCTCTGCTGCATTTGCTAGAAAACATTTCGGGAAATTAGAAGAAGAACCTAATAATGCTTCTAAAAAAATATCTACCTATTTAAACTTAGATAATGGAGCTGGAGCGATTAGAGGTTTGTATTTACAAAAAAATGAATTGGCTCGACCAATATTTGAAAACATTTTTGAATCAATAGCAAACTTAAGCGAAGGTGCTTTAACTATAGAAAACACATTATCTACAGATCATGAAACGTTTGATCATTATAATATTCCATCTTTTCAGTTTATTCAAGATGAGTTAACTTATAATAACATTAATCATCATACACAATTAGATCTTTTAGAGTATGTTCCAGAGCAAGATATTATGAAAAATGCAATTATTTTGGCTTGGACTATTTATTCATTATCTGAAAGAGAAGAAATGACGCCGAGAAAAATTAAGGATTAGCTATATTTTTTTAATATCCTGTTAATAAATGTTATTTTTCCTGTTGTATAACAATATTTGTTGCATTATCTTTGTCACAGATTTATAAAGACACACAATTATGTTCGATTTTGATCAATATTTAGGATTTTTAGCATTTTTATCAATACTTACTTTGGGGTTTTGGTTAATGATATTTTTAATAACCTTCGTTGTTCCTTATTGGATTGGTGGTTCACTTATTGAAAGAATGAAAGAAATTAGAGCAGAAAAAAAAGCTAAACGACAAGCAGCACAATAATATTTGCTGTTATAACATATAAAAAAAAGGAAGCCATTGGCTTCCTTTTTTGTTTCTATATATAACTTTAAGGTTTTATGGTATACTTTGGAACTCTGGAATTTCTTCGTCACCACCTCCGAAACCACTTCTTTGACGTTTCTTCTTCTGATTAAACCTGTAAGTGAACGATAAATTGAAACTACGTTGTCTCCATCTAAATTCACTATAACTATTATAGGTGTCAGTAAAAGTATCAGATTGTCTCTTACCAGTATTAAACAAATCGCTAACTCTAACTGATAGAGAACCTTTATCTTTAAATACGTCTTTACTAAATGCCATATTGGTAAATAGAATACCCTTACTTTTAGATTGTGCAGTTTCGTTTGGACCTCTGTATGATAATGTTGTTTGCCAATCTATTTTTCCAGGAAGCGTATATTTATTGCTTAGACGTGCTCTATAGCTAACATTTTCATTGTCAAAATTTATACCATTGAAGTCTCCTTTATTAATAGATTTAAAGAAATTGAAATCTCCATTAATACGCCATTCTCTACTTGGACTATAGGTTAGGTTAAACTCATAACCAAAACGATCATTGGTAGCTAAATTTATTGGAGACCTTTGTATTACTGGCACTTCTTGACCATTAACTGTAGCTGTTTCACCAGTATCGAAGCTAATAAAATTCCATGTATTTGTTGAGTGTGAATGATAAATAGATGTACTTAAAACAAATTTTCCAAATCGATTTATATAACCTAAATCAAAAGTTCCAGAATATGTAGGATCCAAATCTGGATTACCTGTAAAAATACTAGTTACACTTGATCTTGATGGAAAAGGATTAATAAAACGTGAACGAGGGCGACGCAGTCTTCTACTATAGCCTAACGTAAGATTTTCTTTTTCACTTAATTCATAATTTAAGTTAACCGTTGGAAATAAACCTGTGTAATTTTTTGTGATATAATCTCCACTAGTTGGTTGGTCTATAGTAATTCGAGTGTTTTCTAGACGTAAACCTAATAAGAAAGAGAACTTATTAAATTTCGTACCATATTGCGTATAAACAGCATTTATGTCTTCTTTGAAATTTAAGATGTTTGATAAATTTGTATTTATCTCAAATTCATCTGTATCAGTATTTAATAATTCTACAGTATAATCTGTAACGTTATCTTTAAAACTTCCTCTGTATCCTAATTCAAATTGTGTATTTTCTCCTATTGGTAATACAAAATCTGATTGAAGCAATAGACGCTGTTGATCATTAAGTGTTGTTACTATTTCTGAATTTATATTATCAGCAATAATATCGGATATTTCATCTTCATTAGTATCTTCATATTGAAACTCTACACTGAATTTCCTGCTATTTTCAAAATTTTTGGTGAAATTCGTCGAGTATTGTATCGTTTTATTATCCTGAAATTCAGGATCTAAACGAGTACTTTCACCAGTCAATACACGATCACTGTCATATTGAAAAATCTCATTTAGCGTATTACTTTCATTATTACTATCTCTATATACAACAGACGTTGTTAATGAAGCGGAATCATTTATATACCATTCTACACCAAAATTTGTGTTATATCCTTTTCTGATTCTTTCAGTTTCTCTAAATTCATCTACAAAAGTTCCAGTATTTAGGTATTCAGTCAATGATAAACCACTTCCAGGTGAATCACTGTATCTATACCCTGTAGTGTTGAAGATGTTTAAATCACCAGTTCTATAATTTAAATTTCCTGAAATCCCATAGGATGTTGGGTGACCTGCATTTAAAGTAATTGCACCATTTAGACCTTGTAATTTACTACGACGTAGTATAATATTTATTATACCTGCAGTTCCTTCGGATTCGTATCTAGCAGATGGCGATGTAATAACCTCTACTTTTTCAATAGATTCTGCTGGTAATTGACGTAGAGCATCTGTTGAATTTAAACCAACTAATCCTGATGGCTTACCATTAATCAAAATTTGTACATTATCATTTCCTCTAAGAGCAACATTACCCTCAACATCTACTGAAACAGATGGTACATTATCTAGGACATCACTTACAGTTCCTCCACTAACAGTTAAATCTTTACCAACATTATATATCTTTTTGTCGAGTCTAATTTCTACTGTAGTTCTTTCGGCAATAACCTCAACGGCACCTAAGGCTTCGGCATCTAAAATAAGTGAGAAATCACCAATATTTTCGTCTTTAGTAATTCTTTTACCTTCTATGGTTTGCGTTTTAAAACCAATGTATTCAATACGAACATCATACATGCCAGTTGAAACAGGAATGCTGAAAACTCCTTTGATATCAGTAATTCCTCCAGTAATAATTTTATTCATTTTTTTACTAAAAAATGCTATTGTAGCATATTCTAAAGGTTCTTTTGTTTCTTCATCTATTACCTTACCAGTAATGGTGACTTCTTTCTGCGCTTGACCACCTTGAGGTCGTTGGGCTTGTGCAGTAAATACGAATAATCCTAAAGTAAGGATGGTTAAAAGTAGTTTATTCATGTTATTAATGTATGATTATAGCAGGTTTGACCGCAAAAGTATCTTTTGGTTTAATGGGATTTGGTTAAATATTTGTTAAATAAAAAACTCCGATAAATATTAGTTTTTTTCGGAGTTTAGTATTATTTATTATAAAATATCTAAAATAACTTCAGGAGGGCGACCAATAACTGCTTTATTCCCATTAATAACTATCGGTCTTTCAATAAGTTTTGGGTGCTCAATCATTGCTTTTATTATTTCGTCATCTGAGAGATTTTTACCTTTGAAATTTTCTTTCCAAATAGTTTCGTTTTTTCTAACCAATTGTATGGGCGAAATATCTAATAGCTTAACTATTTCTTTTAATTCAACTGCACTTGGTATATCTTCTAAGTATTTTACAACTTCAAAATCTTTACCAGAGCCTTCTAAAATATGCAACCCTTGACGAGATTTACTGCATCTATTATTATGATATATTTTTATCATATTAATCTAATTTTAATTTTGTTTTATTAGTTCTGTAAAAAAATCTTGGTTTCGAAGAATCGAATTTGATGTTACTAAAACTTTCAGATAAGTTTTGAGTAGGGTATGAAATATTGGCTAAATCAAGAAGTGTATGAAAAGTGTTCGTAGTCATTAGTGCTTTGTGCTTGTTGTTTTGCAAATTCATAACTTTTGAATTGTAAGTTTGTTCATATGCATTTGAATTCCAAATGAATAATGGAATTTCCAATTCGTATTGTGTGGGATTTATATAAGCGTGTAATATCTTTTCTGAGTTATCATCATATAAATTCTCACCATGATCAGATATATAATACATAAAAGATATGGCGTTTTGCTTCTCTATAGTATTAATAAATTCACTTAAAATATAATCAGTGTATAATATAGAATTGTCATAACTATTAATGATTTTGTCTTTACTTCTTAAACTGATTGAATTCTCAATTGAAAGTCCTTTTTTAAGGTTTGGCTTAAATTTTTCAAATTCATTTGGGTATCGATTGTTATACCTGAAATGACTTCCTATTGTATGTATTATAATGAATTTCTTTTTAGAGGTTGTGTCATTGAGAACGTCCTCTAATTCATTAATAAGTTGACCATCATAATTAGAAGATTTTGATAAGACAGAGGCATTTTTATAAGAATCTGCCAATGATGAATAGAAACCAAACACACTTCCAACACCACTTGGTTGATTTGAAATCCAATACGTTTTAAACCCTGCTTCTTTAAAAGGAGCGAGAATAGCAGGCTCATCTAACTTTGGTGACACTTGACTTGGAGTAGCTCTTGTTAGAATAAATGGAATGCTTAGAGAGGTTAAATTTGCGGTTGAGTTTACATTTGAAAAATGAATAAGATTAGAAATTGTATCTAGGTTTGGTGTTGTTTCACGCTCATAACCATAAATCCCGAAATTATGTTTACGAGCAGTTTCTCCAATAACTAAAACGTATATTTCCTGTTCGCTTAAAGTATCCTTTTTTTGTGCTTGAAACTTAAACCCATCAATTCTATTCAAATAATTTTTCTTTTGTTGTACGCCTTTATAAGCATCCTTGAGTTTAATGATAATATCAGAAGGGTAAACTTTTTTCATTTGAACATCTAATGAATAATTGGCTAGTTTTTTGACTTCTTTAAAATTATCCCTCAGCTTGTATGCCAATAAATAATTTCTACCATGTAAAGTTGCAAAGACTAGAGCAAAAAATACAACTATACTTAACCGAATTTTTTTTTCTAAAACAAAGTTCTTTTTAATTTTTAAAGCAAGGAGAGTTAATATTGCTAGTGAGATGAATAAAAGTATAATAAGCTGAAAATTGACTTCTAATAACTCATAGGTTTCAACATAATTTGTTAAAAAAACAGAAGCCAATGATTCTTCTGTTGAAGGTGCTTTAAATTGAAAGACATGAAAAGTTTCAAATACTAATAAAGGAAACAGTAATAGGGAGAACAAAGAATAATACTTTGGACGAATAACGCTTAATGGCAAGATGATTATACTAAGCCCTAAAAAAAAGTAGACTACTTTTTTTAATAATGTAGCTGTTACAGAATCTTCACCGACAAGAATTTGTAAAACATTAGGAATCATGCAGAAAGCAATGACCAAAACAATATATATATATTGTCTATTTGGCTTCACTCTTTTGTCCATTAAGCATTAAATACGACTTTAAAAAGGCATCAATATTACCATCCATAACAGCATCTACATTCCCAGTTTCATGAGTAGTACGAACATCTTTAACCAACTTATAAGGATGCATCACATAATTTCGTATTTGACTTCCCCATTCAATTTTCATTTTACTAGCTTCAATATCTTCTCGTTGCGATAATTGTTTTTGTAGTTCAATTTCATACAATTGAGATTTAAGCATTTGCATAGCACGATTTCTATTATCATGCTGCGAACGTGTTTCAGAACAAGATATTTTTATTCCAGATGGTTTATGGTGAAGCTGTACTTTGGTTTCAACTTTGTTTACATTTTGACCGCCAGCTCCACTAGATCTAGCTGTTGTAATTTCAATATCAGCTGGATTAATTTCTATCTCTATAGTATCATCAACTAAAGGATATACATACACAGAAGCAAAACTTGTGTGTCGTTTAGCATTACTGTCAAAAGGAGAAATTCTAACTAAGCGATGTACGCCGTTTTCTCCTTTTAACCAACCAAAAGCAAAATCTCCATTAATTTCTAAAGTAACAGTTTTTATACCAGCAACATCGCCTTCTTGGTAATTGAGTTCCTTTATTTTAAAACCACTCTTTTCTGCAAACATCATATACATTCGCATAAGCATGTTCGCCCAATCGCAACTCTCTGTTCCACCAGCACCAGCGGTTATTTGCAATACGGCACTTAAGCTATCACCTTCTTCTGAAAGCATGTTCCTAAATTCTATATCTTCAATGAAAGTCATGGTAGTTTTGAAGTGGTTCTCAAGTTCTTCATCAGAAGTTTCACCTTCTTTATTGAATTCATAAAGCACCTCTAGATCTTCAACTAGTGTTTTAGCTTGATTGAAATCAGAAACCCATTTTTTATTTACACGAATGGCTTTCATTATTATTTCGGCAGCTTTGGAGTCATTCCAGAAACTGGGATCAAATGTTTTTTCCTCTTCGTTTTGTATTTCTATAAGTTTGGCATCTAAGTCAAAGATAGTGCCTTAGTTTGTCAAGGCGTGTGTTGAGACCACTAATTTGATCTGATGTAACCATAATTCAATTTTTAACAAAAATAGAATTATTAAAGCGTGTTCAAAATTAATATGAACAATTTTAATATTGAACTTATAAATTATGATTTTTCATGTTTTTAGTCCTAATTTATTTATGTAGATTTATAGACTAATTTTTGAAAACACACTTTTTACTAAACCAACAACGTATTCACAATGAAAAAGTTCATTTTATTAACAGTAATCGCCCTCTTTACATCTTTTACATTTGCTCAAGACAAAGCGAATAAACCTTTAAAAAATTATAAAGGTTATTTTAATTTCTCTTACAATGAGTCAGAAGATAAAATATCAATGGAAGTTAAAGACCTTGATAAAGAATTCTTATACGTAAGTTCATTATCAAGTGGAATTGGTTCAAATGATATTGGATTAGATAGAGGTCAACTAGGAGGAGAGCGTGTTGTTAAATTTATAAAAGCTGGGAATAAGCTATTATTAGTGCAACCCAATCAAGATTATAGAGCAATTACAGACAACGATTTAGAACGCATGAGTATTGAGCAAGCTTTTGCGAAGTCAGTGCTTTTTGGATTTAAAATTAAAAGCGAAACCAATGGTGTATATACAATTGACTTAACACCTTTTATAATGCAAGACACACATGGTATTTCAAGTAGGTTAAAGCGTTCTGGAGAAGGCTCTTATAGTTTGGATGCTAGTAAAAGTGCAATATCGTTAGACAGAACAAAAGCGTTCCCAAAAAATATAGAGATTGATGTGATGCTAACGTTTAAAGGCCAACCAACTGGACGTAACTTAAGAAGTGTAACACCTACAGGTTCACTTGTTACTGTAAACCAGCATCATTCATTTGTTGAGTTACCTGATAATAATTATGAACCACGAGTTTTTGATGTGAGAAGTGGAGCTATTTCAATGTCATATATGGATTATGCAACTCCAGTTCAGGAGCAAATTAATAAGCGTTTTATTGTCCGTCATAGGCTTGAAAAGAATAATCCAGGGGCAGCAAGAAGTGAAGTTAAAGAACCAATAATTTATTATTTAGATAACGGAACACCAGAACCAATTCGTTCTGCTTTATTAGATGGTGCTAAATGGTGGAATCAAGCCTATGAAGCGGCTGGTTTTATTAATGGTTTTCAAGTTAAAATGTTACCTGCTGATGCAGATCCAATGGATTGTAGATACAATGTGATTCAATGGGTTCATCGCTCTACAAGAGGCTGGAGTTATGGAAGTAGTGTTACTGACCCAAGAACAGGAGAAATTATTAAAGGTCATGTGAGTTTAGGGAGTTTAAGAGTTCGTCAAGATTTCTTAATTGCACAAGCTTTAATGAATAAACCTTTTGCTGAACGTGATGATAATTATCAACCAATGCTAGATATGGCTTTGGCTAGAATTAGACAATTAAGTGCTCATGAAGTTGGTCATACCATAGGTTTTGCACATAATTTTGCAGCTAGTACAAATGGAAGGTCCTCAGTTATGGATTATCCTCACCCAACGGTAACATTAAAAAATGGAGAAGTGGATTTAAGTAATGCATATGCAGTAGGAATTGGTGATTGGGACAAAGTTACAGTTGCTTATAGTTACGCTGAATTTGAAAAAGGAGCAAACGAAACGGCTGAATTAAACAAGATTTTAGATAAAGCTAAAAATGATGGACTTCGTTTTATAACTGATAGTGATGCTAGAGCTCAAGGAGGTGCACATGCATTAGCACATCTTTGGGATAATGGAAAAACAGCCGCTGGTGAATTAAATAATGTATTAAGTGTGAGAGCCAAAGCTATTTCTAATTTTTCAGTTGATAATATTAAAACAAATGAACCTTATTCAGTATTAGAAGATGTGTTCGTACCATTGTATTTTTTCCATCGTTATCAAGCTGAAGCTGCAGCTAAAGTAGTTGGCGGTTTAGATTATAATTATGCTGTAAAAGGAGATAATCAATTAACAGTTAAAACGGTTGATGTAGCTACACAAAAAGAGGCACTGAATGCTTTGTTAAAAACTATTGATGCTAGTACTTTAGCAATTCCGAAGAATAAGTTAGATCTTTTTCCACCTCGTGCTTTTGGGTATTGGAGAACACGTGAATCTTTTAAAGGAAAAACAGGAGTGGCTTTTGATCCATTAAGTGCTGCATCTACAGCTGGTGAGATGACATTAAGTTTATTATTACATCCACAACGTGCTAACAGAATGATTCAGCAAAAAAGTTTGGATGCTAATCAATTAGGACTGGAAAGTTTATTAAGTACATTAATTGCTAATACATTTAAGAAAAAGCACAATGATGCATATTTAAATGAAGTGCAGCAAATGGTGAATATTGAATTGCTAAAACAAATAATGAATTTGGCGGCTAACGATAATGGATTTTTTCAAGTGAATGCTATTGCTAACAAAGCCATTCAGAATATTGCATCTTCATTAGACGATAGTGCTTATGCAATGCAATATAAAAAACTGATAAATCGCTTTAACGAAAAGCCAGAAGAATTTAAGCTAAAAGATGCGCCAGGAATTCCTGATGGTTCACCTATAGGAAGTGATATTTGTAATTACACATTAAACTAGTTTATGATTATAGATTTAAGAAGCGATACAGTAACAAAACCAACTAAAGGCATGCTAGATGCGATGTTAACTGCACAAGTTGGTGATGATGTTTATAAAGAAGACCCAACGGTTAATGCTCTAGAAGAACGAATAGCTTCAATGTTCGGAAAAGAAAAAGCATTGTTTTTTCCAACAGGAAGCATGGCTAATCAAGCAGCAATTAAGTTACACACCAATCCTGGTGAACAAGTTATTTGTGATAAATACGCACATGTTTATAACTATGAAGGAGGTGGAGCCTCTTTTAATAGTGGTGTGTCGTGCAAGTTAATTGATGGACATAGAGGCATGTTTTCTGCACAACAAGTTGAAAGCTCAATAAATCCACCAGATTTTTATCATAGCCCATTAACCAGCTTGGTTGCTGTTGAAAACACAACAAATAAAGGAGGAGGATCTTGTTGGGATTTTGAAGAAATCAAAAAAATCAGAAACGTTTGTGATACTCATAATTTGGGTTATCATTTAGATGGAGCTAGATTATGGAATGCCTTGGTTGTAGAAAATCAAACGGCTAAACAATATGGAGATGTATTTGATACAATTTCAGTCTGTTTGAGTAAGGGTTTGGGTTGTCCCATTGGTTCTGTATTGGTTGGTGATGAAGAGTTAATGAAAGGAGCTATTAGAATCCGAAAGATATTTGGTGGAGGCATGCGTCAAGTAGGTTATTTGGCTGCAGCTGGATTGTATGCTTTGGATCATCATGTTGATCGTTTAGCTGAAGATCATAAAAAAGCCAAAGAAATAGGCAATGTTTTAAACGCGTTATCAATGATAAAAAAGGTTGAAGCCATTGAAACCAATATTGTTATTTTTGAGTTGAATGCTAATGTTAATGAAACTGATTTTGTGCAAAACTTAGCAGATAATAATATTCATATCATTGGAATGGGAGGCGGAAAACTTCGCATGGTAACTCATTTGGACTATACTGATGTGATGCATGAGAAATTATTGCAAATTATCAGTGATTTGAGTGTTTGAAAATTATTTTTGATATTTTTTGTATCTTCAAATAAACTATAGTGCTAGTTTATGCGAAATATTATGTTAACATTTTCTGTTATTTGGATTCTAATAAGTTGTAATCCAAAAGAATCTAAAAACTATGTCTGGCATACTAAAGAAGTCACAGCTACTGCTTATAATTCTTTAGCATATCAAACAAGTTCACAGCCAAACATCACAGCTTTTGGAGATTCCTTAAAGCCTGGAATGAAATATATAGCAGTATCTAGAGATCTTTTAGCATTAGGGTTAAAACGAAACACACTAGTCACAATAGATGGATTAGATGGCATTTATCTTGTTAAAGATAAAATGAATAGACGTTGGAAAAACCGCATTGATATTTATATGGGAAACGATGTAAAAGCAGCTAGAAAATGGGGACGTAAAAAATTAAGTATTAAATATCGTCTCGAAGTAAAAGATTCTATTTAAACATATCCATTCCTGGAATATTAGGCATGCCGTCTTTAGCTACAGCTGCTACTTCAGTTTCATGAACATTTCCAGCTTTTTCAATGGCCTTATTAAGAGTCAAAATTAAATAATCTTCTAATTGTTCTTTATCTTCAAGTAGTTGCTCATCTATTTCAATAGATTTAATTGCTCTATTTCCAGTAAGCGTTACTTTTAATAAGTTATCAGAACTCGTTTCATCAATATATACTGAATTTAAACGCTGTTTTGTGGCTTCTACTTTAGCTTGTGTTTCTTTAAGCTTCCCCATCATTCCCTTTAAATCTCCAAACATTATTTTATTGTTTTTAGTTTTCAAGACAAAGCTATTTAATTTTTATATTTTTGAGCACTTTATAAGTGTAAAATTTAGCTTGTTGAAAAAAGATATAGTTCCTCCAATTGCAAAACAGATTCCAAAAGAATTAGTTGCTCACAACGATGTAAGACTTGATAATTATTTTTGGTTAAACGATCGTGAAAACCCTGAAGTCATTGACTACTTAAAAAAAGAGAATGCTTATTGTGATGACATGATGCAGCATACAAATACATTTCAGAAGCAGTTGTTTGATGAAATGAAATCGCGTATTAAGGAAGATGACGAATCTGTACCTTATAAATATAATGGTTATTGGTATATAGTTAAGTTTAAAAGAGGTAAGGATTACCCAATATATATTAGAAGAGAAGGATCGTTAGAAGCTTCAGATGAGTTATTATTTGATTGTAATGAAATGGCAAAAGGGCATTCTTACTTTAAGCTAACAGGAATAAGTATGAGTCCTGATAATTCTAAAGTTGCTTTTGGAATTGATACTCTAGGAAGACGTCAATACACTATTCACTTTAAAGATTTAAAAACTAATAAAATATCCTCAAAAAGTATTAAAAACACTACTGGATCTTCAACTTGGGCAAATGATAATAAAACTCTTTTTTATACGTCTAAGGATGAGAAAACACTGCGTTCGGATAAAATATATAAACATGTTTTAGGAGCAACAACTGAAAATGATTTATTAATATTTCATGAAAAAGATGACACTTTTAATGCAACAGTTTATAAAACTAAATCTAGAGAGTATATAATCATAGCTAGTTATAGTACATTATCAAATGAATTTCAAATTTTAAATGCAAACAAGCCAAACGATAAGTTTAAAGTTTTTCAACCAAGACTAAGAGGGTTAGAATATAGTATTTCTCATTTTGAAGATTATTTCTATATTCTTACAAATCATGATAATGCTACTAATTTTAAGCTTATGAAAGCTAGTGTAAAAAACACTAGTGTTGAGTTTTGGGAAGATCTTATTCCGCATCGTGATGATGTAATGCTTGAAGATATAGACATTTTTAAAGATTTTCTGGTGATTAGCGAACGTGAAAATGGTTTAAATAATATTAGAATTAAGCGTTGGGATAATACTGACGACTATTATTTGCCATTTGATAATGAATCATATACAGCATATACAAGTACTAATGTAGATTTTGACACTACTATTTTACGTTATGGATATAATGCTTTAACAACACCAGCTTCGGTTATTGATTTTGATATGGTTAATAAGTCCAAAGAAATTAAAAAGGAGCAAGACGTTTTAGGTGGAGTCTTTAATAAGAAAAACTATGTATCTGAACGTATTTGGGCAACAACAAATGATGGTACAAAAGTCCCAATGTCATTAGTGCGTCATAAAAAAACTAAAAAAAGCAAGAAAACTCCCTTGTTAATCTATGCATATGGTTCGTATGGTTCAACCATAGATCCATATTTTTCAACTATAAGATTGTCACTATTAGATCGTGGTTTTATATATGTAGTAGCACATGTAAGAGGAAGTGAGTATTTAGGACGACCTTGGTACGAAAGCGGAAAGTTATTACATAAAAAAAACACATTCACTGATTTTATTGATTGCTCTAGGTATCTAATTGCTAATAACTATACATCAGAAAATCATTTATACGCAATGGGAGGAAGTGCTGGAGGATTGTTAATGGGAAGCCTTATTAATATGACTCCGAAATTATACAATGGTATTGTTGCTCAGGTTCCATTTGTGGATGTTATAACAACTATGTTGGATGATTCTATACCATTGACAACAGGTGAGTATGATGAATGGGGAAACCCTAATGAAATAAAATCATACAACTATATGAAATCATATTCGCCTTATGATAATGTAAAAAAGCAAGATGTGCCAAATTTAATGGTGACAGCTGGTTTACATGATAGTCAAGTACAATATTGGGAACCTGCAAAATGGGTTGCTAAACTAAGAGATAACAAGACAAATAACACCTTATTACTTCTAAAAACGAATATGGATGCTGGACATGGTGGAGCGTCAGGAAGATTTGAATCATTAAAAGAAGATGCGCTTGAGTTTGCCTTCCTTCTGGATTTAGAAGGGATAACAAGTTAATTAATAAAAAAACCTTATTTTTGCCACGTTTTAGTTACATTTTAATAAATTAGTAACTCATAAGATATTTTTATGAAGCAAAATAAACAAGTATTTGATAATGTGTTACAGCTTATTGGCGAAACACCCCTTATTAGATTAAATAATATAACTTCTGAGTTTGAAGGTGAATTTTTAGCAAAAATAGAAGCCTTTAATCCTGGACACTCCACAAAAGATAGAATAGCACTTTATATAATTGAAGAAGCAGAGCGAAGAGGAATCTTAACGCCTGGTGACACAATTATAGAAACTACTTCTGGTAATACAGGTTTTAGTATTGCAATGGTAAGTATTATCAAGGGCTATGATTGTATTCTTGCAGTAAGTTCAAAGTCTTCACCAGATAAAATTGACATGTTGAAAACAATGGGAGCTAAGGTCTATGTTTGTCCTGCACACGTTAGTGCAGACGATCCTCGTTCTTATTATGAAGTTGCCAAACGTTTGCATCAAGAAATAAAAGGCTCAGTATATATCAATCAGTATTTTAATGATCTTAATATTGAAGCACATTACAAATCTACAGGACCAGAAATTTGGGAGCAAACAGAAGGTAAAATAACTCATTTTGTGGCTTGTAGCGGAACTGGAGGAACTATTTCTGGTACTGGAAAATATTTAAAAGAGCAAAATCCTAGTATTAAAGTTATTGGTGTTGACGCTTTTGGTTCTGTTTTGAAAAAATTTCATGAAACAAGAGAGTTTGATTCCGATGAAATTTACCCATATAGAATTGAAGGTTTAGGTAAAAATTTAATTCCTACAGCTACAGATTTTGATGTTATTGATAAATTTATCAAAGTGACTGATGAAGAAAGTGCACACACAGCTCGTGAAATAGCAAGAACAGAAGGATTGTTTGTTGGCTATACAAGTGGTGCAGTAATGCAAGCTATAAAGCAGCTAGAATCTGAGGGGGAATTTAAAAAAGGAGATAAGGTTGTAATTATTTTTCCTGATCATGGATCTCGCTATATGAGTAAGGTTTATAGTGATAAGTGGATGGAAAATCAAGGCTTTTTTGATAGTATAAATGAAGTTTCAGTTGAAACAGTTCAGTATATAAAATAAGCATAAAAAATATATTTAAACCTGCAATTTATACATATTATAAGTTGGAGGTTTTTTATGGAAAACGGTAATTAATAATGTGGATAAAATTATTATGTTAAAAAGATTAAATTGCATAATTTTGTGACCTAACTAAGACTAAATTATTGATGAAGGATTTATTCGAAAAAATCTACAAGGATAAAGGACCTTTAGGAAAATGGGCTTCACAAGCTGAAGGCTATTTTGTGTTTCCTAAACTTGAAGGTGAAATTTCAAATAGAATGAAATTCCAAGGAAAAGAAGTTATTACTTGGAGTATTAATGACTATTTAGGATTAGCTAACCACCCAGAAGTACGCAAAGTAGATGCTGAAGCTGCTGCACAATATGGTTCTGCATATCCAATGGGAGCAAGAATGATGTCAGGTCACACAGATCTACATGAACAATTGCAAAATGAATTAGCAGAATTTGTTAGTAAAGAAGCTTCATACTTATTAAACTTTGGTTATCAAGGAATGGTGTCAACAATTGATGCACTTGTTTCTAAAGATGATATCATTGTTTATGATGTTGATGCTCATGCTTGTATTATTGATGGTGTGCGTCTTCATATGGGAAAACGATTTACTTACAAACATAATGATGTAGAGAGTTTAGAGAAAAACCTAGAGCGTGCTACAAAAATGGCTGAACAAACTGGTGGAGGAATTTTAGTTATTTCTGAAGGTGTGTTTGGAATGCGTGGTGAGCAAGGACGATTAAAAGAGATTGTTGAACTTAAAAAGAAATTTAATTTCAGATTATTTGTCGATGATGCTCATGGTTTTGGAACTTTAGGTAAAACGGGAGCAGGAGCAGGAGAAGAGCAAGGGGTTCAAGATGATATTGATGTATATTTCGCTACGTTTGCGAAATCTATGGCTAGTACTGGAGCATTTATTGCAGCTGATCAAGAAATAATTGATTACTTAAAATATAACTTACGATCTCAAATGTTTGCTAAATCGCTGCAAATGCAACTTGTAAAGGGTGCATTAAAACGTTTAGATATGTTACGTACAATGCCAGAACTAAAACAAAATCTTTGGACTATAGTAGATGCGTTACAATCTGGATTAAAAGAGCGTGGATTTGATATTGGAACAACACAAAGTTGTGTAACTCCTGTATATTTAAAAGGTAGTATCCCAGAGGCAATGGCTTTGGTTAAAGATCTAAGAGAAAATTATGGAATATTTTGTTCTATAGTAGTTTACCCTGTAATACCTAAAGGATTAATTCTATTAAGAATGATACCTACAGGATCACATACATTGGAAGATGTTGAAGAAACTCTTAACGCATTTTCTTCTATTAGAGAGCGATTAGAAAACGGAACTTATAAACGATTATCTGCTGCTGTTACTGCAGCAATGGGAGAATAATATATAACCAACCAATATAAAAAAGCCACTCATTTGAGTGGCTTTTTTTATTTTATGTCAGTTTTAAACGTCGTACGACGTTTAAATACTTCTGGCTTAAAGTTTTTCCAGAGTTTATTAATGGCTTCGTTATCATCAAGCTCAGGACCTCTAATGCATATTTCAATACCTTTTTCAGAAAATGTTTTATGAAATTCATTAAAGATAATTGCTGTAATACCTTTGTTTTGGTATTCAGGTAACACACCAATTAAATAAAAGGTAACCATTTTACTATGTTTCTTAGCTTTTAATAAATGAAAAATTCCAAACGGAAATAATTTTCCTTTCATTTTTTGTAAAGCCTTTGCGTATGAAGGTGTTACTATACCAAAGCCAACAAGTTTGTCATCCTTATCAACAACAAATTTCACATATTCAGGATTAACAAAACCAATAAATTTTTTTTTGAAATAGTTTCGTTGTTCTGGAGTTATTTCAACAAAAGAAGATAATACAGCATATGACTTAGAAAACACATCAAACATTTCATCAGTATAAGGCATAATCTCCTTATTTGATGTGAAATTGATTGGACGTAATTGATAGCGTTTTTTCACTAACTCTTGAACTCGATAGAAAAACTCAGGTTTAATATTCTCGAATTTCATTTTGCTTTCTGAATAACCTTTTCCTGCCACATAACCTAAAGTCTTAAAATGCTCAGCATAATACGGATAATTATGCCATGTGATCATATTAGCAATATGATCAAATCCTTCGGTAACTATTCCGACTTTATCTAAATTTGAAAACCCTAATGGTCCTTCAACATGATCAAGATTATTTAGTTTCCCTATGGTATGGACTTCGCTTAAGAGTGCTTTTGTTACTTCAATGTCGTCAATAACATCAAACCACCCAAAGCGCATTTTTTTTTCATTTTGACCTTTAACTTCTAACCAATTTATTACAGCAGCAATACGACCAACAATTTCATTGTCTTTGTAGGCAAGAAAAAATTGAGCTTGAGCATCTTTGAAAACAGGGTTAATGTTTTTATTAAAAGCTTTTAACTCTTCACTAATAATAGGAGGAACCCATGATTCAGAATCTTTATAAAGTTTAAAAGGAAATTTTACAAATGCTTTTAGCTCTTTTTTAGTAAGTGCTTCTTTTACTATTATCATAAACCTAATTTAAGTCGTTTCCGTCTTCGTCAAAATCATTCTTTTTCTTCCTAGATTTTTTACGACGTCTATTTTTGCGTTTCGCTTCATCTTCTGCAGAGTTATTATTATCTATTTCTTTATCTTGATGAAAATCTAAACGATATGAAGCTCCAAGACTAATGTTAAAGACAGATGGAGTATCTTTTGTATTTAAGGTAAGTGCAGTATCTAGTTGAAAATCTTTACTCCATAAATAAGCGCCTCCAAATCTAAATAAGTTGTCTGCATAAAAATCACTTTGAATCCCTTGAGTTTCTCCAAACACAACCCATTGTTCATTGATAGATTTTGTGACAGTTACTAAATATTGAAAATCTGATTGATCTGTCCCTATTCTATCTTTTACAAAATTCATTACTAAAACCCATCCACCAACAAAGTTGTTTTGAGTGGCAACCATAATTTTTGGACTAATACCTTCAACTCCAGAAGCAATATAAGGGTTGCTTTTAGTATCAAAATTAATTCCAGCATACACTGCAACAGCCGGAATTAGCTCTTTCCATTTGAAACTTCTGTTAGCGTGGTAACTATAAAGGTTGGGTTTTTCATCTTCTGAGTTTTTATATGGATCATAAACCAGGTATTTAGCGCCAATTGCTAGATTCCTAAAATTAGATCGAGAATTTTCAAATAGAATAGCAGAGCGATTATCAGTAAAGGTATCATTCTGATAAGTTCCTTCAATGTTTAATTCAAGTTGTTCAAACAGTAAGCCATAACGCACTGAAAAATCTGCGCCAAAGCCAGACACCTCATAATTTAAAGGAGTGTGTTTTTCTTTAACAATATATGGCCCAACCTCAAATTGAGCGACATTGGTACCAATAGAGAATGCGCTTTTAGATAGACCTGGACGATTGGAGTTAATAACTTCGGTATATTGCGCAAAACACAATGATGTAGCTAGAGAGCAGGTGATAAGTAGTAATTGGGTTTTTAGAAGTTTCATTTCGATTAAGTTATAATTCAAATATATAATTTTATTATTTTTTTATGACCTATAAACGGTTTTTAAATCGGAAGAATTGTATTTTTGAATAAATATTTTGAGTATGTTGCAATCTGCATCTGTTACTGGTTTTGTGAAAACCATTTTTATAATAATGTTGGTATGGTATGGTATGAAAATCCTTTCTAGATTGTTCGCGCCTTATTTAGTACGTTATGTAGCAAAAAAGGCTGAACAAAAGTTTGGGCAGCAATTTAACCAGCAACAAAACCCTCAGCCTAAAGAAAATGAAGGCGAAATATCAATTGATAAAATGCCAAATAAAAACACTTCAGGAAATAAAAATGTTGGTGAATATGTAGATTACGAAGAAATTGATTAATTTTCTAAAAATAATTTCACATATCTTTTCATGAAATTTTCGTTTAAAAACTTCTTGCCACACATCATAATTATTATTGGATTTGTAGTGGTTGCTTTAGCTTATTTTAGTCCAGTTTTACAAGGAAAACAAATTTTCCAAAGTGATATCATGCAATATATTGGCATGGCAAAGCAACAGAATGATTTTCGTGAAACGACAGGACAAGAAACATATTGGACTAACAGTGCTTTTGGTGGAATGCCTACGTATCAATTAGGTGCTCATTATCCTCATAACTACATAAAAAAGTTAGATCATACATTACGCTTTTTACCACGTCCAGCTGATTATTTATTTCTTTATTTAGCAGGGTTTTATGTATTACTACTTGTCTTAAAAGTGGATTATAAACTCGCTGCTTTGGGAGCTTTGGCCTTCGGCTTTTCTACATATTTAATAATTATTTTGGGTGTTGGACATAATAGTAAAGCTCATGCAATTGCATATATGCCTTTGGTGCTGTCTGGTATTTTGCTCACTTTTCAAAAGAAATATATTTATGGATTTTTGCTCACAGCTATAGCTTTGGGTTTAGAGATTAATGCCAATCATCCTCAAATGACGTACTACTTAATGTTGTTAGTATTTGTTTTAGGTTTAGCGTATTTGATTGATGCCTTTAAAAAAGGAATATTGTCACATTATTTTAAATCTGTTGGAGTATTAGTAGTTGCAGTTGTTTTGTCTGTAGGATTGAATGCTACTGGTTTTATGGCAACTCAAGAGTATGTAAAAGAAAGTACTCGAGGTAAAAGCGAGCTCACAATAAACCCTGATGGTTCACCAAAAGAAATTTCTAGTGGTTTGGATAGAGACTATATTACTGCATATAGTTATGGCATTACAGAAACATTTAATCTGTTTATTCCAAGATTTATGGGAGGTGGAAGCCTTGAAAACGTCGGGAAAGACTCAGAAACTTATGAATATTTCAAAGCTGTAGGAGCAACTCCTGTTCAAGCACTTAATGAAGTTAAGCAAACACCAACATATTGGGGAGAACAACCCATTGTCGAGGCACCTGCTTATATTGGAGCTGTTGTAATTTTCTTATTTGTTTTGGCTTTGTTTTTAGTAAAAGGAAGACTGAAATGGTGGTTGGTTGCTGGAACAATTATGTCTTTGTTGCTTTCTTATGGAAAAAACCTTTCTTTTTTAACAGATTTATTTATCGATTATTTCCCGCTATATAATAAGTTTCGTGCTGTGAGTTCTATTCAGGTTGTACTTGAATTGTGTATTCCAGTGCTAGCAATTTTTGGCTTAGTAAAGCTTTTTAATGATTTTGATAAGAAAGAAGAAAAATTAAAAGCACTTAAAAATACTACAATCATAACAGGAGGAATTGCTTTAGTTTTCTTATTGTTTAAAGGATTATTATTTGACTTCGTAGGTAATAATGATGGACGATATATTCAAGCATATGGTCAAGGATTCATAGATGCAGTTAAATCTGATCGTATGTCATTATTTGTAAATGATACATTAAGAACATTAGTACTCGTCCTTCTATCTGGCGGAACTAT
>Ga0316189_10001573_pt1 | contig 22627 bp, 24 predicted proteins | sample LowCovwburrow_MG_FD_204930 | JGI IMG/M metagenome (GOLD analysis project Ga0316189, IMG submission 204930) | Coastal sediment microbial communities from Maine, United States - Lowes Cove worm burrow | ecosystem: Environmental > Aquatic > Marine > Coastal > Sediment | place: USA: Maine... | reverse complement strand
GATAATGCCTTCTTCTTCATCACCACCGACAAACTGGCTTCTCTATCTGGCCCTGATCGCCGTCACCGCCACCGGACCACTTGCCCTGAACATGTTTATGCCATCCATCCCCGGATTGGTATCAGACCTGTCAACCACAGCCGGTGTGGCGCAGATGACTTTAACGCTCTATCTGATCGGCACGGCGGTAAGCCAGTTGATTTACGGACCTTTATCGGACCGCTTTGGCCGACGTCCGGTCTTGTTATCCGGTATTGCCGTTTTTGTTCTGGCCAGTATTTTGTGTGCTCTTTCAACAACAATCGAGATGTTGATTATTGCACGTTTGTTGCAGTCTTTTGGTGGTGCTGCCGGTATGGTTTTGACACGGGCTATCGTTCGTGATCTGCATGATGAAAAATCTGCTGCAAGTGTTCTTGGTTATATCACCATGGCTTGGGCTGTTGCCCCCATGGTAGCCCCGGCTCTGGGGGGGTATCTGGATGAGTTTGCCGGTTGGCGGGCATCTTTTTGGGCGCTGGCAATTTTTGGGTTTCTGGCATTGGTGCTGGCGACCTCTTGCCTGCCAGAAACCAATGTCGTTGATGAGAATAACAAAGGGCAAAGCCGTCTTGCCGGCTACAAACGGCTGTTGCGCAATGACAGATATCTGTGGCTGGTTGCGACACTGGCTTTTACCAGTGGTGTATTTTTTGCCTTCATCGGTGGCGCTCCATTTATTATGATCAATGTTCTAGGCCAATCACCACTTGATTATGGTATATGGTTCAGTGCCGTATCCATTGGTTATATGACGGGTAATTTCATATCAGGTAAATTTTCCCGAACGACCAAAACCAACACCATGATCGGCGTTGGTATCGTCATTGCAACACTGGCAACAGTCATTCCATTTATCAGCATGCTGAACGGCAGCCTGACTCCGGCACTGATCTTTCTCCCGATGGCAATCATCGCGATTGGTAATGGCATTACCCTGCCCAATGTCACCTCGGCCTCGCTTTCAAGTGACCCAAAGGCAATCGGCAGCGCCGCCGGCTTTGCAGGTTTTATCCAGTCTGCTGCCGGGGCTCTGTTTGCTCAAATTGTCGGCATTTTTCAACCGGATATCCCGTTAATCGCAATCTGGTTCATGATGGCCGGTGCAATCCTTGCCGGTGCTTCATTTTTATTTGTCGTCTACAAAAAATAAACCTTTGAAAGTCAGAAGTTAATGCAGTTCCAATGTCGAAACACCAACAGCAACATTCACACCTGTTTGAACCTGCATGGATACCGGCTGCAGGGTAATGGACTTGTTGAACCCGCCAACCAGAACATTGGCACCACCACCAACGCCAGCTGAAGCATCAGCAGCCGCACCAACATATTTACCACGCAGTGCGCCGACATTTGTTTTACCTGGTGCAAAAACCAGCCACACCATTTTCGCCTTGCCGGTAACCCCAATATCAAGGCCAAATTTGCGTATAACACCGGTGTAATGCTCTTTGTTGCCATTCACCTTGTGAAGAGTGCAGGACATATCTTTAGAGGATGTAATGATAGCGCCAACGCCACTTTCAACATTGCATTTAAGCGACCCCAGTTTAACGCCGGTCCTGGCTTGAACTTCTGGACCGGATAGCGCCAACATTCCAATACTGGCGATGGAAGACAATAAGGCCATAGCAATCAGTTTATTTGCAGTCATTTCTCTCTCTCCTGTTCAGCATCACAGTATGCTTAGGGTAATAACTTTGGTTTGTGACTGTATTATGGTACAGAAATGTTGCGTTGCAGCATTTATGGCTTGCAATGTTGCAGTGCAGCATTTATAGTGAGGCAAATACCCCGAAACCTTTAGGAACAAGCAAATGTCAAAATCTCAAACAAATGAATTCGCCAAGGCAATTGAAAACATGATGACCGGCAATATGCCTGACATGAGTGTTTTTACAGATGCAACCAAAAGCGCAACAGATTTCAGTGCTAAACTCGGCCAAATTGCACTGTCTGCTGCAGAAAAAAATGCCGAACTGACCAATGCCTGGACAAAAGAAGCTCTGGCCAAACTCGATGCCGCAACCAAAGCACAGGCTAACGATCCTGCTGCCTATGCTCAATTAATTGCTGACATGGCCAGTGAACAGGCAAAAGCGTCTCCGGAACAAATTGCCGCTTTTGCTGAAGTTGCCCGCAAAGCTCAACAAGATACAGTTGAACTTGTTATGGCGGCCGGAAAAGAAATTCAGGCCGAAGCAGCTTCTGCCGTTAAGAAAGCCACGTCCTGAATTTAAATGGCTTTATACATTGTTTAAGAAGGGCGGCATTTGCGCGCCCTTTTTTGTATCAATATCGATTATAACCTTTCAGATTGACTTAATACCTGCGACCTTTCAAAATGACCTGAATCAAGGATTATTGTAATGAATCATGATCCTATGATCTGCAATCAGTAACAGGAGGATAGAACATGGATTCCCTGCAGATAATTGAACATGCCCGCCAACTCTTTGCCGCCCATGGTGATAAGGCCGAAGCTGAAGCGGCTCAAAAAGCAAGTGCATTTGAAGCTGATGGTGACAGTGAACAGGCCGAAGTCTGGAAAAAAATTCGCACCGCAATCCACGAAATGCGTCAGGGCCATCAGTCTTAATTATATTTGTTCTGCCTGGTCCGCGTTGTCGCTATTTTTTTTACGGTGTATCCTCGTGGGTGTGGTTTTATCTCTCACGGCTTTTCGAACGGCTTTTCGAACACGAAAGCGTTCGGATAGCCGTGAAGGGAATAAACTAAACTCCAGACAAACCCCAACGCCATCCGCGGTGCAAACCCCGGTTAAGCTGAATTGATAAGGAAACAGCGAGACGTCAATTATCGCACCGTTCTTCTGCAGTTTTTAATAGGCGCTCCAAAAGACGCCTCGCGCGGTGATTTTAAGATTACTTTGCATGATCACAAGGTGCTCACCCGTATTATCCTCTTAAGCCCACAGGTTACGATTAGACCAAATGGGCCATCATGACTTCGGTGTCAGTCCAGAACATGCAACTTGTCTGCCGGTAAAACAATCAGGCGCGTTACCCTCCTGAAAGCTACACAGCTCACCGCCCTGTACCTCCACATGGTAACGCGAAACCATACTTCCTTGCGGGATGCAGGTGATAGGTGACTTGTAGCACAATCAGATCAAAATGTCAAGAACAATATAGCAACATTTGTGATGCAACTAAGAATCTGCAGCCGGAGGCGGTCATGACCGCCGACTGGGCCATCATGCTGGAAGCATGTCTTCGACATGACGAGGCCCCGGCGCATAATTGCGCCGCCCCGCGGAGCTCAGCCCGAAGGGCGACAGCGTGAGCGAGATAAAACCAAGCCAGTGAGCGTCAAGCCTCGGACTTGATCCGAGGGTCCACCTGTCCGCTTGTGTGTTTTTCAACAGTTCTCCGATCACCATATTTTACAAGTTTAAACCCCGATCCGGAACGTTCGTGCCAATCCCCAAACAAGGATAAAAAGTTCCGGTCAGGGATGCAATCCCAGACCGGTGTAGGTGGTAGACCCCCGGATCAAGTCCGAGGCTTGACGTTCACTGGCTTGCCAGCGCCATCAAGCCTTCTTCAAAAAACAAGTCTTGAGCACCACTGTCGCCTTGCCCACCCGGCATTCCACCTGTTCATCATTGCCGGTCAGGCGGATATTCTTCACCAGCGTGCCGCGTTTGAGGTTGATGGATGAGCCTTTGACTTTCAGGTCTTTGGTCAGGGTGACGTTGTCGCCGTCATCGAGTGCATTGCCGTTTGAATCTTTAACGTCCATTTTCTAACCCTCAAATTTGGTGCGCATGGTCACCAGTTCTTCTGATGCCGTCGGGTGGACAGCCATGGTGGCGTCGAAATCAGCCTTGGTGGCACCCATGCGCATGGAGATGCCGAGCAGTTGTGCCATTTCACCTGAATCCGGGCCCATAATATGACAGCCGACCACCTTGTCGGTAATGGGATCGACAATCAGTTTCATCATCATCAATTCGTCACTGCCGGACAGGGTGTTTTTCATCGGGTTGAAGGTGGATTTGTAAATATCGACCTTGCCGAATTTGGCTCTGGCGGCTTCCTCGGTCATCCCGACGGTACCTATTTCCGGCTGCGAGAACACCGCTGTCGGGATCAGCCCGTGATCGACACTGGTTGGCCGCTCGCCATAAACCGTATCGGCAAAGGCATGGCCTTCGCGAATGGCAACAGGGGTGAGTTGCGCCCGGTTGGTGACATCGCCTACGGCATAGATGTTGTCGATATTGGTTTGTGAATATTCATCGACAATAATCGCCCCGGCACCATCCAGCAGCACCCCGGCATTTTCCAGCCCCAAACCGAGGGTATTCGGCACCCGGCCGGTGGCATACATCACCAGCCCGACATCAAGCGACGGTTTGTCCTCAAAATCGACGGTAAAATGCCCGCCGTCCTGATGTGTGTGGTCGTGGATGCAAATAACATTGGCATTGGTCTGAACATCAATGCCTTTCTTTTTCATTTCGCCCTGAAGCCCGGTGCGCAAATCTTCATCAAAGCCGCGCAAGACCGGATCGCCGCGATAGAGCAGGTGGGTTTTGACCCCCAAGCCGTTGAAAATACCGGCAAATTCCACCGCAATATAACCGCCACCGATAATGGCAATGCTTTCTGGCAGGGTTTCCAGATCAAACGCCTCATTCGAGGTAATGGCATAGGTGGCCCCTGGCACATTGTGCGGCACAAATGGCGCAGCACCCGGCGCAACCAGAATGCGCTCAGCTGTCACTGTGCGGTCTTCACCAACCAGATACAGCGTATGTTCGTCCTTGAATTCGGCCCGGTGCAGGATGATTTCGACGCCCGAGGCCTCAAGGTTCCTGATATAAATCTTGTTCAGGCGGCTGATTTCGACATCCTTGTTGTCGCGCAAGGTCGGCCAGTCAAATGACGGTGAGTCCAAACTCCAGCCAAAGCCTTTTGAGCTTTTAAAGTGGCCCGAATACTGGCTGGCATAAACAAACAGCTTTTTCGGCACACAACCGCGAATAACGCAGGTGCCCCCGACCCGATATTCTTCAGCCACGGCAACCTTTGCGCCATAACCGGCGGCTATCCGCGCCGCTCTTACCCCACCTGAACCAGCCCCGATAACAAACAGGTCATAATCATATTGAGTCATTTAAACACCTTCGTTCTGTGAAATCACCTCGAACAACAGATCATCGCCCGCCGCTCGTGTTTCAAGCCAGCCAGTGATAAACTCCGCACACATATATGTGAACCCGTTAGCCTTTAGGTTCAAGCGTAATCGGTCCGAACGGCGTGCCAAGAATGGCCAGCTTGGCAATCGATACAAACAGGCCGTGCTCGACAACCCCGGCAATGGACGAAAGCCCCGACAACAGTTTTTCCGGTTCCTTGATTTCACCGAAATGACAATCGACGATGAAATTGCCATTGTCGGTTATAAACGGGTTGCCGGCATCATCCTTGCGCAGTTCGATCTTGCCGGTACAGCCGGCCCATTCCCCGACTGTGCCGATCATGAAGGCGGTTGCCCGCGCGCCATATTGCACCACCTCGACCGGCAGCGGAAACTTGCCCAGCGTTTCAACCTTTTTGCTTTCATCGGCAATGACGATCATTTTTTTAGATGAGGTCGCGACAATCTTTTCACGCAGCAACGCCCCGCCGCCGCCCTTGATCAGCCTCAACTGGTCATCAAGTTCATCAGCCCCGTCAACCGTCAGGTCAAGCAGCGGCTCGTCATTCAGCTCGATCAGTTCGATATCAAGCCGCTCGGCCAGTTGCCGTGTCGCTTCTGAAGTCGGCACGCATTTGACCTTCAGCCCCTCAGCCACTTTTTTACCCAGCGCTTCGGTAAACAGATCAGCGGTTGAGCCGGTACCAAGCCCCAGCTTCATGCCGTCTTCAACATATTTAAGCGCCTCTTCGGCAGCTGCTTTTTTTTGTTCCAGTATCGTCACTTATTTCACCTTATTGGGATAATCCACCCATCAACATATATTTAAATTCAGTAAACTCATCCATGCCGTGAATTGAGCCTTCGCGGCCAATGCCTGATTCCTTGACACCGCCAAATGGGGCCACTTCGGTTGAGATAATACCCTCGTTGATGCCGACAATACCATATTCCAGCGCCTCGCCAACGCGCCAAATGCGCCCGATATCACGTGAATAGAAATAACATGCCAGACCGAATTCGGTGTCATTGGCCATGGCAACGGCTTCATCTTCGGTTTTGAATTTGAACAGCGGCCCGACTGGCCCGAATGTTTCTTCACGGGTAACAGCCATATCGGTGGTGACATCGCGCAGCAGGGTCGGCTCGAAAAAGTTGCCACCCAGCGACTTGCCGCCAACCAGCACCGTTGCTCCCTTGGCCACCGCGTCATCAATGTGCTCCTGCACCTTGTCAACCGCCGCCTGATTGATCAGCGGTCCGGTGGTCACCCCGTCGTCAATCCCGTTGCCGACTTTCAGCGCCCCGACAGCCTTGCTGAGCTTTTCGGCAAAGGCATCATAAACCCCTTCCTGCACCAGCAGCCGGTTGGCACACACACAGGTTTGCCCGGCATTGCGATATTTCGAGGCCATCGCCCCTTGCACCGCTGCATCAAGGTCCGCATCATCAAACACGATGAACGGTGCATTACCGCCCAATTCCATACCAACTTTTTTCACTGTGTCCGCGCACTGTTTCATCAGCACCTTGCCGATTTCGGTTGAGCCGGTAAAGGTCAGCATGCGAACGGTCGGGTTCGAGGTCAGTTCTCCACCAATGGCGCTGGCCTTGCCGGTCACCACATTAATCACGCCCTTGGGGATACCGGCCCGCTCGGCCAGTTCACACAGCGCCAGCGCCGACAGAGGCGTTTCAGAGGCCGGTTTGATGACGATGGTACAGCCAGCAGCCAGAGCCGGACCGGCTTTACGGGTAATCATCGCCGTGGGGAAATTCCACGGTGTAATGGCGGCCACAACGCCAACCGGCTCACGCACCACAACAATCCGTGCATCGGCCTTGAAAGAAGGAATGGTCTGACCGTTCAACCGCTTGGCCTCTTCAGCAAAAAACTCAATGAACGCGGCACCATAAGCGATCTCGCCGCGCGATTCCGCCAGCGGCTTGCCCTGTTCGGCCGTCATGATCTGGGCCAGGTCTTCCTGATTTTCCATAATCAGATTGTACCATGTGCGCATGATATTGGCGCGCTCCTTGGCGAGCAGCGCCTTCCAGCCCTTCATCGCTTCATCGGCTGCGGCAATCGCGGCGCGGGTTTCTTCTGCCCCCAGCACCGGCACGCTGGCAATCACCTCGCCATTAACCGGGTTGGTGACATCAAGGCTTTGCTTGCCCTCAACCCATTTTCCGTCAATATAGCACTTTTGGCAGATCAGTGATTTGTCTGAAACCACATCGGCCAGGTTTTGGGTTTTTGAAACGTCCATGAAATTAGCTCCTGAGTGAGGGGGGAGGGTGAGGGAAAGTAAACTGATCTTTCTATATAGATTTAACCGGACCACGATAAAAGATAAAAGTACCAGATAAAAAATGAAGATAGACACAGATATAGATACGGTAATTTTCGACCTCGACGGCACGCTGGTTCACACCGCGCCAGATTTGCTGCGCGCCACCAACCATGTGCTGACGGGGCAGGGGCGCCGGGCGGTGGAACTGGATGATATTATCGAGACCGTCAGTTTCGGAGCCAAAGAGATGATCAAACGCGGGTTTGAGCTGACCGGTGATCCCATAGACCTGCCGCAACTTGAAGTTCTGTTCCTGCGCTTTATCGACTTTTACATCGCCAACATCGCCGTTGACAGCAAACCTTTTGACGGTTGTCTGGACCTGTTGGAAAAATGTCAGGCAAGGGGCATGAAGCTTGGTGTTTGCACCAACAAGATGGAAACCCTGGCGGTCAAACTGCTGGCCGAACTCGATATGCTCAAATATTTCAGCGCCATCATCGGTCAAGACACCATAAACATCCCCAAACCCGACCCGGCCCCGTACCGCGAAGCCGTTTCGCGCGTCGGTGGCAACATCCATAAATCGATCATGGTCGGTGATTCAAAAGTAGACATCCAAACCGCCAAAGCCGCCAACGTCCCCGTCATCGCTCTGACTTTCGGTTATAGCTATAAACCCGTAGAAACATTGGGAGCTGATTATGTGGTTGGCCATTACAACGAAATGGCCAAAATTTTGCTCCCCTAACCCTTCTCCCCAATTCCCGCATCGCCTTCGACGGGCTTGACCCGGCGATCCAATGTCACTGGCATCACGGACCACCCTCTGGTGTCACCAACATTGGATCCCCGGGTCTAACAGCCACTTCGTGCCTGCGCCGCCCGAGGAAAGCGAGAAGGGGTGTTAAAACCACTCTCCTTCATGCCTCAAGGCATAACCGGTCCAGATCGCACACAGCGTATCCCATGCCCCGATTAACAGCATGATGGGCGGTGCAGTCTTTAAAATCACCAGCAGGACAAAAAACGGCAATAACGGCAGCCGGGCATAGACTGTCCAGCGATAAAAATGCCGGGCATTTTCCCTGATCGCAGAAAAATAGAAAAACGCCAGAGCCCCCAGCACATAACCGAGCGTCGGCACAAATGGCCCCGAGACGTCGCCGAACCCGAGCAGCAGAAAAGCCTCTGGGTAGACAATCAATAAAAGACTTAAACTTGCCAGATAAATGGCAAAAACCTGCATGCTGAGGCGGCTGTTTCTCATCGGTAATCCTCCATTGGATCATATCATATTCAATTTAATGAATAATACATCTATTTCCGCAAAAAAGACAGATAAATCAGCCTCTATGCCCACCACGCATTCGGCCGCGCGACCCGGCGGTTCAATACCGCTAGCCTCACAAACGAACTGTTATGTTGCCCGGAACATTTGTGCCCATCCCAGCCATCAACCTGGCACGAACGTTTCGGACCGGGAGTTCAAATTCCGACCGGCTGAGGAATCAACTTGATTGCAAAATGCCCTATATCGGCAATTTGCTGTAATACTGCACCTTTGGCGGGCCTTCCATGAAAGCCACCAACTGTTCCATGACACCATTTTCCGAAATAAATTTTATATAGTTCTGATGGTGTTCGCACGATAGCCATTCCTCAATCAACAGAAAGTTGTTTGTTTCCTCGTCATAGAATATTGAAACACTCAATGCGCCTGAAAACCCCCGAACATTTGGCAGGTTCTTTTGCAAAAATGGCAACAGCTCTTCATAGCGGCCCTTTTTAACTGTTGTATCAAGGCTAACCCAAATACTCATTTCCGTTCTCCTTTGTCATTTGCTGACAACGCAGATAGGGCATGAAAGGGGTGTGAAATATTCAGGAATTGCAAAAATGCCGTTTTTCAAGCAGATATTTTTTTGACCGCTCCTGTTTGGGCGTTAAGCCATATTTTGCCTTAAAGGTTTTGATGAAGTGCGAAATATTCTCATAGCCGATTTCAAGGGATATTTCTGTAATCGACATTTCGGTATCCTGGATCAGTTCCATCGCCCGCTCCAGTCTGGCGCCAATTAGCCACTGTTGTGGTGTGATACCAAATTGTCGTTTGAAATCGCGGTTAAAACTTGAAGGAGATCGACCTGAAAGTTTGGCAAAATCATTAACACTCAGATTGTAACACCGATATTCTCGCATCAAGTGACGGATGCTGCGCCTTGAGCTATTGGCGTTTGCGCTTGTCAGTAATGTTCTTAAACATTTTTTGTCATCAAGTGCATCAATAAGAAATAACAGTTCGAGCAGTTTTACCCGCAACAGCTCCGGGGTTCCTTCAAGGTCTCTATACATCCCATAAAGTGCATGCATAAAACTTGTAAGTGTTCGGTTTGCCTTAATTTTACAAGGTCTATATTCGCAGCAGGCTTCTTCGGCATGCAGCGGTGTTTTCTTTTTGAACTGATTAATAGTGTCTGCATCAAAAAAGAACAGAAAGGCTTTGAGCGGGCCATTTTCATTGACGAAATCTGACACCAGAAAAGTGTTGCCCGGCATGAACAGCATTTCATGCTGGTTCAACCTGATATGCTGATCGTTATATGAGGTAAATGTTTCTGTGCCACAAAGGACAAAAGCCAGACAGGGCGTGTTGGTGAAAAACTCGATATCTTTCATGTCCCGGCTTATCTGCTTATAGAAAATTGCCGCGTCACGATGTGCCATAACAACGTGTGCGTCTGACATGTCAAACAGTGACTGCGGGATCAAAAGCGTATTTGAGATACAATAGTCGGAGATTGTGTCTTCCATAGAGGAAAATTACGGTATTAAGGTGTTACGATCAATAGTCCGCACAGGCAGGAATGGTGAGTTTGGTTGGAAAACCCCGACCGGCTGAAGCTCTGACAAGGGAAATTGAGCGAGCTCACCGCCCCCATACCGAGTTAGAAAACGCCGTCATGTGGAACTGCATCTGTTCTGCCGTATAGCGATATTCGCTGCCGATAGGGCAGGCAAGGCGGGAGGCGCAGCCTTTGTTGTGGCAGTCGAGTGACGAGACTTTCATCAAAAAGGCGCCGCATTTATCGACATCATGTTGCACCCCGTCAAAAGCCTCAACCGGGCAGGCTGTCAAACACGGTGTGTCTTCACAGCCAAAGCACGGGTGCTCATCAGCAGGGGTGATATTCAGATCAACCTCGTGGTCAAAAATTAGAAAGGCCCGATACCCGTGCCACATGCCATAAACCGGATGAATATTTAAGCCCAGCGGCGACTGGCGTCCGGCATGAGCCCGCCGCGCCCATCTTTGAAATGGCAGGTGCGGTTTTGAAAACGGATACAAAGCCGTCGCCTTTAGCTCTTTTGCTATCTGCCCGATGACTTGCTCGGTCCATTCATCCATGGTTTGGGTCAAAGGATCTCGATCAGCCGCATATCGCTCAAACATCTCACCGCCATAATTGCCGACCAGCACCGCACTGACACCACCTTCAACCGGCACCAGATCATCTGCTTCAACTGTAAAGACGCCAAGCGCCTTAAAGCCATAGGGCGAGAGTTTTTCTTCGATCACGTGTTTTGCTCTTTTTTATGTCTGTCTGTTTTTATGTTTGCGTACAAATTCTACAAAATTGTCGGCCCATGTACAGCGTTCAGTTTGTCTAAGATGACAAAAATTCGCCACCATATTTTTAATCACAATACCGTCCTGTTTCCCGTCAATGCCATAGCCGCGGGTAATCTCATAGGCGTAGTCAAGATCACCGGGCAGGCCTTCAATGCTGGCATAATGAAACTCGTGCACGTTAAACTCACCACTTGTCCACAGTGCTTTGTCCGTGGCTTTCAATCGGGCAATACCACGTCCCTGCGGGCGTTTATTCATTACGGCCATGCCCGGAATCACCCCGACCATATCGGCACTGGCACCATTGGACATCAACCGCTCGCACAAATACATCAACCCGCCACACTCGGCATAGGTCGGCAATCCCATATGAATCAAATTCTTAATCTGTTCGCGTAAAGCACTGTTTTGACTCAAAGACTCCATATTGGTTTCAGGGAAGCCGCCACCGATAAACAGCCCGTCAATTTCGGGCAATTGCTTATCTTTTGTGGCATCAAAGAACACCAGTTTTGCTCCGGCGCGGTTTAACGCCTCCAGATCATCAGCATAATAAAACCCGAAAGCCGCATCACGGGCAATGCCGATCGTCACATCGCCCGTGCTGAAATCAGTCGCCGGTTTGTCTGCTGGTTCAGCCGTTGAAGTTTCGGCAATGGCAATAATTGCATCAATATCAACGCCTTGCCCAACCGCACCAGCCAGCGCATCAATCAACGGCAAGGCACCGGAAATTTCTCCCGGTGTCGTCAGCCCCAAATGGCGTTCTTCCACCGCCAGCGTGGTGTTGCGGGGCAGGGCACCGATCACCGGTAATTTGTTGTAATGGTCAATCGCAGCCCTAAGTTTGCCCTCATGTCGAGGTCCTCCGGTTTTGTTAAGAACCACCCCGGAGATCTTGATGTCAGCATCAAAGCTCTGATAACCGTGCAACAAAGGGGCAATGCCGCGTGTCATACCAACCGTATCAAGCACCAGCACAATCGGACTGCCCAGCAGCTTGGCCAGTTGCGCATTGGAATCTTTGCCGGTCACATCTATCCCGTCAAACAAGCCCTTGTTGGTTTCGATAATGGCAATGTCGGCCCCATTGAGGTTTTGTTTGAAAGTGCTGAGGATTTCTTCAGTGCTCATGGTGTTGAAGTCAAGATTATAGCACGGTCGCCCGGAAGCCTGCTCCAGCCACAACGGGTCGATATAATCCGGCCCCTTTTTATAGGTCTGCACCACCATGCCAGCCTGCGTCAGCGCGCGGGCCAGCCCCAGCGAAACCGAAGTCTTGCCCGAAGATTTACGCGCGGCGGCAATCAGAATGTGCGGGACGGGGCTTGTCATGATGATAAAGCCCGAACAGCCCTCCCCCTGCCGGGGGGAGGAAAAACAACCATGTCAATATCTAAACTCACGCAGCCGCCGGAACGCTGGCTTTATCGCGTTCATCCCACATTTTGCGGGCTATTGTCTCGGCCTCTTCAATGCTGCCAGTCAGCTTCATCGTATGCAGGGCAATGGCCAAAGTGCCGCAAACAGCTGCCTCGGCATAGTCATTTTGCTGTGTGCCATGCCAGATGGCGGCCAGATCTGAAATATTCATGCTTTCATCAGGGGCCTGACGCGGATCATCCAGAATGGCGGGCCAGCGTTCTTCGCTGATTTGGCCATCATGCACACTCCACACCTCGCAGGTTTTGCCCGGTCGGCGCTCAGGCTCGCCGCCTTCACCGCGAAACACACACATATTGGGTTGTTTGAGCAATACCGCAGCCCCTGCATGAATATCCATAAATCCGCGATGGAAGATGCCGTTGATCATGGTTGGTGCCTTGAACGGGTTGAGCATGCGGGTAAATGAGTGCACCGGCGAGCGCAGGCCGAGAATGGGCCGCAGGTTGATCATCTCGCGCAATTTCGGGCTGATAACCTCCAGCGGCATATAGGCAAAATTGCTGGCCCTGATCTGACTGGCCGCAGCCTCATAGCTGTCAGCGACCGGAATGTTGAGTGCTTCAAGGCACTCGCGGGTATAAACCCGTCCCGGCGTATGCCCCTCGGTGCCGTGCATGAAAACCTTATAACCATTACGAGCCAAAACCAGCGCCGAGAGAATAAACCACGGCAATTGCCGCCGCTTGCCGGCATAAGACGACCAGTCAATATCAACCGCCGGCATGTCATCAGGGAATTGCATGTGCTGGCGCGAACCAAGGGCAAACCCGGCGATTTCTTCCGAGTTTTCCTCCATCAGCCGCTGCAGCATCAAAAACGCGCCCATTTGCTCAGGCTCGGTCTGACCACCCACCAGCATCGCCATCGCTTCGGTGGCTTCTTCAAGAGTCAAATGCCGCTGCTTGGTCTTGCCGCGCGCCATAATGGCGATGAATTTGGAAAACGGATGTTGTTCTTGCATTAAAGCCACCAATAGGTTGAGGGGATCAGACCGTCTATATCAATCTGCATACGGGATTATAAGAGATCAAGAGCAAATAGCGCAGCTATTACTTTGCCTTGGCCACCAGATGCGGGTCAAGGGCGGCATCAGAAAGATTTTTCGGCAACAGTTTAAACGCCATCATCGCCATTACCGTAATCACCATGGCAACCGCAACCCCGCCAAGGCCAAGGGCAATTTCCGGCAGACTCGGGGTATAAGAGCCAACCACTCCATCGGCAAAACTGCTGGAGACTTCCATACCGGGGAACAGCACCAGCGGATAGGCCTGACCACCAACGATTATCACATAGAGCTGAGCAAAACCGCCGAGAATAACCAGAAGGGCGGCAAGGGTGACCCGTGATGAACCTTCAACTTTATTGGGTGCAAACACCAGTGCCAGCGGCACCAGACCGCCAATCAGCACCTGCCCACCCCAGAACAGGGTGGTGAAAATATTGCCGCCAAACAGGATAAACTGCTCAACACCGGCATGTTCAGCCGCATAAAGGTTGCCGAGATGACGCACCGTAGTGAAATACAGGACAGCCGCCGCCATAACCCCCATCAACCGGCCCAAGCGCCAAGTCATGGCCGTACCCAGTGGCCGGTCTGTGGCTTTGCCGGTATATTTGACCACCAGAATAAAACACGCAGTGCCAAACGACAGCGACATGGCAATAAACAGCGGTGCCATAATAGCGGCATCATAGCCTTGCCGTGCCACAAGCCAGCCAAAGATCGAACCGGTACCGGTTGTCAGCGCCAGCCGCCAGACAAAGGCCAGAATGCCAAACGGTTTCTTGTATTTTTCCATGCCAAGCGACATCTGGACAAACAGATACGCCCCGACAATGGCCATGAAACCGGAATAAAGAATAATGTTCCAGGCAAATATCGACTTGAAATTATAATGGGTAATGGCTGTGATCATCCGGTCAGGCCGGCCCAGATCAAGCAGCAAAACCACCAAACCACCGGCCAAAAGTGCCATCGCCAGAACACCCGACATCCGCGACAGCGGCTTATAGGCGGACTTGTTGAATACCGAACCGATAGAGGCAACATTCAGCGCACCGGATGCCGCGACAATCAGAAAAATCGCAAATACATGCGGCATGCCCCAGACAATCTGGTTGGTCATGCCGGTTGCCACATGGCCATGATGCTCAACATGCAAAAACGCAGCAGCACCAGCGGCAATAAACACACCGAACAGGGCCAGAATACTGTAAAATCCTTTGCCGGTCCCAATTTGCGAATATGTTACATGTTTGGCCATATCAACTGCCCCTTAAAGGTTCTGATAGCGCACACCGGTATCAAGACCAAGGTCAGCGCGAATTTGTTTTGTCGGATAACTGGCAAGGCGTTTGGCAATGTCGCTGTTCGGGTCGTTGAGGTCACCAAACAACAGTGCCCCATGGCCGTTACTGGCGCATTTTTCAACGCAGGCCGGTTGATCACCACGATCCACCCGGTGCACACACATGGTACAGCTTTCAACCGTTCCCTTGCCGCGCGGGGCATGCGATTTCTGGTCGGTAAGCGGCTCATGCACAAATGAGCGGGCTTTATAGGGACAGGCCATCATGCAATAGCGGCAACCGATACAGATGTGCTTGTCAACCAGCACAATACCGTCAGCCCGCTTGAACGAGGCCCCGGTCGGGCAGACATCCACACAAGGCGGCGCACCACAATGCTGGCACATGACAGGGAAGGTCTGTTCGTGGCCGCTTTTGGGGTTTTTTATTTTCAGCTTGCGGATCCATTGCGCATCAATGCCCGGGTTGCCACCCTGTTTCCAGCCGTTTTCCTCTGAGCAGGCGGTCACACAAGCTGTGCAATCCTCGGTGCATTTATTGACATCAATCAGCAATCCCCAGCGTTGGGACGGATCAACCGGCTCTTCAGGCTTGCGCGCTTGTGCAGCTTGCGGATAAGCCATCAGCGTTACGCCCGAGGCCAGTGCCAGGGTTGTCACACCAGCGCCAGCTTTTTTTAAAAAATCACGGCGGGTTTTTTCGATATATGCGTCTTTCAGCGAGGTGTTGTTCATTGTGTTACACCTTTAAGAAAACGGCCCAAGGCCTTGGCTTCACTGCTGTTATTGGCATTGCTCGCCAGCAGGTTTGCATGGGCCGGAATTTTGGGAATGCTGGCGGTATCTTGCCCCGTATCGGGTGTCGAACGGTGACACTCAAAACAATCCAGTTTGACCGCAGTATATTCATGGCAGGCAGCACAAAAATGTTTCGGGTTGGAAACTTTTATCGCCTTGCCGGCTTTGTCTTTTGTCACATGACAATTGATGCAGCCTTGCAGGGATTCTTTTTGGGTCCGGATGCCATCATGCATGGTTTCATCGCGCTTGTGGAGCAACAAATTCATGTGGTTGCGACGCATGAATGCAGTATCGCGAACACATGACTTGGCGTCCTTTGGCAATGAATATTGCGGTCCGGACCCTTGTGAATGTGTTTCGTCCGCCTGGGTTGGCGTTGCCAGCGCAAACACACTGGCAAACAACACAACAGAGAACAATCGCTTCATAATGGCAAACATGGTTTGCATCCTCGCACCCTTATTACTCGCCTTTTTACTCGCCAAGACCCATCTTGATATAACCGGTCGGACAAACATCGGCGCAAATGTGACAGCCGATACATTTGGTGTAATCCGTATCTACATATCGGCCAACGGTTGCCTCAGATTTTTTAACCTTGAATACGGCATCCTGCGGACAGAAAATCACGCAATTATCACATTCAAAGCACATGCCGCATGACATGCAGCGCTCGCCTTCAAGCTGGGCCTGTTCTTCAGAAAGGGCGATAATCCGCTCTTCAAAGTTACCCAGAACATCATCACCCTCAATATGCACTTCATCACGTCGTGCCCGGGCTATATATTTGAAATGGCCTTTAAACAGCTCATCATGAGGAATGATCTGCGAGGCACCGCGGTCTTCATAATTGTGAATGGCAAAGTCAGCATCTGATGTACCACGGACCTGAGTATGGTCATATTCAGACGGTGCCTTGTCGCGTTGATTCAACTCTTCGAGCAGATTGAAATGATGGACATCAACTTTAGGCCGTTTGCCAGGCTCGTTACCTTCAAGGAACTCGCCAATCGCATCAGCCGCAATACGACCGTGGCCAATGGCCGTGGTCAAAAGGTGCGGGCGGATAATATCACCACCGGCAAAATGCTTGTCCTTGCCCTTGATGGCATAGGTCGCATCCGTATCAACAAAGCCCTTGCCGTTGTCGAAATCCTCAACCCCGGTAAAATCACCAAACTGGCCAATAGCCGAGATAATCAGATCAGCCTCAATAACCCGCTCGGTGCCTTCGGTTGGAATAGGTCGCATACCATCCATGGTACAGTCACAAACCTTCAAGCCAGTAGCCAGACCATCAGCACCTTTGATGACTTCAACCGGCATTACCGAACCTTGAATATCAACACCTTCACGCAACGCATCAGCGCGTTCATGCTCGGCAGCTGTCATTTCCTCAATCGGAAACAGCGAGGTCAGTGTGGCTTTAATGCCCTGGCGACCGAGTGAGCCGGTCACATCATGGGCGGTAAAGTCGATAACAGTGCCTTCAGGATGTTCTTTTTCAGCTTTGTTCTCAATATGGCCGATCCGGCGGGCCACCGAGGCAACGTCGATAGAGGTATCACCACCACCGATAACCACGACATTTTTCACTGTATCGGTCAATTTGCCCTTGTTGAACTCATCAAGGAAATCAACACCGTTAATGCAATTCTCGGTGTCTTCCCAGCCTTCAACCGGCAGACCACGACCATTTTGCGCGCCAATGGCCCAAAAAATAGCATCAAAGTCATTTTCCAGTGCATCAACCTTCACATCAACACCAACCTTGGTGTTGAGCTTGACGGTGCAGCCCATATCAACAACCCGGCCAATTTCGCTATCGAGCATATCGCGCGGTGTCCGGTAGCCGGGAATCCCATAACGCATCATGCCACCAAGCTCGCCAGCCGATTCAAAAATGGTGACTGCATGTCCGGCAAGGCGCAGGAAATAGGCTGCTGACAGACCGGCAGGCCCACCGCCGATTATGGCAATGGATTTGCCCGTATCTGCACCGGCAGGGGCCAGTTTCAGATTGTTGGAATTGGCAAAGTCACCGACATATTGCTCAACCGCATTAATGCCGACATATTCATCAACCTCATTCCGGTTACAGCCGTCCTCGCACGGGGCAGGGCACACCCGGCCCATGGTAGCTGGAAATGGATTGGCCGCTGTCATGCGTTGAAAAGCATATTCCTGCCAGCTCATTCCTTCAACCGGTGGTTTGTCCATACCACGTGCAATGGCCAGCCAGCCGCGGATTTCATGACCTGACGGGCATGATCCCTGACAGGGCGGTGTCTTGTGCACATAAGTCGGGCACTTGTGGGAATGATCAGCCTGAAAAATCTTGTCTTCAAGATCCCAGTCAGCAGCCGTTGCGCCTTGCTCAAATTTAAGAACAGTATGTTTTATGTCGATTGTCTCGCTCATTATTATCGCTCCTTAAGCGGCCGACCCGCGCGGTGGGCGCGGTGGCGGTGTTGGGGGTACCCAGTCATCATCATCATCGTCGTCATCATCCGGGTCCTTGGCACCTTCCAGCAGGATGGCATTGGAAACCATTTGATGAACGGACAGGATGTTATCCATTTCAAATCCGAATTTCGGCATCACCTTGGCAAATTGCGATTTGCAGATCGCACAAATCGCCGCCATGTGGGTGACACCATGTTCTTTTTGCACATTTTGCAGTGCTGTCATCCGTGGTGAAGAACCTTTAACCCTCAGGTCCATCAGGTCATCGGTCAGCAAACCGCCACCGCCACCACAGCAAACCGTGGCCTCCTTGATGGTATCTTCAGCCATGTCATAGAAATGATTGCAGGTGGCTTTGAGAATATTACGCGGAATTTCAAACTGACCGCCCGACGTATCACCCATGCGGGTGGCGCGTGCCACATTACAGCTGTCATGATAGGTCAGGCGATATTTATCATTGCGCGATTTATCAAACTTCAATTCACCTTTTTCGATCAAATCCCAGGTATATTCGCAAATGTGTTGCGGCACCGGATAGCGCGGATCGAGAAAATCAAACGGTCCAGCCAGCGTATTCAAAAACGCATAGGCAACCCGCCAGGCATGGCCACACTCACCAAAAATGATCCGCTTGACGCCCAGCTCAAGCGCCGCTTCACGGATGCGCATGGAAACCTTGCGCATGTTCTCATAAGAGCCGATGAACATACCGAAATTGGCCGCTTCCGAAGCTGTCGATGACAGTGTCCAGTTGGCACCGGCTGCATGAAACACCTTGGCATAGCCCATAAGCCCGTCAATATGCGGCTCGGCCACAAAATCGGCACTCGGCGTGACCAGCAGAATGTCGGCCCCTTTTTTATCCAGCGGCATCTTGATTTCAAGACCGGTTTCATCTTCCAGGTCTTCTTCAAAACTTTCCAGTGTTGCTTCAAGGGCAGGGGTCGGGAAACCGAGATTGTTACCGACATCAAACACCTTGCCGATAATCTCGTTACAATATTTCTGGCCCTTGCCGATGGTGTCCATAATCTCACGCGCTGCCATCGAGACTTCAGCCGTATCAATGCCGTAAGGGCAATAAACCGAACAGCGCCGACACTGAGAGCACTGATGGAAATAATTGTACCATTCATCAAGCACATCTTCTGTCAGATCACGCGCCCCGACCAGTTTGGGGAAATATTTGCCGCCAGTGGTGAAATAGCGCCGATATACCGAACGCAGCAGGTCCTGACGGGCCACCGGCATGTTTTTGGGATCACCCGTACCCATGAAATAATGGCATTTATCCGTACAGGCGCCACACTTGACGCAACTGTCCATATAGACCCGAAAGCCACGATATTTGGTCAGCAGATCGCCCATTTTGTCGATGGCCACATCATGCCAGTTATCAACCAGCTCACCGGGAAACCCGAGTTTATCCTGATGCTCTGGTGACGCCTCGAAAGAATGCAATTCCTTCATCGAGTCCGGCTGTAATTCGGGCCGGGCCAGCGGGTTGAGGTAATCCTCAACAGTTGGGGCATTTGTTACTTGTTCTGACACGTCAAAGGCCTCGTTAAAGCTTTAGTTTACTTTTCCAGCTCAGCTGCCCACGGGGCGATATGGCGTTGTTCACGCGGGTTATCGACCATGTTGCGACTCGGGCTGAAAAACACTCCCGGCGCATGCAGCAATTTGGAAAACGGGAAAATAATCATCAGCAGGGCAACCAGGCTCAGGTGCACCAGCAAAGGACCATCAGCGGGCAGGGGCTGCCAGTCAAAAAACATCAGGCCGCGGAAAAACTGTTTTACCGCGACAATATCGGTGTGAGCGACATATTTCATCATCATGCCCGAAGCGCCGATGGCCATCAGCATGATCAGCATCAGATAATCAGAAGGTGATGAAATATAGCGAATGCGTGGCACCACAATGCGCCGCACCAAGAGACCACCAAGACCGGCCAGCATGGCAAACCCGGCATAAAGACCAAAGGGCTGAATCCAGTTGACCCACACCCAGATCAGGCTGGTTGTATCGGTGAAATAACGGAAATGCCGCAACACAACCAGCGCCAGGCCGGCATGGAACAACATGCCGAAAACCCATATCCATTTATTGGACTTGAACAGGCTTTCAAACAACGCCACTTCCTTGAACATCCGAAACCACACGCCACGTGTTGTTGTCGGCGCCGGGGTGGTCGCAATTTTAAGCGGTGCCGGGATCGACCAATATTGTTTGATGCGCAGTGCAAGGCCGCCAACAAATGTCAGCGTTGCCACATAAAACAGAATTGCATAAATTGTCGTAAGCACGAGCCTCACCCCTTAACTTGACAAAAATGGCCAAATTCTCACAAAAATTGTATATTTCTATCCGTCACCCTGCAAAATGCAGAAGTGACGAATAAAATTTATGTCTCTGAGACTAAATCAGATACAGCCGGTAGGCTTTGGCAGGCCGGCAATTTTACAGGCTTGCTTGGCCGGACCATAGGGGAACAGGGTGTAAAGGTATTTGTTTGAACCTTTTTCCTTGCCCATAGTCTTTTTCAGCGCCTTGACCAGCACCCGGATGGCCGGGGCAATCTGATATTCGTCATAATATTCACGCAAGAAATTGACAACTTCCCAATGTTCGTCGGTCATTTCAATACCTTCGTCATTGGCAAGAATTGCAGCAACGTCTTCATTCCACTGAGCCAGATCTGTGAGGTAGCCTTCCTCGTCATGCTCAATGGTAGCACCATTCACTTCGTAAGCCATTTTAGTCTCCTTCAAAATACTGGCTATTCAGCCACTCTCACAGACTTTCGCCTGTATCCATAAACACGTTATACCGTGCAAACTTATAAATCATTTACAGCCAGGAATTGACTGCTTTGTGTTCTGTTACCAGATCAACAAACCCGTCATACTCAATCACGTTAACGCCTTGTGCAACCTTTTCACTGGCGATACCGCGAGCTGCAAGATCGCCGCCCAGAACATAGATATTGGTATTTGCTGCTGCGATCTCATTTGCCGCATCCGTACCGGCAATTGCACCATATACACCATCTTCAATGAGAAGTACTGCATCTTCAGCATTAGCATGGGCAAGGCACGAGCTCAAATCGCCTTTTTGGAAGGGGGACTTGTTGACTGTGTGTAAAATACTCATCGAAAATATCCTTAAAAGCTCATGATAACGTCTTGGTCGCCCATAATGGCCTTCAGCTCATCACGCGAAACAACCTTGATTGAAGGCTTTTCAGCCCAGTCATCATCTTCATCTTCCCATACCAGCTCCATCAGATCTGATTCGGCCAGTCCACGTGCTTCAAGCGATTCTTTTTCCACATACAGCTTGTTGACATCATAGTCGCCAAGAGCCCGGAAAGCAGGGGAGAAGTTTTTAACGCCAATCCCGTCAGTATTCTGGCCTTCAGTCAACTGAAACACGCCATCATCAAGAAATGCCAGTGATACATCCTGATCAAAGGCCGCCCCGATCAGCACAACTTCCAGCGCTTCCAGCGCATAAATGGTGCCATAAGGAGCCTTGCGGTTCATATACATGAACTTTTTGATTGATTCGTCGCTCATAATCTCAAATCTCCCTTAATCACCGAACGTTACAAGGCGATCAGACTGAATGCCTGCTTCGATCAACTGGCCAAGGCCGGAAATCCGGAAACCCTCAGCCACATTGTCTGCATCCTTGCCCTGACGCTTGGCTTCATTCTCATCGAGAATGCCGCGGCGCTGGGCGGCCGCAATGCACAAAACCAGATCAAGCTCATGCTCTTTCTGCAATTCTGTCCAGCGCTGCTGGATGTTGCGGTCATCTTGTGGTGGGACCGTCAAACGGGTCCCGTTATTCACACCGTCATGGTAGAAAAACACCCGGGTGATCTCGTGGCCTTTGGCCAGAGCAGCTTTGGTGAACTGATACGCACTGTCAGATGCCTGATGCGTATAAGGACCTTCATTTACAACAACGCCGATTTTCACGTTACCGGTCTCCTGACTATTCTTTAATCTAACACGTTCATATATACGAATTAACTCATATAAAGTCAAAAAGAAAGGCCGCACCGGTTGTTAAAACCTGCGTGCGACCTTTTTACTGCTTAAAAGTGGATATGTGTCGACATATTCATCGTTTTACGGGCACCTGTCCAGGTATCCAGGTGGTGATGTGTAAAGGCAAGTTCGGTGATTTCGAAGAATCGCGGCCAGCCAATACGCTCAATCCATTCACCCATACGCTCCCAGTCCTTGGCATTTTCCTTGTAGGCAACAAGGATCTTTTTAACGATCTCATTGACTTCAGGCCAGTGCGGGGCATTGTTGGGCAGGTTGGCAACAACCAGCTTGTGGAAAGTTGGCTTGGAGCGCGCATTTGAGTGCTTGCCACCAACCCAGATGGCCAGCTTGGTCGATTCGTCACCATTGATCTGCATAGGCGGGCAGGGCGGATAACAT
>Ga0316189_10001572_pt1 | contig 22631 bp, 16 predicted proteins | sample LowCovwburrow_MG_FD_204930 | JGI IMG/M metagenome (GOLD analysis project Ga0316189, IMG submission 204930) | Coastal sediment microbial communities from Maine, United States - Lowes Cove worm burrow | ecosystem: Environmental > Aquatic > Marine > Coastal > Sediment | place: USA: Maine... | reverse complement strand
AGGGCGTGGAGCTGGTTTTGACCATGGGTTACCATATCAATCAGGCCCATTTTGATGAGTTCCTGGCCAAAGAAGTCGATCCACAGGTGATCGCCATTGATCCCGATCGTTGCCGGAAGCTCATGTTCCGCCACATGCACGCGCTGACCCTTGCGCGGCTTTGGCATGGTCCCATCTGCTACCCGCGTCCGTGTAATATCTACTCTTGGGCCGAGAATGGTGATCTGGAGGCGCGTTGCGCCCATCTCCATCCCTTTTTCTTCAAGAACCCGGTCGCCGGGTGGGCCCATGACAGTGAATTTCACACCATCGACGGCGATTACCTTCAGACATACGCGCCCCTGATCTCATCCGGGAAAATTGCCGTCGTGGATGATGCGCGCTTGATGATTCTGGGAATCTCGCCCGAGTTACCCATCGAACAATGCGGTGAATTTCGGGGTGGCTTTGATCGTCTTGGCGATCTCGCCTCTTTTTTGGATTGCGCGTGTTTAGATATCAATCGCTGGTTCTTCCAACAGGTGATTCGTTACTCCATGCCGTCAACCTTGAGCCACAAGGAGCCTTCGCCATGAGCACCCAGGTCCGAGTATCCGCTTTGGTCGACTGTAGCGGTTTCACCCGCAGTAACCTCAAGGATTGCTTGTGGCTGCTGGAAGAACAAAGCGAGGCGGGTTGGGAACTGGTGCTGGGCCATGGGGCTGGGTTGGACAAAAGCGGGCTGGCCGATACGGCTGAAGGCCGGATCAAGTTTGTCGAACTGGGGGAGGCTTCGGCCGAGACCCGTTTCGACATGATGGCCGAACGGGCCAGTGGACGCTATCTATGGAGACCCGGTCCGGACAGTCTGGTTGACCCATTGTTTCTAGAGAAGGCGGCCGATGCTTTGGATCTGGCTCACCAGGCCAGCTTTGTTTTTGCCCGGTCGCGGCTTGTGGGCTTTGATGGAACACCCATTTCCCCACTTTACGGTTACGCTTTCCAGGCACGGTCTTCGGGTGCCATTAGCGCGACTGAATTCGTCACGGCCTGTTTAGACAACCAGGTATGGCTACCTGGTCCTGAATCCGCCTGTCTGTTGCGGAAAAGCGCACTGGTGGCGGGCCGCGAACGCTGGAATCCAGCTTCTTTTTCCTGTCAGGGCAGCGCCCGCTTCCTGGACCTGCTCGCCTTCGGACCCGCCTACCTGCTCCAGGAGTCGCTCTGCCAGGTTCTGCCCAACGGGCCAGCCGGTCTACCCGCCAATTTCGCTGATCCTACCCCCAATTTGGACTGGTTTCCCTGGGCCCGGAAGGCCTGGGCTATGGGCTTTATCGACGCAACCACTTTGGCTTCTTTCCAGGGTCGGCTGTTGTCCTATCTTTTGACCCTGGTCACCCGGTTCGTCCAGCTTCTCGACCCAAAGGCACGGATTCACGAACAGATATACACCATTATCGAAACCCTGAGCACCGACGACCCTAGCGACCACCCCACGGGCAAAACGCTTCCCTTCTTCCTGATGCAGCAATTCCTCCCGCATCTATACCCTCGCCGCCTGGAACTGCTGGTGCGCAACAGCGAAGATTTGCTGATTTACGGGACGGGTTCTTTTACGGAAAACTTCCTGGATCGCCTCCCGGTCCTGGCCGAGCGGGTCACCGGCTTTGTAGAGACCCGGCCCACCCAGGAGTCGTTCCTAGGAAAACCGGTCTTTTCGGCCGAATCACTCCAGCCGGACCGTTGTCCTTATATTCTGATCCTGTCCTCGTTCTACCCCGAGATCTGGCTCCATCTAGAGCACTTGGGTTTCCGTATCTTCCGCCACTTCCTCTACATACCGGTGAAAGTGAATGTTGCGGTGGACAACGCATCCGTCTCAAGCGCCAGCGCCAAACCGGCCCACGTCCACTTCCGTCCCCGCTTCCCTAGTCTTCCTTCCACGCCACAGCGACCGAGGAATGAAAAACTGAAACACGAGATTTGCCTGGTCTGCTGGGGAGAAGCTTACACGGGTTATGCCCTGCGCTATTTCCTGCCTTCGCTGTTGGCACCCGGCAATCTGCCCTCCTGGCCCGACAAGGAGCGGACCACCCTTGCCATCTACACTACCGAGTCGGACTGGCCGGCAATCAATTGTTCCAAGGCTGCGGATCAGCTGCGTGGGCTCATCCATTTGGAATGGCGACCCATCGAAGCGCCGGACCAGCAGCACAAACACAACTGGTCCTCGGTGTGGCATGAACATGCGTTGCGGCAAGCCGCCGAGCATGGCGCAACCAGTCTTATCCTGGCGCCGGACATTGTGATTTCCGACGGAGCTTTTGGTCAACTCGCCCGCCATATCGAAGACGGCACCGAGATGGTGATGACCCTGGGCTTCCACATCAACAGCGGCCCCTTCGACCACTTCCTCGCCGGATCAACCAATCCAGACATTATCGCCATTGGGCCCGAGTCATGTCGCGACCTCATGTTCCGCCATATGCATTCCTTCATGGTCTCCAGACTGTGGCATGGGCCTGTCTGCTACCCCAGTTTGTCCAATATTTTCTCCTGGACTCAAAATGGCGACATGGAAGTGCGCTGCGCCCATATCCATCCCTTCTTTATCAAGAACCCCGTGCCCCGGTCAATGGTTCAGGGCCGCCAGGTTCACACCATCGACGGCCACTATCTGGAGGCCTACAGTTCTCTGATCTCAGCCGGGAAGATCGCAATCGCCTGCGACGACAGCATGATCATCCTCGGCATATCGGAGGAGCAGCCACTGGCCGGCTTCGGTCAGCCGAGGGGCGGATTCGACCGCCTCGCCGATCTGGACTTCTTAATGGATAATGGCTGCAGCGATATTCACCGTTGGTTCTTCGAGCAGGCCGTGATCCGTTATCCCATGCCTCAAAGCCTGACTAAAAGGAGGCAGACCCCATGACCAGTTGTCCCCTCTGTCGGCAAGCGGCAGAAGCGTATTTTGTCTCCAGTCTGGATGTTTGCGTGCGTTCAGACTGGTTACCGGTCCCCGCCAACAGTTTCGTTTTTCGCTGTAGCGCATGTGCCCACCTGTTCAAGACGCGCGATTTTATTGAGTCCTGGAGTAATTACGACGATTACCACATGTTTGCCAACTCGGCTCAAATGGACAAGCTCGATTTCGGCTCGGGTTATCCCAAACAGAGGTCGCGGGTATTAATCGACTTTCTGCTGGAGCGGGGTTTGCTGGGCAGGGACAAACAGGTTCTGGACTTCGGCTGTAACCGCGGTGCCTTCCTGGTCTTGTTGGCGGGTGAGGGGCACGCGGGTTTTGATGTTAGCGAGGAGCATCGCGGCCAGATCGAAGGCTTGGGTTTCCCCTACTACACACCGCAACGACCACCGCCCCGAGACTCCTGCGATTGTCTGGTGCTCTGCCATGTGGCCGAGCATTTGGGCGATATAGCCAGCGCTCTGGCCCCAGGCCTGAACGCGCTACGCCAAGGCGGCACCGTGCTCATCCAGGTCCCGGCCCCGGCCTACCAGCCGACTGACCTTTATGTGATGGATCACTACAGTCATTTCAGTCCCACGACGCTCGTCAACGCCATGGCCGCAGTCGGCTTGGAATGCACCCATCGGCCGCAAACACTCATCGGCGGTGAATGGACTGCGGCCTTCCGCAAGGGCTGCGCCCCGAGTCCGACCGACCGGGAAGAGCCAGCACCCATCCGCGATCAACTGGTTGCGGGCGAAAAGCTGCTGTGGGCCGAGAAGGAAAGCGGCAGGCCCGTTTTCCTTTACGGTGCTGGCTACCTGGGTTCCATGGTCGCCTCATTCTTCGGAACTCAGACCGCAGGCTTCATCGACGACAACCCCATGTTGCAGAGCCGGGCGATCCAGGGTAAAAAAGTGTATTCCCTTCAGACCATCCCTGGCGGGGCCAGAGTAATTGTCACCGTGCCGCCTACGGCAGCGACACGTGTTGCGGCGCACTGCGAAAGGCAGGGACTCGCTGTCGTCACTCCCTTCCTACCCGCGCTGGATTTCTAAGAGCAAATTTTCGAGAAGGAAAGTGGCAACGCCAATATCCTTTGCGTAGACGAATGGAAAGCTGTTGTTGACAGGTTTGACCCAATGCGCCTCATCTGAGTAGAAGGTGATACCCCATACAGGCAACTGGCGCAGCAACGAGGCATAACACCTGTACTCAAGCATCTTCTTGTCCACTTTCTCGCGCTTGCTTTTCAGTTCGATGAGGATCACGATGTGCCTATTTCAAAATGAGTGGATGCTCGTAGAAGAAGTGGTGAATGGGCCTGGCAATGCGGGCATGAAAGGCTTCTCGTAACAGCTCGCGTTGGGCTTCGTTGTAGACTCTTCCGATGGCCTCCAGTTCTTGTTCGGGCTGCCAGTTGAAAGCGATCATGGAGGAGTCGTCAATGAAAGCACAATTCTGGCGCTCTTCCCAGTGAAACATCATGTAATCGCCGTCGAAGGTGCCCACCGGCATCGCGGCAAAGTCAACGTTTCTGCGTGGGTAGCGCAAGTAAATGGGGTGCAGGTGGTAGCAGCGGGCCTCGATACCGCCGTCGGGCAGGCGCCGGTAAATATTGCTGCAACAGGTCATGAAATGGGTGCCGTCCCAGAAACGGGCGCGTGTATCGGCATGCATCAAGTTATTGATGTAGTGCAGGCAGTCTTGCCTGGTCAAGGTAATGGCCTGGGTTTGGGGGTCCCGCAGGGGGCCGGGCAGCATGTGCTCTTCGTCCACGTGCCAGCCGCAGAGCATGACCATGTCGCGGCCCGCCTTAACCAGGCCGGCCAGGTGCGCGAAGGAACCATCCGACCAAAAAGCGTCGGGGGCCAGGATAACCACGCCCGCGCTGCGGTCCTGGGCCCGGTTGAAAGCGTCGGCTGTCCACTGGTTCATGTGGTTGTACTTGTTATCACCGGGTTTGGGCCGTTGTATGGGGCGCCATTCAACACGCATGATCTCACTCAAGCGCTTAAGTGCCGGGTGTTGTTCCATGAGACGCCAGTCCTGCTCGGGTGCGTAAAGCGCAAAACAGGCCGTGTCGGCAAACGGCCAGGCAGGCAGGTTCCCGGCGGAGAGCAGACAGGGTAGCGCGTATTCCAGGAAGTTGCGGGTAAAAGTCTCACCCCAGCAAATCATCAGGAAATCGGTTTGGGTGAGCACGGGCTTGAAATTCTGATTGGGAGGCTCCGTGAACGCAGGCTTGGTGAGAGGCTCCTGTTGCAGCAAGCAAAGGAAATGAGGATCAAGCTCGAAGAAATGGCGATAGGCTTCCAGTTGATAATCGCGAACCAACTGGGCCGCAATCTCCTCGCTGTAAACAGAGGCCAGGAAAATGGGTTGGGCGGCCAGACCGGCACGGCCCAAACGCAGCGGGGTCGAAACTGGGAGGCCTTCGAATCGATTTCCGGCCAGGCTGTCGTTATTATCAATAAAAAGAGCCACCTCCACGCCGGCCTGGCTCAGGTGCTTATACATGGTAAGACCGCTGGAACCCGCGCCGAAGATGGCGCAGGGCCGGTCGAGCGATGAAGCAAAATGGACCATCTGCTCGGCTGTGCCGTATGGTACCAGGGCCAGGTTCAGCCGCTCATAAGGTGTTTGCCTTGCCGTCATAGCTTAACGACGTAACCTGCAGGAACGTTGTTCCAATCAAGGGTCTTGATGTGGACCTCGGGTTTATCCGCGAAGAATTCGTCGACAGCTTGTGTCTCGCCTGGCCAATCGTGGATTCCGTATTCATCAAAGAGCATCAGCCCACCACGCGATAACACGGGCCAAAGGGCTTCCAGAGCGGCATGGGTGGGTTTGTAGAGGTCGCAGTCAAAATGAACCAGGGAGAATCGAACCCCGGGCTCTTGCTTTACGAAACGGGGAACGGTTTCGGCGATATCGCCCTCGATGAGTTTGACGCGCGGTTTTTGCGGAATAAATCGATCCGCATCAAAGATGGCGATTGCCTCTTCCAGCTCACGCTGAAAAGCGGATGGATCGAAGCCGCCGACGCGTTTCTCCGCCGCTGGAATCTCGCGTCCGTCCTCCTCATCCAAGGCTTTGATGCCTTGCCAGTTATCGAAACCATAGACTGTTTTTGTGCGGTTGCCGACGCAGTATGTCTCCAACAGGTTGGCCCAGGTCATCAGGCCCATTCCGCGAAAGACCCCCAATTCGGCGATATCGCCGGGCACATCCAAGGTCTGTTTGAAGAGTTCGGCATGGGCCAGAAAACGTTTCAGCCACTGGCGTCGCGCCAGCACCGGGAAAAGTTTGACCCCCTCAAGCGGACTGATCTCGTATTTTTCGCAGTGGGTGGCCAATGCCTCTTCGATAATCGTGTCAAGACTGCCTTTTTTAGAGCCGTCGAATCGATCTGCCATAATGGTTTAGACCTCTCCATAGGGATGTGTACCGGTTCAGATTATACCAAGTCATAGGGATTAACGACAGCATGGAAGCCTGACTTGAAGGAATTCCCTCGAAGTTGGGGCATACGGGAACGCTGGGAGCCTGTGCGGCAATTTTTTCTAATGTTCCTACGTCGCCATAACCGATAGAATAGCAATAGCTTATACTCGCCCATAGGCGAGGCGGGAAGGAACCATGACAACAAAATCTTATGTGGAATTCTATCGGGAACACCAGGTCTCACCGGTTAACTATCGCTTGGGCAGCTTGGAGAAACACTTCTGCATTCGCAAGGCACTCTACCGTTACCTGGGGATTCTGCCCGCCTATGTGAAGGGCCGCCGCGTGCTGGAAGCGGGGCCTGGCTCGGGTTACAACGCCCTTTATACGGCCAGCCTGGAGCCGGCTGTCTACGACATGGTTGAACCCAACCCCACGGGTGTCGCCACGATTAAGCAGGTGTTTGCTCAGTACGGTGGTCTGCTGGAAGCGGTTCGCATTCACGCCCAGCTGATTCAGGACTTCCCCCTGAAAGACCCCTATGATTTTGTTTTCTGTGAAGGCATGATCGCCGGCCAGGATGATCCCGCTGCGCTTTTCCGGCATATGGCCCGCTATGTGGCCCCTGGTGGCGTGATTTCCACGACCACGGTCGACCCGGTCTCCTGTCTGGCCGATAGCTTGCGTCGCCTGCTGGCCCAACTGCTGCTGGACCCCCAAATCCCGATCATGGACAATGTGGCCCGCCTGTTGCCTGTCTTTGCGCCCCATCTCGATTCGCTGAGTTCCATGACCCGACGCTACGAGGATTGGGTGGTGGACAACTTGCTCAATCCCGCAGCGATCAACCCGCATTTTTCCATGGCTGATGTCATCGGTACACTTGGCGGCTCATTCCAGTTATTGGGCTCGTCACCGGTGTTCTTCACCGACTGGAGTTGGTACAAATCACTCCAGGGCGGCGCTGCACAGCTCAACCAGAAGGCCCTGAGCCAGTATTGGCAAAACGTACACAATCTACTGGACTACCGCACGACCTGGGCCCCGCGCAATGAACAGGAGAACCGCACGCTGTATGCGGCCTGTGTTGGTTTCCGTCACGCTGTTCGCGACCTGGAGAACAACGGCGACGGGCTTTCCCGCATTGAGGGCCACCTGAAAGAATTGATCGCGCAGACCGCCACCTTTGCGCCCCAACTGGCCGAGGCCCTCACGGGTTATCTGGCCTATCTGGACAAACCCGATCCCTTCGCCATTGCCGGTGATGAGAAGCTTGGCCCCTGGTTTGGCAGAGGCCAGCAGAATATTACCCTCAACGAAACGTCGCTGTAGCGAGCAGGTGCTTACGAGATTTCCATACCGGAGTATATAGATGTCTGCTTATCAAGGCCTTATCAGTGCCCATCACATCGGTGGTAGGGACGGCTCGGGTACGTTCAAGCCGGTTCCTCGCTTTGCTGGCGATATTCACCACGTTTTTTATGAGGCCGATACAGACTGTACAGACCAGATCGAGCGGGCCAACCAACAGGAGCAGGTTACCGTGCTGCCCCTGTGTATCGGCAAGGCAAAGGGGAAGCGGGAATTTAACATCGACTACGATCCTTTTATGAGTTCACTGCTTGAGATCGACAAGGACTATAGCGACTACACCCTGTTTACGCTTGACCCCATCAAGGGTCCCATGGATTACCTGATCGGCGACACGGGTCGGACCATGGAGAAACGTCTGCTTGAGATGATTAGCCTCGACGATCTCTATGGTGCGGGGTCGTCGCCAGCGCCGCTCCCCGATTTTCTTTCCATGGATACCCAGGGCGGCGAGTACGAGATCTTGGAGGGTGCCCTCCAGACCCTGCAGTCATCCGTTTTGGCCGTGCGTCTGGAGGTGGAATTCCAACCCATCTACAAGGACCAGAAACTCTTCGGTGACCTCTATGGGTTTATGCAATCCAAGGGGTTCCGCTTTGTCAAGTTCTTGGAGATCCACGAGATGCACCCCAGCCGCGAACCGCTGGGCCTGCGTGCGGCCGGGTTCGACACCTTTGGAGAGGCGCTTTTCTTCCGCGAACCGCAAATGCTATTGGCAGAGGCCGATCAGGCCGCTCGCTACCTCAAGTTACTCAAGCTGACCTTTATCGCAATCTGCTTCGAACAACTGGCCTTCGCCTTGACATGTCTCCGCCAGCTGGGCCCGGTCCCGGCAGAGCTGGTCTCTTGCCTGGAGGGCCGAACCTATGCGGCTTTCCTTGCCGGGTTGGTTGAACGTGTGGAAGCCCATCCCAAGTCTTTCCCGCCGCTTTTCTCCCAGTGTTACAGCTTTGAGCAGAGCCGCAAGCGCTTTGATTTGGACCACGGTTTTGCCACCATCGAAGATGGTTTGGCCGAGATGGTCACTCATCTGCGCCGTGATGTGGCGGAACGGGGCGGGGCGCGACTCTGTGTTCTGCCGTTCGGGTTCCACGCGCGCAAGTTGCTTGATTTACCGGATTCTGGCGGGGCACCTCTGACCTTCTTCGACAATTCTTACGAGAAACATCGCGCCTCAGGCTTTGAGGTTGTATCGCCCGAAGCGTTGGGTAAGGACGACTATGTGTTGGTGCTCTCACCCAGCTATGGTCCGCAGCTGGAGGAGCAGGTGTGCCGGGTCCGTGGCGAGCAACCCCATCGGATCCTCAATCTAGATGATCTGAAAACGGGCCGCCGGGCCTTTGACAAGCAATTTCAAAAAACCGAGGTGGAGGTTTTCCTGGAAGAACAGGGGTTCGAGGATCTGGCCTGCCGCTTATATAAAACGCGGATCGAACAGAGTAGATGACCCAGGAATCGGTCGGAAAGTGAAGGCCGATCCTCTTTCAGGGAGGGCCACGAGTTGCCGCTTCAAGTTGGTCAGAGCGAAGGTATAGACTTTGTGGTCCGTGCGGGTGTCGTGGACTACCAATAATTCCCGTGTGGCATTGGCCATCCCAGTGAAATCGTGCTGTTAAGGCACACAAAAAGCTCGGCTAGCTGGGCTGATAACTCTGGCCGCTCGCGCTTGGTAAGCCAGGCCTTTTCGGCTTGGACATAGGCGTGAAACAATTGGGGGAAGCGAGGGTCGGAGGATTTCACCTTCTCACGGCCCCAGCGCAAGGAGGTAAAATCGGAAAGGGTCAATGTGCCAGCGGCTGGTGCGTCCCCGTCGGAGCTGGTATGGGTGATCGCCATCTGGAGACGGTTATGCCAGTTGGGGAAGTTTTGTTGTTCCCGTTCAAAGCAGGCCAGAGCAGATTCATTCTCCCCCTGCCAACGGTAGGTGATGCCCAGATGGTAGGCCGCCATTTCAGTGTGGCCCAGAGCGAGCAGACGATTACGGCTGGCCTCGAACTGCCCGGCAAACCGTTCGTTGACCGCCAGGTAAAGTTGGCACCAATGGTCCGGGAGATCCTGTTGCTGTTCTCGAATAAAGGAAATGGCCTCATCGAAACGCCACAGATTACAAAGGCAAAGGGGGATCATGGTGGCCAGCAACCTTCTCGGGTCGGGCATTCGATTGAGAGAAGAACGCTCCCCAAGCGCTACCTCGGCCCTGTATTCCTCAAGCGCTTGCGTATAGGCCCCGGCGATAAAGCAGGCCTCGCCCCGGTAGACGTGGAACCCCTCCTCAATAGGGAAGATGTCAAGTGAGGACAAAGCTTGCGGCAGATCAGACAAAGCGAGGAGGCGGGAATTGGCGATAGCCCACAAAGGTTTATTGTCTTTCAATGCTTGAATGACATGCTTTCCCTTCTTCGGTTGACAAGACAACATAAAGAGCTGAACCTTTGCCAGCTGGGTGTAGGGTAAGGGGGCCAGAGGGCCCGTTTCCAGCGACGACAGGAAATGGTTGAAGCGGTCGGTCAAATCGGCATGGTAAAAGGCCCGAGCCAGGACAACTATGTCTCTGAAGAGGTGAACACGATAAATCTGGCCGTCCGAACCCCGGTAGCAGAGTGCAAGCTCGGCCATGTGCCGATTGGCGATATGGCTAGCACTCAATGATTGTTGCTCAAGCGCGCTGGGCGGGGGATTCTGTTTAATCAGCTCGCTACCGATTAGGAGTTGTTCGAGGTAGGGAGCGGCGCGGTCAAGGGCCTGGCAGGCCGTGGCGGGCAGGTCACGCAAAAAAGGCGTGGTCTCTGCGAATCCATCCCGAGCGGCCAGACATGTCAAAAGCGCGGTTTCTTGTTCCGCCTGCAGTAGGGCAGTCCAGACCTCGTTTTGCAGCTCGCCAGCCAATTTGCGACCGGCTGTAATGAGCACGTGACCGCTGCGCTGTAAGAGAAAGGTACTCAGGTCAAGCACCAGAAGTTCGCTCAGATCTACCGTTCCCGAGTCTTGGGCGGCCAGGGCCTGGATGCGGGCAACGAGGGCCAACCGAGCCACCTCACCAGTCAGCAACCAGTCGGCGCCGAGCGCCATAATATGCTCATTGCCCGCGTCTTCAAGCAAACGGACCAGACAGGCCAGAGTGGTCTCCAGCTCTTCCTGGTAGAGCACGCCTTCAAGCGTAAACAGGTGGTAAGGCAGGGGTTTGTCCAAAGGAAAGTGGTCTTGGCTGCGGCACGTGTCGCGCGGTATGGTTCCCAGCAGGTGATGGGGTTTAAAACGAGAGAACTGCTCGTCGAAGCGAGACAGCAACGCCTTCATTTGCGATTCGGGGGATACCGCCGCAGAGCGGACAGGCACCAGTTCTGGGGTGAGTCCCACCTCGGCGGCACGTATTTCGGTGAAACCGTGCTCGTCGAGCAGGAGCAGGTGATCGCCCTTGTGCAGCACGCCGCGTACCGTTTCTGCCAGTTTGGTCACGGTCTCCAGGGCGTTGATGGAATGCATAAAATACAGTAATGTATTGTCCGCGCCATCGAAGAGCAGTACGCCCTCCTGGTTGACATGCACGATTCGAGTCTCTGCTGGATGGTGAAGGTGGTGGCTGGCGCGGATCTCTTCATGCAGCAGGTAGGCCACCTGGCTGCAATTGAGCACGGCGAAGCCAGCCCCGACCCGGGCTGCATCAACGGGATGGTGCAGGCAGTCCTGTCCAATCGTGATGCGCGCCGGCGGGTCTTCCGCAGCGTTGGGCAGGCTTGGATATTGGGAGATTCGCTGGTTCTGATTCTCAAGGATCCAAAAGCCGCCGTCTGCTTCCATACCAATCGCGGTGGGAATGCCCAGCTCTTGTTCTTTATCGCCAAAGGGTCCGAACGCGCCTTGCGGTGTCCCATCCAAGCCGTAAACAAGGACCCGCATGTTCCAAGAATCGCAGACCCACAAGCGTTCCGCAGCCACGGTCAGGCCCATGGGATAGCGCATCTCGTGGGGGCCGCCAATGGTGAGCAGAAGCTCGCCGGTTGGCGCATATTTACGCACCCGGTGTTGGAGTTCGTCGGAGAGGAATACGTTGCCCTGACCATCCAGGGTCGCCCAAAAACTGACCGGAAGTGTTGTGTTTGCTGTCATGACCGCCTTCACACAGGAGTTGGTACCAGCTTACCCGATCTCAGGTCAGCCTTCAATCGACTTATCTGAATCGCGGCTCTGATCCCGTTAGGTGGTGCCCAGCAAGGTGCCGGTGGCTTCACGGGTCACAGACCAAACGCGTGGTGTAAGGAAGAGTAGGGCGGCGACCAAAATGAGGGCGGCAAGGGCCAGAGCAGGCAGGGGAAAAGCCACCGCCAGAGGAAAGCCCAGCAGGTTGACCAACAAAGGGGAAAGCCAGGCCGAGCTGAGCCAGGAGGCCAGACCAAAGCCCAGCAGCAGGCCAATGACTAAATCGGTTCCGAACAACAGCAGCAACTCAAACACCAGCAGGCCGCGCAGACGTCGGCGGCTCATGCCCATGGCGCGACAGATCGCGTAGTCCCGACGCTTGAGCAAGAAGAGCATCTTCACCGTCTGGTTGAGGAAGGAAAGCTTAAAGAGCAGAACACAGGCAATCAAGACCAGGGCCGCCAATATAGAAGCGACTTTGGCTTGGCGAAAAATGCGGGCCAGGGGATGGGCCTCGTGGATCGTGTAGCCCATCTCTGTCACCTGGGCCATGACCCGGTCCGAATCGGCGTCGGGCTCCAGTAGGAGGATCGCCTCTAAAGGCTTGGGCATGGCGCGACCGAGTTGGGCGTGCAGGCTTTCCAGCACGCTACGGGGGATGGCCACGCCAAGTGCCACCCGGGGCGACAGGCCTACCACCTTGGCGTTGAGGTACAGCCGTTGCGGATCCTCCGGTTTTTTCGGCTTCTCACCGTAGTAGACATGAATTATCGGCACTTCGAGCGCCTTGGGCGAAAGCTGAGGGTAACCCTTGCTCTTGGCGTAGGCATTGTTGTAGATGGCAAGAATTTGGGTGTTGATCACCATGGGCACGGGCATGCCCTCGGACCAGGTTAACAACTCGGGTGCCACATCATCGGCAACCCACTCCGGCTCAAATGCTTGGATCACCATCTCGGACGAAAATCCCTGACCCATGAAATTGACACTGATGTCGGAAGCCTGGTCCGCGTAGTACAAGGGGTAGGTATGGGTTACGCCTTCCAGGGCGGCCATGGCCATCAGATCATCGGCGGCAATGGCGGTTTTGGCGCCCTTCTCTGCCAGACGCAGAATGGTCACATCTCGCTTCTTTAGCCCCACGCGAAGCTCTTGCTCGGGCATACTCCCCAACAGGTGGGTGTCGATGGCTTCCATCGTGGCCAGTCCCAAAACAAAGAGAAAGAAGACTGCGGTACAAGCGGCGATTAAACCCGCATGGGCCCATATCAGTACGGAGCGCGAGCCCCGATTGATCAACACCAGTTGAACCAGCAGGCGCTTCATGCGTCACTCTCCAACGAAGCAAAAGGAACATGGCGGGTAAACCGGTCCAAGACGCGGTTGTCGTGCGTGGCTACCAAGACAGTGGTCCGTGGGCCACTGTCCAGCAGTAGATCGATGACCAGGCGTGCCGATTCATCGTCAAGATTACCTGTCGACTCGTCGGCCAGAATGGTATGGGGCTGGGTGATCAGGGCGCGGACTGCCGCAACGCGTTGTTGTTGGCCTCCGCTAAGCAAACCGACACGGGTGTGTTCAAAATCGGCCAGACCAACGCGCTGCAACAAGGCTCGGCAGGCCTCATCGTCTTTGTCCAGGCCCGCGATCGCCAAACGCAGAGTCATGTTCTCGGCCACGGTCAGGTCGTTGAGCAGGTTGTAGTCCTGGAACACAATACCAATGTGTTGGTTGCGATAATTGCTTCTGTCGCCGCCATGGAAGACCTCACCGTTAAAACAGATTTTACCCGAATGGACCGGGAACAGGCCGGCCAGGAGCCGGATAAGTGTCGTCTTGCCACAGCCGGAGGGGCCGACCACAGCCACCTTCTCCCCCGTATCTACTGTTAGGGCCAGATTCTTGAAGATGGAGTGCGTTGCATCGAAACCGAAATTCAGGTCGCTGATTTGAATCAAAGGTGGGGTCCTCATGGACAGGATGGGAAACCCCGCCGCTATTCGACGGGGTTGACTTGACGGAATGCGATGGAACCGATGTTGCGGTTTGAACGGTTAGGAATGCGCGTCGGCCCCATCGCCCTTCTTCAACGTTGGCAGATGGGATTGCGTTTATTTCAGTGTTTCACTGAATAGCTCGTGAATGCGGCGATATTCATCGTACCAGCTGGAAGGCGTGCGGAACCCGTGACCCTCTACCGGGTAGGAAGCCAATTCCCAATCTTTTTTGCCCAGCTCGATGAACCTCTGGCTGAGACGCACCACATCCTGGTATTGGACATTGCCGTCTACCATACCGTGACAGATCAAGAGCTTGCCCTTCAAGCCATCGGCGAAGTAGATCGGTGAGCTGCGACGGTAGGCGACCGGGTCTACCTTCGGTGTGTTGAGAATGCGCGCTGTGTACCAGTGGTTGTAATGGGCCCAGTCTGAAACGGGTCTCAGAGCGGCTCCGCTGGCGAACACGTCGGGTGTGGTGAACATGGCCATAAAGGCGATAAAACCGCCGTAAGAGCCGCCGTAGACGCCTACCCGCTTGCGGTCGACACCGTGGTCTTCCATCAGCAGGTGGGCACCGTCAACAACGTCTTCCAAGTCCTTGCCGCCCATGTGGCGGTAAATGGCCGTACGCCAGTCGCGACCATAACCGGCCGATGCCTGGTAATCCGGATCAAGTATCGTGTAGCCCTCGCGCAGCAACAGGTTGTGGAACATGTACTCACGGAAATAGGTACTCCAGCCCTTGTGCGCATTTTGCAAGTAGCCGGCACCGTGTACGAAGACCACGCCCGCGCCGTTGGGGTTCTCGGGTTTATAGAGGCGGGCATGCACATTCTTGCCTTCCCGGTTGACATAGGTCACGTATTCCGGTTTTGCCCATTCGATGGCCTTGAATGCCTCGCTACGCCCATCGTAGACGGTCTTCCAACTCTTCTGGTGTGCCTTTTTAATGCGCAGCACGGGCGGCGTGGTGGCCGTTTCGAAGCGGTCAACCATCAGGCGACCATCCTCGCTCAGGGTAACGTGATGACGCCCCACCTCATGGGTCAGCTGGGTCCACTGCCCGCCTTGAAGGGGCATGCGGTAGAAGTGATACTCGCCGGGATGCACCCTGTTGGCGTGGAAGTAGAGGAATTTCGAATCGGGTCCTTCGAAAGGTGAATAAATTTCGAATTTACCCGAGGTCACGGCCACGGTCTCTTCCTTGGCCATATCATAACGATAGAGGTGTTGGTAGCCTGACTTGTCTGACATGAAGTAGACGGAGGAGCGGTCTTTGCTCCACCAGACCGTATCGTCGTTTTCATTGCGGGTATTCACACCGGGATAGAAGGTGGGTGCCCAGGCTTCGTCATAGTGGTGCAAGATCAGTTGCCACTCACCGGTTTCGCTGGAGACCCTTAACAGCCATTGATCCTTGTAATCAGATGTGGCGACCGAGACCACCAGGTGCTTGCCGTCAGCGCTAAAACCGTGTTGGGCGTATCTCACCTTGCGCGGTGTATCTTCTTTCTGTTTGGGCAGGAATTTTTTGTCTTCTTCGGACAGGTCGGCCTTGATGCTCGCCAGCCGGTCTGTCTTGATTTCGGGCAGTTCGGCCGGGTCGAACCAGGTTAACTTGTTGTTCTCCCGGTCCAGAATCGCCAGCTTGGAAGTCTCGGTGGTTTCACCGACCTTGGGCCGCGCCTTGCGCTCGGTGACCCGAGCCTCTTTATTAATGAATTGGGCGAACTTGGAGCGTTTGCCCCTGTCTGTGGGCTCGAGTACCAGGGCCACAAATCTCAGGTCATTAGAGATCGCCGGCGTATCGCTGTGCTCAAGGTCCTTGCCCAGCCAGGTGGGCCCCGGTTTGGTCAGTGCCCCCATTTTGCGGCGTTCCTTGCGGGCTTGTTTCCGATTCTCTTCGCGCACATATTGTTCTTCGATATTTTGAAGCAAGCCGCGTTCTTCGTTTGCCAGATAATCCAGCTCTTTTTCCTTCGGTTCTTTCTTCAAGCGCAGGTCGGTCAGCTGAATGGACGCGCCCGATTTCAAATTAAATAGATGAAGGTTTTCTTCTTCGGCAAAAACAAACCGATCCTCGTCGAGAAAACGAACAAAGGTCAGACGACTGCCGCGTGAAATGAGCGGCTGCCTGGGTTGGCCGGACCGGGAAATCCAAAGATCGCCACCAATGGAATAGATGCGCACCGAACCGTTTAGCTCGGAACCCGCATTCGTGAAATAGGGTCGATCCTCGTCGCCCGTGGCGCTCACCGAGCCGTCGGTCGGATTCAATTTCTTCCATTCGCGTGCGAGTGGAATGGCCCGGGGTACCTGAAAATAAATCATATTAGTTTCTTCGGCAATGGTGACGCGATCGGGTATAGCGCCAATCCAAAATGGGTCGGACATAATTTTTTCCAGGGTGATTTCCTGGGCACTGATCAACAAGGGTAAAAGGGGAATTAAAAATTTCAGTTTCACAATAATCTCCAATCGCTTCGATGACGGAAAGAGCGGTCTCCGGTCCACTGATCCCAGGGGCTGGGTTCGAGCGTCGGGAAATAAAGACGCTACGTGGCCTGACCATAACACAAAACGGCCCCGCCTCAAAAAGGTCGTAAAATGGAGAGCACTCAGGTGCATCGGATTTACTCTTAGGACGCAACTCAAAGAGGCCATGCCTGGTGCGTTGAAATTCGTGCGCCCCTTCGTCTCTTCTACGAAGCCATTCCGCCCCGCCTCGGTCAGTCCTCCCTCGCGCGTTTCGGGCTTCTCATAGGCCGAAGGCCTAAAGAGAGCACTGAACACGGGCACCCGTACCATTTCCCCTAATGGGTTCGCTGAATCTTGTCGCGTACCGTTTTATGGCCAGAAATCGGCAGCGCCCAAATCGTAGCGGGCCAGATACTTGCGCAGGCGATCCGAGTCGTTGACGCTCTTGCGCTGGCGACGGGAAGCCTGGAAAAGTTTGCGGCCCGCATCGGCCATGTTGCGCGAAGTCTTGCAGGCCTCGATGACCTGGGCCAACTGGCCGCGGTCGAAAAGGTCGATCTCCTCGACCGTTTCCGGCGAAAGGAACTCCAGCAGTACATCGTGGTCCCTGTTGGGGCGGAACCACTGCTGCTTGAGCCGGGTCATCTCGCCGCTGACAATGGGTTGGTTGATCCTGCCGTTGACGGCCAGGGTCGCCATGCGGCACATGGACGCGTTGAGATCGCGGAAATTGGCGCGCCAGGCACCCTCGGACCCCGTGGAAAAAGCCAGGTAGGTCTGCCATGCCTCCTTGTTGAAGGTTACCTTGCGGCCGCTGTCGCGACCGAAGCGGGCCAGCTCGTAGATCAGGTTGGGCTCAATATCCTCGCGGCGCTCGGCCAGGCCCGGTAACTTGAAAGTCCAAAGATTGATGCGGGCCAGCAGATCTTCGCGGAACTTGCCCTTGCGCACCTGATCATACAGGTCGCGATTGGTGCCCGCGATCAACTGGAAATCGCTCTGTACTTCTTTGTCAGATCCCATGGGCATAAAGACCTTGTATTCCAAAGCCCGCAACAACATGGTTTGCTCGTCCACGCCCAACTCGCCGATCTCGTCCAGGAAGAGCAGACCACGGTGGGCCGTTCGCAGCAGGCCTGGGCGGTCGCCCAAGGCGCCCGTGAAAGCGCCGCGGGTATGGCCGAACAGGGTCGACATGGCCGCATCGCCGCGCAGGGTCCCGCAGTTGATTTCCACGAAGGCGCCCTCTACCTGATGGCGCTGCTTCTTCAGCTCGTAAACTTTTTTGGCCAATTGGGTTTTGCCTGCGCCGGTGGGGCCCATCAGCAGGATCGGGTAAGGCGAGCCGATGGCCACCTGTTCCACCTGCTCGATCAGATTGTTGAAGGCCTCGTTGCGTGTATCGATACCCGACTTCAGGAAGGCTTTCGCCTCTTTCAATTCCGCCTCGAAGCGAGTGGCCAGCTGATCGTATTTAGAAAGATCCAGGTCGATGATGCGCACCAGCCCGGTCTCCGTACTTTCCTTGCGGCGGGGTGGCGAGGTTTGAATCAATTTGCCAGGAAAGTAATGGGCTTCCGTCAGCAGGAACAGGCAAATCTGGGCCACGTGTGTCCCCGTGGTAATGTGGATCAGGTATTCCTCTTCTTCATCCTTGAATTCGTAGCCCACACTGAACTGGTGCAGGGCCGCGAAAACTTCTTCAAAGTCCCAGGGATCACCGAAGTCGATCACGTGCAACACGACTTCGGTCTGCGGAGAGACCAGGGCAATGTCCTCGATTAGCCGCTTCGACTGGTTGATGATCCGTTTCTGGATCAGCAACTCGAAGCGATCGACCTGGAAATCTTCCTGCTGGCAGAGCGAGAGGGTTGGCCGCCATTTATCCCAACGCTTGGCTGCCTTGGCCGTATCTAGAATCGTTCCGAATAAACCGATGACCACCGTTTTCTTCATATCGGACCTTTTCTCAAAAAAGAATGACGCACGGACAAGGGCTGTCCGGAACCAGGGGTAGAATGGCATTGTGTGATTTGGGTAATCTGCAGTCGGTCGGGTGTTCGCTGGATTGAGTTCGAGCTTGTTCAGCGGCACCCGGACGGCTGTTCGTTTTGAGTATACAATAATATAGAACAAAATAGAATAGAATAGATTTAGCTGGTGTACTTCGAGGTCAGCTAGTCCTGTGTTTTGTGGGTTTGTCGCTAACACCTTTGGTTTCAGCTGGATAGTCGGTGAGTTTTGGCTTTTGGGAAGTTTGGCACACACCTTGCTTTTATATCTATCGAAAGCGGATTTATCCCTAGCAGCGATGCATCGGGTTATAATCCAGAACAAGGAGTGGACATGAACGACAAGAATTATCAGTTGATTGAAACCTCTGGCGCCCAGATCAAAGCATGGGTTAAGGGCGTACCTTTCGAGCCTTACGCCGAATCTCAGCTGCGCAATACGGCGCTGTTACCTGTCGTCTATAAGTGGATCGCGGCCATGCCCGATGTACACGGCGGTATTGGCGCAACGGTCGGTAGTGTCATCCCCACCCACAAGGCGATTATACCGGCCGCAGTTGGCGTGGATATTGGTTGCGGTATGATGGCCGTGCAGACCAGCATGAAGGCTTCGCAACTGCCAGATAACCTGAAAGGGGTTCGCGATGCGATTGAGCAAGCGGTTCCTCACGGGCGTACCAGCTCGCGTACCAAGCTAGATTGCGGTTCCTGGCACGATTTGCCGACTCGAGTCGAGCAATCCTGGCTTTCCCTGGCGGATGGTTTTACCAATATCTGCGACAAGCATCCTGAAATCGCCAAGAGCAACAACATCCACCACCTGGGGACCTTGGGTACGGGCAACCACTTTATCGAGGTCTGCTTGGATGAGGCGGATCGTGTTTGGTTCATGCTCCACAGCGGGTCGCGCGGTGTAGGGAACCGAATCGGCAGCTATTTTATTCGTAAGGCCAAGGAAGACATGGGTGTTCACATTAAGAATCTGCCTGACAAGAACTTGGCCTATTTGTCTGAAGGCACGCGCCACTTCGACGACTACGTGGAGGCGGTTTCATGGGCTCAGTCCTTCGCGGCCACCAATCGCGAGGTGATGATGGCAAATCTGATCGAGGCTTTGCGCAAGTTCCGCAAGTTACCTGACTTCGAGACCCATATCACCGCAGTCAATTGTCATCACAACTATGTGGCGCGCGAGACCCATTACGACAACGACGTCTGGGTAACCCGCAAGGGTGCGGTCCGGGCCGGGTTGGGTGAATTGGGTATCATTCCGGGCAGCATGGGAACTCGATCCTATATCGTACGCGGTAAGGGAAACCCCGAGAGTTTCTCCAGCTGTAGCCACGGTGCGGGTCGCAAGATGTCGCGAACCGAGGCCAAGAAGCGCTTCACCTTAGAAGACCAGATCCGGGCAACCCGGGGCGTGGAGTGTCGCAAGGACCGAGACGTCATCGACGAGATTCCGATGGCCTACAAGTCCATCGAGAAAGTGATGGAGGCTCAGAAAGACCTGGTTGATATCGTACATACCCTGCGCCAGGTGGTCTGCGTCAAGGGTTGATCCATACGGAGGCGAGGGCCTTTGGTCCTGCTCCTCGTTTTTGTCCCGATTTTTTGAACAGGCCCCAAAAATGGCGGCTTGGAGGTTTACATGATTTATATTGACGGTTCTCGCGGAGAGGGCGGCGGACAAATTATTCGATCCGCGCTGGCCCTCTCTCTGGTTACAGGCAAAGCCTTTCAAATCAAAAATATACGCGCGGGTCGCAAGCGTCCCGGTTTGCTGCGCCAGCACCTGACCGCAGTGAATGCTGCCGCCGAGATTGGTTGCGCACGCCTGGAAGGTGCCTATCTCAAGTCTAACGAGTTAACCTTTGTACCCGGCAAGCCCCAGGCCGGCTCCTACAAGTTCTCGATCGCGACTGCAGGTAGTGCCAACCTGGTCTTACAAACCGTGTTGCCCGTATTACTGGGTCTTTCCGAACCCAGTGAACTGGTTTTGGAGGGTGGCACCCACAATCAGATGTCGCCGCCTTTCGATTTCCTGGCCAATACCTTCGTGCCGCTTATGGAGCGCATGGGTCCACGGATCAGCATGGAGCTGGAGCGACACGGGTTCTATCCGGCTGGTGGTGGGCGCATGAAGGTGCAGGTACGACCAGCGCCGTTGCAGCCCTTGACGCTTCTGGAGTGCGGAGCCCTGAAACGCAAATCCGCACGGGCGCTGATCTCGAAACTACCGATCCACATCGCCAAACGGGAGCTGGAGACGGTGGCCGAGTTGATGGGCCTGGGTGAGGACTGTCTGTCGATCCACGAGGTCACCCAGTCACCGGGTCCGGGCAATGTGCTGTTCGTGGAAGCGGAATTTGAGCAGGTCACAGCAACGTTTTGTGCCTTCGCGGAACGTGGGACCAAAGCGGAACGCGTGGCCAAAGAAGCCGTCCTCGAGGCACGGGCCTTTCTGGTGGCCAATGTTCCGGTCGGCATGTACCTGGCCGATCAGCTGTTGTTGCCGATGGCCCTTGCCGGCGGTGGCAGCTTCCGAACGCTTGAGCCCACATCCCATTTTCACACCAATGTCGAAGTGATTGGGTTGTTCCTGGATGTCCCTATTGTCACCGAGCAGGATAGCGAGCTGGCCTGGCGAGTTACCGTCAATTAAACCATTTCGGATTGGGGAGTCGGAGAGATGAACCCCGCCCGGGTGCCCCGGAACTCACCTTCGACGAGGGCCCTTTTCCCATTCAACGGGAGTCGTATTCCCACGAATGAGACCGCGAGGGTTGACCTCCGCTCCTCAATCCGTTCAAGCTTCAAGCGCGCCTGGAACAGCCCCGTCGCAGCGAGGCATTTGGCAACGTGCACCGTCGCGAACAATCGCTGAGCCGGAAATTTGGGGCCATGCGCCCGCGTCTGCGTTTGATCAGGTATAGAGTGCCTGGGTAGAACGCAGGCGTTCAATGATTTGGGTGCGTAGCTCTAACGGCTCGATCACCGTGACATAGTGGCCGTAGCTCTGGATCCAGCCCAGCAACTCGCCGCCGATGGCCAGGCGCATGGTCAGCTCCATGCTGCCGTCGTCCAAGTGATTCACCGTTTGCGAGGTGTGCCACTGGCGACTGGCCACGTTGCGAACCACCTGTTCAGAAAAACGCAGGACCACGGTCTGCTGCTCGCTTTTTTCCTGGACCAGGCCAAAACCCGTCTGAAAGCGACTTTCCGGCAGATAGTCGCCGGGATAGGAGAACCCCGTCTGAGTGACGCTGACCCGCTCAATACGTTCAACCGCAAAGGTCAGGTCTCTCTCACCCGCATCAGACTTTTTGCGGCCCACCAGGTACAGGGCCCGTTTGTACATGAGCAGGCTGAGCGGAGAGAGACGGTGCGTTTTAGGAGGCCGGCCACCCATGCTGACATAGACAATCTCAACCTCGCGCTGCACCACCAATGCCTTGACCAGTTGGTCCAGCATCTCGTTGTGGGCGCTGTAGTCCTTGGGTGCCTCGGTCCAATGAAAGAATTTTTTGTGAAAATCCTTAAGGATCAGGGCCGTCTCATGTCCATGACGCTGCCGCAGGGTATTCTGAAGGCGGTCGAGCGCTTCCTGGGCACCTTCCTGAATAAAGGTGCCCTCCAGGAAGGCCATCAGGTCAAGCGCCATGTAGAGACTCATGAGCTCGTAGGCCGTGCCTTCCATGTCGAGTTGCTTGCGCTTGAAACGCAAACGGCCCTGGCTGCTACCCTTGGCCACTTCGATCAAAGGTCCACCCTCGTCATCGTCGAAAGATTCTTTAAGGGTTTGGATATAACGGGCCAGGGTTCGATCAGAGATGCCGAGGCGCTCGCGAAGCTCGGCCAGAGAAACCCCGTAGGGGCACTCGTGGAGCCAGTGAACGATCTGGGCAACCCGGATGGCGCTGCCGTAATTGGGTTTTCCGCTGGGGGGTGTTGCGCTCATATTTTTTTGGTCTCAAGGGGTTCGTGTTGGGGGGCAATGGTAAAGGGGATTTTGGCCAGACCCAACTGGCGCAAGCGGCGCTTGAGCTGCACGCTCACCAGCCGTGGGTCGTTGTTGGTATCGCTCATATGGGCCAGGATCAGGTGACCCACATTCTCGTGCAGAATCTCGGGCAACATCTCGTAAAAAGCCTCATTGCTCAGATGACCCAAGCGGCTGGCAATCCGCTGCTTGAGCATCCACGGGTAGGGTCCGGCTTTGAGCATCTCCAGGTCGTGGTT
>Ga0316189_10001570_pt1 | contig 22640 bp, 24 predicted proteins | sample LowCovwburrow_MG_FD_204930 | JGI IMG/M metagenome (GOLD analysis project Ga0316189, IMG submission 204930) | Coastal sediment microbial communities from Maine, United States - Lowes Cove worm burrow | ecosystem: Environmental > Aquatic > Marine > Coastal > Sediment | place: USA: Maine... | reverse complement strand
TACCTCGCAGACTGCCGGATATGACTACGGCGCCATACTGGGAATTGCGCCGGCAGGACTTTCACCTGCAAGTACAGCAGCTAGTCTCGCTGCGCCCCCCTCACCAAGCTTTGCCTGGCGCAATAACGCATTGATATTAATGGAGCTGGCGAGAGGAGTCGAACCCCCGACCGGCTGATTACAAATGTGCCGGGGGAGCGAGGCTGAGGAGGACATTGGACCAACTTGACCGGTCTCCGGTCTCCGGTCTCCGGTCTCCGGTCTCCGGTCTCCGGTCTCCGCACCAGGTTCCCATTCATGGAGGTGTGCTGCAGCCCCTTAGCTGAAATGACAAAAAACTTTCTACCTATCAAATGCGAATGGCTCTCATCTATGCGGCTGTGAAATGATGGAAGCTCGATGATACCGGCGTCCGAAGTCGACGCAAGGTGGGCGAGGGACAACGGCATTGACAGACGATCTGAAATGACAAGCGCAGATCGGTAATCTCGGGTCTCCGCACGAGGGGCTAGGAAATAGACTGGCGCCTACCCCATCAACATGCTCTGGAAACCGCAGGTGGGGCGAAAGTGGGACGTAACCGTGGCTGGACCTGTCCTAACCTGTCATATCTTGTCAATTTCGCGTGAGACAAGATGCGCCAACCAATTGAATAGATTGGATTTTAACAGGAAAATGAGCGCTCCGGAGGCAGAGGTCAGAGGTTCGAATCCTCTCGGGCGCGCCAATTAAATCAATCAGTTACAAGGTTCTTCTCAGGCTGGCGCAACTGGTGTTCCATTAGGTTGCGGATTTGTCAATCGAAGCGGCGGTTCGGACAGCCAGCAGATGGGCACACCTAAATCTATATCCGCCGAAGTCAGGATGGTTATATCTGATCGGCAAATCCTGATTGCCCACGGCCGGAGTCAAACCTACTCAGAAGTTTGCGGGATATCTGCCAATAACCGCTCGTTACTCCATATTGACACCGCAAACACCAGACCACCAATCAGTGATACCTTCCTGATGAACTCAATGCGGCGAGAACTACGAAAGTTGCGAATGTCGGCAATCTAGGGCCTGGCGGAAAATCAGAAGTAGACCTAGTTAATCGGAGATCGCGAATATTGTTCGCCCCAATCTCCGGTTCGCTCTCAGCCCTGAGAGACCGCTACTCCTGTATATAAACGCGCGAAAAATTGTACGCCGATTCAAAAAACGCGGGGATTGCTATTTATCAAACTCCCTCCCGCAATCCCTTGCCAGCCTCTAAAAAAAGGTAGATATTCCTACAGGCGCATAAAAGATGGAGAAATCAACATGGCATCGCCCACACTACCTATCGTAGTCGGAGTAGCAGTAACAGTTGTCCTGGTTTATGTCTTCAGAGACAAATTAGGTGTTAAGAAGAGCCTCGTCGACAAGGCGCAATCTATGGTCCAGGACACCGCGGATGCAGCAGTCGATGTCGCAGAGTCGGCTGCTGACAAAGCTACAAAGGCCGCGAAAGACGTCAAAAACTCGGTTACCTGAGAAGCGAAATCAAAGACATTGGGCATTTTCGCGGCAGCGATTCTTAGTTTAGCCCCAGCAACGCAGGCTGCCTGCGGCTGGTTTTAAATAAATAGCCAAGCACAACCCTGGCTCTTCCAAGGGAGCCGTTTTTGTTTCACTGAAAAACAACTCTGTGCCATTCGAAAATCTTGGTACCAGTAATCTTAATGAATACTTATGCCTGCAAAACAGCGACAGCAGTCCATACAGCGGAGTTCAACCCAAGATACACCACGTCTGGAGGTTGTGGTGGAGATACCGCGTGGAAGCTTTCTCAAGCGAGGTTCCACAGGCAAGCTGGATTTCATCTCACCACTACCCTGCCCCTTCAACTATGGCTCCGTAGATGATTACGTCGGACTTGAAGGCGACCTGCTGGACGCAGTGATACTCGGACCGCGACTGTCGCGGGGTACCCGGGTGATTGTTCACGCCTACGGTGCGGTAGGTCTGACCGACCGCGGTATGTACGACGATAAATTGATCTGTGGTTACCGTCACATTACACCCCGGCAGCGTTTCATGGTGCTGTTATTTTTCAGGTTTTACGCAAGGTGCAAATGGTTTTTGAACTATCTGCGCGGCCTCCCAGGCCGTAACGCCTGCGACGGCTGGGGTGATGCCCGTGCGGCGATCGCCAGGGCCCGCCCGCGTAGCGCAATTGCCTGGAAAGGACCCGTGGTTCCATTTTGACGATACCGCCAACAACTTCATTTACCAACGAGCAGACTGTGAATCTAACGGTGCAAATGGCGGGAGATCAATCTAGAATTCGGCCAACGAAAAAAACCATAACCCTTACCTTTGTTGTTCTGAATCATTTGAATATCTGATTGTGGTCGATGGCCATGACATTCAGTAACTTTTCCTGGTCCAGCCACTCAGTCCAACCACATGCACCGCGGACCCCCGTGGTTCGGACAGTGTATTCATTGGATAAGGGATGCCAGCGGACTGCCGGGTCGATGGCAAGTTTTGATAGAGGAGATGACCCAGGCGGCACCGTGCTGTCAGTATCAAGTACAGAGGGGGTGGCTTAGTTGGTGAGTCTATTGGTAGCGGCAGGTTCGTTACGAATAATTCAGTCCGATGATCGGACTCGAATCAAAATCGCCCTTCGCCAATAGAGCGACGAATTATTTTTGTAGATACCATTTGTCTTACAGCCTATATTCCGCAGCGGTGCAGGGTCTTTTTCTCTATCATGTAGAGTAATAGAGGGTTTGAAAGATAACCTGAATTCTAAATTATTGGCTTTGTTAATTTGGACTGTGCATCCACATGATTGATGTGCGAATTATCAAACGATACAACGCTTATTATCGTGGTTGGTGCCTGGCTTTTGGCGAGCATACTGCCAACTATGAGAAAGAACGGGATATAAACTGGCTGTATGGCGAAAAAAGAATAGGCCTGATTCTCTCATCAGGCTTGCGTAAACAGGCACAGCGGGAATTTCTCGGTCATCAAGAAAGAATACCAGAACTTCGCTTGTCGGAAGACTTGGTGAGGATGAACAATTTTATTTTTCGTATGAAAAATGACATCGACAGAGTGAATGTTCAGCACCTGAAAGACTTTCTTCTCAACTGTCAGGACATGCACATGTTTTTGTGCAGTCATTTTTTCTACCCACGCACGCGAATTATCACTTTCTCTGAGGAAAAGCCTATGATTATTATGTATAAGGAAATGCAGCCTCTGAATCTGATTGTCGAGTAAAATTAGAAAGACCATATTGACGACAAAGCCGGCAAACCGGTCGGGATTAACCAGCATATTGTCCGCCCGCCGATTGCTGCATTCGGCAACTCGGACGGTGGCCTGCAGATGCTTCAGTGGACGACCGCCGGCGAAGGGGCGCGGTTTGCACTCCTGTTTCACCACACTGCCGCCGAGCATGAATGGGCCTATGATTGAAAGTCTGCCATCGGCCGCCTCGACAAGGCGCTCGACGAAGCCCGTTTCAAAGGCTGGACGGTGGTGGATAGGAAGAAAGACTGGAAAGTGATATATCCGTTCGAACGGCCATAGCCAGTGGATCGGGATGAAGAGAGCCGAATCTGTGCTACTGCCACCAATCATGGTGGCCGACCTTTGTTTCGCCAAGGCTGAATGCCGACGAGCCTTGGCACGGGCAGCGTAGCCGACCCGACCAGCATATATCACACCGATACCGCCTAGACCAATCCTGCCGGTGCGTTTTGGAAAAAACAAGTCTAAATAGCTAGAATCGGAATGCTCGGAAACGGGAGTGTCAGCTACGATATTACACAACAAATTGTAACAGCAACGTTGAGGATCATGGATTCTTCAATCAATAGCCTGATGGGCATCAGAGAGTGGGTAATGTTGTTGACATTATCCTTTCTCTGGGGTGGTGCGTTCTTCTTGGTTGAGGTAGTTATTTCTGAACTGCCGCCTCTAACGGTAGTATTTCTACGCGTGGCATTGGCTGCAATCGCACTCTGGCTCTTCGCAATCGTAAGCGGGCTCAGGGCACCCATGACCATCGGAGTATGGGCGGCGTTTTTCACCATGGGGTTACTGAATAACGTTATTCCATTCACTCTCATCGTCTGAGGTCAAACTCATATAGCTTCTGGCCTTGCCTCTATCTTGAACGCCACTACACCGCTCTTCACCGTTATCGTGGCGGGGATTGTTCTGACAGATGAACGAACAACACCGATGAAACTGATCGGTGTAGCTATCGGTTTTGTCGGCGTTATTCTGATGCTCGGCCCTTCCGCACTTAGGGGATTGGGAGTCGACGTTTTCGCTCAGATCGGGGTACTTGGCGCAGCGATGTCCTATGCCTTTGCGGGTGTATTCGGTCGCCGGTTCAAATCTATCTATGGGTATAAATCCTGTGATCACCGCGGCTGGTCAGGTGACAACTTCTTCAATAATCCTGGCTCCTCTCGCGGTCTGCATTGATCGGCCGTTCAGCCTCGATGTTCCAGGGGCCAAGACAGTTGCCGCAATTATTGGCCTGGCGACGCTCTCGACCGCAGTAGCCTACATTTTGTATTTCCGAATTCTTGCATCATCCGGTGCTACCAACCTCCTGCTGGTCACCTTCCTCATCCCCGTTTCGGCGATTTTTCTCGGTTCGCTTGTGCTCGGCGAGTCACTTGAGCTTATACACTTTCTCGGAATGGCTCTAATTGGCTTTGGACTGAGCGCTATAGATGGAAGGCTATGGAAGCGAGAAAAAAGTCGGGGCCTGCCAAAGACAACGTAACCACCAATTTATGAATGGGTCATTTTGCCCTCATATTGCCCTTTGAGACTATTTGATGGAGCCAGTTGCGGATAGTTGAGGTAGTGATCAAACATCCCCACACTCACATAGTCCTCCCATCTCCGATATGGGTTGGGTAGTTGTCAGTATTGGCGCGTAACAAGGTGTTCAACAATCTCAAGGTATTGCCTTGCCGCATCGGAAAAATAAGATACCTTTATTGGGTTAAGTTTCTTTTGCTACTATATGGAACCTCGAAAATCCAGCCGATTTTCGGCCAGAAGGACGAGGGATCTTGAATAAAGTAATATTTCCCCACGCAGTGCCTGGGACGAAGCGCCATTTTCATGCGCGTAAGAGTATAAAAACGAAGGTGATCTGAAACCGCACTTTTCTATCTCTCTAACGAATATTCGCACCGAGGGATTTTTTCGAGGTCCCCATAAGAAGGAGACATCATGAATAAAGACCCAGAGCCCAAAGCACAATCCCTGCCCAGGGGAGTAATGCTGAATGCCTACCCAGACAGCATTGGTAAAAGCCTGGCAGACTCCGTGGAATTACTCAAAAGACCGGAGTTGAAGAATGCCTTTTCGCTGTTTTACATCCTTCCCACCTTTTTTAACAGCGATTTGGATCGCGGCTTTTCTATTATCGACTACAACATCAACGAAGAGCTCGTGAGCCCTCAGGACCTGAATGAACTCAATGAGCTTGGTATCCAGATCAAGCTCGACCTGGTGCTTAATCATTTGTCCGTGCGCTCTCCACAGTTCCAGGACCTGTTGAAAAGCGGCGAGAATTCTCGCTATCGAGACTTCTTCATCGACTGGGACGAGTTCTGGGACGGCGAGGGCAGCGTAGGCCCGGATGGGCAGGTCATACCCTACAAAGAGCATTTGGACAAGCTCTTCATGAGGAAACCGGATCTACCAATTCTGCGAGTGCGCTTTCCTGATGGCGCCCTCAAGGCCTACTGGAATACGTTCTACCAGAAAGTAGACTTCGATGAGATAACAGCCCGCGACTTTGCCGACATCGAAGGACTCGATGAGAAAGAAGCAGAAGCCATCGCCAACCACGTCAAGATCGTCATTAAGGACAAAGGATTCCTTGGCGCCGCGGACCTGGAGCACATCGCCCACCTTACGGATGAAATTATAAAGGCTGTCTGTGGTAAGCGTGAGTACCTGGGCCAGATGGATCTTAACGCCCGTTCCGAACTGGTGTGGGAATTCTATGATGAGACACTGCGCAAACTCAGCGAACACGGCGCCAGAATTGTCCGTCTCGATGCTTTCGCGTACCTGCACAAAGAACCCGGCCAACCAAATTTTTTCAACCGACCCGGCACTTGGGACTATCTGAACCGGTTACGGGAAATTGCGCAAAAGTATGACCTGACGATCTTCCCCGAGATACATGCAGAATACGGTGCAGGCATACACGAGGAAATCGCCCGGGAAGGCTATCCCATTTACGATTTCTTCTTTCCCGGACTCGTAATTGACGCTCTTGATCGAGGTAGCAATAAGGCCCTTTTACGCTGGATAGAAGATATCAAAGCCAAAGGGTTGCAGACCATTAATATGCTCGGGTGTCATGACGGGATCCCGGTACTCGACCTGAGAGGTAAAGAGGTTAACGGCTCCTACCGGGCGGGCCTGCTGAACGATGAGTACATAGACGCTTCCATCGAGCGAATTATCAAGCGGGGCGGCATGACCAAGAACCTGTACGGTGCCGATGGCAAGAAAATCGACTACTATCAGGTCAACGCGACCTTCTTTAGTGCCCTGGGGGAGGACGAGCGCAAGCTGCGCCTGGCCCGTGCAATTCAGATGTTCATGCCCGGTGTCCCGCAGGTGTGGTACCTGGATCTGTTTGCCGGGACAAATGACTACGCAGCGGCCGAAAGGGGGCGCACCGCGGGGCACAAGGAGATCAATCGGACCACTTTAAAACTTATCGATATCGAGGCCGGACTGAAACGTCCCATCGTCCTGGAGCAGCTCGACCTGATCCGACTGCGCAACGTCTCACCGGCGTTTGCTGGCGAGATTAAGTGCTTCGAGAGCGAGCCCCACCTGTTACATATCTCGTGGCAACATCCTCAGGCTAGCGCAATATTGAAAGCCGATCTACTCAAGCACAGCTTCACGGTTTACCAGGGCAATGGCTCAGAAGAAAAGGTCCTTATGTCGTTCGAATCTTAGGGTCTGTTAATACTAATAGCTTGTTTATTCTGGGCAGTCTCCGGGTCATTGCGCTGCGCGCTTTAGTGACGAACAGATTTTAAGCCCGACACGGATTCCGCCCGCTCAATCATCTTATCAACGATGGCATAAATCCCGACATGGCGGCTCGGGCTGAGATGATCCTCCAGCCGCAATCGTTTGAACAGCCCATCGACGTCCAGCCTTCGGATCTGCTCCAGCGTCCGATGGGAGAGCAGATCGATCAGCAGCGCCAAAACCCCTTTGATGATCGATGTGTCGCAGTCTCCGCGGAAGCGGATAGTGCCGGGGCTGCCCACCACGTTTTCGGCACAGACGTGGACGGTGCTCATACAGGGTTTGACCCAGTTCTCCTCGGTTTTCCACTCCGCCGGCAACGGGGCCAGTTTCTCACCCAACTCGATCAAGTACTGATAGCGCTGATCCCACTCTTCCAGAAACTCGAAGGTATCTACAATTTCGTCAATCTCGCGCGCGCCGAACTCTCGGTCAGCGTCGGTGGTCTCAGACACTGAAGGATTCACCGCAGCCACACATGTCTTTAATATTGGGGTTTATGAATTCGAAGCCCTCATTCAGGACGTTTTCCCGCACGAAATCCAGCGTCATCCCATCCAGCATGGGGAGACTTGCCGCATTCACCACTATCGTGACCCCATTGGACTCAAAAACCTGATCGCTCTGCTCAATTACGTCGGCAAAATCGACCACATATGCAAAGCCGGTACAGCCGCTTTTCTTGGTCGCCAGCCGCAGACCTATACCCTGTTGCCGCTGTGCCAGCATCTTCTGCACATGTTGGGCGGCACTGTCTGTCAAAGTAATTGCCATAGTCACTACTCCTCTAGGTCCCGTTAGGGACAGGCGATGAATAAAAGCGCTAAACCCGTCACAATAACCCCAGCTGCAGCCGGGCCTCTTCGGACATGCGCTCCTGGCTCCAGGGTGGATCCCACACCAGATGCACCACCGCGCCGGTTACGCCCGGCACTGACTCGATGACCCGACCGACCTCCCCGGGCAGCGTCCCAGCAACCGGACAGGCCGGGGCGGTCAGGGTCATATCCACCTGCACCTGCCCCGCCGAATCTAGCGCCAGCCGATAGATCAAACCCAGATCATAGATATTCACCGAAATTTCCGGGTCGTAGACCCTGCGCAGGGCATCCACCAACAATTGATAGATGGCTGCGTGTTCCGGGTGTTCCTGTTCCGCCAGATTGTTCATTTTCTGTATCCAGGTCTTTTCTCAGGTTCAGGCCACTTCGACTACGCCTGCTTCCACCTGCTGGCGAATCGACTCCTCCAGTTGCTGCCGCAGACTGTCGCTCTCAAAGCGTTCGAGTATTTCACTGGCAAAACCAAGACAGAGCAGTCTCTTTGCCTGGTCTTCGCTCAGCCCCCGGGAACGCAGATAATACAGGGCCTCAGGATCCAGCTGGCCAACTGTGGTGCCATGACTGCACTGGACGTCATCTGCAAGAATCTCCAACTGCGGTTTGGTATCAATCTCCCCCTGCCGTGAAAGCATCAGATTGGCGTTGCTGAGATGGGCACTGCTCTTCTGTGCCTGTTCGCGCACCAGGATGCGCCCGTCGAAGACCGCGCGTCCGCGGCCGTTGATGATGCCTTTGAAATTCTCCCGACTCACACAACCCGGCACGGCGTGATCCACATCCAGGTGAAAATCAGTCAACTGCCCGTCACCCGCCAGATAGAGACCATCAAGTTCACAGCTGGCGCCGGTCGCAACAAAGCGGGTATTGATCCTGGTGCGTGACCAGACCCCTCCAATCGCTGCATTCACGCCCTCGTAGTGGGCATCCGCCTGCAGCGCGATATAGATCTCACTGAGGTGATAGGCCTGGCGGCTCTCCTGCTGTATCCGCTGATGGCGCAGAGTGGAGCGCTCGGCCAACAGAATCTCGCACACCAGATTGTTGAAGTAGCTGCCCTCATCCAGTGAAATATAACGTTCAATCAGGGTGGCGCTGGCACCCTCCTCCAGCATGATCAGATGGCGCGGCCGCAGCGTGAGCCCTGATGCCGCCCCGGTGCTGACGTGCAGCAGTTCGATCGGCCTGTCCAGCTTGGTGTGCGCCGCCACGCGAATCAATGCCCCATCCTGCATGGTCGCCAGATTGAGTGCGGAGAAGGCATGGTCGCCGCTGCCGGAGAGGAAGCCCAGTGCCTCCAGCATTTGCCGATCGGCCACTGCCATGGCATCGCGAAGACCAGCCAGCCGAACCTCCACCCCCGTCTCGGTGTCAGAAAGCCCGGGCTGAAAGAGTCCATCCACAAACACCAGCCGGCCCGCCACCGGCTCGACAATAAACTCCTTTCTCACCTCTCGCTCAGCAACATTTCGGTCAGCATCCAGGGCCACAAAACCCTGCTGCAGCAACCCCTCAACGCTGGAGTAACGCCATGCCTCCTGGCGGGTGTCGGGATATCCCAACTCGGCGAACCGGCTCAGTGCCACCTGGCGTCGGCCAGTCAACCATCCTTCACCGGCGGGAAGACCTCGGATATAATCCTGTGCATCCTGCTGGTGTCCGGAGGGCAGGCTTGTCCGCTCGTTCATGCGGCCTCCTCTTCCAGCAACCAGCCGTAACCGCGCTCTTCCAGCTCCAAGGCGAGTTCCTTGCCACCGGAGCGAATGATCCGCCCAGCGACTAGCACATGCACATGGTCGGGTTCGATGTAGTCGAGCAGACGCTGGTAGTGGGTCACCACAATCAACGCCCGCTGAGGTGCGCGCAACTGGTTTACACCATTCGCGACGGTACGCAGGGCATCGATATCAAGGCCGGAATCGGTCTCATCGAGGATCGCCAGGCTTGGCTCCAACACGGCCATCTGCAGGATCTCGTTACGTTTTTTTTCCCCGCCGGAGAAACCCGCGTTGACCGAGCGTTTCAGCAGCTTCTCGTCTAGCTCCACCTGTTTCGCCTTTTGCCGCACCAGTTTCAAAAATGAGACCGCATCGACCTCGTCTTCACCCCGGGCCTGGCGCATGGCGTTGAGAGACTCGCGCAGGAAGGTCATGTTGTTCACGCCGGGCAGCTCGACCGGATATTGCATGGCGAGGAAAACACCCTTCCGGGCCCGCTCCTCGATCTCCAGCTCCAGCAGGTTCTCTCCCTGAAAATACACCTCGCCGCCAGCCACCTGGTAGCCGTCACGGCCAGATAACACATGGGCCAGTGTGCTCTTGCCGGAGCCGTTTGGCCCCATGATGGCATGTACCTCACCCGCCTTCACTTCCAGATCGATCCCGTTGAGAATCTCTTTTCCTTCCACTTTCACCTTCAGGTTCTTAATCGATAGCATCAGTACCACCTTCTTAGCTTGTCCGTATTTCTATTGGTTGGGATGTGCTGTTTCCTCACTCATCCCGCCCATCTAAACTCCCGGTTGCAGCCACACTGTCAGCCCACTGCCCCTTCCAGGCTCACCGCGAGCAGCTTCTGGGCCTCCACCGCGAACTCCATAGGCAGTTCGTTGAACACCTCCTTGCAGAAGCCATTGATAATCATCGACACCGCATCCTCTTCGGACAGCCCCCGTTGTCGACAGTAAAACAGCTGATCATCGCTCAACTTGGAAGTGGTCGCCTCATGCTCCACCTGAGCGCTGGGATTCTTCACCTCGATGTAGGGAAAGGTGTGCGCGGCGCAGCGATCACCAATCAACAGGGAGTCGCACTGGGTGTGATTGCGGGCGTTCTCGGCCCTGGCCGCCACCCGCACAAGCCCCCGGTAGGCGTTGCTGCCCTGCATCGCCGAAATCCCCTTGGAGACGATGGTGCTGCGGCTGTTCTCGCCGATGTGGATCATTTTTGTGCCTGTGTCCGCCTGCTGACGCCCTTTGGTCACGGCAACCGAGTAGAACTCCCCCACCGTATCCCTGCCGCGCAAAATACAGCTGGGATACTTCCAGGTGATGGCGGAACCGGTCTCAACCTGGGTCCAGGAGATACGTGAACGATCACCTCGACAGTCACCCCGTTTGGTAACGAAATTGTAGATACCACCACGTCCCTGGGAATCACCCGGGTACCAGTTCTGCACAGTAGAGTATTTGATCTGCGCGTCCTCCAGCGCCACCAGTTCCACTACCGCAGCGTGCAGCTGATTCTCATCCCGCATCGGTGCGGTACAGCCTTCCAGGTAGCTGACATAGCTGCCAGCATCGGCCACGATCAGGGTACGCTCGAACTGGCCGGTCTTGGCCTCGTTGATGCGAAAGTAGGTGGAGAGTTCCATCGGGCAACGCACCCCTTTCGGGATGTAAACGAAAGTGCCATCAGTGAAAACAGCGCTGTTGAGAGCAGCGAAAAAGTTGTCTTTATGAGGCACTACTGTGCCCAGATACTTTTGGATCAGCTCCGGGTATTCGCGCACCGCCTCCGACATGGAGCAGAAGATCACCCCGGCCTCCGCCAGGGTCTTGCGAAAGGTGGTGGCCACCGAGACACTATCGAATACCGCGTCCACCGCTACCCCTGCCAGCGCCTTCTGTTCTTCAATGGGAATGCCCAGCTTTTCATAGGTCGCCAGCAGTTCCGGATCAACCTGGTCCAGGCTCTCTAGCCCGTCTTTCTTCTTCGGCGAAGAGAAGTAGGAGATGGTTTGAAAATCAATGGCCGGGTGGTGCACAGAGGCCCATTTGGGCTCCTTCAAGCCAAGCCAGTGGCGGTAGGCCGTCAACCGTTTTTCCAGCATCCACTCCGGCTCGCCCTTACGCTCCGAGATGGTCTGTATAACCGCCTCATTCAGGCCCGGCGGCAAGGTGTCGGATTCGATCTCGGTGACGAAACCCTGCGCATATTCGGACTGGATCAGTCCTTCCATCGCGGTGTCTGTTGAGTCCATGCTACTACTCCAGAATTTGATACCTAGTAATTCACTAGGTTTCTTAGGTAAATTTTTTCAGCCAGCCAGTTGCTGGCGCGCTTTACTACCCCGACACCGGCTGCGTGCCAAATAGAGGCAGAGACCCTCGGCCAGCCCACCCACGGCAATAAAAACCAGGCCCAGCAAGTTGGCAGACAGAAATAGAAACAGGATGCCGAACCCCAGGCACAGCAGGCTGAGGCCAAGCACCGGGCCGCCGCAACATTGGTATGATGTCATTCGCGCAAACCACATCTGCCTTCTCCTTTCAGTCAGCTGTTTTAGATGTGCAGCAATAATAACATAGTAATATAGTCAGGTATTCTTTTTTGCAAGTGTCAAGTCCAGGGAGAATTTATGGGATATAGCGCTAACCACAGTTTCGGGAGGACCTGTTAATAGCACAGGAACATGGCGCAACCTGATCGGCGGGCTGGAAAATTTGGCCTGAGAAAGCTGGATCAGCGGATAAAGCGTGGTTCGCTGCTTTAAAAAAACGGGAGCACCAGGCCGACCAAGTGTGGTGCACCAGTCACTTGGGGGAAAGTCTCGACCTGCAATATATGCCATATCGTCATTGAACAGACCGGAACGCCATCCAGCTGATTACAAACCTCCCCCCTTTCCAAACTCCAGTTTCCGAAGCATTCCAGACCTTACTCTCCACTCGAGATCTGCCGGCATGATTTTTTGCAAGATCCGGAAAAGTTGCAAATATCCAAAGAACAATGTCGATCTGATTTACATATGCGAACAGGCTTCGTCATCTGCCATTCCACTGGCCAACCATAAATCTTTGTAATGTAATTATATTTTTAACAAAAAACGAACGATGGTACGAGTCTTGCGTAGTTTGCAAACCAAAGTACGAATTCACAGAAAATCCTTAAAGAGGGATTCGTAAAGATGATCACCACGTCAAAAGTTTCTGTAGGAGCCATTCTCTTACTTGCATCAGCAACCGTATCCGCCGTTCCAGTGGCCATTGACTTCGCCGAACTCACCGATTCGATATACGGGGAAAGCGCCTGGTCCAGCCTCGATCTGCCCGATGATCCCAATGTATCGTTTGCTGGGTTCAAGCTGAGCATCACGGCCGAAAAAGCCGGGACTAGCAATCCCAGTGCTTTCGCTTACTTGGATTACAACAACGCGGGTCTCGGCGTCTGCGGATATGCTAACAACACCACCCCCAACAACATACCCAGGCCGAGCGGCAAAAATGTTTGCTTGAATGCAAACCAAGGAGCGGCCGCCGGTGACGACAACGTCACGGCAGGCGAAGCCCTCATTTTCACTTTTTCCGATTTCCTGGGGGATCTCGGAGTAACATTTTTCTTCAATAGCAACCACGATAGCCAAATCCCTGCCACCGGCGCCCATGTTAAGATCCGGAATGATGTGGTTGATATGACCTATGGAGATCTGACGGACGGAGCAACCGGCAGCGGAGGCGTGGGGCCTGTTACGGTCTCCGGCCTCAATAGAACCATCCGGGTCGAGTACCATGATCAGCAGTTCTATGTCGGCGGAATGCTTGTGGAAGCAACAACCTCATTCGAGGAAGAACTCCCCGAGCCTGCCACCCTTGTATTGCTGGGCCTCGGGCTTGCCGGTATTGGTTTTGCGCGAAAACGAAAGTCTGCGTAGACCAAAGGTACATTGCCCACCCAACCCCGCTTCGGCGGGGTTTCTTATTGCTGCCTGACCGAATACCCACCGCCTCCCTTCGCCTGTGGGAGTTAAAGCAGCGAGAGACAAACTGTGCATCATCGGTAAGCAATTCATACCGAGCACTATCCTCTCTCTATCCGCTAAGGGAGGGATTTGGTCTCCTGCTCAACTGCGCAGTGGGCTGCGCCTCCCCGTTTGCCACCACCCGCTGTACCGTATTGGGAAGATGATCCAAAATGACCTCCGCCAAAGCGGCCAAAGTCTGGGACTGGGGAAAACTCTGCCGGTAGACCAATCGCACGCAACGGTAGGCCTCTGCCACCTCCAATTTGCGGGCGATCACTCCGGAGGCCGTAATCCAGCCACCATGCACCGCCAGCGCTGGGACCAGGGTGCAGCCGTGCCCGGCTGCCACCAACTGCACCAGGGTCTCAAGGGTGAAGGCACCCAGGGTCTCGATAATGCCTTGCCTCCGCTCTTTTACACCACAGACTTCCATTACCTGGGTCGAAAGACAGTGCATCTCTGAAAGCAGCAGCACGTCGAGACCTTTGAGGTCAGCCCGGGTTATCTCCTCCTTTGTATACAGCGGGTGGCTGGGAGGGTGGATCAGCCAGAAGGGTTCCTTGAAAAGCGGCAGTTCCTCCAATCCTTCTTTCCCTGCGTGAGTGGCCAACAGGGCGGCATCGATTTCATGGTCTTTCAAGCGACGCTCTAACGCCTCCGTGGGCTCTTCGAACAGGACCAACTTGAGCCGGGGATAACGCTGCTGAAGGGGCCCCAGAATCAAGGGCGTGAGATAGGGGCTCAGGGTAGGAATGGCGCCTATGCGCAAAGGGCCGGCCAGAGGATCCCGGGAGGCGTGAGCCAGTTGCTCAATGGCGTCCGCCTGTTCGATGCTTTTTCGGGCATGGGTGATGATCTCCTCACCGACAGGCGTAATCCTGACAGATCGGTTGGTCCGTTCGAAAATGGTCACCCCCAGTTGCAGTTCCAGTTTCTTGATCTGGCTGCTGAGGGTAGGTTGACTGACGTAGCAGCGTTTGGCCGCCTTTCCGAAATGACCCGTTTCCGCAACCGCGACAAGGTATTTCAAATCCCGAAGGTTCATAACATTTAGACAGGTCCAGGCAATGGATTTTTACTATGCAATAATTAATAGATTACATCAATCAATAACATACAAACAATCGATTGGCGCGGTAATGCATAAGGGTATACATTTCGCATGTGCATTTCGGGCACGAAGCCAAAACAACGGAGGAAAGCAACATGCAATTGAAAGGCAGCAACACAGAACAGAACCTGAAAGACGCCTTTGCCGGCGAGTCTCAGGCCAATCGTCGCTATCTCTATTTCGCATCCAAAGCGGATGTGGAAGGCTACAACGATGTGGCCGCCCTGTTCCGCTCCACTGCCGAAGGTGAGACCGGCCACGCCCACGGTCACCTGGAGTACCTGGAAGAGACCGGCGATCCTGCCACCGGGATGCCCTTTGGCCCCACAGGCGATAACCTGAAGTCCGCCGTTGCCGGCGAGACCCATGAGTACACTGACATGTACCCCGGTATGGCCAAGACTGCGCGGGACGAGGGCTTCGACGAGATCGCCGACTGGTTCGAGACCCTGGCCAAAGCCGAGCGTTCTCACGCCAACCGTTACCAGAAGGCATTGAACGAACTCGACTGACTGTCAGTTATTTAGTGAGAAAGTCGGGGCATTTATGCCCCGATCTCTCGACGGAAAAGCGCGCAGAGGTACCTACAATGGCAACTAGAGAAGGCAATCTCGAAGCCCCCACCCGCCACCCACTGGACTGGAAAAATCCTGAGTTCTATGACGAGTCTGCCCTGTTCCAGGAGTTGGAAAGGGTCTTTGACCACTGTCACGGCTGCCGCCGATGCGTCAGCCTCTGCAATGCCTTCCCCACACTGTTCGACCTGGTGGACGAATCCGAGACCTTCGAGGTGGATGGGGTCAAGAAAGAGGATTACTGGAAGGTGGTTGATCATTGCTACCTCTGCGACCTCTGCTACATGACCAAATGCCCCTACACACCGCCCCATGAGTGGAATCTGGATTTTCCCCATCTGATGCTGCGGGCCAAGGCGGTGAAGCTGAAAAAGGGCGACGTCAAGACCCGGGACAAAATCCTGACCAGTACCGATTCGGTAGGGAACCTGGCAGGGATACCTGTAGTCTCGGGCATCGTAAATGCGGTTAACAAGGCGAAACCAACGCGCAAGCTGCTCGAATCGATATTGGGTGTCGATGCCGATGCCAAACTCCCGGAATATCACTCAAAGACCATGCGTTCGCGCCTTGCAAGCAGGATCGGCAGCAAGGCCCAGGGCGGCGAGCCCGCCGGCCCGACCAAGGGCAAGGTGGCGTTGTTCGCCACCTGCTACGGTAACCGGAACGAACCCATTATCGGGGAGGATCTGGTCGCGGTGTTCGAACACAACGGCATCCCCGTCACCATGGCGCGAAAAGAGCAATGCTGCGGTATGCCGAAATTGGAACTGGGCGATCTGGAGGCAGTGGAAAAGGCCAAAGAAGCCAATATCCCCGAGCTGGCGAGGCTGGTGGATGAGGGCTGGGACATAGTCGCCCCTATCCCCTCCTGTGCCTTGATGTTCAAGCAGGAACTACCCCTCCTTTTTCCGGATGACCGTGAGGTGCTGAAGGTGAGCGAGGCGATCTTCGATCCCTTCGAATACCTGGCTCACCGCCACAAGGCCGGGAAATTGAATACGGCATTCAAACACCCTCTTGGCAAGGTGGCCTATCACACCGCCTGCCACCAACGGGTTCAGAACGTGGGATCCAAGACCCGCGAGGTGCTCTCTTTGATTCCCGACACTGAAGTGGACACCATAGAGCGCTGCTCAGGACACGACGGCACCTATGCGGTAAAAAAGGAGTTTCACGAGATTTCGATGAAAATCGTGCGGCCGGTGGTCAACCGGGTGAAGAAGGCAAAGGCCGACCACTATGGTAGCGACTGCCCGATGGCCGGGCACCACATCGAGCACGGCATGGCGGACGGCAGCCAAACCGAACATCCGATGAGCCTGCTGCGCAAGGCCTACGGCATTTGACAGTGACAAGGAGAACCTAATGGCAAACGAAGGTTACCATGAGCCGGTAGATCAGCTCAGCCCCGAAACCCGCGACATGCATCGCGCCATTGTTTCACTGATGGAAGAACTGGAAGCAGTTGACTGGTACAACCAGCGAGTAGATGCCTGCAGCGATACCGAATTGAAGGCGATCCTAGCCCACAATCGGGATGAGGAGAAAGAGCACGCCGCCATGGTGCTGGAATGGATTCGACGTCAGGATCCCAGCTTCGACAAAGAACTGCGCGACTACCTGTTTACCGACAAAACCATTGCCCACGATTAACCACTGTGTGAGGAGACGATCTTGATGAGCAAGCTTTCCCGGGAAGACCTCTATGGTCTGGAAGAGTACTCCCGTATCCGACCCGAATTCCGTGCCAAGGTGATGGAACACAAAAAAAGCCGCCGACTGGCCATTGGCGAGCATGCCACACTCTACTTCGAGGATGCCATGACCATGCAGTATCAGGTTCAGGAGATGCTGCGCATAGAGCGGATCTTCGAAGCCGAAGGAATTCAGGAGGAACTGGATGTCTACAATCCTTTGATCCCGGACGGCCTGAACTGGAAGGCTACCTTCATGATGGAGTACGGGGATGTGGAGGAGCGCAGGCAGGCACTGGCCCGGATGATCGGCATCGAGCGGGCCCTGTGGGTGCAGGTTGAAGGGTTTGATAAAGTGACACCCATCGCCAATGAGGACCTGGATCGCGAGACCGATGAGAAGACCTCATCGGTACATTTCGTCCGCTTCGAACTTACCCCTGAAATGGCCGCGGCGGCAAAACAGGGCGCAACCCTCAAGGCCGGCATAGATCACCCCGCCTATCGTGAAGAAACCCTTATCCCCCCGGCGATACGAGAATCGCTGGTAGGTGATCTACAGTAGGATCAGCAGGATGCGGGCGGGGGGCTGGTCGCTCTCCGCTCCGGCAGAGACCACTCGCGCGACCGCGGACTGCCGCCGGCTACCCGTGCAACTGATCCAGTAGTCGACGGAATTGTTGGTATAGCCGATCGGCTACCTGCCCTTGAAATACCTTAGCCAGGGCCTCGAATTTGGCCAACTGTTGTTCCATTCCAACCGATAGAAAGGCATCCGGTTCATAGCCGCGCTGCAATAACCGCAGCATGTCCCCCAGGTTGGAGCACTTATCAGCACAGGAGAGCATCAGTACTTCCCGGGGGGCCGTAGACATGCGTTTCAGATAGACCAGATTCCTGCTCTCCCAGCTCTGCCCCTTATCCGGTTCCGATACCCACTGCACCAGATCGGCCACCCTGGTATTTCCGATCTCTTCCGCCAACCACTGTCGACTGTAACCGCAATCTTCAATCACATCATGCAGGAACCCGGCGGCCACGGTCTCCGGGGCCGCCCCGGCCGATTGAAGCATCCAGGCCACTTCACACAGATGCAGAAAATAAGCCGGACGGTCTTCCCCCGATGGTGCCTTACGGTAGTGATTTGCCTGCCGATGTAGACGTTCAGCGAGACGCATGGCCTGCATTACCAGTTCATCGTTCACAGCCAGCCCTGCCTTTTATCCAAAAAGTGGTGATTAATACTTTAACCGACTGGGCCGTTTCGACCGAACGAGAAGGACACGGAAAACAAAAGAAAGCCGTTCTAACGTCATTTCAAGCAGTGCAACGAGAGCACAGGCGCGCTCTGAATGTCGCAGGGTTGGTACTAGCGATCGAACCCCTTCCAAAGGTCCATCCCCCGCCGTCGATCGAAGCGTTTGCGCCGCTGCAATTTCTTCTGACCACCACTAAAATCAGGCGCATCATCGCGCCGATCAATCCCGCCGCGCCGGTCGGTTATCCCCAGGTATTCACAACGACACTCGGCTGCATCGCAACCATCCACCGGCAATGAAGGGGCCTGTTTGAACGAGAAGACCCTGCCCGCGTAACGGGCACTCGCCCGGCAGCCGCAGCGATGAACCTGAACACCTTTGAAACGCCTCAATTTCCACAGCGCTGACAGTTGCTGTTCAGAGGTCGGGGGAAGGGGTGTTTTTTTTCGCAGAGATCTCCACATGCCAGTTGCATCGGCAGTCCTGGTAGTTTCTGTAGATACCGCCATTATTGGAGCATTGCAGAATCCGCAAAACACGACCGGCAGTCGCCTGCCGGTCATTGGGACCTGAGTAGCAGACTACTAATCGATTATCTTGTGGATGGGCATCTCGATAATGCCACGGGCACCGGCCTGGTGGAGTTGGGGGGCAAGATCCCGCACCTGCTTGCTCTCTACCACGGTGCTGATATCCACCCAGTTCTCGTCCGCCAGGGTGGAGACCGTAGGAGTACTCAGGGCGGGCAGCAGAGCAAGCACTCCCTCAATATTCGCCCTTGGCACATTCATCGCCAGGGTAACCCGGGTAGATGCCCGGATCGCACCGTTCAGCAACAGGAGTACCCGTTCTATCTTGTCCTTCTTCCACTGGTCACTGAGGGATCGGTGGTTGGCGATAAAACGTGGGGTACTCTGCAACACCACATGTAACACCTTCAGGTCATTGGCACGCAGACTGGAACCTGTCTCGGACACATCCACAATGGCGTCGGCCAGGATTGGCGGTTTCACCTCGGTGGCACCCCAGGAGAATTCCACATCGGCCTCAACGCCGTGCTCGCCCAGGAACCGCTGGGTCATACCCACTGCCTCGGTGGCGATGCGCTTACCCTCCAGGTCCTTGACCGTCTCGAACGGCGAATCCTCCTTGGCCGCCATCACCCAGCGCACCGTGCCGTAGTTGGGCCAGGGGGCCTTCAAGTCGGCCAGCTCCGCTACATCGGCACCGGTCTCGAGCAGCCAATCCAAACCGGTGATGGCGCAGTCCAGCACCCCCAGTTCCACATAGCGCGCCATCTCCTGAGGCCGGATCAGAATGCACTGGATCTCCGGGTCGTCGATATCCGGATAATAGGAGCGTCCGGAGATACGCAGGTTGAATCCGGCCAGGGCGAAGAGTTTCTTGGTGGTCTCTTGAAGGCTGCCCTTGGGAATCCCGATGCGCAACCGGCTATCGTCGGTATTCATTTTTTGTACACCTCATCGGGGTTGAACACCTGCACGCCGACATCGCTCAAGGACCCGTTTTCGAGCTTTCGGAAAAAACAGCTGCGTTTGCCGGTGTGGCAAGCAGCGCCACCGATCTGCTCTACCTTCAGGAGTATGGCGTCGCCATCGCAGTCCAGATAGAGCGCTTTGACCTGCTGTACGTTTCCGCTCTCCTCTCCCTTGTGCCAGAGCTTCTGGCGCGAACGACTCCAGTATACAGCCTGACCCGACTCAATCGTTTTCGCCAGCGACTCCTCGTTCATGTTGGCTACCATCAGAATTTCTCCGCTGTCGGAGTCTTGAGCAATGGCGGTGACCAGACCCTTGCCTTTGGCGAAATCGACGACTTTTTTCAGTTTTTGGTTGAGTTCCATGGTTTCGAGATCTTAATGGGCAGCAAAAGAGGGGCGTACTATACCACTCCGCTCGCGCTGCCCAGAAATCGATGTAGGTAGAGATAGAGAGTCATCGGACCCTGAGTACCCGCCTAGGCCTGGCGGAGGCTTCCCTTGCGCCTTCGACCGTCGCGAATGGCTCCAATCGAGTTGCGCTGAATCCCGCACTGGGTGATGTTTCCTATCCGTTCGATGCACAGGGTAGGTCTCAAATCAGGAAAAAACCGTTTGCTTACCTGGCAAAGACACCGGGCCGAAGCGGGCAGTCTGCCCCGGAGCAGCGAGGCCCGCCTCGACAACATCCAGTGGGAAAGTAGAACTAGTACTCCGTCACTACCAGGGGTAGCGAAAGACAGCGGCTTGCTTGTTGGAATATCGAATTGCGAAAGCGCTAAAAACAGACAGCAGGGAATCTTTTTCTAATCCTCGATGAAAATCCCTTGCGTTACGTTTGCTGGGGCGCTTCCACAATCTGCAGGTAGACCTTTAGCATATGCTGCTCCGTCAATGTCCCCGCTTTTTTTATTCTCTTAATCTGCTTTCGATAGTATTCCATTTTTGCCTTACGAAGGCTGGCTATATCCTGGTATGAAGACATTAACCTGCTCCCTTTTTATAAACGGTGAGCCTAACTATAGACTTGGCGGCGGCTCCCGGCTGTGAACGAGGTTCCAATTAAGAAAACCCTGTAACATTCTGATTTACCTCTTTCAGACCGGGACATCCCATCATATTCATAGCCTGCAGCGCCCCATCGATGCCACTTGCCAAGGCTGTAAATCTCTGTCATATACGGCATATGTCAATGGCCCATGCTGACTCTCGAACTTCCTTGGACTGGCTGGCACTGGACCGGGCCCATGTCTGGCACCCCTACAGTGCGATCGGTGCCGATCTGCCGGTCTATCCCATCATCTCCGCCAGCGGCGTGAGACTGAAACTGGCTGACGGGCGGGAACTGATCGACGGCATGTCTTCCTGGTGGTGCGCCATCCACGGCTATAACCACCCTCAGATGAATCGGGCGCTGGAGTCTCAACTCAGGGATATGGCCCATGTCATGTTCGGTGGTCTCACCCACCGGCCTGCCATCGAGCTGGCGCAGGAACTGGTAACGCTTACCCCCGCCCCCCTGCAGTCGGTGTTCTTCGCCGACTCCGGCTCGGTATCGGTGGAAGTGGCCCTGAAGATGGCCATCCAGTATTGGCATGCCAGAAATCAGGCCGACAAACAGCGATTCCTCACCATCCGGGGCGGCTATCACGGCGACACCTTTGGCGCCATGTCCGTTTGTGACCCGATAACCGGCATGCACGGCCTGTTCTCCACCGTATTGGCAAAACAGTACTTCGTAGCCTCACCGAAATGCCGCTACGGGGAGCCCTGTTCTGACAGTGATATTGCGCCGCTGGAACAACAACTGGCCGCAGAGCACCGACGGATAGCGGCGGTTATCATGGAGCCCATCGTCCAGGGCGCGGGAGGAATGAGATTCTATTCGGCGGCCTATCTGCAACGAGTGAGAGAGCTGTGCGATCGCTATGAGGTGTTGCTGATCCTGGATGAAATCGCTACCGGCTTCGGCCGCACCGGCCGGCTGTTTGCCTGCGAGCACGCGGATATTTCCCCCGACATAATGTGTCTGGGCAAGGCCCTCACCGGTGGCTACCTGACCCTGGCCGCGACCCTCACTACACGGCAGGTCAGCGAAACCATCGCCCAGGGGGACCCGGGACTGTTTATGCACGGCCCGACCTTCATGGCCAATCCCCTGGCCTGCGCGGCCGGTCTGGCCAGCCTGCAGTTGTTAACCGAATCCCCCTGGCAGCAGCGCGTCAGCCGTATCGAACAGGCGCTTCGTACCGGACTCGAACCCTGCGCAGAGTTCCGACAGGTTGAAGAGGTTCGGGTATTGGGCGCCATCGGCGTCGCGGAGTTGAAACAGCCAGTGGACATGAAGTCCATTCAGCCCCGGTTTGTCGAGGCCGGGGTATGGGTACGTCCCTTTGGGCGGCTAGTCTATCTGATGCCGCCCTACATTATCGAGCCGCCGGATCTGAAAACGCTGACGGATGCGGTGACCCGCATCGTCGCGACACTGTGACCAGGAATACCCTCGCCCTGCACTACGGCTGGATCATCGTATTCGCCGGGATGCTGGCTATATTCGCCGCCCTTGGCCTGGGCAGGTTCGCGCTGGGCATGCTGCTTCCCTCCATGGGATCAGGACTGCCCCTGAGTTATGACCAGATGGGCTATGTCAGTACCGGAAATTTCGTGGGCTATCTGTTGGCGGTATTGATCTCGGGTCATGGCGTCAGGCGGCTCGGGTCCCGCCGTATCATCATCGCTGGACTGCTGCTGTCGGGCTGCTCGATGCTGCTGGTAGGCACGGTGGACAGTTTTCCGGCTGTACTCTTTCTCTATTTCCTCACCGGCATTGGCAGTGGTGCAA
>Ga0316189_10001569_pt1 | contig 22643 bp, 17 predicted proteins | sample LowCovwburrow_MG_FD_204930 | JGI IMG/M metagenome (GOLD analysis project Ga0316189, IMG submission 204930) | Coastal sediment microbial communities from Maine, United States - Lowes Cove worm burrow | ecosystem: Environmental > Aquatic > Marine > Coastal > Sediment | place: USA: Maine... | reverse complement strand
CATCACCATACCGACCGCCATCGCGAAGACGAGGAGCACCAGCAGCACCTCGAGCCACAGTCCGCTGGGCTCGTGTTCGCCCTGGGGCTCGATGTCGCCCGGGAGCGACTCGGCGTCCTCGATGAGCAGCAGGGCAGAGTCCTCCCGCTCCGGCGCGAGGTACGGCGTCATGCCCTGCTCCTCGACCATGCGTCGCCGAAGGGTGTCGCTCATCACCACCGTCTCGGCGGCTTCGTCTTCTTCGTTGGGCGGGCCCGCCCAGGACATCCGGTCGCCTCCGCCGGTGTGGGACATCTTGCCTCCCGCGACAGTCTTGCACAGGCCGGCCCTGCAGTCAGTCCCCGTCCCGCGTCCGGGCCGTCCGCCAGGTTGCCGCCGCGAGCAGTACTACCAGGACGGTGACCAGGATCCACACCAGCCAGGCGAACGGGATGCCCTGGTCGTCAGCGGCGGCGGTGGGCTTGAACCCCAGGTCGTACAACACGCCTGACAAGGGTCTTGCTGTCCGCTCCGGCTGCCCACCGAACAGCGGCTCGGTCAGCCGCTCGCCGCACTTCAGCAGGGCCTGCAAGGCGTACCGACCGACCATCAACTGCGAGAGGACCTCGGCCATCAGGCCCATCTCCTTGACCTTCACAATCAGCCCGCTGAACGTGATCTGCGGAATGAGCACGAGGGGCAGCGTGCCGACGGCGGCCACCGTGCTGGACAGGTGAGCGCCGATCCACAGCCCCAGCGCCATCCCGACCCACCCTGTGAGCTTGGTCCGGAACGCCCGCCCGGTCAGGGTCACGAGCTGTCGGACCGCGGACCGTTGCCGGAACGTGTTGGGCCCCCCTGGGTCGACCTTCACCCCGTCCAGATCGAGCAGGTGCTCCCGGGTCCGCACGGACTTGCGGTACGCCGCGCCGCTGCGGTAGCGCTCCGCCCACACGGCGGCGGGCTCCTCGTCGAGGAACAGCAGCCGCGTGGTGCGTGTGAGCAGCTCTTGACCCAGGTTCACGCGCTTGCGCTGCCCGCCCGAGATGCCGCGGCGGACCGTGTCGCCGATCCTGCTGTCGCGGATGTGATCGATGTCGAGCTCCTGCAGGACCCGGTCGACCTCGGCGCCCAGCGTGGCCTCGGTGACGTCGCGGGGCAGCCGCAGGCGCGCGGCGTACCAGAGGCACTCGGCCACGGTCCCGGGCCCACCACCGCGATGACCTCGCCGGTGAACACGGTGAAGCTGACGTCGTCGAGCAGCACCGTCTCGCCGATCTGGCGTCTCAGTCCCTCCCTTGGCCCCGCGCGCCGGACCGGGACATTGGGCCGTGCGCTTCCAGGCGGACCCGGCTCGCCGCCAGCAGCGCCACCTGCTCGAAGAAGACCGCTGACAGCGGGGCGTCCCGGCTCAGGAGCGCGCGCAGGTCGTCGCGTGCCCAGCGCAGCACGACCGCTGCGGCGGCGGTGTTGCGGACATTCATGGTGCGCGGCGCCCCGTCGAGAGAGCGGACGCCGCCCACGATCTCGCCGGGTACACGTCGCCGCCTGGCTCCCCGCGCCGGAGCAGCAGCTCCCCCGGGTCGAGATCGACCCGCTGGGAGGAGTCCGCGAGGGCAGCCCGTGCTGGCGCGGGGAAGGCATCCAAGAACGACACGCTGCGAGGGCATCGCACCGGATGCTCGCGGCCGGCGGCCGGGATACGGCGGTCCGCCTGGGAGGGTGTATGACAGGCCACGAGGCCCTGAGCGCAATCGTCGACCGGCTGGCTGCGGCGGCCTGGCGGGACCGGGACGCGGTGAAGGCCGAGCTGCTCGCGGCGGCGACCGCGCTGCAGCACGAGTTCGCGGTCCTCGATGAGCTCGAGTCGCTGAAGCGCGGTGTGGACAGCCTCGAGGTCCGCTGGGAGATCGACGAGGTGATCGAGGTGCTCACGCCCGAGCCGCCGCCCGAACCAGAGGAGCCCCAGGCTGAGGAAGAGCCGGAGGCCGAGGAGGCGCCGCCGGGACAGCTCACGGCGGCGGATCTCGACCTTGTCTACGACGATCCGCGCGGTCTGATCCTGCACAAGAGCAAGGTGGGCGAGCGCTGGTTCGCCACCCAGCGCGACCCCAACACCGGGCAGCCGCAGACGTTCGAGCTGCACCAGCAGGAGATCGGGCAGCTGATGGCGCAGCTCAAGGGCTCACCGTACTGGGTGATCGGCGGCGGCGGCGGCGGCGCGTGATCGCGGTCGCGCTGCTGCTGCTCGGCTGCGGTCGAGATCCGGTGTGCAGCGCGCCGACCGACGAGCTGGCGCAGGCCGGCCATGCGGTGCTCACCTGCCACGAGGTCGAGTGGGTGGTCGACTACATCGGGCTGCTCGCGGCGCGCTCGGTCGGCCGCGATCGGCCGCGGGTGCTGCGCGCGGTGATCGAGCGGTTCGAGGACGACCCCGCGGCGACCGCCGCCTGGCTGCAGCAGGTCCGCGCCGCCGGCTGGTCGCTGACGGCCCAGGGCGGCCTGGCGGGCGCTGAGGCCCGCGCAGAGCGGGTGTGGGCGGCGCAGGCCGGCATGGATCTGATCCGCCCGGAAGACGGCGACCTGTACAGCGTCCAGAAGCGCGCGATCTCTGTGTGGAGCGTGTCCGACGACGACAAGATCGCGCTGTCCGAGGCCGACATCGAGGCCTGGATTCAGTACGCCAGCCTGTGCCGTGAGGCGCAGCAGGGCGGCGTGCTGCGGATCAGCGTGGCCGATCGTCTGTCGGTGTACCGGATGATCCGCGAGCGCTTCACCGCGGGCCCGCGCGCGGTCCGGGTCGCGCTGTCCGCGGTCGGGCCCTACTGGGGAGGCGTCGGGGACGCCTGGCGGGTGGCGCCGTACGAGCGCCAGCAGGAGTGGGTCCAGGCGGCGCCGCTGCCGCCGGCGATGACGGCGACTTCGCTCGGGTATGCCGGTGCGTTGTTCGAGGGCGACCTGGCGAAGCACGCGGAAGTGCTCCACGGAGCACTCGGGCCCTTCATGCTCGGCGGTCGCGCGCCGATGTTCCGGGAGGAGCCGCTCCCGCATTGACCTCAACCCCTTATGACCCCCCCATGTCTGCGCGCGATCCGGTCGGCACGATGTGGGGACTGGTCCTGGGGAGCTGGGGCTTGGCCGGTGCCTGCGTCGGGGCCGCGGTCGGGATGACCCTGCAGGTCACCCAGGGCATGTCGGGTGCCGCGGGGAGCGCTGGCGCGGCGGGGATGGCGGTCGGTGCGGTGCTCGGCGTCATCGGTCTGCTCGCCGAGCGGTCGCGCGCCGCCGGGCGACCTGGACTCGTCGATGGTCGCGGGCGCGCGGCGCGGCCCCTGCACGGCGCCGTGCTCGGGCTGCCCATCGCGCTTGCGCTGCCCGCGGTGCTGTGGCTGATCGTGATCGGCACGGTCGCGCTGCGGTCGCTGGTGCCGGCGGTCACGTTCGGCATGGTCGCGCTCGGGCTCGCCTGGGCGGCGCGCCGGGTGTGGTCCAACCACCGCCTCGCGCGGGCCCTCGAGGCGCTCGAGGCCGGAGACCTTCCGACCGCCCAGGGTGCGCTGCGCGGCCTCGCCGAGCATGGGATCACCACGAGGCGCGCGCGGAGCACGGCCCGGCTGAACCTGGCGATGCTGGCGCTGCAGGTGGGCGATGGCGCAGGAGCGCTGGACTGGGTTGGCGGGCTGCCCGGCGCGTGGCCCGCGGTGGTGCGCGCCCAGGGGCACCTGCTGGACGGCAGCACTGGGGCGGCGGAGGCGGCGCTCGCGGAGGCGCTGAGCGCACCGGGGGCACGCGCCGTGCAGGGGCAGGCCGACGCGGTGCGGGTCCTGGTGGTCTGGCGAATGGACGGGGCCGCGTCCGCCCGGGAGCTCGCGGAGCGTCTCCACGGGGAGGGCGCCACGCCGCTGCACTGTGCGCTGCTGGGGGCGCTGCGACGGCAGGCCGGGGATGCGGCGGGAGCGGAGGCGCTCGCGGGCTCCGAGGTGCGCGCGGTGGTGCAGAGTGCCCTCGGGCAGAGCATCCCCGAGCTCAGATCCGCTACGGCCGATCCCACTGGGTCAGCGCGCCGTCCGTGAACGTGAAGGTGCCCGCGGGGCTGGTCCAGGTCAGCGCGATCGAGTCCTGCTGTAGTCGGAAGCCCTGCGGCAGCGTGTCGGGAGTGGGGCGAGCCGCCCAGCGCACCAGCGGCTCAGGCAGACCCAGCGCGAGCTCGCCGGAGGCGATGCGGTCGGCGACGTCGGTGCCGGAGACGTCCCGCGCCCAGATCAGCGCCTGCTCGGGCGAGGGACCCGAGTCGGGGAGCAGCCACACGTCGGAGGCCGCGACCTTCAGCTTCGGAAAGGAGATCTGGTCGTAGGCGACCTCGCAGCTTCCTGCATCGTCGGGGCACGTGCCCGACTGGGCCCGGGGCTTGCCCTGCACGCAGCGCACGGTCTTCCAGTTCACCGTCTCGGGGTCGATCAGGACCGCGTCCGCGTCCACGGGCTCCTCGGCGTGCCAGCACGGACCGGTGTACAGGGCGGTGCGGCGCACCTTGCGCGCGCGACAGGAGAAGCCGCCGAACGGCTGGTCGCAGCTCTTGTGGCCGTCGACGTAGGCGGTGGCGCGGGTGGTGCGGGGGTTGGTGCGGTCCACGAAGGTGACCGGGTCCCCCGCGGCGACGACGGGCGCCGCGTAGCCGGCCTTCAGCTTGGGCAGGACCGTCTCCTTGTCCTCGGGCATCGGCTTGCCCTCCTCGTCGGTCTCGATGACGGCTGAGATCGGCGCCTCGTCGCGCTTGAGCACCATCCGCCCGGTTGCGGACGCGTCGAAGCCGGGGGCCGCGGTCCACGTCTCGGCGATCGTCCAGCTGCCCTGAGCGACGGCGACGCCGACTGTCCCCGACTGCTCGATCAACGGGAGCGCGGCGCCAGTCTGGCAGCAGCCCCAGGCCCCGCCCGCCCGCGCTGCGGCCCCGTCGACCCCCGCCAGGGACTCGGCCAGCGCGAGCTTGGCGCGGTAGATGCCGACCCGCGGCCGGTCCTTGACCAGCTGGCCGTACGCCTCGATCGCCGCGGTGGCGTGGGCCTTGTCGCCCTCGGGGGACGCCATGGCGGTGAGGTGGAGGTCGCCGACGGCCTCGAGCGTCAGGGTGTCGCCAGGTGCGGCTTGCAGGAGGGCTTCGGCGGCGGCCACAGCGGCGACAGCGTCGGTCTCTCCGAGCGTTCGCGCCTCCTGCAGCGGCGTGGCGCAGGCGGCAGCGGTCGACGTGATCAGAAGGACTAGAATTCGAACATGCATGGGCGCAGGCTACCAGAGCGGCCGGCGTAGGCGTTCGCTGACCTGCCCGTGTTCGAGGGCAACGGGAGGCCTGATGCGGAGATGGTGGGTGCTGGTGGCGGTGCTCACGACCATGCCAGGTGGGGCATGGGGGGTGATCCCGGAGGTCGAGGCCGCGGTGGCACGCCCCGTGACCTCCGAGCGGGTGGATGCCTCGGTGGCCACGGGCGATGTCTCTGCCCGGGTCGAGATCGTGAACAGCGACGTCGAGACCGCGGCGCGCGATCTGTTCGCCGGCGACCCGAGTGCGGTGCAACAGGGGACGTTGTTGCTGCCGTTTCAGGAGTCCGACAAGGAGCTGCTGCGGATCAACGAGGCACTGGGGCTGCGCGGCGCGCAGATCGACGCGCTGGTGGCGGATGACATGGCGCAGACCCGCGTCGTTGCGGTTCAGCCAGCCCTGTCCGAGCTGCTCGAGATGACGCTCACCGTGGTCGATGGCAACGTCGACCCGGCGGTGCTCCGCGACCAGAACCTCACGCTGACCAAGCACGTGATGCCGCGGAACCGCAACCGGCCGGAGGTCTGCAGTGATCGCCCTGCGGGTCCCACGGTCTGGGTCTCGATGTCGCCTCCAGACTAGACGCTCTCCGATCGCGTCAGTGGCCTGTGTTGTGGGTATGGTGGGCGCCACTCTGGAGGGACGATGCCAAGCTGGATCCTCTGTGCTCTCGCGTTGGGTTGTGGGGGCGGTGGTCGCGATTCGTCGCACGATACGCCCACTGACGAGATCGCTTCGCTGGCATGCGCTTCTGCGATCATCGACCTGCCCGGGGGTCGCATCGATGTGGCGGGGGCGTCGGTGGTGTTCGCCGAGGGCAGCGTCGTCGCACCATCGGAGCTCGAGGTGTGCATCGCGGACAACACCCTGTCCGGACACCACAGCCCGGTCGTGACGCTGAGGCCTGATGGGTTCAACTTCAGCTCCGCGGTGGAGCTCTCCATCGCGCACTCCGGTGACGAGGAGACCACCTGGCTGTTCGCACCGTACTGGGACGGACTGCCCGTGCGTGCGCTGCAGTCGAGCCGCCCGGAGCCGGGCATGGTCCGCGCTTCGGTGTACCGCACCGGGGAGGTATGGGCTGCGACCGACCCGCGCGCCTCTGTGGACTGGATCGAGTCCGACAATTCGGTGGCCGAGGTGCTGTTCCTCGTCGACTCCACGACCGACAACGCGGACAACCTCGTCGACTTCGCCGGCCAGGCCCCGGCCATCTGGCAGGCGTTATTGGCCAACGGGCTGGACTTCCAAGCGGGCGTCGTGACCATGGACGCGATGGACCCGGCCGGGCCCGGTCGCCTCCGTGGCGTCGCCGGCGCGCGCTGGGTGCAGTCCGACACCATCGGCGGAGACGATCTCCTGGGCGAGCTGCTCGCGGCGCCGCCTCCGACGTCCGACGTCCGGCAGGGCTTCGGCGCACTCGCCGCCGCGCTGAGCGCCGTTGGTCCTGGCGACGCCAACGAGGGCTTCGTGCGGCAGGGTTCGAGCATGGCGGTCGTCGTGTTCTCCAACGGCGACGACGAGACGGTCGGCGCCCCCTTGACGGTGAGCGAGCTGGCCATGTGGCTGGGCGCCGGCACCGGCGTGCACGCGATCGTGCATCCCCCGGGTCACCCGGACGCTGGCAACGTGTTCCGGACGCTGTCCGAGGAGACCGGTGGTGACACGCTCGACATCGGTGAAGGAGTCGGTTCGTGGACCTCGTTCGTCGTGGACCGGGTCGCGACGCTCGGCGTTGGCCAGGGCGGTGTGGTGCTGCCGACCGCCGCGGTCCCGGACTCGGTCGAGGCGTGGTGGGTCCCCACGACCCGCGAGCCGGTCCGCCTCGGGGCCCGCGACTTCCAGTACATCCCGATGAGCCAGTCGGTCTTGGTCGACGTGCAGGACTTCGACCCGAACGAGATCATCATCCTATACACGCCGGCCGGGTAGCGCACTCATGCGATCTCCTCTTCGGGAAAACGGCGCAGCCTGGCCTCCTCCACGGCGCTGTAGAGCACCGGGACCACGAAGAGGGTGACGAGCGCGATGGTCATGCCTCCCAAGGCGGGGAGCGCCAGCGGCACCATGATGTCCGCACCTCGTCCCTGGGAGGTCACCACCGGAAGCAGCGCCAGGATCGTCGTCGCCGTGGTCATCAAGCACGGGCGAATTCGTCTCGAGCCGGCCTCGAGCGTTCGCGCGCGCACCTCGCGCGCGGTGGTGGGAGGACTCCGCTCGAACACCTGCTTGAGGTAGGTCGCCATCACCACGCCGTCGTCCGTGGCGATGCCGATGAGGGCGATGACGCCGATCCACACAGCCACCGACATGTTGATCGTGCCGACGTGGAACAGCTCGCGCATCGGGATGCCGAGCACTGCAAAGTTCAGGAACCAGGGCTGACCGTAGAGCCACAGCAGCGTGAAGCCTCCGCTCACCGCGACGATCACCCCTGAATAGATGATGGCGGTGGTCGCGACGCGATGGAACTGCAGGTACAGCAGGATGAACACGAAGGCCAGGGCGATCGGAATCAGCACGAGCAGCTGTTTCTCGCTGCGGACCTGGTTCTCGTACGAGCCTGCGAAGGCGAAGCTGACCCCATCGGGAAGCGTCAATGAACCGGCCGAGAGGCGCTCCTGGATGAGCGCTCGGGCCTGCTCGACCACCTCGACCTCGGCGACGGCAGGGTCGCGATCGAAGAGCACGTAGCTGGTGAGGAAGGTGTCCTCGGCCTTGATCATCTGCGGCTCGCGCACGTAGCGAATGTCTGCCACTTGGATGAGCGGCACCACCTCGCCGTTCGGCGTCGGCACGAAGACACGCTCGAGCGCTTCGACGCTGTCGCGGTGCTCTCGCATGTAGCGGACCCGTACTGGATAGCGCTCACGACCCTCGACCGTGCGGGTCAGGGTCACGCCACCGAGCGCCACCTGCAGTACCTGCTGCACGTCGACGATGGTCAGGCCGTACCGGCCGATCGCTTCGCGGTCCAGGTCGATCTCGAGGGTGGGCTTTCCCACGACTCGGTCGGCGAAGACGGTCTCCGGGCGGATCGAGGGGACCTCGCGCAGGGCGCCCTCGAGCGCGAACCCGAACGCTTCGATGGCCGCGAGTGAGGGACCCTTCACCTTGATGCCCAGAGGCGCTCGCATGCCGCTCTGGAGCATCACAATGCGGGCATTGATGGGCATGAGCACGGGCGCGCTGGTGACGCCTGGCATCTCGGCCGCCGCCGTGATCTCGGTCCAGATGTCGCGGGGGGTCTTGATGTGGTCTCGCCACTGCCGGACACGGGTTCCGTCGGACTCCGTTCGGTACTCGGTCTTGTAGGTGATGATGGTCTCGATCATCGAGATCGGGGCGGGGTCGAGCGCGCTGTCGGCCCGGCCGAGCTTGCCGACCACCCGGTCGACCTCGGGGATCTGAGCGATGGCGGCGTCCATGGTCGACATCATGTCGAGGGCCTCGCCCGCCGAGGCATGGGGCATCGTGGTCGGCATGTACAGGTACGACCCTTCGTCGAAGGGCGGCATGTACTCGCGCCCGAAGCCCGGCATGGCGTGGGCGACAGCGGACACCGGCGAGCTGGTCTGCACAAAGCCCGGCAAGAACCCGAAGACGGTGTCGAAGCCAAGCCAAGCCGTCGACCCGAACAGGACCAGCACGGTGGGCAGGACCATGAACGTCTTCTTCCGACCCAAGATGGCGGCGAGCATCCGCGGGTACCCCGCCTCGAAGAGCCGGAACCCACCGAGCACGACGGCGATGATGATGCCTACGAACAACAGGTTCAGGAAGACGCCATTCTCGGGTCCCAGGGGCAGCCAATCGCTCGCCAACAGGATGGTCACGACGACCACGGTGACGATGGCCTCTCCGACCGTCCAGCGTTGCGTCGTGGACTGTGTGAGCAGCGGTCGTGCCAGCCGGAAGACCCCGAGGGCGACCACCAGCAGTCCGCCGAGCACCGTGGTGGACAGAGCGGCCAGGCCCAGCGCGACCAGCAGCCAGTCCCGCAGGTGGGCGAACCGACGGATCGACTGCCAGACCCCGATGAGCCCCGTCGCGGCGGTACGGGGAGCCGCAGGACGGCGTCGCAGGACGATGATCGCAGCGCCGGGAAGCACCAGAACGGAGAGGATCAGCGCGACGCCCATCGCGAAGGTCTTCGTGAACGCAAGGGGAGCGAACAGGCGGAGCTCGGTCGCCGTGAGGCCGAACACGGGGAGAAAGCTGACGATGGTGGTCAACACCGACGTGAGGACGGCGGGGGCGACCTCGGCCGCCGCTCGGCGCGTCGCCACCTCGCGTTCGCGCGACGTGATCGCACCCGTCAGGTGCTGCTCGATGTTCTCGATGAACACGATCGAGATGTCCACCATCGTCCCGATGGCGATCGCAATGCCGCCGAGCGCCATGATGTTCGCGTTGACCCCTGTCGCCTTCATCACGAGGAACGTGCCGAGCACTCCGAGCGGGACGACCGACGAGATCAACAACGAGCTACGGAGGTTCCGGAGCAGCACCAGCACGACGATGATGGTGATCAGCATCTGCTGGTAGAGCGACGTCGACAGCGTCCCCACCGTCTCCTCGATGAGGGTGGTGCGATCGTAGAACGGCACGATGGTGACCTGGCTGACCGTGCCGTCCTCGAGGGTCCGTCGCGGGAGTCCCGCCTCGATCTGCTCGATGCGTTCCTTGACGCCCGAGATGACGTGGAGCGGATTCTCGAGGGTGCGGGCGACGACCACGCCACCGACAGCAGGAGCGCCTGCATCGTCGAGCATGCCGCGGCGCAGCGCGGGTCCGAACGACACCCGCGCCACGTCCCGAACGCGGGTGGGTGTGTGCTCTCGAGCGACCACGACGGTGTCTTCGAGGTCTGAGAGCTCTTCCAGAAAGCCCAGGCCGCGAACCAAGTACTCCGCACCGTTGATCTCGAGTGTTCGCGCTCCCACATCGAGGTTCGATCGGCGCACCGCGTTGGCGACCTGGCCCAGGGTGACGCCGCTGGCGCGCATCGCGTCAGGATCGACGTCAACCTGGTATTCCCTTACGAATCCTCCGATCGAGGCGACCTCGCTGACCCCGTCCACCGACTGCAGCGCGTAGCGGACCGTCCAGTCTTGGATGGAGCGCAGCTCGTCGGGGTCCCAGCCACCCACGATGTTGCCGTCGGCGTCCTGGCCCTGCAGCGTGTACCAGAAGATCTGACCGAGCGCGGTCGCATCGGGCCCCAGTGTCGGCGTGACGTCGTCGGGGACCGTTCCGGGAGCCAGCGACGCCAGCTTCTCCAGCACGCGGGACCGGGACCAATAGAACTCGACGTCGTCCTCGAAGATAATGTAGATCGACGAGAACCCGAGCGCGGAGGAGCTGCGCACGGTGCGCACACCAGCGATTCCCAGCAGGGCCGTCGTGAGCGGGTAGGTGACCTGGTCTTCGACATCGCGGGGCGATCGCCCGGGCCATGTCGTGAACACGATCTGCTGGTTCTCACCGATGTCGGGGATGGCGTCGACCGGCACCGGATCTCGCGGCAAGCTGCCGAGCTGCATCTGGAACGGAGACACCACCAATCCGCCGATGATCAACATGGCGGTGAGCACGAACACCACGAGCTTGTTGGTGATGAACCATCCGATCAGGTGTTCCCAGACCCCGCTGGGTGCGTCCGGCGCTGCCATCAGTGCACGTGTCCGGCAGGCGCCGCGCGCGGCGAGGAACGCTCGCGCGGCTCACCCGCAAGATGCGCCCCCGGAGCGATGACGGAGCGGATCTCGCCACAGGTGTGCATCGACGCCCCGAAGTAGGCATTGGCGACGGTCTCCCCCAGCTGCACCCAGGTGGCTCCGGCGTTCTCTTGGGCCATGGGGCAGAACGCCACCCGAAGGGAGCTGTCGATGGGGTTCCCAAAGCGGCGAAGCATCGCCTCGATCGCGGTGCTGAGCGGCACGAAGCCTGCTCGTGCGCCGTCTAGGTCGTGGGACATGGAGACGTGGCGGGAGTGGCTGCGAAGGGCGTCGGCCAGCTCGTCCCACGCCGCGGCGCCCTCGCCGCCAAGGGCGGTCGCGCTCACCGCCTGCGCGAGCGCCTCTGCACCGGTCGTCGCGCCGCCATGGTCGTCTCCTGCCAGTGCGGTCTGGACCTCCAGGTAGCGGTGGACCACGGGACCGAGCTGGTCGAGGTCGGCGGGACTGAGCTCCACGACCGAGTCCCAGATGCTTGCATCTCGGTCGTCTGGGCCGGTCATCATGCTCCGGCCTCCGCGGATCTGGAGGTCCGCGTCGATGGCGAAGGCGCCGCGGCTCACGACGCGGTCGCCCTCGGAGAGCCCCGCCACCACGGGGTAGACCTCGCCGAGTCGAGTCCCCAGACGCACGGTGCGGGGTTCGTAGGCGAGCTGCTGCGCGTCCTCGACCTCGACGTAGACGATGGAGCGCTTGCCCGTGAACAAGGCAGCCGAGGCAGGGATCACAAGCGGTGCCGTGCTCGCCTCTCCCCGCGTGGCTGAGACCACGGCTTCGGCGAACATCCCGGGGCGAAGCCGACCATCGGGGTTGCGCAGCGCCACTCGAACCCGAGCGGTCCGTCGCTGCGGATCGACGGTGGGATCGATGAAGGCGACCTCGCCCTCGGAGGTCTCGGCGATGCCTTGCACCACGATGTGAACCCTCTGGCCTACGGAGAGGCGCGGCAGGTCGCTCTCGTACGCGTCCAGCTGAACCCAGAGTCGGTCCAGGTCCGCCACCCGGTACAGCGAGGCTCCTGTCTGCAGGTACGCCCCCTCGGTGGCGACGCGCTCGATGACCGTGCCGGGGAAGGGGGTGCGGATCGCCACGGACTGGGTGGGCTGCTCCGCCTCCTCCATCCGGGCGAGCTCGTGCTCGGGCACTCCGAGCAGCCGGAGGCGCTCCCGCGCCGCACCGAGGGCGGCGGCGGCGGCTCTGCGGGTGGGCTCGGTGCTTCCCGACAGTCTCTCCGTCTGGCCCCTGGCGATCAGCAGGTCCTGGTGGGCGCTGTACACTTCGGGGCTGTAGAGGGTCGCCACGACCTGGCCCGCCTTCACCTGCTCGCCGGTGGTGTTGACATGGAGCCGGTCGATCCGGCCCGCCACCCACGTGGTCACGTTCTTGCGGGTCGTCTCATCGGGCTCGATGCGTCCGAGCAGTCGGACATCGGCGGAGGCGTTTCCCTGGCGTCGCACGGTGGTGGTCCGCAGCCGCGCCAGCGTTCGTGCGCGCTGGGAGAGCACGACGCGGTCGGTTCTGGACGACCCTCCTTTGGGGGTGGCTCCGATCAGGTCCATGCCGCAGATCGGGCAGGCCCCAGGCTCCGCTGAGCGAATCTGGGGATGCATCGAGCATGTCCACGCGGTCTGCTCGCCCGCCATCTCCGCGTGGGGCTCGGGGTGCGAGCCCCCGGAGAACAGCAGCGCGCCCATCGCGAACGCGAGCAACAGCGCACCGATCGGCAGCATGATGCGGATGGTCTGTGTCATGGGGCCGTCTCTGGGTGTTGGACAGGGGTGCGTGTCACCGGCCGCCCAACGACTTCGTCGAGCTGGGCCCAGGCACGTTGATGGTCGGCCGACGCTGTCGCGAGCTCGACGCTGAGGTCGAGGAGGTCGCGCTGACTCAAGAGGGTCTGAGCGACTGCGCTCTGACCGACGGTGTAGTTCCCCAGGACCGAGGAATAGGAAGCGCGGGCCTGGGGCAACAGGGTCCCGGAGAGCACGCGGACTCGTCGCTCGCTGTCTCGGACGCTGGACAGTGCCGAAGCCAGGTCTGCGATGGCGCGATCTCCTCGGGCCGCGTGCTCCGAGCGCAGGGCGTCGGCCATGCGGCGCTGCGCGCTGATCTCGTGGGTGTAGGTCCCCTGCCAGAGGGGGATGCGCAGTCCGACGCCCGCCACCACGGCGTCCTTGCCGCTGTCGGGAGTGCCGGTGACGATCGCGGGCCCGGTGACGATCCAGTCGCCGCTCACAGCGAAGCCAGGGAGCCGGTCGGCGGCCGCGGCGCGTGCCCGCGCATCCGAGGCATCGGCCCCGTGTGCTAGCACCCGCAGGAGGGGATGGGCCAGGACCTCATGAGTGAGGTCGGTCTCGCCGACCGCCGCCAGCGTGGGCTCGCTGGTGGTCGGGAGCGTCTGCGCGGTCCGCCGACCCTGAACGGCCCGCAGTCGAGCCTCTGCAGTCGTCTCCCTCTCGTCCATGGAGTGGATGGCGTCTTCGAGGCGCGCCCGCGAGAGGTCGATCTGCTGCAGGTCAGCCAGGGTCGCGCCGCCGATCTCGACCCGTGACCGGACGGTCCGGGAGAGCCCTGTCACGATCTCGAGGTGCTCCCGATGTAGGGCGTTGGTGGTCCGGACTTCCCACAGAGACCAGAATGCCGCCTGGACGCGATGAGCCACCGACAACGAGGTGGCCTCCAGCACGGCCTGTGCGGCTCGTGCGTCCGCCGAGGCGGCCTTCCCGCCGGCCGTGAGCTTGGTCGGCCACGGGAAGGCCTGCTGCACGCTGATGCGGGCCTGCTGTGGCCCCACGCGCGTCTCCACGGACTGAACGAAGACGCCGAACCGAAGGGTCGGCTCGGGCAGCGTGCGGGCCCTCGCAACGCGGTGGACCGCGGACTGCCATCGGTGGAACGCGGCTCGGACTTCCGGGCTCTGCTCCAGGGCCGCCGCGACGTACCCCGACACCTCACCCTCTGCGGCATCCGCGGTGGCCGTCGCCAACAGGCAGAACAACGCGATCACGGAGACCTCGTGCAGCGCCGTTCCAGTCGGTCGCCGAGGGTCACTGGTCTGCCGGCGGCTTCTGGACCAGCGTCATGCCGCAGACCGGACACGTGCCGTCGTGCTGATCCCCCGAGGCATAGTGAACGGTGCCCATGTCACACATCCACGCGCCGGGTGGAATCTCGGACCTCTCCGCGGGAGGGTCGAAGCGCTGCCCGTCCGGGTCGAGGGTGGGCACAGGCTGCACAGCCGCGGGCGCTGGGTCGGTCCGGCCGCAGCCTCCGGCGAGAACGGTCAGCGCGGCGAAAAGAACAGTGAGACGCATCGTCGATCCTCCAGCCAGGCACCAGCAGCAATCGTGCCAAGCAACACCAGCCGACCAACGCCGATTTTTCGTTGGACGTCCTCGCGATCTTGCGAGCGTGTTCGCAGTTCTGCGAAGCGTTAGGGGCCACTACCAAGGTTGCTCCGTCCCACGCGGTCGGCACGAGAGTTGCTGGAAGGGAAGCCATGCCGTTGCCCACCCACACGAGCTACGTCGGTCGCCGCCTCATCGGCGTGTTCGCAGTCGTGGCCCTCCTCCCTCTGGCTGCCACGGTCGGATTCTCGTACTGGAGCAGCCGCGAGATTGTCGCCGGCCTGTTGCAGGAGAACCTCGGAAAGACAGTTCGTCTCTATGCGTCCGAAGTGGATGACTTTCTGTCCGAGAAGACGGGTCTCCTCTCTGCCCTGGCCGGGGGGGTCGCAGCGGATGATGCGGTGCTCACCGAGGTCGTGGCGCGCTCCGACATGCTCGAGGAGCTGATGCTGATCGACGCAGACGGCCAACTGGAGGCCCGCTCCCGGGACCAGGCTGCGTGGGCATTCGACGCGTGTCAGTCCGGGGAAGCCGGCAGCACGCCGATGACGCACGCGCACGATGGGCAGGGGCATGAGGTCGTGGTCTCGGTGGCCCGCGCAGGGGGCGGGCGGCTGTGTGGGCGCGTGAGCTTCACGCTGCACCAGGACATGATCAGCGAGAGGGCGCGGAGCACGTTCGGCGGGTTGGCCTACATCGTCGACCGCTCAGGGGATGTCGTCTGTCACGCTTTCGAGGAGGACGAGCCGCACATTCACCCGGGCCAGCCTATCCGCGGTCCGGCAGCCGAACGAGCACGCGCTGGGTTGCCGTGGCATGGCATCGTCGAGGTCGGCGGCGAGCCGCAGCTGGCGGCGTTCGCACCTGCGGCCAACCTCCCGTGGGGCGTCTGGGCCGAAGTTCCGATGGCGGAGGCTTCCAATGTGCTCCGTCCCTTGACGACGCGCGCCTTGCTGGTCGGCGGCTTGCTCACCGGAGGACTGTCATTCGCCATCCTCGTGTTGGCCCGCCGCATTGCGTCGCCGATTGAAGAGCTCGCGGCGGCGTCTCATCGCATCGCTGCTGGTGCCATTGGCGAGACGGTTCCGGTTCGTGGGGACGACGAGATCGGCCAGCTCGCCCGGGAGTTCAACTCCATGAGCACCGCTCTTGCGGAGTCCGTTCGGCACCTGGACGCGAAGGTGGCGGAGCGCACTCTGGAACTACAGGAAGCCCGCAGGTTCGCCGATACGCTGCTCGACACAGTCGAACAGCGCATCTTGGTCATCGGGCCCGACCTCGAGGTGATCCGGGCGAACCGTGCTGCGACCGATGCCTACGGCCCCGACATCATCGGCTGCGGGTGTCGCTCTGTGCACGGCACACCCGACGGCGAACCTTGTCCGGCCGAGGTGGTCTTCTCCACGCAGCAGGCCACGATGGAGGAGCGCTCCCGACGCCTCCCGGACGGCCGGACAGAGATCCTCTCTGTCGAGCGATACCCCGTGCCGGGAGTGGACGGCCCGCGGGCTGTTCTCGAGATTGAACGGGACATCACCGAGCTGAAGCAGTTCCAGGCGCACCTCGTCCACCAGGAGAAGATGGCCGCGCTGGGAACCCTGGCCGCTGGGTTGGCCCATGAGATTGGCAATCCGCTGGCCAGCCTGTCTTCCGAGCTGCAGCTGTTGATGCTCGAGCCCGGCTCGGCGGCCGAGGCACTTCCCGTCCTGCAAGACCAGGTTCGCAGGATGGGAGAGCTGCTTCGAGAGCTGGTTGAGCTCGGTCGAACACCCAGCGACCGCCGAGAACGCTTCGAGGCCATGGACGCCGTCGACGATGTGCTCCGGCTGGTGCGACACGGCGCTCGGGAGCGCGGCGTGGAGCTTGTCCGCGTGGCCCCGAGCGAACCGGTCACGCTGTGCTCTTCCCGAGATCGCATCGTCCAGGTCCTCCTCAACCTCGGCCTCAACGCCATCGACGCGCTGCAGGGTCCAGGAACAGTCACGTTCCGGGTCGTGGCGGTGGCAGAGGGGGTGCAGTTCGTGGTCAGCGACGATGGGCCGGGTCTTCCAGAACAACGGGGTCGGCTGTTCGAGCCCTTCTTCACGACCAAGCCCGTGGGGGAGGGCACGGGCCTCGGGCTGTTTGTGGTCGATCGGATCGTGACATCGCTCCGGGGCACGGTGACGGCGAGAGACGGCCAGGATGCAGGCGCCGTCTTCACCATAGAGCTCCCTGACAGCGTCCGCGGGGTCGGCAGTGAGTGAGCGCATCCTCGTGGTGGATGACGAGCGCGTCCTCCGCAACAATGTGGCGAAGTACCTGTCGATGCAAGGCCACCAGGTCGACACGGCAGCCTCCGGTGAGGAGGCGCTGCAGAGGGTCCAAGAGGCCAGCTACGGACTCGTCATCACGGACCGTCGCATGCCGGGGATGGACGGGATCGAGCTCATCGGCCGACTCCGCGACCACCAGCCCTCGGCGCTCACCCTGCTGATCACCGCCTACGCGTCCGTGGACTCTGCGATCGAGGCGCTGCGTGGCGGAGCAGCCGACTACCTGCTCAAGCCCATTGACCTGGGTGAGCTCGGCCGAAAGGTGTCGGCGCTTCTGGCGACACGCGACCTCGCCGATCGGGTGCGTCGCCTTCGTCAGGAGCTTCGGGACCGAAGCGGGGGCGTCGATCTTGTAGGTCATTCCGAGGCAATGGGTGCGGTCCAGGAGATGATCGAACGCATCGCTCCGACGCCAGCAAACGTCCTGATCGAGGGCGAGACGGGCACGGGGAAGGAGCTGGTGGCCCGCGCTCTGCACGATCGTTCGGATCGAGCCGAGCGTGACTTCATCCCCGTCAACCTCGCCGCTCAGCCCGCTGATCTCGTCGATGCGACGCTGTTCGGGCACGAGGCGGGCGCCTTCACGGGCGCACAGGGGCGCCGCGAGGGGGTGTTCCGTGCGGTGCGGGGTGGAACGCTGTTCCTCGATGAGATCGGTGCACTGCCGAAGGGCGTTCAGGCCAAGCTCCTCCGGGTGATCGAGAATCGGGAGGTGCATCCCCTTGGCTCGGACCGACCCATGCCGGTGGACTTCCGGTTGGTCGCCGCCACCAATCGCCCGCTCCAGGAGCTCGTCCGCAAGAGCGAGTTCAGAGAGGACCTGTACTTCAGGCTCCATGTCGTGCGGATCGAGGTCCCGCCGCTGCGGCGCCGGGCGGACGACCTGCCGGAGCTCTCGTCACGGTTGTTGGAGCGGCACGCGCGGAGTCTCGGCCGGAAGGCGCCGCGCCTCACGGGAGAGGCTCTCTGTGCGCTGCGTCAATACTCCTGGCCCGGCAATGTGCGGGAGCTCTCCAACGTGCTGGAACGGAGTATGCTGCTCGGCGACGGGGACTGGATCGACACAGGTGGTCTTCCGCCCCTGGCCCAGAATCGTGATGCTGGTGTACTGCTCAAGCCCGCGGTCGAGAACTTCGAACGCGGGCACATCCAGAAGGTCCTGGCGCTCAGTGGAGGCGACAAGAAGCGCACCGCGTCCGCCCTCGGTGTGCACCTGGCCACGCTCTACCGCCACCTTGAACGCCTCGGCATCGCCGAGGACTGAGCGGAGTCCAGTGCCACAAGCCATGAGAGACCCCGGCGCGACGAGTCTGTCGTCTCTGTCGGCCATCGGAAGCGCCCTTCGACTCAGGCTCCAGAGGTTTTAGATGCAAGTGCTTCGCCTTCTCGCTCTCCCGGCGCTCGCCGGCTGTTCCTCCGGAGGGGAGGGCACCGAGCCGCCCGACCCGAGCCCGACCGTGCCGATCGAGCACACCGCCGACACAGGAGCTCCCGAGGTTGTCGGCCTCAACGAGGTGCTGGTCTCGGTCACGCTCGACGGCGAGCCCGTAGGAGGCGCCTGGGTTGGCGTCGGCGGAGGCATGAACACGACGACGGACCCGGACGGCTTCGCGACGGTCACCCTCGACGGCGGGCAGACGCTCGTGGTGTCGCATCCCGAGTCGAGGACGCTGTCCGCAACCCCGAGTGGACCCACCGCGTCCGTTGCGCTCCTGCGGTTCTCCCGGGTCGACAACCCCGAGTACGTGTTTGAGGACCCCGGGGTCGCCGGAGAGCTTGGGGACACGAGCCAGTGCGGGCACTGCCACGGGTCGATGGTCATCGACTGGACTGCGTCGCCGCACCGCGCAGCCGCATCGAATCCTGTGGTGCACGACGTGTTCGCGGGCACCGGGCAGTTCTTCACGGAGTCCACCTGCGTCCTCGCGGGCGGGGTCTGGCGTGAGGGCATCGGGCCGGGAACCACCGCCCCAGCAGACCGCTGCTATCTGGGCGACGGGACGCTTCCCGACCTCAACGACGACTGCGGTGTGACCGTCAGCTGCGACGCGGTGGCGTCGAACACGGGTGGGTGTGCCGACTGCCATGCGCCCGGTGTGGACGGGGTGCTCGGCGGTCGGAGCCTGCTGGACGCCCAGGGCCGCTCGTTCACCGAGGGTGTCCACTGCGATGTCTGTCACAAGGCCGAGTCCATCGATCTGGGTGCCCCGGCCGGCGTCGCTGGTGCACTGGGCATCCTCCGGCCCTCTGAGCCGGGGACGAGCCCGGTGTTCGAGTGGGACCCGTTGACCTTCGGACCCTACCCAGACGTTCCGAATCCCCGGATGGGGGCCGTCCAGCGGGACCACTTCCGCTCCGCGGAGTTCTGCGCGGCCTGCCACGAGCTCACGCAGCCGGCTCAGGTGGACGGCGAGGGCCTCGATCCGGTCCGGTGGCCCGCCGGCCTTCCGGTACACTCGACGTACTCCGAGTGGCTCGCGGGCGCGTTCGCGGAGTCCAGCCCGTGTCAGAGCTGTCACATGCCGCCAGACCCTCGCTGGGGCAACGCGGCGGAGCTGACTGAGGCGACGGCGGCGGTCGGCTTGGCCTCGGGGTGGTGGCGCGCGCCGGGGTCGGTTCGCCGGCACCTCTGGGACGGTCCCCGCGGCGCCGAGGGCTTGCTCGACCTCGCCGCCGCGCTCGACCTCTCGGCCACCACGGACGGTGGGACCACCACGGTCGTCGTCACCACCCGCAACGTTGGCGCCGGGCATGCGATTCCCACGGGGGAGCCCATGCGCAGTCTGGTCTTGGTGGTCGAGGCTCGGTGTGGCCCCAGCCCGCTCCTCGCGGTGGGCGGAGATGTGGTCCCCTCGTTTGGCGGGGCGCTCGATGAGCGGCGCGCGGACGAGGACTGGTCGCTGTGGCCGGGCGCTTCGGTGGGAGACCGCATCCGGGTGGTCAGCAGGGCGGGCTGGCGGGACTACTCCGGTCCCGGCCCGTTCGGAGACGGGACCTTCGATGTCGCCGCCAAGGGACTCCCGATCGAGGAGTGGCTCGGCGAGGCGATGGTGGTGTCCGTCAGCGGGGACACGGTCCTCCTGGATGCCGTCCTGCCGCCCGGGGACGTGGCGTACCGGGTCGATGGCTCCGGGCTTCCGAGTGATGGGGAGACCAGCCGCGCCTGGGCCGGTGCCCCCGGGTTTGCGTTCGCGCGCGTGCTCGCCGACGCCCAGGGCAACCGGCAGGTCGCCCACCACCGCGCGGTCGACATCGTGTCTGACAACCGCCTCATGCCGCTGCAGTCCGCCATCACGACCCACCGGTTTGCTGCAACGTGCGCCGAGCCGGTTGTGACCGCTCGCCTGATCCATCGCCCCTATCCGCTCGCCGAAGCCCGCCTCCGCCAGTGGGACGCGCGGGATCAGGTGATGGCTGAGGTGACCCAATGACCCTGTTCCTCGTGGCAACGGCATGCAAGGTCGCCCCTCCTGCCGACAGCGTCCCTGACACGGGCTCTGTCGAGCAGGGCATGACCGCCGACACCGCAGCGTCCCCCTCGACGACAGTCCTCCCCACGGAGCGTCCGCTGTTGGTCTCTCCGGCGGAGGCCACCGACCTCGACCCGGCACCCGACGCGCTGCGCGTGGTTCTGGTCGCGGCGCCTCACACGTGGATGGCGGGCGAGCAGCTGGTCGACGGCTTTGCGTACAACGGCCAGGTTCCCGGCCCGACACTGCGAGCGCGCGTCGGAGACACGCTCACGGTCGAGCTCGACAACGAGCTCGGCCTGGACACCTCCATCCACTGGCACGGCGTGGACGTCCCCTTCGCGATGGATGGTGCGGGCTGGCGGGCCGCTCCCGTCGCGGCCGGGGGTTCCTTCACCTACTCGTTCGTGCTCCAGCAGGCGGGGACGTTCTGGTACCACCCGCACTTCGACACCGCGCACCAGGTCGATCGCGGCTTGTACGGCGTGCTCGTCGTCGAGGACCCAGCGGACCCGCCTGTGGACTCCGAGCTGGTGTTGGTGTTCGACGGCGCCGCGGAGGTCGAGGCGGGGAAGGAGGACCCCACGGTCGACCCCACCCCGTCTCGCTGGCTTGTGAACGGACTGCTCGAGCCCAGGTGGGAGCCCCCATCGGGCCAGAGCGTGCGCGTCCGGCTTCTCAACGCGAGCAACGCGGGCTACCTCGCGCTCGAGGACGTGCGCGTCATCGCGACGGACCAGGGGCTGCTCTCAGGACCGGAGTCCTCGGTCGTGCTGGCCCCAGGCGATCGGGCCGAGCTGGAGTGGTCGGCGGGTCCGGATGACCGTGAGATCACCGCAGTCCCTTGGTCGCTGGCCGGACCCTCGGCGTTCCCTGCGGTGCCGCTGTTCGGCGTTGCTGCCACGGGTGGGCTGGCCGCGCCTGGTGAGGTGTCGTGGCCGTTCTCGGGGGACCCGCCCACGCCCGATCCGGGTCGGACGGACCTGCGGTACACCTTCACGGGCAGCGCCGAGAACGGCTGGGAGATCAACGGTCAGACCTGGCCCGAGATCGCGCCTGACGTGGTCGCGCTGGGGTCCGAGGTGGTGCTGGAGATCCGCAACGTCTCGCCGGCGCACCACCCGTTTCATCTGCACGGGATGGTCTTCGAGGTGCTCTCGGTCGACGGGGTCGCTCCGGTCGCACGCCGGGTGGAAGACACGCTGGACATCAGCGTGCAGCAGACGGTTCGGCTGCGGATCGAGGCGGACAACCCCGGCGACTGGATGAGTCACTGCCACATCCTGCCGCACGCGGAAGACGGCATGATGACGGTGCTCACGGTTCAGTAGGTCGTCGGCGCGGGCTGGTGGACCTGGACCGCCGCCCCCTCGGTCAAGGGGTCCTGGCGGCGATGGAACACCAGGGAGAAGGTCGAGGGGTGGCGCGGCTGACGCCTGCGGGGCGCCCGGAGCACGAGCCCCGCCACGACGCGCTCGCGTCTGAGGCGCCGACGAGATCTCGCGGCCGGTAGCGGGCCCCGTGCTGGCTTCTCTTGCGCCGAGAGCGAGAACTGTCGCTCTCGGGGCAAGAGAATCCCGTGTAGGCTCCCTCCGACGAAGCGAACGGAGGGAGGACAAGGCAGATGGCGATGCGTGTTCCCCAGTTCTTGGTACGGCCGGGCGACCTCCCGAGCACTCAGCCGCGGACGTCGAGCATCACGGCCCAAGCCCAGCATGCCTTCGACATGGCGCCTGCCGAGACCGCCAGTGGAATTGCGCGGGCGCGCTGGATATGGAACTACAGAGGTCAACTCGCTTGGCTCGGCCTGCTGCGTGCCTCAGCCTTCTTGCGCTCGTGCAGCAACCTTCTGTTGCCGCCGCTGTTCGTCTTGATGGGTATGGACTTGATGCTGGACTCCGCGCCCCCCTTGTCCCGTGGCTTCTATACGCTCGCCAGTGCCTCGTTCTTTGCGGAGTGGGCAGTAGGTCTGGTGCTGGCGAGATCGAGAAGGGATTATCTGCTGAATGCATGGCTGCTGGCGGACGTCCTGTCTGCTCTCCCACTCGCCACGGCGTTCCAGTCCCTCCGGCTCACGAGACTGGCTCGGCTCGCACGATTCGCTCGGGTACTGCACGTTGCCAAGGCGCGGCGATTTCGCTTTCCATTGAGTCGTGTGGCACAGGTCGCCGGCGTTGCTCTCTCGGCTGCCTCGGCGGGGGCGCTTGCGCTCGCAGGGCTCGAACCGGACACGACGCCGGACATGGCGGAGGCGATGTGGTGGGCCATGGTGACAATGACCACGGTGGGCATAGGCGTCTACTTAAGCCGAGAGTTGGCGTTCTTCGATCCATATCCGATTCCAGGCCGAGAACGGTGTTGATCCGTTGGTGATGGACCGGTATCGGGTGGCTCTGACTGGAGTCTCATCCATGCGTGCCGACGCTGTCCAAGAGCTATTCGAGTCCATCTTGCCCTTTGAATTGATCGAGGAACGC
>Ga0316189_10001568_pt1 | contig 22645 bp, 17 predicted proteins | sample LowCovwburrow_MG_FD_204930 | JGI IMG/M metagenome (GOLD analysis project Ga0316189, IMG submission 204930) | Coastal sediment microbial communities from Maine, United States - Lowes Cove worm burrow | ecosystem: Environmental > Aquatic > Marine > Coastal > Sediment | place: USA: Maine... | reverse complement strand
ATCTGCACCGCAGCTGGCTCAACGTGCCGCACGTCACCCAATTCGACGATGCCGATATCACCGAGCTGGAGGCCTTTCGAAAGTCGCAGAAAGATGAGGCGGCCAAGGCCGAGGTCAAACTCACCTTCATGCCCTTCCTGATGAAGGCGGTGTGCAAGGCGCTGGCGGTCTATCCGCAGTTCAACAGCTCACTGTCACCGGAGGGTGACAAGCTGATCATGAAGAAATACATGCATATCGGCGTGGCTGTCGATACGCCGAACGGGCTGGTCGTGCCGGTGATCCGCGACGTCGATCGCAAAGGCATTTTTGAACTGGCCCGCGATCTGAGTGAGATCAGCGGCAAGGCACGCGCCGGCAAACTATCGCCTTCAGAGATGCAGGGGGGCTGTATCTCGATCTCGAGCCTGGGCGGCATCGGCGGCACCCAGTTCGCCCCGATCGTGAATGCGCCCGAGGTGGCCATCCTGGGTATCTCGCGAGCCGAGATGCAGCCCAAGTGGGACGGCGAGGCCTTCGTGCCGCGCCTGATCATGCCGTTCAGCCTTTCCTATGACCACAGAGTCATCGATGGTGCAGAGGGTGTACGTTTCACCAGCTATCTCGCCCAACAGCTGGGAGATATCCGTCGTCTGTTGCTTTAGCAGACGCTAATGTGTGGCATGCAATGCACAGCATTGACATCGTTGCCGTGCGCAATTCGCGCTTTACTGACTTAATGGCGGACTGAAATTCGCGTTCGGCTCTGCTTTACTTGGCAGACGCGGGCGCCTGGGCCGGAAGAAATATAACGGGATAGAGGAGCATCTATGAGCAAACAAGTTGCGGATATTCGCACCCAGGTGTTGGTCCTGGGCGCGGGCCCCGGTGGCTACACGGCGGCTTTTCGTGCAGCCGACCTCGGTAAGCAGGTGGTTCTGGTCGAACGCCACGCGAGCCTGGGTGGCGTCTGTCTCAATGTTGGCTGTATCCCGTCAAAGGCCCTGCTGCATACCGCCGAGGTGATCAATGAGGTCGCCGAGCTTGAGCACATGGGTGTGCGCTACACCCAGCCCAAGATCGATCTCGACACGATGCGTGCCGGCAAGGACAAGGTGGTCGGCAAGCTGACCGGTGGCCTGGGTGCGCTCGCCAAACAGCGCAAGGTGCAGGTGGTGACCGGTGTGGCCAAGTTTGCCGATCCCAAGCACATGGAGGTCCAGACTGCAGACGGGCTGACACGGATCGAATTCGAACACTGCGTCATCGCCTGTGGGTCGAGTCCCGTGAAGATCCCCGGCTTCCCGAATGACGATCCGCGTCTGATCGATTCCACCGGGGCGTTGGCGCTTGAGGACGTACCGAAAAAGATGTTGATCCTGGGCGGCGGCATCATCGGCCTGGAGATGGCCACTGTTTACGCCACGCTCGGCAGCGAGATCGATATTGTCGAGCTGCAGGATGGACTGATTCCCGGCTGTGATCGTGATCTGGTCAGACCGTTGCAGAAACGTTTGGACAAGCAGGTTGCCAGCATCATGCTGAAGACCAAGGTCACTGACATCAAGGCACAGAAGAACGGACTGAAGGTTTCATTCGAGGGTGCCAAGGCACCGGATGCCAAGATCTACGACCGGGTACTGGTGGCTGTCGGCCGCAGCCCGAACGGCAAGCAGATCAATGCCGAGGCAGCAGGGGTGAACGTCGATGAGCGCGGGTTTATCCCGGCCGATGCGCACATGCGTACCAATGTCCCGCATATCTTTGCGATCGGTGACGTGGTCGGCAACCCGATGCTCGCGCACAAGGCCACCCATGAGGCCAAGGTGGCGGCCGAGGTCATCGCCGGTCTGCCGGCCCTGTTCGATCCCATGACCATCCCTTCGGTGGCCTACACCGATCCCGAGGTGGCCTGGATGGGCCTGACAGAGACCGAGGCCAAGGCCCAGGGCATCGAGATAGAGAAGGGTGTATTTCCCTGGGCGGCATCGGGTCGCGCACTGGGTATCGGTCGCGAAGAGGGTGTGACTAAGTTGATCTTCGATTCCAAGACCAAACGACTGCTGGGTGCCGGCATCGTCGGTCGCAGCGCCGGTGAACTCATCGGAGAGACGGTATTGGGTCTGGAGATGGGCGCGGACGCCGAGGACATCGGCCTGACCATTCATCCGCACCCGACCCTGAATGAGACTATCTGCTTTGCGGCCGAGATGGCAGAGGGTTCGATCACGGATCTGATGCCGCCGAAGAAGCGCTGACGCGCGGATGGTTTTGATGTGCGTAGGGTGGGTTGAGCCGGAGGCGATACCCACAGCCGTGCACGACATCGACGCTGGTCGAAATGGTGGGTATCGCTGCGCTCAACCTACCCTAATGCAAGCTCAGACATGCACGTGTTTGTTCGACCGAGTAGCTCAGGGGGGTCGGTGCGTCGCTGAGCGCATCAAAACCAATCCCGTGCGACAACGGCGAGCAAGAACTCAAATAACACATGACCAGCATGCTCGAACTCAGCACCAGAACCTACGGCGAACCGGGTAGATCCACGATCGTCCTGTTACACGGCCTGTTCGGCTCATCGACCAACTGGGGCACGGTTGCGCGCCACCTCGGCCAGAGCTATCGGGTTCTGGTGCCTGACTTGCGCAACCATGGCCAGTCGCCACATGACCCCGATTGCAGCTATGAAGTGATGGTGGGCGATGTGTTGCATCTGCTGGATGCGCACGGAATAGACGCGGCAACGTTGGTCGGTCACAGCATGGGTGGCAAGGTCGCCATGCATCTGGCGCTGAATCATCCGAAGCAGGTTGATGGGCTGGTTGTGGTCGACATGTCGCCGGTGCGTTATTCGCATGACTTCAATGATGTGGTGACCGCCTTTCGCGCGGTTGATCTGACGGTCGTTCGCAACCGCTCCGATGCCGACGCCCAGATGGCGGCCCATATCGGTATTGCGGGGGTGCGTGCCTTTCTGTTGCAGAACCTGATCAAGCGGCCCGATGGCTGGGCCTGGCGGGTCAATCTGGATGCCCTGGCCATGGCGCAGGAAGAGATCACCGGTTTCCCTTCGCAGCCACAGGATGCCGTGTTCGAGCGCCCCTCCAGCTTTATTCACGGCCAGTTATCCGACTACGTCAAGCCCGCGTACGAACCCGATATCCTGCGCCTGTTCCCGGCGGCGACCCTGTGTACGGTTGAGCAGGCAGGGCACTGGGTGTATGCCGAACAGCCGCAGGGATTCATGACCTGCCTGGATGAATATCTAATGCATCTGCACGGCGCTTAGGCTGAATTCTTTTCATCCGGCAGTTGCCGGCGAAACCGGCCGTGTCTGCTGTGCATTGCGCTTGATCTGAATGGGCACAAAAAAGCCCTGCCGGGGGAGGCAGGGCCGAATTTCAACCGCGATCGCCTTGGAGGGTCAGTCGTGGTCGATCTCGTTTTCGTGGCACTGGTCGCAGGTGACCACCGTACCCTTGGGAACGACCACCACATCATCGCCACTGTTACACAGGGTGCCGTCTTCGTTTTTGCATTCCCAGGTGCGCTCGGTTGCGGTGCGCGACAGTACCGTGCCGAGACCGTCTGTTCCATGACAGGTCTTGCAGGCGACGTTGTTGCCGTTTTCCATTTCCTTCTTGTGGCCCTTGTTCCAGGCCGCACTTGCGACCGGGTGCATGCCATGCGGACCATCCAGGGTCAGGCCGAGATTGTTCTCGTGACAGACGCTGCACTCGGTGATGGTTCCGGTGTGTCCCTGGATCTGGTTTGCCGCAACGTTGTCGTTGGCCCAGGGATTGGCATTCGGCCACACCGCGTGGGTGCTGCCATGACAGCCTTCACACTTGACCCCACCATGGCCTTGACTGAGACGGTACAGGCTCTGGTTTTCGGCAAAGCGCGAGCCGGGGGCGGTGATCGGCGTCGCGTCCGGGTCGCCGGCCCTGTAGGCCTGCAGCAGACGGATGTTATCGGCGTCTGCAAACAGGAAGCCGTCACTATCCTCTGGCTGGTTTATCGCATCACCCACGTGACAGGACTGACAGCCCGGTTCGCTGGCCCAGGAAACGCGCTTGATCAGGTCTTCTCCACCGGTCCCGTCGCCCACGAAAGGATTATTGGGGAAGTCCTCGGTGAAGTCGTTACCCACCTGCACCATGTCGCCATGGCAGTCCTGGCAGACGATCCCGGCATTGGCCATGGCGCCACGCAGACACTGGGTGCGTTTGCCAGGGTGACAGGCATAGCAGGTATCCTGAAGTACATCCTGCGTCTCCTGTACCGTGCGGTCGCCGGGCGGCGGCATGGTCGGGAAAAGGTCCTCGCCCATGAAGGTAAGTGAGCCGTGGTGACCATGCATGGCGCGTGACTGACTGATGTGGTGCCTTTGCTGGCGGCCACGCGGTCCCTGCGCGGGCTCGTCTACCGGACCTGCCTGGGCCAGGTCGAGTGCCGGTGAATAATGGCACTGGGAGCACTGCACGGGTGTCTGGTTGGTCAGACAGTCGGGGTCGCTCGGGTCGCCGCTGTCGCAAACGGCGGGCGCCAGAACACCCAGGTCATTCCATGCCTGGTAGCTATTGCCGTGTTTTGCATCATGCAGGCGCAGGATATTGATCTTGGCTGCGTTCTGCAGTTCGTTGAGCAGTGTCGTACCCGGGACATCGTCCGTCCCGGTGTTGATCACGTCGAAGTCAGTACCCGCCATATCGGTTGCCGAGCCATTGCTGACATAGCCAAGGGCTTCTAAAGCAGGGTCATCCATTGCAGCATGGCAGCCTTGGCAATCCGCCTCCGACGCGACTGGCAGCACCACGTCCACGGATGCCAGTACGGTATCGGGGTCGGCAATCGGATCTCCGCCTTTGGTCACTGCCTCTATTTTCATCAGAGGGTAGGCGTTCTCATTCCCGGCATCGTCGATCGGCAGGATCGGTATGCCGTCTGCGGCAAACCAGTTTGCACCTTCGACGGTGTAGCCGAACGGGAGGTCGACGAAAAACGGCAGGTCCGTATCGAAGCGATCAAAGTGCTGCGGGACATTGTCTTCGCCGGGCATCTTCTGTTGTCCGAGCAGCAGTTCTGCAGGGCTTCCCGCCAGTTTGTGCAGATCAGGCACCGGCAGGCCGGTGTCAAAGGCAAGTGGTTCCACGACATTCAGCAGGCTGGGGCAGCCAACCGGATATTCCGTGGTGCCGCACAGACCTTCGAGGTTCTGAGGCGGGTTCAGTAGTGCGCCTGCCAGTGCACTGGGAAACAGTGGTGCATAGGCCAGACCTCCCAGGGTGTTGTTGTGGCCAGCCACCTGGGCGGTGTCCAGTTCGTCCCAGAAATTGGTCTTGCTGACGGTCGTGCCGGGATCGAGGATGGTGGAGTAGGTGCCCTTGCTGTTGATGGAGTAGGGTGCCACGGGGTCGTTGGGGTTCGACGTGGCGGAATACACCACGTCGACATCCGCATTTGTGAGGATCTGCGGATCCGCGGAACCGGAGCCCTTCTGGATTACCTGCGCGTGTACCACGTTGAAGGGCGGCAGGATGCTGAATATCCGGTAGTCCAGGTCGGCGCAGTGCATACCGAGGTCATTGGCCGCCAGAATGCTGTAGCTGCCGCTGAGGACAGGCGGCGGGTCGACCGGCGGTGGTGCAACCGGAGGTGGCGGTTGGTTGCCGCTTCCGTTGCTGCAGCTCTCCGGGCGGTTTCGTACTTTCTTGTCATCACCGGCGCGACCAGCGGCCTGTGCGGTTACTTCGCAGGGCACAGGATCCGGATGCTTGACGCGGAATACCCATTTGCCTTCGCCGTCCGCCTCGGTGGTGCCGATCAGGGCACCGCCGTCGATTTTCTCACCGTACCTGACAGTGACGGTCGCATTGTCCGGGGCATGCTCGCCACGCACGACCAGTTTGTTTTTGTCGCTGTTCCAGTTCGCCCGCTTGATGTCGATTTCGTCCGCGGCCCAGGCAGTCGTCGTGCCGGCTAGCCCGGCCACGATGCCAACGAACCCGATCAGTCGCAGGACGGTCCTGCTGCTTTCCTGGGGTCTCCCGGCTATTTGTCGTTCGAGTGACGATAAGACACTGACAGGATCTTCCTGCTTGCTCATTCGGTATTCCTCCTTGGTGCTCGCCGTGGCGAACTGAATCAGTTTTTTCGAGGGTCTTACCGCCCTTAAAAAATCGGCAGAATCATCTGGACAGACATCCCGGCGGTTCGGTGTCCTGACCTCGCAGGTGTCGGTTGAACCCTAGCCGTTCAGCGGCGATCGCCAAGCGATCATGCGGCAGTTTTCGGCGCAAACGGACAGGTGAAGACATAAACTGTGAACAGCTTCGGGTTTTTGTCTCCACCGACCGTCAAAAAGCCGCGGGTTTCAATGCAAACGGGCTGGGTGGTGATTTTTATCCATGCCGACAGAAAAATTGTCGTAACCCTGCTCGGCTGGGGCTTTAACCTGGCAGCAAATTCGATCGTCTCGGGAAGAAGGTTTTTCGAACCCGCTATTCGGCTCTCAGGGCCGTTACCGGATCGAGCGCGGCCGCCCGCAGTGCCGGTACGACGCCGGCGATCAGGCCGATGCCCACCGCGACAAGCAATGCGAGCAAGGCATAGTCCCAGGCGACCTGCGTGGGTAGGCCGGGAATCGCGGCGCCGATGAGCCAGGCACCGCCGGTGCCGACCAGCAGGCCGACGATGCCACCACAGCCTGCGAGCACCACCGCTTCACCCAGAAACAGCCCCATGACCTGGTTCTTGCCGGCCCCCAGCGCACGTAACAGGCCAACCTCGGGGATGCGCTCATTGACCGAGATGGTCATGATCGTGAGGATGCCTATGCCGCCGACCAGCAGTGAGATGGCCCCGAGTGCGCCGACCGCCAGGGTCAGCACATCGAGTACCGAACCCAGGACCTCGAGCATCTGGTCCTGGGTGACGATGGTGAAGTCTTCACTGCCGTGCCGGGCCATCAGCCGCGCCTTGATCCTGTTTGCCAGTTCCGCGGCGTCGATTCCCGGCTTGTACAGTACGTCCACCTCCATCAGGCTTTCACGATCGAACATCGCCATCGCCCGGGCCACCGGGATATAGACCGTGTCATCTAGATCGAAACCCAGCATCTGACCTTTGGGCTGCATGGTGCCGATGATGCGGTAGGTCTCACCACCGATGCGGATGCGTTTACCCAGCGGGGACTTGGCGCCGAACAGCTCGCTGCGCAGTTTGCTGCCGAGTACGGCAAAGGCGCGTGCGCGGCGTGCCTCATCGTCGGGTAGAAAGCGTCCCAACGCAGGCATGATCTGCCATACCTCGGGCACGCCCGGACCGGTGCCGAATACCGTGGTGCGACGTGTCCGCCCGTCTGCCTCGACCTCGGCATTGCCCTGTACGAAGGGCACCACGGCGCTGACCTGGGGTAGCTGCTCGAGGTTGTCGGCATCATCCAGGCTGAGTGGGCGAACGTTGCTGAAGACCGCGCCGGAGACCCCGAAGGTCTGGGTCTTGCCCGGTGATATCGCGATCAGATTGGTACCGAACTGGGTGAATTCCTGGACCACGAATCTTTGTACCCCCTCGCCGATGGCGGTGAGCAGTACCACCGCGGCGATACCGACCGCGATGCCGAGGCCGGTCAGCAGGCTACGCGTGCGGTGCGCCAGGATCGCACTGCCGGTCAGGTGTATGTGATCTTGCAGCCGCATGCGCTGCTATCTCCCGGTGAGTGCGCGTACAGGGTCCAGCCGGGCGGCGCGGCGCGCAGGCAGGACGCCGAACAGCAGTCCCGTCGCTACGGCCACGCCGACCGCTGCCAGCGGCGCCCAGAGCGGTGCTGCGATAGGAAATACAGGGAAAAGGTATCGCAGGACGAAGATCGCGATCGTGGCGACCAGTACGCCGAGTGCAGCACCGGCGCTGGCCAGCAGAATGGACTCGACCAGAAACAGCCGCAGGACCTGTTGCTCGGGTGCGCCGAGTGCCTTTAGCAGACCGATCTCCGCAACCCGCTGGGAGACCGCCACCAGCATGACGTTCATGATGAGGATGCCGGCGACGGCGAGGCTGATGGCGGCGATGCCGCCGACCGTATAGGTCAGTGCGCGCAGTATGCCGTCAAAGGTATTGAGCAGTGCGTCCTGGGTGATGATGGTGACGTCATCCTCGCCGTCATGGCGCTCGCGGATGATGTCACGGGCGGCCAGCTGTGCGCGCGGGATGTCTGCCTCGCTGCGCGCCTGGATCAGTATGCGGAACAGCGAGGGTGTATCGAACAGGTTTTGTGCGGAGGCCACCGGGATCACGACCATATCGTCCAGGTTCTGTCCCAGCGACTCGCCGCCGTCGGCCAGAACACCAATGACGCGGAAGCGCCTGTCGTTGATGCGCACCCACTGGCCCAGCACGCGTTGCCCGCCGAACAGCTCCTGGCGCAGGCCGGATCCAAGCACCGCTACATTGGCGCTGCGTTCCGGGTCGATTGCAGGCAGCGGGCGGCCGCTGCCAATCTCGAGATGGCGCACTGGAAAAAAGTCGTGGGTGGCACCGATCACGGTCACCTCACGTTCGCGGCTGCCACGCGAGACGGGGGCATTGCCGACGGTAAGCGGGGCGACACGCGTGATACTGCGGTCGCGCAGAAGTGCCAGGGCATCGCCCAGCGTCAGGTCTCGTGGCGTCTCCCCGAACAGGGGTGGGGCGCCGCCAGTGGTTTCCGAACGCCCGGGCAGCATGATCAGCAGGTGGGTACCGAGCTGCGCAAATTCGCCGACCACATAACGGCGTGCACCTTCACCCAGTGCGGTGAGGACCACGACCGAGGCGACACCGATGCTCATGGCGAGCAGCATCAGCAAGGTACGGCTGCGTGCACCGGCCAATGACCCGAACGCGAACTGCATTACGTCAGTCGTGCGCATCGGCCTGAATATCGCTTTTGATACGCCCGTCGACCATGCGCACCCGGCGCCGGGCGCGTCGGCCGATTGTGGGATCGTGGGTGACTACCACCAGGGTGATCCCCGATGCGTTCAACTGTTCGAGCAGGGCGACCACCTCACTCCCCGCATGCTGGTCCAGGTTCCCGGTCGGCTCGTCGGCCAGCAGAAGGCCGGGCCGCATCACGATGGCTCGACCGATCGCCACGCGCTGACGCTGCCCGCCGGACAGCTGATCGGGGCGATGGTGGCCGCGCTCGGTCAGATCGAGCGAATCCAGGACCTCCTGCACACGTACCCTGCGTTTGCGTGGATCGACACCGGCCAGCAGCATCGGCAGGCCGACGTTATCCGCCGCGGTCAGGCGCGGGACCAGGTGGAAGGCCTGGAAAACGAAGCCGATATGGTTGCGTCGCAATGAAGCGCGCTGTTCCTCTGCCTGTTCGGTGGTCTCGACGCCGTCCAGCCTGTAGCGTCCGGAATTCGGTCGGTCGAGCAGGCCGAGGACGTTCAGCAGCGTGGATTTGCCTGATCCGGACGGACCCATCACCGAGACGTAGTCGCCGTCCGGCAGGCTGAGGCTGACCTGGTTCAGTGCGTGTATGGTCTCGTCGCCAACCACAAAGTCCCGTTCGATCCGGTCCAGTTCGATCATTTCTCAATGGCCGTTTCCGCTCGTGCATCCACGCCATCGAGCAGGCCTTCGCGGTCGACCGAGGTGACCACCAGTTCGCCTTCGTCCAGGCCGTCCGTGACCTCTGTATGGTCCCAGTTGGCAGTGCCGGTCTTTATCTGACGTTGCTCGACCACCCCGGAGCCCGCGACGAAGACGTAGACCTTGTCACCGTCCATGACGGCCTCCGTCGGAATTCTCAAGGTGTTATTACGGACATCGAGAATGATCTCGGCATCTGCCGAGTACCCGGCGAGCAGGTCTTCAATGTCTGCTGCATCGACAAACTCGACCTCCACGTCCACGGTACGGGCCTGCTTCTCGGTGTCCAGCACGTAGTCTGCGATCCGGCGCACCTTGCCGCGAAACCGGCGCTCGCCGAAGGCATCCAGGGTAACCCGGGCGATCTGGCCGACATGGATCCCGGCGACGTCCACCTCGTCGATCGGTGCCGTCAGGTAGAAGCAATGATTTGCGATCAGGTCTATGGCGGGTGGCGTGGGGATCCCGATCGGAGAGGGGGTCACGTATTCGCTCAGCTCTCCGTGGATCTCCGCGATCACACCGTCGAACGGGGCGATCAGGCGGGTCTTTTCGAGCGTGGCCTCCGTTACTCCCATGCGTGCCTCACTGACCGCGGCACTGGCCTGTGCGGCCTCACAGGCGGCATCACCGGAGTCGGCAGAAGAGACCGCGCGGTCAAGCAGTTCCTCGGAGACCAGTTTGCGTGCCAGCAGTTTCTGCAGGCGGTCGGCTTCGCGTCGGGCCTGGTCGGCCTCGATGCAACGCGCACGCGCCGTTGCCGTGGCGCTTGCGGCCTCCTGCCGGGTAAGCGAGAGCTGTGCGGTCAGGTCCTTGTTCCAGAGTTCGAGCAGCAACTGTCCGCGCTTGACCGACTCGCCTTCGCGCACAGGGAGCACGGCGATCTGGCCACCCGTACTGGGTGACAGTTTTGCACGGCGGCAGGCCTTGACCGTACCGGCACGGGTATTGGCGACCGTCTTTTCCACCGTGCCCTTTTCGGCCGCTTTGACCGTGACCATGATCGGCCTGGCGCGGGTTGCCCACCAGGCCCAGGACGCGAGCAGGGCAAATGCCAGGATGATGAGCAGGGTGCGACGCGTGGTGCTGTTCAGCGGCATGAGCGAGAGGCCTTTTCATGGCGAACGTTTACCTTCCCAGTATCGCAGTTTGGCCGCGGTCGGGCGACCGTGCGGCGGTGATTTCGGCCTGCCTTGTCCGGGGGCCGACCCGCCCGGGCTCCTGCGCTATAATGTGCCGCTTTCCGCAACGCTTTTCTCATAGGGGCGAAACATGGCTCATTCGGGCATCAATAAAGTCGTTCTGGCCTACTCCGGCGGGCTGGACACCTCCATCATCCTCAAGTGGCTCAAGGACGAATACGACTGCGAGGTCGTCACTTTTACCGCCGACGTCGGCCAGGGTGAAGAGGTGGAGCCGGCACGTGCCAAGGCCGTGGCCGCCGGGATCAGGGAGATCTATATCGAGGATCTGCGCGAGGAGTTTGCGCGGGACTATGTGTTCCCAATGTTTCGCGCCAACGCGGTCTACGAGGGTGAATACCTGCTCGGCACCTCGATAGCCCGCCCGCTGATCGCCAAGCGCCTGGTCGAGATCGCCAACGAGACCGGTGCGGATGCGATCTCACACGGTGCGACCGGCAAGGGCAACGATCAGGTACGTTTCGAACTCGGTGCCTATGCGCTGATGCCCGATGTGAAGATCATCTCGCCCTGGCGCGAGTGGGACCTGCTGTCACGTGAGAAGCTGATGAACTATGCAGCGGAGCACGGTATCGAGGTCGACTTTGCCAGGCAAAGCAAGAAATCACCCTATTCGATGGATGCCAATCTGCTGCACATCTCCTACGAGGGCGACAATCTGGAGGACCCCTGGTCGGAGCCGCAGGAAGACATGTGGCGCTGGACCGTGTCGCCCGAAGCCGCTCCCGACAAGGCGACCTATGTAGAGCTCGATTATCGGAACGGCGACATCGTCGCCGTCAACGGCGAGTCGATGAGTGCGGCCGCGGTGATGGAGTACCTGAACAAGGTGGGTGGCGAGAACGGAATCGGTCGTGACGATATCGTCGAGAATCGTTATGTGGGCATGAAGTCGCGCGGCTGCTACGAGACCCCGGCGGGCACCATCATGCTCAAGGCGCATCGTGCCATGGAATCGCTGACCCTGGACCGCGAGGCTGCGCATCTGAAAGACGAGCTCATGCCCAAGTACGCCAGCATGGTCTACAACGGCTACTGGTTCAGCCCTGAGCGCGAGGCACTGCAGGCATTGATCGACCAGACCCAGCAGGTGGTCAACGGTACCGTCAGGGTCAAGCTGTACAAGGGCAATGTCATCATCGCCGGACGGAAATCACCTACACACAGCCTGTTTGACGAATCGATTGCGACCTTCGAGGATGACGCCGGGGCCTACGACCAGAAGGATGCGGGCGGCTTTATCAAACTCAATGCACTGCGCCTCCGCGTGGGTGCGCGGCACAAATCCTGAAGCGGAGAATAACGATGACTAAAAGGACCTGGCTGATTGGCCTGCTGTTGATTGCCGGTGCCGCCTACGCCCTGCAGAAGGCCGCCCCCCTGCGTGGCGAATGGAAACCGGAGCAGATCTCCCCCGGGGTCTATGTCATCCATGGGCCGGCCGAACTGCCTTCGCCGTCCAACCAGGGCTTTATGAACAACCCCGCGTTCATCGTCACCGATGAAGGCGTGGTGGTGATCGATCCGGGCAGCAGTGTGCAGGTTGGTGAAATGGTGCTGGCACGCATCGACAAGGTCACGGACAAGCCGATACTGGCGGTGTTCAATTCGCACATCCATGGCGATCATTGGCTGGGCAACCAGGCGATCCGCGCCAAGTACCCCGACGTGCCGATCTACGGGCACGAGCGCGTCGGCCCCAAGGTGATCGCGGGCGCGGGCACCGAGTGGGTCGAACTGATGTTGAGCATGACCGAGCAGGCAACCGCGGGCACCGAGGTGGTCAGTGTGGACCATCCGGTGCAGGACGGTGACGTGATCGAGGTCGGCGGCCTGAGCTACCTGGTCATGAACAATGACAAGGCGCACACCGATACCGACATCATGATCTTCGTGAAAGAACTCAACGTGATGTTCCTGGGTGACAATGCCGGTTACGGTCGGATTCTACGGCTGGAGGGTGGCAGCTTTGCCGGCAATATTGTCGCCCTGGAGAATGCAATGGCCACGGGAGCCACGGTATTCGTCCCCGGTCATGGTCGCACCGGCGGCATCGAGGTGCCGACCGCGTACCGTGATTATCTGAAGACCTTGTACGCGACCGCACAGCACGGCGTGGACGAGGGACTGGCCGATTTCGAGATCCGGCCGTTGCTCATGCCCAAGCTGGAACCCTGGTCGCAGTGGGCCGGTTTCGATATCGAACTGGGCAAGCACATCAATGGCGCCTACCTCGAGGCCGAGGCGGCGGCTTTCTGAGGACCCGGTTGGTTAGCGCGGGGAGCGCGGAGCCGCAAAGGGAACAAAGAATGATTTCTGCTCTGCGTGCTTCGTGTCTTTGTGATCTTCGCGTTTCGATACTCGATGCCGAATCAAAACGCAGCGACTGCCGATGTTGAGGAGCCTATGCACTATGCCGAACGTCCACTGATAGGGATCAGCAGCTGTCTGGTTGGCCAGAAGGTCCGTTACGACGGTACCGCCAAGCGCAACAGCTGGTTGGTGGACCAGTTCGGTAAACATGTCGACTACCGGCCGATCTGTCCGGAGATGGCGATCGGTATGCCTACCCCGCGTCCGCCCATCCGTCTGGTCGGTACGCCCGACGAAACCCGGGTTGTGGGGGTGGATGACCCTTCGGTCGATGTGACCGAAAGGCTCGAAGACTTCGCACTGAACACCGCCAGCGAGCTGCAGTCGGTCAGCGGCTATGTCTTCATGAGCAAGTCACCCAGCTGCGGCATGGAGCGGGTGAAGCTCTACGCTGCCAGCGGCCATGCCGACAAGAAGGGTGTGGGTGCCTATGCGCGCGTGATCATGGCCAGCCTTCCCAATCTCCCCTGCGAGGAGGAGGGCAGGTTGAACGACCCGATGCTGCGCGAGAATTTCGTCAGCCGGGTATATGCCTACCGCCGCTGGCAGAGCCTGCGCCACCAGGGGCTGGTGGCCAAGGAGCTCATCGATTTCCACGCGCGCCACAAGTACATGGTGATGGCGCATTCACAGGCGGCGTATCAGCGGCTCGGCCGTCTGCTGTCCAATCTCAAGGGTGTCGATCTCGAACGCGTCGCCAGTGCCTATGAGGCGGAGTTCATGGGTGCACTCAAACGGCGCGTTGGGCGCAAGCGGCACGTCAACGCCCTGCAGCATATCCAGGGCTATCTCAAGACCCGCATCGACGGTGACGACAAGCGGGAACTGACCGAGAGTATCGAGGCCTACCGGCGCGAGGAAGTCCCGCTGGTGGTGCCAATGAAACTGCTGCGCCACTACTTCCGCCGCAATCCCGACAACTATATCGACCGCCAGTGGTATCTCGATCCCTATCCGGAATCACTCGGTCTGCGCAATGCCATCTGAGAGGACACGTAATGACGAAGGACACCTTCGGCATCATTGTTGTTGGTGACGAGATCCTCAATGGGCGCAGGCAGGACAGGCATTTCGAAGCCCTCGGCGGCATGCTGCGTGAACGTGGTTTTTCGGTTGCATGGTTGCGCATCCTGCCCGATGATCCGGATTACCTGACCACTGAGCTCGGTCGCACGATGTTCGAGGACAGGCCGGTTTTCTGCTGCGGTGGCATCGGTGCGACACCGGATGACCATACCCGCGCCTGTGCTGCGCGGGCCGCCGGTGTGGCCTTGGAAATGCACCCCGGCGCAGTGGATGATATCGAGGCACGCTTTGGCGCCGATGCTTATCCGCATCGTATCCGTATGGCCGAGTTGCCGTGCGGCAGCGAACTGATCCCGAATCCATATAACCGGGTACCCGGGTTCAGTATCCAACGACACTACTTCATGCCGGGCTTTCCCGACATGGCCCACCCGATGGCCGCCTGGGTGCTGGATAACTATTATGGTGCCGGTGGGCTTCGTGAAGCTCAACGGGCCCTGCAGGTATTCGGCGTGCCTGAGAGCGGCCTGATGGATCTGATGGAGCGACTGACCGCGCAGTTTCCTCACGCGAAGCTGTTCAGTCTGCCGCGCCTCGGGAAGGAGTATCAGATAGAGGTGGGTTTCCGTGGAAAGGGTGACCTGGATGCACCTTTCAATGCGCTGATTACCGGGTTGAAGGAACTTGGAATCCGGTACGAGGTGCTCGGCGACTGATCCGCCTACCTGGGCAAGTGGGTCGTCCTGGGCCTGACAATCAAAGTCACATCATGCAGAGAGCGCAGATGCGTACAGGGCACAGACAACATGGCTTCCTCAGGCCCCTTGTGTCCTTCTGATTTCGAGAATCGATGTGCGGATAATCTGTTAGGGTTTCTTTTGCCTCCCACCCGGCTTTTCTCTGCTAGTGTCTCAAGAAGATGCAGGGATTGCTGCGGCTCACGCTCTTACCTGCGTCCGGGAGTGTTTCATGGCAAAGGGTGGCGAGGACCTGGACGGTCATGTCGTGCGCGAAGCGAGCGAGAAGTCTCTCGTCGACCATGTATTCTTTCAGGCTGACACCCAGATCTCGCATGAACAAGGTCAGGCCCTGGCGCGGATCGTCATCGCAACGCTCGTTACGCTCGTGTTGTTCGGCCTGTCGGTCGTGGGGCCCCCGCGTCCCGGTTTGCTATCGAGCCTGCTCATCGGCGCCGCTTATGCATTGATCAGCCTGGTTTACTACCGCTGGGTAACGAATAGACCCCATGAGTATCTTTGGCGACGCTACATCGTCATCGTCACGGATCTTGGTCTGACCGGATATGTGAACTACCGTTTCGGTGTCGCCGGCCTGGGGTTCTATCCGGTCTATCTGTGGGTGGTCATAGGCAATGGCCTGCGTTTCGGTTCGCATTACCTGATGGTGGCGACTGCGGTCGGCATAGTCTTCTTTCTGCTTTCCAATGGCATGAGCGGCACGGTCGCAAGCCAACCGGGGATCTTTGTCGGACTGCTTGCGGGCCTGCTCCTGATGCCGAAGTTTTTCCTTGCGATGATTCGCCGGCTGGCCGATGCCAATCGTATTCTGGCCAGAAAGAAGCTGGAGGCCGAACATCAGGCGACTCACGATCTGCTCACCGGTCTGCCGAATCGCTCCTTGCTGGAGGACCGCGTATCTCAGGCGGTTGCGCAGGCCAAGAGTACGGCGTCGAACCTGGCAGTGGTCTTTATCGATCTGGACAATTTCAAATCCATCAACGACAACTTCGGTCACGAAGCGGGCGATCAGCTGTTGAGCCAGATTGCAGAATGCCTGACCAGGAGTGTGCGCGATACCGATACGGTTGCCCGTCTGGGTGGCGATGAATTTATTGTCCTGCTGGAAAACTGCGGGGATGCGAATTCGGTTGCGGCCATCGTCGATCAACTGTTTGGCTGTTCCGGGCGCTACTATCGGATAGGACATCGTGAAACCTATGTGACCTGGAGCTGTGGCGTTGCCGTTTATCCGCATGACGGGGTCACCGGCAGTGACCTGGTCAGGAACGCAGATACCGCCATGTATCAGGCGAAAGAGGCGGGCTTGAACCTGTTCCGGCTCTACGACACGGAGATGTCGTCCGACGTGGCTCGGCAACTGGCACTGAGAGACGCACTCAGGCGTGCCATTGAGAATCACCAGTTCGAGGTGCACTACCAACCGCAGGTATCGTTCCCCGGGGGGGAGATTACAAACCTGGAGGCGCTTGTTCGTTGGAGGCACCCGGAGCGCGGTCTGCTTTACCCCGGGGAATTCATCGCCGCCGCCGAAAAGACGGGCCTGATCGTACAGATCGGAATCCAGGTTTTGGAGCAGTCCTTGAAAGATGCCTGTCGTTGGCGTGATGAGGGGCTGGGCGAGTTTCGTATGCATGTAAACGTGTCGCCGCACCAGTTGGTGCAAACTGAATTCACGGACGTGCTGACGGGCTTGTGTGAGCGATCCGGATGGTCCCCTGAAAATCTGGGGCTGGAGATCACGGAAAGCGTGCTTATCGATGATGCGGGGCAGGGCCGCGCGATTCTCGAGGGACTGAGGCGGTTGGGTGTCGTAGTCTCTCTGGACGATTTCGGGACCGGTTTTTCATCGTTCTCCTATCTGAAGCAGTTGCCGATCGACCGCTTGAAGGTTGACCGCTCGTTCGTCAACGATATTCCTGATGATGACTACGATTGCACCCTGGTCGAGGCAACCCTGATGATCGCGCGACAGCTCGGGATCGGTCTGGTGGCCGAGGGCGTTGAGTCGAAGATTCAGTTCGACTGGTTATCAGAGCATGGATGCACGCAGATGCAGGGTTTTCTGTTCGCGCCGGGTCTGGCGGCGGCCGAGCTGGAAGAGTTTGTTCGCAGCAAGAAGTCTGCGGGCCTTCCAGTCCACTAGCTCGGTGCAAGTGCGGCATGGAGATCACCGTTTTCCTGCCCACGATACCCCTGGCATTGTTCAAGTAGTTTGCGGCTTATGGATATCCGCATGGCGCTATCCCGCGTCTCTCCCGATGCCGCGCAGATTGGTAAGACGATCGACAGACACCTGGAGGGGTTGAAGGCCGACAAGCAATCGGTCTATCACCGCTCACTGCAGTCAGTACTCGGCCCGCCCCAGGTGGGGGAGACGGTTCCCGCCTGGGTTTTCTGGACGTTTTCGGCGATAGCTGACGTCGTCTTCGTCCTGCTGGCCGGGAATTACCTGCTTCGATGGAAGATCCGGGCCAGGACCGAGGCACTGACGCTCAGCGAAGGACGCTACAGAGAGCTGTTCGAGGGGGCATCCATATCGATCTGGGAAGAGGATCTGTCAGATGTCTTTCTCGAGCTGCAAACACTGCGTGACAACGGTGTTCAGGACCTGGATGCTTATTTTGAAAAGCATCCTGGGGAACTCGAACGCTTTTCGGCCCTGGTCAGTGTGGTGGATGTCAATCCGGCCACCCTGAAGATGCTTTCAGCGCAGTCAAAGGATGAACTGCTGGCTGGGTTGCACATGGTGCTTACGCCGTCCGCTCTCAAGGTCTTCAAACAAAGTCTGATCGCGATGTGGGAGGGGAAGAGCACTGTCGCTGCGGAGACCGAGCACCTGAGCATGGACCAGAGGACGATTCAGGTTCTGGTGTCTCACCCGATCCCGCTGAATATCGAGGACGCCCGCCGGGTACCGGTGATCATGCTGGACATCACCCTGCGTAAGCAGCAGGAAGAGCATATCCTGCACCAGGCGTATTTCGATGCGCTGACAGACCTGCCCAACCGCTTTCTCTCTCTTGATCGCCTGTCCCAGTTGCTGAGTGAGGCGCGTCGCAGTGGCGAGTGTGTTGCGGTACTGTTTCTCGACCTGGACGACTTCAAGAGAATCAACGACACACTGGGTCATGAAGCGGGCGACAATCTCCTGATCGAGGCGGCAGGGCGCCTGCGTGGTGCCGTTCGCAAAGGCGATACGGTTGGTCGCCTGGGTGGTGATGAATTCATCGTCCTGTTGGGTGGACTGAAGAGTGCAGTGGACGCCCGCCCGGTTGTGGAAAATCTACTCGATCGCTTTCGGGACACCTTCAAGATCGGTGAGCGTGATCTGATCGTGACGGTGAGTGTTGGTGTCGCCATTCATCCGAATGACGGCGACACGCCCACCGAGTTACTGCGCAACGCTGATTCGGCGATGTATCACTCCAAGGGGAAGGGGCGTAACACCTGTTCGTACTTCACTCATGCCATGAACCGCGAGGTCTCGCGTCGGTTTGCGCTCGAGGAACAGATGCACGGTGCGCTGGGACGGGGTGAGTTTCATCTTTATTATCAGCCACAGCTGGAACTGCAAAGCGGCAGTATTGTCGGTATCGAGGCCCTGCTGCGCTGGAGCAATCCTTCGCTTGGCGATGTCTCGCCTGACGAGTTCATTTCGATCGCCGAGCACACCGGGATGATCGTTCCGATCGGTGAGTTTGTTATCGAGGAGGCATTGGCCACCCTTGCCTGGTTGCGGCAGGAACATGATGCCGAACTGCGGATGGCGGTCAATCTGTCCCCCCGCCAGTTTCGCGATCCCAATCCTGTTCCCTTTATCGACGAGGCCATGCGTGATCACGGCGTCGCCGGTCACATGCTGGAACTGGAGATTACCGAAGGCGTACTGATGGGAGGGCATCAGTATATTGAAGAGACCTTGAACAGACTGGGCGAACTGGGTGTGCATCTGGCCATGGATGATTTCGGTACGGGTTACTCCTCGCTCAGCTATCTTCGGAGTTACCCCTTTGATGTGATCAAGATCGATCGAAGTTTCGTCAGTGATATCAGCACCGATTCCTCGGACAGGGCGCTGATCAGTGCGGCGGTTGCCATGGCACATGGTCTGGACCTGCAGGTGGTGGCGGAGGGCGTGGAAACGGACGAGCAGTTCAAGTACCTGAGTGAACTGGGCTGTGATTTTGCACAGGGCTACCTGTTCAGCAAACCCTTGGCGCCACAGGAGATTTTGCAGTTGCTGCGCCGTTCCGGCGAGAAATCGGCCTGAAGGCTGGCGTTTAGGACTGCGCAGAATCGTGCGGCCGGGTCCCCAGTCCGCTCAGGAATCAGTTGATTCCTGGGCCTCGCTTGGGGCAACCTCCGCATCGTATCCGGGAATCACAGGCATAGAGGGGCCGCACCGTGGGTAATTCATTACAGGAACAGCTGCTTAAAGCCGGTCTGGTCGACAAGGAAAAACTCAACAAGGCCAAGAAGCAACGCAAGACGCAGACGCGCCAGCAGCGCAACACGAAGGGTAGCGCGGCGCAAAAGCCGGATTCCCAGGTTCAGCGTGAACGGGCTGAAAAGGCCGAGCGTGATCGTGAGCTGAATGAACGGCGTAACGAGGTGCGCAGGCAACGCGAGGTCGCCGCCCAGGTCAAACAGCTGGTGGTCAATAACCGTCACCCACGTGCTGAAGGTGAAGATGACCAGCCTTTCTATTTCGAGAACAAGGGCAAGGTCAAACGGCTGTATGTCTCGCCGAAGACTCACAAGATGATCAGCGCCGGCCAGCTGGTGATCGTCAATTTCAACGGCGTGTTCGAACTCGTGCCGCCGGATATCGCCGAGAAGATCCGTGAGCGCAATCCCAGTCTCGTGATCGATCTGCCGGAAGAACAGCAACCGGACGCGGACGATCCTTATGCGCAGTACCAGGTTCCGGATGATCTGATGTGGTGAAAGCGCCTCTAGTGGTCCCAGCTCGGCTGTTTGCGCTTGTGACCGGCCTCTGCAAGGCGTTGCAGGTAGTCGTTCCAATGCAGGGCCTGCTTGCGACCCAGATCGTACAGAAATCCCCAGTCGTACAGGCCTGAATCATGACCGTCATCAAAAACGATCTTGATGGCATAGGCGCCGACCGGTTTGATCTCGGTGATGTTTACATCCTGTTTGTCGAGCTGCAGCTTTGCATGCTGCCCCCAGTGCCCGCGTACCTCTGCCGAGGGTGAGTACACCCGCAGCAGTTCGCACGGCAGATCGAAGCGGGCACCATCCTCGAACGCGATCTCCAACGAATGAGACACCTGGTGAAGCACTATGTCGGTGGGCCTGGGTGAATCGCTCATGGTTTCTGGCAGCTCAGTAAACGCCGGGGAACAGTCGCCGGGTACGTTTTACGTACTCGGAGTAGTCTTCAAACTTCAGGTGCAGGTGCGCCTCTTCGCGAATCATCTTGCCGAATATGGCAACCGTGAGCAGGGCCAACCCGAGATAGTTGGGCCAGGCATGGCGATATAGAGCGATGCCCAGCATGAACAGCAGCAGGCTGGTGTACATCGGGTGACGGATCCATCGGTAAGGGCCGGTCGTCACCAGACAGCCGTCCGGGATCGGCTCTGGGTAGATACCGAAATTTCCGAGCTTGTTGTGCGCGAGGGTGTACAGGCCGACGATGACGCCGAGCGCACTGATCGCCAACCACTGTGATCGGTCACCGGCCTGGTCAAGAAAGGGCCAGGCCACGACCACAATCGCTGTGAACTGCAGTGTGACCAGGGCATGGCTGATGGTCGATTTGTTGTGCATCCCGCCTCCGGGCCCTACTGGCTGGCGCCGAGTGCAGTGGCACGCTGCAGTACCTGTTGCGGATCATCCAGGCTTGGCCCCCAGCCTTGAGTGTGCTGTTCGACCAGTCCGGCCAGCATGGCGATGTGTCCGGTTTCGTCGTTCAGGCAGGGTATGTACTCGTAACGCTCACCGCCGGCATTGAGGAATACCTCACGATTTTCCATGGCGATCTCTTCCAGTGTCTCCAGGCAGTCGGCCGAAAACCCCGGACACATCACCTGAACCGATTTGACGCCATCGGCAGCCAGTTGTTCGAGGGTATGGTCGGTGTAGGGCTGTAGCCACTGCTTGGGGCCGAGCCGTGACTGGAAACTGAGCTGCCATTGGCCGGCATCCAGGCCAAGGTTCTCTGCCAGCAGCCGGCCGGTCTTCTGGCATTCACAATGGTAGGGATCGCCTTTGTGGAAGTATTCCTCGGGGATCCCGTGGAATGACATCAACAGCCTTTCGGCATCGCCGAATTCCGATCGATGGCGCCTGACGCTCTCCGCCAGTGCGTTGATATACCCGGGTACATCGTGGAAATTATTGATGAACCGCAGTTCGGGCAGCCAACGCCAGGTGCGCAATTCGGTCGTCAACGCATCGAAAATCGAGGCCGTGGTGGTGGCGGAATACTGCGGATACATGGGCAGAACCAGGATGCGGCGTACACCGGTATCGCGCAATTGTTCGAGGGCAGAGCGGATCGAGGGATTGCCATAGCGCATACCCAGTGCCACCGGAACTTCGCTGCCGAATCGCCGTTCGAGCATTTCCGACAGCGCGGCGCGCTGCTTCTTCGAGATCACCAGCAGAGGGGAGCCCTGATCGGTCCAGATCTTTTGATAGGCCGCCGCCGAACGGCCTGGACGCGTGTTCAGAATGATCCCGTTGAGTGCGAACCACCATATCGGTCGTGCCATCTCTACCACTCGAGGATCCCACAGGAATTCTTTCAGATAGCGGCGGACAGAGGCCCGGTCGGGGGCATCCGGGGTGCCGAGGTTTACCATCAGGACGCCCATCCGGGACGCCTGGTCATGATGAAAGGTCTGCAGATCTGGATTACTCAATGCTTTGTCTTCCGGTCGTCCGGGCCGCGCGGCCCAAATTGTATGGCTGACAGTGTAAGGCCTGTTGGCCTGTATACCGGGCCACGTTTTTGTGGGGGATTTGCCGCTGCGAGTTTACCAGCAACCCGGCCGGTCGCTCATTGGGCCTGTTTCACGAGTAGGGCCCGCCTACCGGTATGGCGGGGTGCGATCCTGGTGCCTTTGCGCGGCCGCGTTGCCTGATCCTGCCGGGTCGCCCGGCTACGCCCGTACCGGGGGCCGCGTGCGGTGGGCTGTATATAGGCCGCTGCGGCGGTAACATAGACCCCAGCACATGGCTTTATACAGGGGTCCGACGGCCGCCCGTCTGGCCGGACGTTTCAATTGAATATCCCGGAGGGGAAGCATGAAGAAAAGATATCTGGTTATTTCGGCGATTCTGGCCGCATCGATGCCATTCGGTGCGTTGGCCGAGGTTGCGGCCCCGGCAGTCCCCACGGGCGAGCCGGCCGCGGCATCTGCACCCATGGGGCCCATGACGCCTGCGGAGAGAATGCAGCGCATGCAGGAAATGCGTCAGCAGCAGATGGAGATGATGCAAGCCAATCGGGCCGGCAGGCCGATGATGGGGCCGCGTGGGGGAATGATGAGCCCGGAGATGATGCAGCGTATGCAGGAGATGCATCAGCAGCGGATGGAGATGATGCAGGCCAATCGGGCCGGCAGGCCGATGATGGGCGCACCAGTTGACGCAGCAAAGGCTGAAGCCGGGCCGGCAGTGGCGGAG
>Ga0316189_10001567_pt1 | contig 22647 bp, 22 predicted proteins | sample LowCovwburrow_MG_FD_204930 | JGI IMG/M metagenome (GOLD analysis project Ga0316189, IMG submission 204930) | Coastal sediment microbial communities from Maine, United States - Lowes Cove worm burrow | ecosystem: Environmental > Aquatic > Marine > Coastal > Sediment | place: USA: Maine... | reverse complement strand
TTATTTAACTCGTTGATAGAAGAGGCTTCAAGAGTGTATTCTCAATATAAAAGCAGATAGCATTAATCGAGATTTAAGATGGACGTTCTGATTATATATTGCCACCCAAGCAAAGAATCTTATACATATCAAATTCTAGAACAATTAAAAGAGGCTCTGAAAAACGAAAGTATAAAATTTCAGATTTCAGATTTATATGAAATGGACTTTCAAACAGAAATGACCGAACAGGAATATATGCGAGAAGGGCTTTTAAATTTGGATTTACCAATCTCAACAGATGTTCAGAAAGAGCAAGAAAAAATAGAAAAGGCAGATTGCATAATATTCCTATATCCCGTTTGGTGGAGTGATTGTCCTGCCAAATTAAAAGGTTGGTTTGATAGAGTTTATACAGTTGGATACGCTTATGGCTATGACAATAAAGGAACTAAAAACAAGAAAATGAGAACTATCAAATACGGAATTTCTTTATGTACAGCCGGACACCCAAATGAATTTTTAGATGAAATTGGTATTACTGAAAGTATGCGAAACGTAATGATTGATGACAGACTTGGGCAACGGTTTAACAAAAAGGAGATGATAATATTGGGAGGAACCCTAGACCGACAAAAAGTCGAGGAGGAGCATTTTCAAACCGTTAAAGACATTGCAAAACGGATAAAAAAGTACTGTGCTTAATAGCGAGTATAAAACATAGTTAGTAAGGGCTAAACCCAAAGGTTCGTACCTTTTTTCAAAGCCCACAGCCTTTTACACGTCCGTTAGACACCATTAAAAAAAGAAAGAATATCCTAGAATCAAATTTTAACAAAAAAAACGAATTATATGATCTTACAAATCATCAAATTGAAATCAAATCTTCCTGAAGAAGAACTATTGGAAAAGGCGAAAGAAAGAGAGCCTCAGTTTAAGGCCATTCCAGGACTTGTGCAGAAATATTATGTAAAAACTGATCAACCACAGGAGTACGGAGGAATATACATTTGGGATTCTCCAGAATCGCTGCAATCCTATCAAGAATCTGATCTAGCAAAAAGTATCCCTGAAGCATATGAAATCGTAGAGGCTCCAAATATTGAAATAATGGATGTTATATTTCAACTAAGAAATGAATAAATACGGTATCTAACGTTCTGAACTTCTCTTCTATCCGAGTTTTTCACAGACAATGCCCGCCTGCAAGAGTTTTACGTCGGGCAGGTTGTGGTTGGATCGAAGCTTTGCTAGCTTAGTTTTACATCAGCGAGGTTCGGGACATACCTGCCTAGCAGCAGTCAGGCACCTTAGCTGAGAGGTTCTCGGTAATGATAGATAGAATGAAAAGTTACTTACAAATTTACTGGGTGGTTTTGCTGTTTGTTCTCCCAGCTTGCAAAGGAAAAGATGAAGCAAGCCGACAAAAAGGTAATACAAGCCAACCAGAGAATGCATTACCCAATCGTTTCTCCCTTGTTGAAAAAGTTGATACTATTTTCACTCAAAACACTCCATCTAGAATTACTCGCAAGATCAGAAAAGATAGTGATGGTAATCTTCTAATTTCTGCTTTTGAAGATGTCGTTCTATATGATGGAGAATTATTTTCAAACCTTCCAAGAGTTAAAGGATTTGAAAGTATTGATGCATTCGATGCTTTGGAAGACTCAAAAGGCAACATATGGATAGCTAGTACGCATTTAGGTGTCTTTCGTTATGACGGAAAAGTCTTCAAAAATTTCACCACAGATGATGGGCTGGCTCATAACAGGACAATAGATATTTATGAAGACAAGGCTGGCAACATATGGATAGCCACGATGGGTGGGGCTAGCTGTTATAACGGACTTTCCTTTCAGAATTTTACAACCAAGGAGGGCATGCCCCATAATGATGTTAACACCATCATAGAAGACAGAACAGGTAAAATCTGGTTTGGTACCAGAGGAACCGCTTGCTTCTATGACCCTTCATCATCAAAATTTACTGAAATTAGCAATAATGAAGGCGAACCATTAAGAAATGTCAAATCAATGATTGAAGACAAAAAAGGAGTCATTTGGCTCAGCAATGAGGAAGGAATTTGGCGTTATGATAGTAGTCCACTTATGCTTGTTTCGAACAAAGGAGGTAATTATATCTATGAAGATAAAAATGACAATATCTGGTTTACCCACGGAAGTGTACTTTCACTCTTCAGTAAAGAGTCTTTGAATCTCACTAACCCTAAAGCAACTGAGGTATTTGTTGGTAAAGGGATGTTTTTTGGAATATCAGAAGACAAAGAAGGGAATATTTGGGTCGGAACTTTGCAGGGTGTATTCAACTATGACGGAAAGTCAATAAAATTTTATAGTGATGCAGAATTGTAAATGTGAGAAAACTACCAAGAATAAACTCTAGAATGAATATGCTAACTGAGCACTTTGAAAAGTATTTGCAAAACAGAAATCCTAACTGGTCTAGCAAGTGGGAAGCATACTCATCGTAGCATATAGTAGCGCTATCGATTACTTTGGTAGCATGTGGGTTATATACAGACGCTTGGCTAGGAGGCGTACACAGTGCAATACCAGGTGTTGTCCTCATATCTCTTGAGTGCAAAAATTCGTAACTTTACATTATGAGTACGGCTGAACAAAAAATATTGAACAATTATTTTGGTCTTCTCGAACGATTAACTCCAAAGATGAAGCTAAGGCTCATTGAAAAGCTGAAAGAATCAGCTAAAAAGGCAACAACTGATAAATCAAATCTAAAAGTAGCCTTCGGAGCCTGGAGTTCGGATGAATCGGCTGAAGAACTGATAGAAACAATTAGATCAAGCAGGAGCATAAATCGTGAAATTGAAGAACTTTGAAATACTTGCTTGATACTAACATCTGTATCTACTTCATGAAGGGCAAATTTGATCTTAATAACAAGATTGACTCCCTTGAACCCGATTCACTTTATATTTCAGAAATAACATTGGCCGAACTAAAATTTGGTGTTGCCAACAGTAGAGCACCAGAAAGAAATACAGTTGCTCTTGATAACTTTCTAATCGGTGTAAAGATTCTTCCAATATTTGATGCACTTGATATTTATGCTGTCGAAAAAGCTCGCCTCAGAAAATCAGGTCAACCTGTGGACGATTTCGATTTACTTATTGGTGCATCGGCAGTTGCTAACGATTTAACACTTGTAACGAACAATGAGAGGCACTTCCAACGGATAACTGATATAGCAATGCAAAACTGGACGAAATAAGTTGAGTAGGCATGGAAACTGACTAACAATCACCAGCATCTCACAGAACCGTATGGATTTCCAAGCTTGAATTACCACAAGCAGAGGCTTGGCCAGCAAATGACAATAAATTGTGATATCGTGCGATTAGGTAATAAGAACAATTTCCGATATTCGCACTCAAATAAGTTTGATGAAAACGGCAACAATTGTAGGTGCAGGATTAGTGGGCTCCCTTTGGGCTGTGTATTTGTCGAAGGCAGGATACAAAGTCCGCATTTTTGAGAAAAGGCCAGACATTCGAACTGCGGATATTGCGGCTGGAAAATCTATCAACCTAGCGTTGTCTACCAGAGGTTGGAAGGCATTTGAAACGGTCGGAATTGCGGAGGAAATAAGAAAGATAGCCATTCCAATGCCAGGACGGACAATGCATGATTTGGAGGGGAATCTCACCTTCCAGCCGTATGGAAAAGAAGGTGAAGCCATTTACTCAGTTTCCAGAGGTGGCATTAATGCCAAAATGATGAACATCGCAGAAAACAGCGGTAACGTAGAAATATTCTGCAACGAACTTTGCAATGATGTGGATCTGGAAAAGGGAATCATCCACTTCGAGAATACAATCACACACAAAACCTCAGAAATTCGATCAGACTTGGTGTTTGCGGCAGACGGTGCATTCTCAGCTGTTCGATACAATGGAATGCAACAGCTCAATCGATTCAACTATGAGCAGCGATACATAGAAGATGGATATCGCGAAATCTTACTCCCAGCAAATAGCGATGGGACCTACAAATTAGAGAAAAATACACTGCACATCTGGCCCCGAGGCAGGTTCATGCTCATTGCGCTTCCCAACGAAGATGGCTCATTTACGTGTACCCTTTTCATGCCTTTCGAAAATCATGAAAACTCATTCGAAAGGTTAAAAACCAAGACTCAAGTAAACACATTTTTCGAAACAACATTTCCAGATTTCTACACACTAATGCCCGAGGTAGCTGATTCCTGGGAAGACCATCCCCTATCGTCGTTAGCTATCATTCGATGCTACCCATGGGTGCATGGCAAAGTTGCCTTGATGGGAGATGCAGCTCATGCTACCGTGCCTTTTTATGGTCAGGGGATGAATTCAGGCTTTGAAGATTGCACGGTCATGTGGGAGCTAATGCAAGAGCACAACGAAGAATGGGAAAAAATTTTTGAAGCTTATCAAGTATCCAGAAAACCAAATGGAGATGCTGTTCAGAACCTCTCATTGGACAACTACCACGTAATGCGGGATTTTGTTGGTGACCCTACTTTTCTATTACAAAAGAAGTTTGAGCGTCGAATTTCCGAACTCTACCCTGACAAGTACCTCCCCCTTTACTCACAGGTTTCGTTTAGTCACATTCCGTACGCCGAAGCATATAGAAAAGGCAAAGAACAAGATGTATACGTTAAAGGGATAATGGCCGAAAATGATATCTCCTCCTTGTTTGAAAGTGGTCAGATAGATGACCTAATCCGAAAACACTACGGGGACAAATAACAATACAATGGACAAATCACAGGAAGAAATTATCAAAAAACTCAAGGATAAGTACGATGCAATTGGTCAAGATGTGAATGTGCACCTCGAAGGGCTACTCCATTCAAAGCCTATCACTTATTGGGATTACATACAAACAGACGCGCTTCTTAATCTTCAGATCCAGCGTACCGATCAGCCAGATGAGATGGTATTCATCATGTATCATCAAGTGAATGAATTGCTGTTCAAAATGATTCTTTGGGAGATCGACCAGGTAGCCGAAAACGAACAGGTAACTACAGAGTTCTTTGCAACGAAGTTGGATCGGATCAGCAGGTACTTCGATATGCTTTCTTCTTCCTTCACCGTGATGGGTGATGGAATGAAGGTTGAACAATACATGAAATTCAGAAATACCCTCACCCCTGCCAGTGGATTTCAAAGTGCTCAGTATCGCTTAATTGAATTTGCTTCCACGGAATTAATCAATCTGATTGATGTTCGATTCCGTGATACCATCGATCGAAATACGCCTTTTAAGCACGCATATGATCACCTGTATTGGCAGGCCGCTGGAAAAGATCACAAAACGGGTGAAAAATCAACGCTAATAACTCTTTTTGAGAAACGATACATGGACGACTTCATTGTTTTCATGCAGAAGTACAACACATCCAATTTATGGACCAGATATCAGTCTCTCCCAGAGGATGAGAGAAAAGATCTAAAGCTCCAAAATGCGATGCGTCATTATGATCATACGGTGAATGTGCTGTGGGTGATTGCTCACTTGAATGCCGCAAGCAAGTATCTGGAGAGTGGTGAAAAGAAGGTGGAGGCAACTGGAGGTAGTGACTGGCAGAAATACATGCACCCGCGTTATCAGCGTAGAATTTTCTTTCCTGAGCTATGGACCAAGGATGAGTTAGATAATTGGGGAGTTACTAATCTCGAAGGGCATGAAATTCTCTCCAAATCCATTTAGCTTTGCATCTCGGTTTTGAACCGAATTACAGCTTATGATCATTTTCAAGAAATTTACATTTGATTCAGCACACTCATTGCCACATGTTCCTGACGGACATAAGTGCAAGGAGATACATGGACATACGTATAAGCTGACTGTTTTTATCGAAGGTGATCTTGATCCAAAGCTGGGTTGGGTCATGGATTTCAAAGAGCTGAAGGACGTTGTAAAACCGCTTATTGATCAGATCGATCATAAATACATGAACGAGATTGAAGGTCTGGAAAATCCTACCTGCGAGATTATAGCCCAATGGCTCTGGGACAGGATCAAACCTGGGATTCCGATGCTCAAGAAGATACAACTCGACGAGACACCAACTTCTGGTGCCGTTTATGAAGGCTGATTTTCGTGAGATCAAGACTAAGCTATCGACCTAGCTGATACAGCATCCGACCATGCTTAACAAGTGCACCAACAAAGGTTGGCTCTGATATGTAGGGAAGTCCAAATTCTTTGGCTGTCGCTTTTACAATTTCCGATAATTTCCGATAATGCACATGACAAATATTTGGAAACAGATGATGTTCGATCTGATAATTCAATCCGCCAACATACCATGATAAAACTCGGTTGGATGGAGCAAAGTTGGCAGTAGTCATCATTTGATGTATGACTTTATCCCCCTCCACATTATTGTCTTTGTCAGGTAATGGAAACTCTGACGTTGGCACCACATGGGCAGGCTGGAAAATGCAAGCTAAAATCAAACCTGCTAAAAAATGCATGCAGAACCATCCAATTACCACATGCCACCAGGCTACATCCAGAATCAAAATGGGTAGTGCTAAAAAGAATGAATAGTAAAGAACTTTCTGGATAATCAGCTTGGCCAACTCCTTCCCATAGGTCGTATTTTGAGATTTTAGCAATCCCTTCTGGTTATATTTTGACAGTGATGCAAAATCTTTGAAAGTAGCCCAAAAGAAGGTCATTAGGCCATAGAGAAACCAAGCATAAATCACCTGAAATTTGTAAAAGGATTTTTTCGGTTGATGTGGAGAAAATCTCATGATTCCACCCGGATCAATATCCTCATCATATCCATCGATATTGGTGTATGAATGATGTAGCACATTGTGCTGGATTTTCCAGTTAGTAGCAGAGCCAGCAGCCAGGTTCATAATCGTCTCTCCAATGAAGTTGTTTACCGCTTTGTTTTTCGAGATTACGCCATGGCATGAATCATGCATGATACTCAGTCCCGAACCTGCTAGTCCAACTCCCATCACTACCCATAGTCCATAGAAAGCCAGCAAGTTGTCCGAAAACGCATTTGTGAGTATCAAAGCAAATGGGGCAAGATATAACAAAGGTAAAATCACCACCTTTAACCAAATACGATAATCTCCCGTTCGTGAAATCTTATTCGACTTAAAATATTCGTTGACCCTCTTTCTGACAGTTGCACCGAATTCTTGCCCTTCGGTAGAGATAAATTTTACAGGATTAAATGATGCTTCGGCCATAGTTGAAATTTTCCACAAAGTTAGCTTGATTACTTTCCCGCTTATATGACATTAGTCATATCTCAAAAATCTCAAACTAAGTTAGCAGATTATAATATCATAAATGGTCACAAAATATCCATTGAGGAGTCTCGATTCATTTGTCAGTCATGAAGCTTTCAAATGTCATAATTATTGGTTAAATCTGAGGATAATTTGCAAGTACATTAATTAAGTTGAACTCAATGAGCGAATCAAAATATAAACGATGGATGGTGGGACTAGACTTCACCGAAATTGATGCAAAAATCATCAAGAGAGTCAGTCATCTAAGCCAGATAATCAAGCCCGATATTATCAACTTCGTGCACGTTGAAAAAAAACTTGATATACCAATATATATACCAGAAGAATTGAAAAATCTCGTCCCGACTGCAAAAGAGCAGTTCGTAGAGAAATTGGAAGGAATTATATCCAAGCACTTCACCAATACAGAAGTTGCATGGCAAGCAAAAGTTATCGGAGGCAAAACGTTCGACACGTTGCTTAAGTGGGTTAAAGATGAAAACATTGATTTTTTCATTGCGGGAAGAAAGAGATACAGGGAAGGAAGCGGCCTTCTTCCACATAAATTACTCAGGAGTTTAGCATGTCCTGCCCTTTTCATTCCGGACAAGAAGATGCCTGGAACAATGAAAATTTTGGTAGCAGTTGATTTCTCAAAACACTCATTGGTTGCCTTGCAAACTGCCCTGAAACTAGCTGAATCAGATGAAATCTCCGTCGACTGCCTCCACATTTACAGTGTCCCAATTGGCTACTATAGAACAGGAAAGAGTTTTGAAGAATTTGCGGATATCATGAAAGTCAATGCTCAGAAGGAATTTCAGCGTTTTACAAAATCTCTTGATGGCAAATTCAACATAAAATTTGTTCAGCTTGACAAGTCCTCTGCAGCCGAGCTCATTTATGATGAATGCAAAGAGGGGAATTACGATCTGGTCATGATGGGGTCCAAAGGTCAATCGACAGGCTCAGTGATCCTCCTTGGTAGCACGGCCGAAAAACTGATACGAATGAACCGAAAGTGCATGTCATGGATCGTGAAGATAAAGGACGAACACATCGGGTTTTTTAAAGCACTAAGCAAAATTTAAAGGTCATGAAAAACGTATTAAGATTCTTATCACTGATGGTTCTCGTCGGTTGCGCTGTACAGGTAAAAACGTACCAGAACCCAAAAGCAGATTTGGCAAAATATAGCTCCTGGTGTTGGATGCAAGGGTGTGAGGTCAAATACCAAGGGCCAGAGTATTACAACGACGAAAAATCCATCACAGAAATATCCAATGCAATCGCATGGAATATGCATGACAAGGGATACTTGCAAAGTGACGAAACATCGGATCTTGTTCTCAACTTTTATGTGATCATGGAACAGGACTCTATGGAAGTAAATTCAGCTTACACAAGCAACTTCTCAGACGAATGGCTATCTACTCTTTATCCTGAATACGAGCAGTTCTTGAAAGGAAGTCTGGTCATCGACGTAATTGACCGAAGATCATCAGAATTGGTTTGGACCTCCAATGCAATCAAGTATCTCGACATAAACCCTGAGTTTGATAAGGAGTCCATTTGGAATGGTGTGGGTAAGGCCATGAAAAAATTTCCAGTAAAAATGGAGTAACCCGTCCTTGCAATTGTATTTATGCTTTGGTAGAAAGCCCACGGCTCGCTACTCAGCTCTCTTTACTTGCTTACTACCTGATCCATTTCATGAATTATATGATCGATTTTATCCACCAACTGCAGAGGTGAAATAAGTTCATTCGTCATCAGGCTATCCAGCTCTAAAAAGACATGTTTCTCAAGCTGAAATCGCACTGAATTGGCGTCTTGCTTCGAACTCCGAAACATCATCGCGTTCCTCAAGTGAAGTTTCGCGTGCTTAAGCGCAAGAATGGCAAGATCTCTCCGATTAGTTTTTGCATACATTTCAGAGACTTTCAACTCCGTTCTTGCCAAAGCGTTCAATGAGTATTCAAATGCATGGAGCATGTCTTCAGTAACGAGCGAATCAGCCAGCAGTTCACCCTGAACCATCTGCAGTTTGCTTACCGCTGACTCCAGCAACTCATTACTATTGACGTCAACATCCGCCTCAATTTTCCTAATCGACTCTATTGCTTTTTGCAAGTGATAGACGCTACGGTCAAAGCTATGCTCGTTGATATAGTGCTCTACATTTTTTAAGTATATATCTGGCATTTCTGCTTCGTTACTCAATGAAGCATGCTTCGAAGCATAATTGAATCTCCCAGGCAAGTATAGAATTCCACAAATAGCAACGGCAGTCAAAATATACCATATTGTTCTTTGTTCCATGGTCTTCGGGTTCAGGGTTATTTGAGGGAAAAATCAATTAGTTTTTCGATCCGACCTCGATCAATTAAGATATTCAGAAGTGGCTAACCCTACAATGAAATTAATCAGTGGACAGTATGATATGTTACGGTCCAAATCATATGATCATCTTAGAAAGATATAGTTCATAAGAAGCTCAGAATACATCGAATACAGTCAAGTTTTCTGCGTGGTTTTATTAGTACGGCTTCTGACCTACTATATTGCCTTGCGGCACATACTGGCACACCCAAACATCGTATCCATCGCATGTAGCCATGCCACAACCCACTTCAGTTGTTGCGTCCCAAACAATTTGCGTGTAGTGACCGCACACTTCCTCATCTACGCAGCTATTGTTTTCATAATTGTAATGCTGTTTTTCTCCACCCCATGAATCCACGACATCCGTAATCGAAAACGCATTCGAAGTCCCTTTCCACAGGTTTTCACCATAGTTGCCGTTGGAATGTTGAAATGCACAACTTGAAGCAAGTTCCTCAGCCCATTCGGTTGCTGAAATTGCCAATTCATCGGACCAGGCTATATCATCAATTCCTACTTCAGACCTGTACTTGTTGTGCCCAACGAGAAACTCCTGAGCAACTTCATTAACCTCTTCTTGCGTAGATTCATCAGAAGAGCAACCGTTGGTAATCAATAAGATTGAGACGGAAATCAGTATTAGTGGCTTTTTCATCTATTGGTTACTCTAGTAAATAAACAGATCAAGTTAGAATTCCCCTAGTGCAGCAACAGCATCGTTTATATCAAGTGAAGTGGCCGATACTAAATAGCAACCCTAGTATGAAATATTGTCATCAGTAAAATATCTCGAATGATTCGTATGCCCATACGATCCATCGCGATTATCCTCTGTTGTTCAATGATCGTAATGATGACGATGAGACATCCTACGATGACTGAGGTGAGATTGTAGTGATAGCTCTGCCAGGTTTCGAAAATAATAAGAAGAACTACTGCTGGTATGAGTAAAAATGCAGCTAGGTCGTTACCGCTATCGAGATATTTTCCAAGTATTGTGGCCTGGTTATATTTCCTTGCCAAACTTCCATCAACTTCATCAAGTAGCCAGCTCATATAAAGCAATAAAATGGCCAAGACGTATGAGTATGTTGTCATGACGATAATTCTCAAGCCAGTGATACAAATGTTAAGACTGGTAACAGTGAGTGGATGTATGTGTAGTTTGTGAAACGGCACGACCAATCGCTTGGCGAGAGGTTTTACAATACGGCGATCTAAATGCCATTCAAGGCGAATCACGACTTAAAGGCTACTTGAGTCGCGCTAGTCCTGTTTGTAAGTTGTTTCATAGTCCTGTTTAAAGTTAATTTTATTATCCTCAAAGATAATTTCTTAACACCATCGTAACATAAAAAAAGTAAACAACGGTACTTACTTCAGCTTCTGATATATTATGGCTCTAAAATATCAACCTTTGCGTATGCACCTGTCTGCCGACAAGGGGGTTTGCGCCTTGTTGTACCGCTTGCTTCCAAAGCAAATAGGTCAATTGGGAATTTAAGGATTTAAAAGAGGTAGCTTCAACTTAAACCTAGAGAGGTTACTCAACTAATAAACAGGTTGAGGTGTATTTCCCCTAGTTGACCCAAAGGAGTCCAAAAAAAGCGAATTCACGGTTCAATCAAACATTCGTGAATTGAGTTTCTGAAACAGATGCAGCTAAGATTCGAAAAGTCTTGAAATCTCGTAGTAGAAAATTTTGTTTTGTGAAGGTTTCCAATACTACTGATAAAGCCTCCAATTCTAATCCTCTTCTGCTAAACCTAGAATTGCCGGATAGTTCAAAATTGCACCTTACATTCTCGAAGGATCTCTTCCTGCATATTGAGACCTCCCTAGATGTTTTCCATCCAATCACCAATCGAGTTTATAAATGGTTTGACTCTTAAATGGAGTATTCATTTCAGTGATAGAACCTGGTGATGCTTCAATATTAGGTCCATTTGGATACCGTTGTGGTTCACAGCAAAAAGCATCTAATTTGCAGTAAGGCTGCAAGTCTCGTTTCCTTGATAGTGTTCCGTTGAGGAAATTGGCAGTATAAAATTGCATGCCAGGTTCAGAAGTTTTTACTTCCAATTTGATTTCGTTCTTCTCCGAGTATAGAGTAGCGACAGGAGTTACTTCAAACAGTTGCTGGTTCCGAAAAAGGTAGTAGTCATCAAATCCGTCAGGCCGCTTCTCAAATGCATCATTTAACTTCTTTGGCTTTCTAAAATCCGTTGCGCCTTCTACTTCGTCACGCACTCCATTTGGGCAACCTTCTTGATCCTTTTCCAGGATGAAATCCGAATCTATCATCACTGTATGATTACTTATACTTTCCTCAAATCCTGACAGGTTGAAATAGCTGTGGTTTGTAAGAGAAATCGGACATGATTTACTGCATGTTCCATCAAAGGAAATTATGAGTTCGTTTGAATCATTAAGGTCGAAGCTCACTTCCATTGCCAGCTCTCCTGGATATCCTTCATTCATATCCTTGCTAAGCAGCGAAAAAGTGAGTTGATGATCCTTGGAGGATTCAACATTCCAAACGCACTTATCAAATCCGACTGCTCCCCCATGAAGATGGTTTGCTCCTTCATTGGTTGTAAGTTGATGCATCTTCCCCTCAATACTAAACTGTCCATTTTTGATGCGATTCCCGTACCGACCAACTGTAGCTCCAAAATAAGGGTTTTGCTCTGCGTATGCAGGGGAAAGGTATTTTTCTAACGTGTCAAATCCGCATACAATTTCTTTGAGACCATTTCTTGCTGGAATCTTTATGGACGTAATCGTAGCTCCATAGTTCATGACTTCAACCGTCATACCATTCTTGTTTCTCAGTTGGAATAGGAGAATTTCCTTTTCATCGAGATGGCCAAATAAACTTTTCTGCACCATTAATTAGAATCAAATTGTCAACGGCAATATTAACAATGTTTTGATTTTACTGGAAGTTCAATCCCGGTGGCTATCGGGAACGATCTGAAACGTCCGTCTGAGCTTTTACTTGCTGCTTGAGTGGGTCTGAGGGGTAGAAGCGAGTACAGTGAGGAAAGAAGGGTGGTTAGTGTTTTATTACAATCTTTCTGGATCTTTGGAATTTGCCCACAACCTTAAAATATTAACTACTTTATCATCATAGGTATAAAAAATCGTAGTTTGAGGCGAGTGTTGAAATTCTTTTGTGCCTTCCTTTCTAACAGGATCTTTTGGCCGATGAGGGGCTTCTTCTATTTTAGACAAACACTCTTCTAACCGAGTGAAAAAGTCGCTAAGCTCTCTTTCAGTCCACTTTTCTTCAAGATGCTCAATGATTTCATCTAACCCCTTATTAGCTTCATCAGTCCAGACGATTTCTAGAGCCATTTTTCATATTTCTTCCTCACCTCGCCATGTGGAGTAACCTTACCTTCTTCCACTTGTTGTAATGATCTGTCCAATGATGTTGATAGCTCAGACTCAGTATCCAGGAAAGTTTCCACTTTATTTAGATCATTTTCATTGAAGTGCATCACGCGCTCTATCAATTGATATTTTCTCGCTTCAATATTCATATTTACAAAATAACGATAAAACTGCTTCTTTAGATCAAAGTGCTCATCAAAATTCTACAAACCCACAAAATGGTTCCATTCCCCTTGCATCATATCAAAGATATTCTAACATCCCTTCAGAGTCATTAACATCCACTCAGAGTCACTTTGTGCTGGGGTTGCGGGTCGTGAAGGACTCTGAGAGTTCTCCTTAATCCACAACGCCCTTGCCTTCTCCCAGGGCCTTATTTAGTCACTTGCATTCTCAATTTACATTGCAAGCATGTGTGGATGGTTTGACATCATCACATAACCACAAGTTATGAGTTCTCCTGCTGGCGCTAGTATTGTCTCAACTTGTCGGGGTTTTGAAAAAGTGAAAGCTCCGCATTTTAGTTGTTCATTTCACTTTAGCGTCTACTTCTAGCCTTTACTTTAAGACTCTTTTTATATCAAACATTCTATACATCAATTCAGTGGCAGGGTCTTCGTATTTATTTACGTTGAAGGCTCCTGAGAGATAAGTTTCTTGATCAGATGCCATGCTGAATTCATATTCTACAGAAAGCCCTTGCTCTCCTTCATCGAACCATACTTTGGCTATGGGCCACTGATCTTCCCCTACCCATTCTACATCAAAATCCTCCAGGTCAGACAAAATGGAATTGATCTTTTCGTCATTTCCGTATTCAGGAACTTCTAGCTTGAATTTCATTTTGAGATTGGAAAACGGCATTAGTTGGGGAAAGGTCTCATAAAATTCAATCAGGTGACGGTCAGCTTCACTCCCATTATCAAGTGCTCTATGTGCTTCACTCATCCCTTCATGAACCCGGGCAATAAGCAATTTTTCGTATTCTTTATCAAGTGTTGGATCACTCAATATTGTCTCAAATCGCTCAATAGCTTGCTTCGGATCCTCGTCCTCAAGATAAAATTTAGCAATATAGTATTGGAAGTATTTGAGAATCCCTTCTCGTTGGTCATTAGCTAGTTTATTTTCAAATAATTGAATGAAATAGGCCGGATTAAAGTCCTTTATCAATTCCCACACCTCGTCAAAGAAAATAGTGTTCTCAGAAGAGAAAATATTGTAAAGCACCAAAAACCGTTCAGGGTTTGAAGAGAGTTCACTTGTCAGCAGCAGGTGGGCATTTTCTTTTTTGAAATAATGACCTGCCAAATCTACCAAAGCGTTCAAATCGAACCAGTAATGTCTATCTCGAAATTTGATTTCATTCATCCTTCGTTTATGGTACAAATACTGGAATAGCATCGTGTTTCGGTCGTACTGTACTTTCCCCCACGTGGAATTAATGTGCAGCTCTTTGAAATTGGCCGCTTTATCAGTAAATGCCTTTGATTCTTCAATATCTCCAGCGTAGTATAGGACACGAGACATGGCAATATTGTTCCAGCCATAACCTGGAGTCGGCCCTAAAATATCCATGGAGTTTTGAACGATGGCTTTCGCCTTGTCCAAGTCATTTTTAAAAATATTAATGACCGATTCCTGATAGTCAAACTCTTTTGTCTCCTTCTGCTGATAGCCATCTATGCCTCGCTCTCGATCGTAATGTTTTTCAGCTTCATCAAATCGTGCCTGTATGAATTTTAAATTCCCGTAGTTGTTGTAAGAAAGGCGATCTAATCGCTTAAGATTTTGTGCGCAATACTCAGCCGAGTCGATGTTGAGTAAGTAGGAGTACACTATGTCTTTGTAGTGAAAATAATTCCCCTCAGTAGGATCAAAACCTGTGGGAATATATTGACTGATAAAAGCATAGTTCTTCCGGTTTGAGATAAGTATCGAGTCTGCATATTTGGAAGCCAGCCAAACATTTTCTTCGATGGTAGGTTTTAGAAAGTCGAACTTTCCCGCACTATAAACTCGATTTTTGTGATGTATCCAAGATAGCCGAGCATATGGCTCAGTTCCCCAATTGTATGCAAAGTGGCGGTCGATCAATTTTCTAGTAACGACAACACTCTTATCTAGTTCGCCAACATGGCTGTAGCACCGACTCAAGAAATCACACAGAATTGCATACCTGCGCTGCAGCTCGTAAACGTTAATGTACGATTGGATATCCTTTGTCCGTCTTAGTTGACCAGGAAAGTCATTTTCCAATAACTCCAGACTTTTCTTAAGTGGTTTGATGGCTAACTTATAGCCCAAGATATCCGAAGCCCTAAGGAACCGGTAGAAGCCTTCGAGATAATAACCGGTATAGTACGTACTATCAATCTGAATGAATTTTTGTGAAAGCTCATAAGCTTCTCTACTTCGGAGTGAACCTCTGAAATCTCGTTCCAGGCGATCAATCTCAATTCGCTGAGCCTGCAATGCAGATGCAAAAAAGAGAAGGAAAATAAGTAAATATGTTCGGTGACTAATTTGTTTCATCAAACGATAGCTTAAGCCTTGCTAACCTTTTCACTTCTGATTTAGCAATCGAATTCAATGCTTCAGCTTCAGCGCTCTTATTATTGAATAAAAGTCTATGGTGGAGAACCGAATGTGCCAGCTGTGTTAAGTCATCCTCAATGACATACGATCGCTTGTTGATCAACGCATAGGCCCTCAAACATCTCAAGAAAATGATTCCACTTCTTACCGATGCTCCTAATGAAATCCCTTGATTGTCCCTTGTCGCCCGAATAATATTATTGACTCCTTTAACAAGTTCATCATGAACGAATACCTTGTTTGCTTCCTCCTGCAATGCCAAAACATCCCCAACTGACAGCACCGCTTCCGTAGTTGATTCAAAATTGAAGATCTCCTGGTACTTCTGATAGATTTCGAACTCTACTACTTCAGGAACGTATCCAAAGCTAATCTTCATGAAAAATCTGTCCAACTGCGCATTGGGAAGTGGGTACGTTCCCTCCATTTCAATTGGGTTTTGTGTCGCAATGACAAAAAAGGGCTTTTCCAAAGGATAGGTTTGATCTCCCATCGTAATTTGACGCTCTGCCATACATTCAAGTAAAGCAGATTGAACTTTGGGTGAAGCACGGTTGATCTCATCGGCCAATAACACGTTTGTAAATAATGGGCCCTTCTTGAAAACGAAGTCTTTCGCTTGTTCGTCATAAATATGTGTGCCAAGAAGATCCATGGGCAATAAATCGGGGGTGAACTGTATTCTGTGAAATGCCGCATGAGAATTCAAACTGGCTTCTTCTCCTGAAATGGAGTAGGCCAAAGTTTTGGCCATGACGGTCTTCCCCGAACCAGGGTTATCTTCAAGTAAAATGTGTCCGCCAGCAATCAAGCACGTAATCACTTGTGTGATTTGTTCGTGATGCCCCTTGATCACTTGTTCAACATTATCAATTAGTTTACCTATCGATATAGCGTGTGAATTTTGCTCATTTTCTATCTCTTGTTGCGATGATTCTTCAGCCATTTGTATTTCTTTTCAGGATATGTTTAAATTGATTAAATAATAAAACCATCGGTTCACTTTCAGGAAGTTCCACGAACGTTTTCCAGCTGGAAAGACAGCTCTTAGTTTTTCTTCAAAAGAAGGATAAAAGTCATTTATTAACTCCTCTTCGATAGCCGATAGTTTCTCATTGCTGTACTTGATTTTTAAGTACACCTTCATCAGTTCTGTAAAATTGGTACCTAACATAGGATCAACCGTGTTTTCTGCATAAGCCATGGGTGTCATAATGCCCCTTCCATTACCCATTTGGTTCATGATAAACTGAACCAGGGGATACACAGCTATCGCCCTTTCCTCAGGTTTTCGTCTGCTTTTAAACCTGGACTTCAGCACAGAATAATGTATGAAAGGAACCAGCAATAAGACTAAAACAAACAAGCTCAGAATCATAAGCGCGTAGTATATCCCGGTATTAACTGCCTCCTGGATGGATTGTTCATCTTCTTCAAGCAGGTCTTCCTCCTCTTCCGGTCTGATCAAAATTTCTTGAACCAAGATGTTATCCGGCAAGCGGTTAATCAATTGTTCATTGGACTCTGACTTCCCCTTTTTTCTCATCTTCTGAATTCGTAAATCAAAGGAAATTACAACAGCTGTATCCCCTACACTTAAGTCCTTAAAAGAAAGGGTGTCGTATTCTGCAATCACCTTGGCAGCTGAAGCATCGAGCTCAAATGAGTAAGGCTGATCCAATGCCATAGATGTTTTCTCAATTACAAGTAAATCAGCATCTAGCACAAGTGCCCTAGTCGTGGTATCCAGTTGCTGTATGACCCCCCTGGCTACAAATTGGGGATCTACAGGAGGCAAAGGAGGCGTACGATCTGGTTGATTTGTTTGCTCTGCATCTTCATTTCCAATGGTCATGTCAAAGTCAAGCCATCCGTACTCTGGAAAATAAACTTGCGTCCAGGCATGAGCTTGATCAGCATAAAACCAGTACCATCCGGGGTTGTTGTGACTTCTGTTTACAGTTAAAAAACCAACAGCCATCCTTGTTGGGATCCCTTGAGATCGTAGCATAAAAAGCGTGGAAGCTGCAAAGTAGGTACAGTACCCTTTTTGAGTATTGAACAAAAAGTTATGAAGCAGAGAAGCGTCTGGGATATTGGGGTCAGTTGGAGATCCCGGAGTTAAGGTGTATACAAATCGAGCTTCTCCATTTTCATCTTTGGACAGAAAATAGTCCTGAACAGCCAGTATTTTATCTATTGGTGTTTCAGCTTCTTTTGTTAATTGAACAGCTAAATCGCCTAGCCTATCAAAAGTACCTCCGGTTGGCATTTTAGTGTAGTAGGAAAGGTAATCTTTTGGCACATCCTCATAATCTTTAATTTCTCGCAAGATTCCAAAACGTTCTTTCTGGAATTCCCGAATAGCAGAATCTCTGGTATTGTATACAAAATATGCACTATTAAGACCTGATACTTCCGATTGGATATTATAGGCAAATCGGTATTGATCTCGGAATGCAGCTTCAACCGAAATGGGTTGACATGAATATGCTGTACTGGGTGCCACGAACACCTTGGGGTCTAATTGATTAATGTAGATCGTACTTTGAACTTGATTGATGAATTTTTCCATCTTATCGTTCTCTAGCACATCTAAGTCTTCCTGCACATAATAATTCGGTATTTGTGTTGGGTCCGGCAGAAACAGATCATCGGCAGGACCCTCGGGATCTACCTCAAAACGCTCTAACAGTTCATTGTACTGATTGAGATGATATAGGGTAATATATTGTGGATTAGGTGTTCCATTCTCTAGGAAATTGTCCATATAGGCGGTAAAAAGCAATTCCTCTGACTGTCTGAGTCGGGGTCTAAGTTCAGTATAGTCTTTCAATTGAAAGCGATTCTGACTGTCCTTGTCTAACATACTGTCATCGTCATCAGCTTCACCACCATCCTCTCCATCTGCATCTTTCTGCGATTGAAGTGCCTGATCCAATTCACTAAACTTGGATTGAAGTAGCTGAGTCGTTGTCCAGAAAAGAAGAAAAAGGATTCCGCAAAACACTCCAACACGAATGATGATTTTCCCGTAATTGATCCTACTTTGATGGCGAATATGATTGAGTAGTTCTTTAGCAAAAAGTGCGTAAAAAGTATAAAAGACTGGAGGTGCTATTAACCATGCAAGTTGATTGGCATCGTACACTCCAACCGCAGATAATGCGATAGCCGAAACCGCCACTACCATTAATGAAAAAAACACCAGGAAATACCTCCACCTGGCAATTCCGAACCCAGAAAACCAACCTATAGCAAATAGTGTGGCATTGATCCGAAAACGGTTGGCGATATAGTAGGAGTCAAATTCATCAAAAGGAAAAAAAACAATACTTTGATAGACGACATAGAGGAGGATCAAAAGTGCTCCAAAGACAATAAAAAACCTTAAACGGGTACTATGCAGGATGAACGCAATGATCATCGCACTGCCAAAGAGCCCCGCCACCGTAGACGTATTGATAAACAGCAATGAATAGTGTTCGCTCAAATAATTGAGTAATGGGTAACTGACCAGAAGTGTTGGAAAAACCAAAAGAACAAGCCGCAAAAAATGATTTTCTCCCTTTTTCTTAATAGTCATATCAATTGTCCTTGGAAAACATCTGTATCTACCAGCTCGGCGATTTTCTTTTCGTTATTCCTGATTCTCCTACGCTGACGAGAAAGTACCCAACGAAGTTTACCTAATTCACTCTTCTCCTCTCTCCTAAGAATCATATTTACCCAATTAAACAAGTTTTGTTCATCCAAGTACTTTGATACGCGAACAATGAATAGAATCGCCGAATGCTTATTTATCAATTCTTCAAGTTCATCAGCTGGAACCAGCGAACTCACGCAAACCACACTTGAGGTTCCCATGGAAGGAAACTGATCAATTAAGAGTTCATTTTTCCAATGGGCACAACTCAAAAAGTAAGCCAGCTGATCCTTTTTGTCAACGATCAAGCTATCCCCGACCACTTGATCCATACTAAATTCCACTTTTCTCCCTGATTTTTCGATTTGAAGGCAGGTATTAAAAATGATATCCTTATAAAAGTCCAGCATGCCACTTGAATAGTCAGAATCAATTCCAACGAGTGAATTCTGAAAACTTGCAAAAAAGTGTAGATGTGAAGCAAATGGATTAATTACCTCAGGTATTCGGACAACCAACTCCTTATTCTTTGCAAATATTTTCCAGACAATCCTTCGTACATCATCTCCTGATTCAAAATCCTTATAATTTAGAAAATCACCCTCAACCCGTTTGCTAGTCTTAACTTTTTCTAACTCCTCACGTGCTTTGGAGGGTGGAATATCCGTAGGCGGAACATCTCTATGCTGTGAGTAGAGATAAAATGCTTTTTTAAACTTTTTGTAGTAGGAAAAACGAAAGAACTGTAGATAATCCTCAAAGGAAAAAATATAGCCCTTTACAATGTATTGGGCTCTTTTGGTCAGCAATAAATTGGCCTCACCCTCTTTGAAAAGAAGGTCTCTCCAACCACCTGAAAACTTATTAATAACAACAGGTCCTACGATGCTCCCATCTTCAAAAACCACCCATGTTTTCAGATAACCGATGATTGGCATGATCACTCTTGATAAAGATAGTTTGACAGGAACTAATCCGGCAACACCCTTTTGACCATCTTCCAGCCCGATCGATAAATCCACATTTAATCTTTTGGACTTAATAACCAAATAGGACCAGCAGAATAACGTGTAGAGCAGGCCAAACCCTATGACGAGTCCTGCAAAAACTCCCACCAACCAGGCAAACGTCTCCAAAAAGGGAGTGAATTGAGACTCCTCCCCGTAATACTCTTTTCGTAAAAAAAATAATAGCAACAAAGTGAAGAAAAGGAAAAGGAATCCATTCCTTTTAAGAGGAACAAACTGGACAAAAAAAAGTAATGAGGATACGAACTTATGTTTCATTAGGCGAGAAAACCCACTTTTTCCTTTGCAAATAATTCTTTGGCAATTTAACCTTGAATGTGAGACTGACAATGCTGTTTGTGACGATTGTTTCAATTGTTCTTGATCACAGATTGACAAGAATTTCAATGGATGGCAACATTTCTTTTTTGGAAGAGGGATCTCTGATTAATTGCGTTTTGATAGAACGTTGCTTATACCCGACTGCAAACAACTATGATCCAGCGCTTTTGAAGGCCTAAACTGTACCCGATTGTACTTTCCACCATAAAAAAAGGCACTTACAAAATGTAAGTGCCTAATTCTCAATTGTGATCCGCTCAGGACTCGAACGGAAACGTCCGCCCGGCTGGAACCCCCTGCTTAGAAGTCTGTAGACAAACAGCTAAAACAGCCTCCAATCGCTATATTCAACTGTACCACCTGCCATAAACCGACATAAACTGGACATGAAACTATACCAGCTCACTGTACCTGATTCATACTCTTACATTTGATTTTTATATCTTGATATCATTATGGCTCATATCCCACTGTCCAGCGCCACACATAAAAATAAGAGAGAGCTCGTCTTGCTCTCTTTTCTAATGATTCTTGTGAATTTTTATGATATTCCAAATAATGCGATTCCGCTGATTGGTCAAATGGGCCTTCCCTGTCATGCAGTCAGAGTCATCTTAGGAATTGCTATCGCTTATTTAGCTTTTACCTACTTCTTAAACGCCAATGATGATTATAATCAACCAGACGATTTTGATGACATTTTTGAAGGTCACGGGGAACTGGTGAAACGGATACGAAGCGAGTCTAAAAAAGTTGGGGATGCTATGATCGATTTCGTGAAAGATATTCAAAACAGTTCGGTTTTAACATCTGGTTTTCCGAGTCATGATGAAAGAGTATTGAGAGCAGCTATCGCTGAGATTGAATTACTACTAGTATCATTGCCATTCAGCGACGCAGAAGACACCCCTGACTTAATTCTTGAAAGGCTGAATTTAAAAGACAATTTAAGCGCCAATACTCAATTGAGAGACGTAATTCATACTCATTTTGAAACTAGTTTGTTTTTAATAGACAATTTAAAGCAACGACGTGCAATTGTTTATAAAAAAGCAAAAGGCAAAGTCAAGACCCGGAATTTCAGAAAGTCCGCCGATCTCTGGATTCCAGCGACCATAACTTCAATAGCCGGTCTTTCCAATCTATTACTTTTAGTGTAAAATGTGCTACGACGTTTCATACCTAAAAAAGGATTCGGCTGAATACGCCAAACGATTCGGCGATATCGGAATATGGGATTCAGTGAAGCAACGATCTCCTGGTGCCTAGCACGCGACCGGTTTCGAAGAGCCAGATCTGCCCGTGATCACAAGCGAAGATCAGACGTGTATTGCTCAAATTGTACTTTTGTAAGTATGAAAGATCACGTAATTAGGAGATTGGCAATTATTAAATACCTTTTTGATCAAGGTATCAAGCAGTCCAAGAAACATGAACTAATAGCTGGATTTTCACTATTGACATTTCATGATGCAATTGAAATGTTTCTACTCTTAGCTTGTCATTTCAGAGATATTACCCCCCCCCCAAAGGAGTTTGCGCAATACTGGACAAAGATGGAAGACTTGTCTGGGAAAGAGTCAATAACCCAATTCTTAGGTAGGAGAAGAGCACGTTTGAAACATCATGGGGAAATGCCTAGCCAATCAGATATTGAAGATTGCAGAAATTTCGCGATTAGCTTTCTTAATGAAAATACCAAGAAGATTTTTGATATGGATACTGAGGAAGTGTCAATTGTCGACTTAATCTCATTCAGCAAAACGAGAAATATCCTTAAGCGCTCTGAATCATGTATAAATATGGGAAGCCATGAGGAGTCAATTAAGGAATCAGCCGCTGCATTCGAGGTACTGATTGATGAATACCCGAGCTGGTGCGAGCTTGAAGCTCGTACCTCTATACTAATTCAACTTTCAATAATCCCTTCCCTCCACTATAATCTATTGCACTACTATACTTCCAGTGTTCAGGCTCTGTCACAAAACCTGATT
>Ga0316189_10001564_pt1 | contig 22656 bp, 17 predicted proteins | sample LowCovwburrow_MG_FD_204930 | JGI IMG/M metagenome (GOLD analysis project Ga0316189, IMG submission 204930) | Coastal sediment microbial communities from Maine, United States - Lowes Cove worm burrow | ecosystem: Environmental > Aquatic > Marine > Coastal > Sediment | place: USA: Maine... | reverse complement strand
AGGTGGATTTTATCGTCGGAACCTTCAGTAAAAGCCTTGGATCGGTAGGTGGGTTTTGCGTAAGCCGTCATCCTGAGTTGGAACTGCTCCGCTATTCTATTCGACCTTACATTTTTACTGCCTCTTCAACGCCCTCCGCGATCGCTTCGACTCGGGCGGCACTGGCTCTGGTCAGGTCGAAACCTGAGATACGCCAGCATTTGTGGGAGAATTCACGCAGGGTCTACAGTGGCCTTAAGGACCTGGGGTTCCAGGTTGGTCCTGAACCCAGCCCGGTGGTTGCCACTGTGATGAAGAATCGGGAGGAGGCGGTGACCGCTTGGAACAAGCTGCTTTCCCTGGGTGTCTATGTCAATCTCGTACTGCCGCCGGCGGCGCCCAAGAGTTCCAGCCTGCTTCGCTGCAGCATCAGCGCGTCTCATACCAAGGAGCAGATTGATCGTATTCTGGAAGCCTATGCAACGTTGGTAGACCAGAATCACGCGGTTTCTTCCGCCTCTTGCAAGGTGGCGATAACCTGAGGGCAGGTCGCTAGCGTAGGTTTCTCTCGCCAGGACCCGCTTAGCCCTTAATCCGCAACGACGTCCCTGTTCGTAGCTCAGGCTCCCTGTGATCAATCAGGGCCGGGTTCTTTCTGCCTGCGGAGGCAGGCTTGCCGGGAATCCTCTCAGGCGTTACCTCTGTACTTCATGCCGATCTGATGCTCTTGGGCAAACCCCAGCATGCGCTGGATCGGGATCACCGCCTGTCTGCCGATTGCGGGGTCTACCAGGATCTCGTTAGCACCGGTTCTCAGTACCTGTTCCAGATTCTGCAAGGCGTTCATCCCCATCCAGGGGCAGTGGGCACAGCTCTGGCAGGTTGCACCTTCACCCGCGGTGGGAGCCTCGATCAGGATTTTATCGGGTGCCAACTGTTTCATTTTGTGAAAAATTCCGCCGTCGGTGGCGACAATGAACTCCGGGTTGTCCAGGCTTGTCACCGCATTGATCAGGGCGGTGGTTGAGCCTACTACGTCTGCTTGTTCGACTACCGCCTCGGGGGATTCAGGGTGAACCAGGACCGCGGCATTGGGATGGAGTTTGCGGATTCGCTCCAAGGCAACTGACTTGAACTCTTCGTGAACCACGCAGGAGCCTTGCCAGAAAAGCATGTCAGCCCCCGTCGCCTTCTGCACATATCGCCCCAGGTGTTTGTCCGGGGCCCACAGAATCTTTTTGCCGCTGGCGGCCAGGTGTTTAACGATAGGAAGGGCGATGCCCGAAGTGACGACCCAGTCAGAACGGGCCTTTACTTTGGCGCTGGTGTTCGCGTAGACCACCACAATATGCTCGGGGTGCTGGTCACAGAACTGGCTGAACTCTTCAGCTGGACACCCTTCGTCGAGGGAACAGGTGGCGTTGAGGTCCGGCATCAGGACCCGTTTCTCGGGATTCAGAATCTTGGCGGTCTCACCCATGAAGCGGACACCGCAGACCACCAGGGTGGCGGCAGACTGTTCGCTGCCGAAACGGGCCATTTCCAGCGAATCCGCTACGCAGCCACCGGTCTCTTCCGCCAGTTCCTGCAGCGTGCCGTCCGTGTAATAGTGGGCAACCAGCACGGCGTCTTTCTCCTTCAGAAGTTGCCTGATCTTCGCCTTAAGATTCTCCTTCTCAGCTTCTGTCAGTCGGGGCCACTCGGGATGGGAGGGGACCTTGATCGGGCGACGGGCGATCTCTTGCGGCGAAACGGTTTCATTCATGGCGTTTCAATCTCTGTGACTGGTGAATTATCGGATGATCTCTACCCGATTCGGGTTTTTTACTCGGTAGACTCTGGCCGGCCGGTGATTTCCGGTGCGGCGCTGCTCTCCGGTCTCTACGATCTGGTCCATCGTCATTATCCATTTTCTAAAATTCCGCTTGTCCAGAGTCTCGTTTCGCAGAATTTCATACACTCCCTGGAGTTCGCTCAGCGTGAAGGTATCTGGCATGAACTGAAAGGCAATGGTCGAGTAGTTCAGTTTGGCTACCAGGCGCTGGTGGGCCAAATGGATAATTTCGTTGTGATCAAACGCCAGATCTGTCAGGCCGTCCAGTGGAAACCAGGCCGCATCCGCTGCGTCACTGGCCGCCTTTATCTGTAAGCGGTCGGATGGAACGAGCGCGTAATAGGTGATGCTGATTACCCGTTCTCGCGGATCTCTATGGGTGGCTCCAAAGGTGTAGAGCTGTTCCAGAAAGACGCCGCTCACCCCTGTTTCCTCCGCAAGCTCCCGCTGGGCACAGGTTTCCAAATCCTCCCCGATCTCTAGAAAGCCTCCAGGCAGCGCCCAACTGCCTTTGTAGGGATCGCTGCCACGACGGATCAGCAGCAGCTGCAGTCGTTTCTCCCGAATCGTGAAAATCACCACGTCGGTGGTTACTGCGGGATGGGGATAGCGATAGCAATAGGATGTGGTCATAGCCTACTAAGTGTACGATATACACAAATTAAGAATAGTTTTTTCCGGACCAACTGGCAAGCTATTCTGTAACGGATCGTTTCCGGCGCCTGAATCATGGGAACTCTCCCTGATATTTGCCTGATCTGTTAAAGAATTAAAGGAATCAGTCGCTACATCCTTTTAATTGAAGCCATCTCGAAAATTTCGAGGTGTCTTTTCTTAGAGTGGAAATGTTTCATGGCTTTCATGCAGGTAAGTGCCTGAAGATAGAAACGTGTAAAAGAATATTTTCTGGTGCAGGGTTAATTAAGTTGTTCGAATGGGTGTTTTTCCGGTTTTCCTTGAGGATTGAAGCAAAAAGAGAGGGTATAGGGTCATGGCTGAAGTCTGCGTCGCGGCGGTAAGGCGCGAGTTCACCCGAATCAAGCACTTACCCCCGTTATCGCCAACGGCAACCCGTTTGCTGGAAGTGGTGGCTGATCCGGAGGTTGATGTTGATTGCCTGTCGGGGATTATCTGCCAGGATCCAGGACTTTCTGCGCGAATTCTGGGATTGGCCAATTCCGCCTATTTTGGTCAGTCACGTCCCATCAATACCGTTCGCGAGGCCATCATCCGGGTGCTCGGCCTGAACATGGTCAAGAGCCTGGCCCTGGGCATCGCTGTTGCGGGCGCCTTCGATACCAGTGCCTGTAAAGACTTCGACCTTCACGGTTATTGGCACACGGCGCTGGGGACGGCACTTCTTTCTCGCCTGCTGGCGGAGCGGATTACACCGGTTCAGCGTCCCGATGCGGACAGTGTCTATCTCTGCGGGCTGCTCCACAACCTGGGCACACTGTTTTTGGCGCATGTCCTTCCGGAATCACTATCGCGCGTTTACGCACAATGGCAGAAACAGCCGGCGCTGGATCTGCGCTCCCTGGAGCAGGAGTATCTTGAGACTGACCACCTACAGGCTGGCGAGTGGCTGGCCCGGCGTTGGCATCTGCCGGATGCCGTGATCCAGGTTATCGGCTATTTTGACGATGAAAATTATGACGGCCAATACCAGAGCCAGATTTGCGTCGTGACCAGTGCAAGCGGATGGGTGGAGGATTATCTTCGACAAGAAGATAGTCTGTTGTCAGAGTACGACTGTTTGTTACATCAATCCGGCCTGGAGTCAGAAGTACTGTCGGCCGTTGAGGAAAAGTTTCGGGTACAGTGTGAGAATTTGCACGCTGTTACTCAGATGCTGTTTTAGGCATGAATGTGAGTCCAGATCAAATGCCGTCTCTGGGGTTGGGTGATAGCTATATATCACTGGTTGACTCATTGTCCGCCATCCGCCAGCTTTCGGAGATAAATCTGGAGCGGATTTCCGAGTCTGGTCTGTTGGAAGAGGCGCTAAATGCCCTGGTCGGGCATCAGGATCTGGAGCGTTGTTCGATCTTTCTGCTGGAAGATAATCAACTCGTCTGCGCGGCAGGGTGTGGTATCGGGGAACAACTTCATTCGCATCAATCGTTTGTGTCAACAGATTTTCGCGGCAGCAAGACCTTCGCCATCGGGGAGGGGCTTATGGGTATTGCCTGCAAAACCGGCAAGGTCCAGCAGAGTGTTGACTGCAGCAATGATGAACGAATCAAACCCTTCCGCAACACCAAGCTTTTCTGGGATGGCGGCTCTCTCATTTCGGTGCCGCTGAAAAGCGGTGAACAGGTGTTGGGGGCGTTGAACGTATCCCATCCCACAGCAGATTTTTTCGAGACCTGGCACCAGCATTTCCTGATGTTGTTCAGCAACTGCCTCGGTCGATTTCTTCACGTCCATCGCTTGCTCCACGAATTGGAAAATGTGGTGAGAGATCGGACGGTTGAATTGGAGCAGGCCTTGACCGAATCTGAAGATCTGCGCCAGCGTTACCAGCGGCTTTCCACCACCGATGAGTTGACGGGATTGCATAATCGCAGATATTTCTTCGTGGAAGGGGAATCGATGCTGTCCCGGGCGTTGCGCTATGAACTCCCGATCAGTCTTTTATTGATGGACGTTGATTTTTTCAAACGCATCAACGATCGCTGGGGACATGCGGTGGGGGACCGTGTATTACGCATGATTTCGGGTGTGCTTAGAGAGACCATACGCACCGGCGATCTCATTGCCCGGCTTGGCGGCGAGGAATTTGTTCTGTTGCTGCCGAATACCGGGCCGGTAGGGGCGGATTTGTTGGCGAAAAGAATTCAGGAAAGGATCGGGCTGCTCGATCTCGGCGGAGAGATGCAGGAATTGGCGCTGACGGTCAGCATAGGTATGACTTCTCTGGAAAGCAGTGCCAAAGAGGATCTGACCGGAGCACTCTACCTGTTGTATAAACAGGCCGATACCGCTATGTACCTTTGCAAGCGCCAAGGCAGGAATCGCCGCTTGTTCTACGCTCGGGAAATGGATACGGATTCTGAGTAGCGCGTAGCTCTGGCCTGTAAGGGGCGTTTCGCCAGACCTGTGCCGAAAGGCTGCGCCCAGGGCAAGATGGCCGGTGAACCTGGGGTCTGGCCTATGCCCAGGCCGACAAAAAAACCATCTCCCCCGTTCGGAGCACAGAAGCCCCGTCAGCCTGCCGGGCTTCGCTCTGGCTCCTGTTGCGCGTCTGTTGCAGTGGGTGCTTTTTCTACCGTTGCCGATTCCTTTTGTGCCGAGCTTGAATCTTCACCGGCCGGGTTGGTGAAACGGTCATTCAGGGTCTGGACGAAAGTGTCGGCATCCTGGAGCACGGATTTGAGTCGCTTTTGGGCGCCGCGCCCCCAGCCGGCGGGAGTAGCACTGAAGATACTGCGCCATGGACGCGTATTGCGTTGGAAGGCCTGAAGCAGGTTACCTCTGATGCCAAGTTTTTCTGCCTGTTGGCGCACAGACGATTCGACACTGCGGGCAGCCAACCTGCGGATCAGGTAATGTAAGCCGAATATCACCAGCGCCAGGCCGATGGCTGTTGCGAAGAGCAGCCCGGGGCGGGTAAGGAGGGAGTCGAGCCCGGGAGGAGAAAGGGCGGCCCCCTGCCAGTAGTCCAGTTTAATGCTCAGGATCAGCAGTAGAATGAACAGCAAACCAAAGCCTACTGCATCGCCCCACAATACGCGCTTTTTCCACCGCCCTATGGCGCCACGGAGGGCAGGAACGGTCCGTTCCTCGATATCCCGGGCAGTTTTTTCCAGCGCACCAACGATACGGTAGGCTCGCTCGATCTCCACTTCCTGGATGCGACTGTGAATCTCGTTTAGATCCGCATCGCGTTTACGTTCGAAGCGCTGCCGCAGGTTTTCGTCATCGATGGGCACCGCTGATTCAGGGTTATAAATAGTATAGAAACGACCTGCGGTGAGACCGCGGTCCCCCATCGCCCGCTGCCAGGCCGCTACGACCTCTTCGGGATTGTCTTCCCTTGCCGTCGTGTCGATCTGGTTAAGGATGTAGAGAAATTTTCCGGAGTCTGCCCGGTCGATGGTATTGCTTACCAGATGGTCGAGGGTGTCTTTCATGGCACCTGGCTCTGGGTGTCTGGCATCGAACAGCACCAGGACCAGGTCTGAAAGATCAATAATGTGATCCGTAATACGCAGGGTGGCCGTTCTCTGGGCATCGGCATCAAATCCGGGAGAGTCGATCAGTATCTTGCCTCGCAGTTGTTCACTGGGGCAGGTTTTGAGCTGTAGATAGGCATCGATCCGCTTACCTTCCCCTTCGGCCACCCGCTCGATCTCTTCACTCATTCGGTAGAAAGGGAAGCGGGGGTCCGCATTCAGGGCCACTCCGGGGAGGGCGTGGGCCGTCTTTTCATGACTGTAGCAGATGACCGTGAAGCGGTCGTCTACCGCCTGGTTTCCCGTTCGCTGCAACTTGTTATCGAGATAGTGGTTAAGGAAGGTTGATTTACCGGACGAGAAGGTTCCCAGAACCGCGATCAACGGCCACCAGGGAATCTGTGTTGCATAGGATTCATCAGCCTCAAGCAGCCCCATCCGGTAGGCACAACGGTCCAGCTTTCGAAAGCTTTGTACAGTGCTCAGGAGTATCGGATTCTCCTGCTCAAGATGACTTTCGAGATGTTTCAGCCGTCCTTCGATAAGTCTTCGTGCTGTCGTCATGGCCTGCTCCGCGTCGGATAATTGTTACTATACTAACCCGCTGTCGTTCTGGAGGACAGTATGCGCTGCCAATCCCCATATGGTACTTGGCCTGCCGATGCCGGAGAAAAAACAACCCCAGACGTTGGCCGCTGCAGATACAGAAAATATGTATTTGGGAATATACTTATAAGCTAGTTTCCCGCCTAAAACATCCCTGACTTTGTTGCAATGAAACAGACCTTAAGGGATACTTCGCAAGGTCGGTAATTGGCTCTTCAGAGCGCAAAAATGCTGAAGAGGGCTTGGCATCAAAGCAAAAAATCTAACGCTATGGAGGTAGAGATGGCTGACCTGTTTTCCGATGACTGGATGAAGGGGTTTATGGAACAGTGGAATACGGACACCGAGTTGACCGGTGCCCTGGCACAGATCGGGTTTGGAAGTGTGATTGGTTACGGCGTCGACGGCGAAGATCAGCCTCGTGGCGTGATCTCCGTTGAAAACGGGCAGGCAGTGAGTGCCGGCGCCTACAACGGGGAAACGCTGAACTGGGATATTCGCTGCAGCGAGGCCCAGTGGAACAAATGGATCAGCAAGCCGCCGGGGATGATGGGGCTTGGTATGGCCTTCACATCCGGGAAAATGAAATTCAAGGTTGGGGATTACAGCGCCATGCTAAAGGATCCCCGTATGGCCGGTCCGTTCATCAAGACGTTTTCTGTGATGGGGCGGGTCTGACACTAGTCCCTCGATTACCCCCGGTCTGGTTGCAGGCCGGGGTGGTTGACTACATGATCGGCAGTTCAATTCAGCAGGTTAGTAATACGATGGGAAACAAACTCCAAGCGCTCACACTGTCCATAGGGTTTGCGGTAATCGCAGCTCTGCCCGCACCGAGCCTAGGCCAGGCGGGGGGGGGTGACTATTTTACCGTTCAGCAATCCCGGGGGGCGCCCACGGTTTCTCTCGGGGGGACGGTGATCCCGTACAAAGAGGTGACACTGGCTGCACAGCTACCGGGACGGGTGAAGTATCTGGCCGGCATCGAGGGCGATGCCTTCACCGAGGAAACGCTGCTGGTTGCACTGGACGATTCGGAACTCTTGGCCAAGAGGAATTCGGCCTTGGCACAGTTTGGTACTGCGGAGTCACAGTTGCGCGCGGCGGGTGTCAAATACAGCCGTGAACTCTGGTCGCCGCAGTCAGAGTCTTCCCCCGGAGGCATGGGGGTGCCCAATCTATTCGACCAGATGTTCACCGAGCCGATGGAGAGTTTTTCCGGGACCCGGCGTCGCGGTGTGGAACGGCACGCGGATCTCTACAATTCGGGGGTGCAGATTACTCAGGCCCAGAACTCCATGATGGCGGCACGCTCCCAGATTCAGGCCATTGACGCCAAGCTGAGGGACGCGAGAAGCATGGCCCCTTTCGATGGGGTGATCATGAAAAAGTTTATCGAGGTTGGCGACACCATGCAGCCTGGGCAACCGCTGCTGGTTTTTGCCGACGTGGAATATCTGCAGATCCTGGTGGATGTTCCGGCTCGGCTGCGGCCGGGTTTGAGTGAGGGCATGATGCTGCAGGCCCAACTGGATGTTGGCAATCAGGTGGTTCCAGTGCGGGTAGCCCAGATATTCCCCATGGCCGATGCCCAAAGGCATACGGTAAAGGTCAAGTTCGATCTGCCCCAGGGGGTCTCCGCCCCAGGTATGTATGCCAAGGTGCTGGTACCGGATTTCGCCGCGCCGGCGCGTAATTACCCGGTCATTCCTACCAGTGCTATCCGTTTCAATGGCAGCCTGCCCGGGGTGTATGTGATAGCACCGGATGGGAAACCGGAGCTTCGGTTGATCCGCGTCGGGGAGAATCTGTCCGGTGGATTTACCAGCGTTCTCTCTGGCCTGAGCGAAGGGGAGCGCATCCTGCGCGATCCCAATGGGGGAGTTACCTCAGGGTGGGCCACGCCTTCCCAGGGACAACATTGATTGACGGCTACCCCGCGTTTACCCCGGAAGTCTTGCTATGGCATGGCCAGGCGTCTTGGCGCGTGCTGTGATTTTTTAACTCTACAAAGCGTAATCGAAAGATGAGTCAGGAAGATCCGAAGAGCGGCGGTCAGGACCTGTCCGATCCGATGTCAGATGAACATCTGGGTCTCGCCGGTCGCACCGCGCGTTTCTTTATCAATTCCCCGCTTTCCCCCCTGTTCTTCATCGCCATGATGTTGATGGGGCTGATGGGCCTGATTATGACGCCCCGGCAAGAGGACCCGCAGATATCCGTGCCCATGGTGGATATCTTCGTGCAGTATTCCGGGGCCTCCGCAGAACAGGTCGTTGCCCTCGCCATCGAACCGCTGGAGCGGATCATGAGCGAGATCCCGGGGGTTAAACACGTCTATTCCGCTTCCCAGCGTGGCATGGGGATAGTCACCGTCCAGTTCGAAGTGGGCGAGGAGATGGGACCCTCGCTGGTAAAGGTGAACGACAAGCTCGCCACCAACATGGATATGATGCCGCCGGGGGTATCACCGCCGCTGGTGAAGTCCAAGGGCATCGACGATGTTCCGGTGGTGAATATCACGCTCTGGTCCAAGGATCTGGATCGGGACGGTGCAGCGGATGTGGACGATGGCCAGTTGCGGATGCTGGCGCAGGATGTTCTTCAGAGTATTAAAGAGATCCCCGATACCGGTAACGGATTCGTGGTTGGGGGTCGTTCGGAGCAGGTGACGGTTGAGGTTTTTCCCGAACGCCTGTCCGGCTATGGCATCAGTCTGGACCAGGTAGCCAATACCATCCGAACCGCTAACAGTGAGCAGCAGGCAGGTGGTGTAGAGTCCGGGAGCACCCACTTCACGGTGATGACGGGGTCTTTTCTAAAGACTATCGACGACGTGAGCCGGCTAGTTGTGGGTACCCATAACAACGTACCTGTCTACGTGCATGATGTGGCCCGCGTTACTCAGGGCCCGGAGGATGCGAAACAGCTGGTGAGCTACTATACCGGGCCGGCGGCCGACATCGGCCAGGTGGTCAGTGGTGCGCCGGCGGTGACAATCGCGGTGGCGAAAAAGCCGGGTGTCAACGGCGTTACCGTGGCCAATGCCCTTATCCAGCGGGTAAATGATCTGAAAGGGACCCGCATTCCGGCCAATGTCGAGGTAAGTATAACTCGGGATTACGGGGCGACCGCCAACGACAAGGTCAATGAACTGATCTTCAAACTGTTCGTCGCCACCGGCTTCGTGTTTTTGTTGGTGCTGTTCGCCTTCCGTGCGTTGCGGCCGGCCATTGTTGTAGTGCTGGTCATTCCAGTCGTGTTGCTGATGACCATCTTTTTCGCCTGGGTATCCGGCTACACCATCGACCGCGTCAGTCTGTTCGCCCTGATTTTCTCCATTGGTATCCTGGTGGATGATGCCATCGTGGTGGTGGAGAACATATACCGACGCTGGCTGGAGGAGGGCAAGACCGATGAAACCACTGCGGTAGATGCGGTAGCCGAGGTGGGAAACCCAACTATCCTGGCCACATTTACCGTGATTGCCGCCCTGCTGCCGATGGGGTTTGTCAGTGGCATGATGGGCCCCTACATGGAACCCATCCCGGCGCTTGGTTCAGCCGCCATGTTGATCTCCCTGTTCGCCGCCTTTGTATTTACCCCCTGGTTGACCATTTCCCCCTGGCTGCGACCGACCATGTCCTATCTGAAGGTCGCGGAGAAGCGGGAGCACAAAGAGGCAGAGTGGCTGGAACGCTTTTACCGCAAGCTGCTCACCCCGCTGATAGAGAAGAAGCGAAACCGCGCGTTGTTCCGGCTTGCGCTCTGGGGGGGGTTCTTCGCGGCGTGTTCCATGTTTTACACCAATTGGGTCGCGGTTAAGATGCTGCCCTTGGACAACAAGCCGGAGTTTTCGGTGGTACTGGATATGCCGGAAGGAACCGCCCTGCCGGTGACTGCCAATCTGGCTCAGCAGATCGCGGAGCAGGTGCGCAAAATGCCAGAGGTGACCGCAGTCCAGATTTATGCGGGCACCGCCAAGCCTTTCGATTTCAACGGCATGGTGCGCCATTACTACCTGCGACAGGATCCCTGGCAGGGTGAGGTGCAGGTACAGCTTCTACACAAGTCCAAGCGCGATCGCAGCAGCCATGAAATCGCTGTACAAGCACGCCAGGAGTTGCAGGCCCTGATCAAGGATAGTGACGCCCGCATCGCGGTGGTGGAGATGCCACCTGGTCCGCCGGTACTGCAGTCTGTGGTGGCGGAGGTGCATGGTCCGACGGACGATATCCGCAGGCAGGTGACACGGGATCTCACCGAAATCTTCAATCAGGCGGAAAGCCTGCGGGATGTGGACAACTATCTTCGCGACCCCTACGAATACTGGCGATTCCACGTCGATACCGAGAAGTCAGTGCGGCGCGGTATCTCGGTTGATGCCATCAATCGCAACCTCTCCATGGCGCTGGGCGGCATGGTGCTGGGAGATGTCAAGCAGCGGGCCGGGCACGAGCCGGTCAATATCGTTATCCAGGTGCCTCTGGCGGAACGTTCAGAAGTGTCCAGGCTGGGAGATCTACCGATTCAGTCGCAGTCGGGTGTCACCCTTCCCCTGCGGGAACTCGGCCGCTTCGAGCGGGTGGCCGAGGAGGACATCATTTTCCACAAAGATTTGCGTGCAGTGGAATTTGTGGTGGCTGACGTGGGTGGCAAACTGGCCGCTCCGGTTTATGGCATGCTGCAGGTGCAGGATATCCTGGCGGATAAATACACCGCACCGGATGGGGTGAAGCTGGATGCCTATTGGTTGGGGCCGCCGTCGAACGACAGAGTTTCGAGTATCGAATGGACCGGAGAATGGACCGTAACCTTTGAAACCTTCCGGGACATGGGGGGGGCCTTCATGGTCGCCCTGGTGCTGATCTACATCCTGGTGGTGTGGGAGTTCGGCAATTTCCGTATCCCCGCATTGATTATGGCCCCCATCCCCTTGACCTTGTTGGGTATCATTCCCATGCACGCCATCATGGGAGCGGAGTTTACTGCCACCTCCATGATTGGGTGGATTGCGCTGGCCGGTATCATCGTGCGTAACTCTATTCTGCTGGTGGATTTTTCCATTCATGAGGTGCAAAGGGGGACACCGGTGGCCGAGGCAGTCATCCGCGCCTGCAAGACCCGGACCCGTCCCATTATGATTACTGCACTGGCCCTAGTGGCTGGTTCCAGTGTGATTTTTACCGACCCGATTTTTCAGGGTATGGCGATCTCCCTGGCCTCAGGGGTGATGGTCTCTACCATTCTGACCCTGATCGTGATTCCCTTAGGTTGTATCAAGGCAAGCAGGGCGATCTGCGAGGTGGCTGCAGCGGGCGCTGGTTCGGCAACCAATATCCTTTGGCCGGAAGAGCAGAAGAAGGAGCCGGTGGTTGCCGCTTCTCCAGCGGTTCCCAAGACGCCGATCCTGTTAACTATCTGGGGCAAGGTCGTCAATGTCCTGCTGATGATATTCTACGCCATACGGGGAATCTTTCTGTTGCTGTCCCAGCTGTTCAAACGCAATAAGCCATCCGCGCCGCCACCGCCCCCGGCAGGATCTGGCCCGACGGGAGGACCCCCCCCCCGGCCGGTTACACCCTCGTCACCGGCAGTGAAATCTCCGGACGCTGCCGCCCCCGGCGCGGTGGCAGGCGGATCGGAAGAATCAGAGGTGAAGAATCGACAGCAAGCCGCGACAAAGCAGCCTGTTGTTACCTCGACCGGGTTGCAGGAGCAGGAATCGGCACCAGCTAAGGCGGGGGGTGACAAGGGACAGATGGCAGTGACTGCCGAATTGCAGGAGTCCTCGTCTCAACAAGCGACGTCGGTTCGAACTGCCGTTGAAGTAAAGGCGAAAGAGCAGGGCGAAGCACCGGCGAGCAGAAAGAGGCCTGCCGTCCGGAAGCAGCCACTGGAACAAAAGACCGCATCAAGCGATGAGCCCAGCGCCCGGGTTAGCACCAAGCGGCGCCCGGTTAAGAAGGCCAAGAAGCGGGCGGAGAAGAAGCCTGTTTCACCGATAGAGGTTGGTGAGGCCAAGCTGAAAACCGCGGAAGATTTTCCAGAGCGGGAAATGAATCCTCTTGCGGACGATAAGTCAGGGGCCGCGGTGGAAAAAAAAGGTGGCCGACGCGGGATTCGCCTAAAGGTGAGAGGTAGTGACGGGTTTGAGTGAGAGCAAACCGTCGCAACTTCGTCTTTTTACAGCGTCCAGGGTAGTGAAAGCGAGCTGGTTGAATTCAGCTGAAGCAATACTTTTTGCCTGGACGCTGATAGTGGTGATAGCGGGTTATGGCTCGCATTCCTTCGCTGCTGGGGCTGGCGACAGGTATGTAGGGGAGCAGGTGTTGACGCCACCGGGGTACGAATATTATCCGCAATATCCGACTGAGCCAGCCGAATACACAGACAGGCTAGAGAGTAATTACCCGGGATTTCACACTCAGCGGCCGAAAGGCGGTTCTTACGCGACCCCTTTCAATTGGTCGGCGCCCGATGGCAACAGTCAAAGATTTAGATTTCGGGATCGGCCCGTACCCGTTGCTCCCCAGGTGGAACAGCCTGCGCCCAGATTCCGACCGGACCGTCTCACCGGGCGTTCGCCCTACAGCTGGGGCAGGGAAGATGGACGCTGGCCCGAAGGATCCATAGGCCCGCCGCCCGTGTTTCGTCCCCTGAAAAACGAGCCATCCAACAGAGGTGCTGCTGAGCAGCAGTTCAAGCATCCTGGTGAGACATACTCGCCCCCGGGGGGGCGCACTGGATATGAGTCAGGCAGTGGGGGCTATAGACCGCTGCCTGGTAGATAGGGTCAGTGTCGATCCACGCGGCAAGGCCGCTGAAACGAGGGAATGGCTGGCTGGAGAAGGGATACTGGTCAAAGACATGTGGAATTGGAGGATCAATCCTATGAGTAGATTTCGTTCTGTTTTAGCCCTTGCCCTGTTGGCCGGTCTATCGATCGCCACGATGGGTCAGGCCGCATCATCGTCGACGGTAGAGTTTGCCGCGGATTTCTATCAAATCAACCCCAGTGGCGCAGAAACTGGGGGCAAAATTTTTATTGCTAAGGATATGGTTCGAACAGAGATGATCCAGAATGGCCAACAGTTGGTCCAGATTGTCGACACGAAGAACCATCTGACCCGAATGATCGTCCCTGCGCAGCGCGCCTATATGGAGCAGCAGGGCGCGGGACCTCAGCCAGGTTCGGCTCAACAGGGTGAGGGGGGGGAGGTAAACCCCTGCCAGGGGATGAAGGGCGCTCAGTGCAAGCAGCTGGGTAAGGAGGATGTCGGCGGGCGTTCTACCGTTAAGTGGGAAATAGTCGTCGAACAGCAGGGTAACAGCATGAAAAGCATCCAGTGGATAGATGAAGAGCGAGGAGTTGCTCTGCGCCAGGAGATGCCCAATGGTCAGCAGATGGAACTGAAAATGGTTGGTAAAGAAGAGATGGAAGGGCGTTCGGTAGAGAAATGGGAGATGGAAATGGTCCAGCCCAACAAATCGCCTCAGAAATCCTATCGCTGGTTCGAACCGGAACTCAATGTGATCCTCCGGGAGGAATTTCCTGGTGGGTTCGTGCGCGGGATGCGCAATATCCGGGTGGGGGCCCAGGACCCGGGCCTATTCGAAGTGCCGGCCGGTTTTCAGAAGATCACGCCTCAGCAGTGAACGCCTGCGGTACGGAAGTGATAGGTGGTTGGAGCCGGAACTCCTGGGAATTCGACAACAAGACGAGCGACGATATTACCTTAATGATTAACAGTTCTCTTCGTAGGGTGTTCCCGGCAGTCCTTGTTGGATTGCTGGGCCTGGGGTGGCAAACGGCCTGCGGATCCGTTAGGCCATCTAACCATTTGATGCCAGCGTTTGTTCCTGCCACTGCACAGACGGGGGTGGTGAGTTTTATCCCTCGCTACCGCTTTCGGCCGCTGGTTGCGGGACGGTTGCCCGGTATGGATCGGGGCAGGGTTCAATATCAACGTGGCAGTCGCTTTGCTTATGCAGAGAGGGACCGAGGGTGGAATATCCCGCGATCTGTGATGCCTTCTTTTTTTAAACCGGCTTACCGGGACCCTCAGCGGTTTCGGCCTTTAGCAGGACCTAAAACGCCTGTAGCCTCTCCTTATCCGGCTGGTGCAGCAGGTCTAATGCCCGGGGCTGCTGCTTCGGCTTACGCTCCATATCCTTACGCGATGAGCTATGCCGGGCGTTTGAAAAAACCCTGGGTATACCCGCGCATCTCGCCGTATCGACCGTATTCACCAGCAAGACATCCTTTGAGCTACCCATCGGCATTGCCGATGCGCCCTGCAGCGCTGCCCAGTATTGCCCATCTGCAGCCGAGGCCAGGGTATCTGCCGTCCAGGTACGCCTCCGGGCGCTTTCGTTTCCGACCGGAAACGCAGACGGGTCGCTATCCTCCGGTTCAGCCATTCATGAACCCAAGCCGGAATTGGCGACTGGCTGCGGCATCGGGCTATCGGTTCCGACCGATGCCGCCCCCTTCTATATCGGGCTGGAATCGAAATGGGTCGATGTACCCTGCTATGGCGCAACTACTCCACCGACCCTTTACACCACCACCTGTCTATCGCTTCCGCCCTGATCCTCGGCTCCCGCTTGCAGCAGGAATGGTCTACCGTGGACCTATTCCGGGATTTCAGCAGCCTGACGCTGTCAGGTTTCAGCGGTCAATCAAAAATCACGAGCCAGTATGGCGACCTTTGGATGATCAACTGGCTCAGCGGTCCGCATACGCGTCGGGGATGGTAGAGCAGCAGGATTGGCAAATGTCAGCATTTCCACGCGGCACGCAACTGGCAAACTGAGGAGGCAGGATAGGGTCATGATAACGGTGATCGGTAGCCTTAAGGGGGGATCGGGAAAGAGTACGCTTACCTTTAATCTGGCCGTCTGGTTGACCATGGCGGAACTCGATGTGGAGGTGATCGATCTGGATCCACAGGCAACCTTGAGAGATGTTGCGGAAGTCAGGGAAGAAGAGGGGTACAAGCCGATTATTTCGGTAAAAGGGAAGAAGGCCCTAGACAAGAAAGAAAGATTGAAGAAAGCAGACGAGGTTCTGATCGATATAGGAACTGCCGATCTTGAGTTGATGAAAAGGGCGCTCCGGATTGCGGACCGAATTCTAGTGCCGGTGCCTCCCTCTCAGGCGGATATCTGGTCGACCCAGCGATTTATACAGTTTATCGAATCTCTGGGCATTGATCATGACATCCAGATTATCGGTTTTATCAACCGTGGCGACACCCATCACGCAGTGCGTGAAACGGATGAAGCAGCGGCTGCCCTGGTCTCGTTACCTGGTATCAAATTTGTTAAGCCCCGTCTCTCGCAGCGCACCATTTTTCGCCGCTCTTTCAGTGAGGGATTGGCCGTTTTTGAGTTGAATGCCAGGGCGAAGGGGAGTTCGGAGTTTAACGCCCTCTGCGCAAAACTCTATCCTGCGCAGGTCCGCTGACAGATCTGTCATGAAAATGATTCGCCCTTTTTCGTGGTTTCTTAGACATACGGTTCTATTGGTGTTCCTGGGATTTATCCTGGTCGGTTTATTTTTCCGGCAGGCGATCTTTGGCACGGCGGTAGAAGATACGACGGCAGAATCAGTCGAGCCAGCCGCTATCGAGAAAGGGTTGGAGAAGGAGCAGACACCGGTCGGTGCGGCGGTACCCGGCCAGTCGGAGATAGAGTCTTCTGCCGATATGTCGTTACCGTTGAAATGAATGATCAACAGGAAGAATGGCTGTTGCCACTTGCGCCTGTGAGTAACAAGAGAAGATCCCGGACCCGCCTCCGTGGTCATAGTGCTCCTGAATATTCGGAGAAAAGGTGAAGCGATGAAGACTATCAGAAACTTGTTTGCCCTGATCGGACTGTTAGCGGTTGTTGCCAGCGGTGTGATGTACGCCAAGTCCCGGGAGATGTTGGCCGAGTTTGACCCCGACGCACCCAGGGTCTACTGGGAACTGGCGCAGAATGTATTGCAAAGCAAAAGCGCTGCAGAAGCGACCATCTGGAAGATGCAGGTGGCCGATGGGTTGTCCCCCGAAGATGTAGAGCAGACAATGAAATTTGTCGCCAATGAACACAATATCGCGAACGTTGGAGAACTTCCACTATACAAGGATGTGGAAGCCAAAAGCGGCGAGAAATATCGGTTTGTAAAGATCTACATGTTTTGCAATTCGCTCACCGCCAAACAGATGCTGGATTACAGTGATGCCTTCTCAGCCTACCTGCCGTGCCGGATAACGCTGGTAGAGGACCTCCAGGGCGGACTCTGGCTGTTCAGCCTCAACATGGATCTTATGATTCATGGCGGCAAGCCGCTGCCGGCAGAACTCAAGGCAGAGGCTGTGCAGGTCAAAGAGATTATTTTGGACATAATGAAACGTGGGGCCGAGGGGGATTTCTGACTCATTTGATTGTAGATATACAAATAGAGAATTGGGGCATCCTCGGGAAAAGTATAATAGATTCAAAGTGTAAAGGATATGTGACGTATTTCTGGCGGTATTGTGAAAAATGGTCACTGTGATATTCTTAATTGTTCCACTTGTGGGGCGATATAAGAGCTAGCAGTTTATGGTTGAAAACGAAAGGCCAGAGAAACAGGGAAAGGGAGAAGGCAGAGAGCGGGAAGAGTATGCGTTCAATCGGCTGTCCGAAGCGTTTGAAACCAGTGCTCGTCGTTGGGAATTAATTGTATATCCAACACTTTTCGCTTTCATTATTCTGGCAGGTTACGGCTTTTATCTGATCTACAGCCTGGCCCGGGACGTCCATCATCTCGCCCTTACCGTTGATACCAACATGACGGTAATGGCCAGTAATTTTCAGTCTGTTTCATCGGATATGAACCGCCTGACGGGCAATATCCAGACCATGGCCGTAGATCTGTCTGATATCAGCCAGAAGGTCAGCACGCTGGAGCCGATGCTCACCAATATGGACTCAATGGATCGTTCCATGGATTCGATGGATCGAGCCATTCGCTCCATTACCCTGACAACGCATAATATGCGCGGCGACATGGCGACATTGAACCAGAACGTGTCGCGTCCAATGTCATTCATGAACACCTTTATGCCCTGGTAAGCCCTAAATCTGCTATCGGTTGATCAGAATCGCGAGCCGCAAGGTATGGCGCTGGACTTAGAGTGACGTTCCCTTCTCAGAGAAGGCAGTGGATATGTCGTCTGAAGGCTCTTGTAGAAAGTATCCCTGGATATAGTTCACTCCCACTGTCCAGAGCAGGGCAAGGCTGTTGGCGTCTTCCACCCCCATGGCAATGGTCTTGACGTCCTGTGATTGTGCCTCCCGATTCAATTCACTCAGAAGGTCCTGTTTTTCCTGCTGGGTGGAGAGCTGTTCGATTAAGGAAGATCCAAACTTCACGTAGTCGATGGGCAGTTGTTCGAGCACCTTTTTCGAATTGGAGATGCTTCCGTAGTGGTCGATAGCGATCTCACATTTGATCTTTTTCAGACCTTCAATCAGTTTAGTGGCCCGCTGGAGGTGATTCATTAGATCCATCAGGTGGATCTGGAATGCCAACCAGGCGCCTTTTGCATGGTGATCCCGAAGAGAGTCGCAGATCCACAGCAGAAGGTTTTCATCCTCCAACGCGGCGGCGGAGAGGTTGATGAAGAAACTCACCTTTCGGCCTTCTTTGCGCTGTTCCGCAAGTTCACCTATCGCGTGATTTATGACCCAACGATCTATCGCAGCCATCTGGCCGGCCTGGTCGGCGCTGCCCATGAACTGGCTTGGGGGGATCTCTTCGTTGTCCTTGTCCATCAGCCGGGTCAACACGGCATAGGTTTCCCGGCTGTCCCCCTGCAGACTGACAATGGGTTGATAGACAAGCTTGAAACGGTCATCTTCCAGTGCCTTTTCGATCAGTTCGTTAAGCTCTTCCTCGTTGATCTCCTCGCCAAAACTGGGATGCATCTCCTGGTCGTCGTAAACGGAAGTGCGGTTTCCCCCCTCGCTGCGCGCGGCTTCACACGCATGGTAGGCATGATTGATGAACTCCTGGCTATTGGGCACCGATTCGTTGAGGCAGGCAAGTCCAATACTGCAGGTGGGCTCTGCACTCTCACTGCCGCTGCGGAATTTGTGCCGCTCGATGCTACTGCACAACCGCTCGGCCAGTGATTCAGCTTCAGCTCTGGATGCTATCGCGTTCAGCAGTGTGAAGGTATGATCACCGAAACGTGCAAGCAGCGCGTTTTCATCGATAGTCTGTTCAAGCGTCCTGGCCAATTCCTTGAGCAGCGTATCGCTGGGAGCGAGACCCATACTGTTTCGTATCTGGTGAAAACTATCAATAACCAGATAGAACAGCCAGTAGTTACCCTCGATATCCCCTTGCTTCGCGCTGGTTTCTTCCAACTGCTCCATGAAATAGGGCCTATTCGCCAGACCGGTTTGGGGGTCACTATTGCTGATCTGAAGGAGCTTTTCTTCCAGATCGCTGCCGATGGTGTTATTTCGGATGATAATCTGGGTACAAGGTTCGCCATCGATACTTGCCGGTGAAAATTCGAGTATCGCATCGAAACTCTCACCCTCTTTGTTCTGGCAGCGTACCTCCAATTCAGTCTGCTCGGATCCCTGGGTGCGCAGAAATTTTTTGAATTTGCCTGCATCTTCCGGATCGATCATGTCGAGAATGGGAAGACCCTCGATATCGTCCAGTTCGAGATAGCCAAACATATTCAGATAGACCGGATTGGCTCGGATATGCATCCCTTCATGGATGTAAGCGATGGCATCACGGGAATTTTCGATCAGAGTGGTGCAACGTGTCTCGGTTTCACTCATCCGGCCTTTTACATTCTCCAGTTCGCGGCGCAGGAGAAGATCCCCAAATTCCCTTTTTACTACCAGCTGTAGATGGAGCGGGTCGTCTCGGGATACCACATCCCTGGCGCCATCCTGCATAGCCTGGAGCAGGATTTCCGGCTCCTGGTCTTGATAGATGATGATCAGTGGGACGTCAGAACGGGACTCAAGGCACCGGTCTATAAAGGATTGAAACCCATTCTGCTCCGTCTCCGCGGAACAGAGGATAAGATCCAGTGCAGCAGTGTCCAATGCATCCGCCAGCTCCGCCTCTCTGGTTATATGGGTCGGGTGTATCGCCAGGCCTGCGTTACGCAGCGCGCTGATATAGCCCTCAGTAGCGTCGAGCGACGGCTCAATAACCAACAGATCTATTGCGTTTTCGGCTGTATTCATACCAGTAGAGGTGCACAGGGGGCTGTGGGGCCCCGCTTATTAGTTAACGGCAAAGACTGAACTGAATGGTAGCAGAATCCGTCTGCCTATCCTTATCATATTGCGTCCAATACTCAGCCAGGTTTAACGGTGTTGCGATGCTTGAGCCCCGGAGGCTTCTAGCATGCGTCTCAAAACTGTCTCCGTGGGTCTGCCCTGGCAGTGGATTGCTCCTGTATTGAACGTAATCGGGTGGCACTCTATTCAGTTCGGCCATCGTCGAGTTGATCGAATTGAAAATGGGCAAAGCTGCCGGTGCTTTCCAGCAGGCGGGTCAGGCGCACCTGCCTCTCCCGGGAGCCATCGTCAATAGAGAGCTGATCACCGGTCTTGAAAGGAATCGCGGGCAGGATAAGGGTGGCCGGCCGATTCGAGGTTTTCAACTCCGGCAGCAGCAGACCTTCCCTGGGTGGCTGGGTATGGTCAGAGGCATCCGAAAGCCGGGCAGAGACGGGTGCTGCACTGGGTGAGATCAGTTCCATGCCTACGCTCAGTCCTACTCCCGGGATATGCTTCAACCAGCGGCTGACGCCAATATTGAAGATGTTTTGATCGCTCGCCGATTGGATACCCAGAATTTCCCCGACTCTTAGCCTGGGCGCATCTGATCCCTGCCAGCGGATGCAGTATCCGTTAGCGCTCTGGTTAACCGTTGTACAGGAGAAGGGCTCAGCTACCACCTCTTCGCTGTCTATGGCCCAGTAAGAGGGTTGGTTTTTGTGCTGCGTTAGGTGATCGACCCCGCGCGGGTTGCTCAGATTTTGTTCCCCGCCATCCAGGTGCATCAGCTTATAGGCAGTTGATTCCTCGGATGTATAGAGCATGGTGTTGATGAGCGGCCTGTTATGCGGAGGCTGAAACCAGTCGAATTCCTGCTCCTGGGGTGAGGATTGAGACTCAGTTTCCTTCACGCGCGCTAGCTTTTTGGCGTTGAGCGTTGCATGGAGGGCGGGAATACCTACAACATTTATTAGTTCGCAATCGAGCTGGGTGCGCAGGAACTTCCTTTTTCGCATGGTGCTGAAGGCCTGGATCATCTGGCGGTTAAGCTGTTTCACCGCCCGCTCATCGACACCCAGGTTTTCTCCCGCAGGTCGTTTCAATGGGGGATGATCCAACGTTTCCCCCAGCCACTGTACCAGACGGCGAGTGTTCAATTCGCGACAGCCTTTCTCTATTCCACCGCTTTGCAGGTCCCGATGGATTGGCGGCAGATCAGAATCAAGCCTGGTAATGAACAGTCCGATCGATTGAGCATGAGGTTTCAATCTTCCCAGGGATGTCAGACGTGCCCAGGCTGGCAATTGAAGTTGAATATATTCGATCTCCTTTTGCCTCAGGCGGTAGGGGGAACTGATGGAGAACAGAAGTATCTGCCCATACAGGTCGCCGATGGTAGCGTTTTCGCTATTCTCTTCCGCTTCCTTGACCGGTAAATCGAGGATTTGATTTTTTTCCGCATAGGCGAACAATCCGTGGAGTTCGTTCCAGGTGCCCTGGGGGTAGGGTTCGTATACAACAACGGATCGATACAGCACCCTGGACAGACAGCGTATGGCCCGATGGATGGCGATTACCAAAAGTTTCCGATCGGATCTTCTCTTTTTAACGCGGATCAGCTGATCGATGATGAGTTTGTAGGAGATCGCCAGTTCAGCATGGAGTTCCCTGTCAAGGAGGGCGATTTTCCGGTTCTTCTCGGACAGGGGAAAGGCCAGCTCTAAATAGCATTTTTTAAGATTGTCAGAGAGATATGCAACGGGTTGAAGAAACAGCTCGGCAATCTTTATCCTCGCCAGATGTGGGATATCGAGGCGATTGAGTTCGAAAATAGCCTCGAATATTTGCCGCGAGCTTTCCCCCGCGTCGGCGAGCGGAAGGCGCTTAAGCCACGAGTTCAGCTCGTTCGGGGTGGTGGCAAACGAACCATCGGATACCGCGGAACGATCGGGAAGGTGGAGTTCGAGGCTATTCTCTGACATGGAGTGGCGCGCACCGTCCCAATTGCGGACGTTCCCTGGCTGCTTGAAAATGGTCTCTATTATATCTCGTCACGAAAGGTGAAATATTGAATGCTACTACAGCAGGTTACTGATTGTAATCGAATTTCGATTAATGTTTCGCGACTGGAAGGGATGTCTCCGCAGGGGTTTTCGGAGATCAGCACAGCTGGACTTTCGAGTCGGCCCCGGGATCGTCCCGCACCAGACGGGGAAGCAGATAGCCGGGCAGTCGCGCCCTGATCCTACGATGCAGCTGAATCGCTTCTGCTTCAGGAACCTCAAAATGGGCAGCGCCCTGAACGCGGTCCAGCAGGTGTAGATAGTAGGGCAGGATACCGCTGGAGAAGAGGCCCTCGCTCAATTCGCACAGGGTCTCCATCGAATCGTTGACCCCCCGTAACAGAACGGACTGATTGAGCAGGGTGACCCCTTCACGGCGGAGTTGGTTCAGGGTCAGTTTCAGCGGTGCGGAAATTTCACGGACATGATTGATATGGACTACCAGCGTTGACTGAAGACGGCTGGAAACGATGCAGTCGATCAATCGGTCGGTTATGCGATCAGGGACCAGCACCGGCAGTCGGCTGTGGATTCTGAGGCGTTTAAGGTGGGGTATACCCCCCAATGAGTTGACTAGAGTTGCTAGTCGGTCATCGGAAAGGGTCAGTGGATCACCGCCGCTCAGTATGACCTCCGTGATCTGCTCTGTCCGTTCCAGATAGGCAACCGTCTGGTTCCAACGCTTCCGGTCGATACTGAA
>Ga0316189_10001563_pt1 | contig 22671 bp, 20 predicted proteins | sample LowCovwburrow_MG_FD_204930 | JGI IMG/M metagenome (GOLD analysis project Ga0316189, IMG submission 204930) | Coastal sediment microbial communities from Maine, United States - Lowes Cove worm burrow | ecosystem: Environmental > Aquatic > Marine > Coastal > Sediment | place: USA: Maine... | reverse complement strand
TAAAAAAACCGGCAAAATATATTTTTAGCTTTTTTGGAATCATAGATCTATTATCTACTATTCCTAAATACTTAACTTTTTTCATAGCTGGAGGAGCTCACTCTCTTGTTGCTTTAAGAGCTTTACGATTATTAAGAGTTTTCAGAATCCTAAAATTAGCACGCTATATTGGAGAATCAACCAACTTAACAAGAGCTTTTATACTTAGTCGTGCTAAAATATCAGTATTTATATTATTTGTTTTTATTCTATGCATTATTCTTGGCACAATAATGTATTTGGTTGAAAGTGATCAAGATAGTGGTTTTACAAGCATTCCAAGAAGTGTGTATTGGGCTATTGTAACACTTACTACTGTGGGTTATGGTGATATTGCACCAATCACAGCTCTTGGACAACTTATTTCCTCGTTTATCATGTTAATGGGTTATGCTATTATTGCTGTTCCTACAGGGATTGTTTCTTCTGAATTAGTAAATATGAATAAGCAGAACGTGCAAACAAATACACAAGCTTGTCCTTTTTGCATGGCAAATTCACATAAAGATGATGCTGAATTTTGTTATGGTTGTGGAAATCAATTAAATGAATAAGATCCTTATTTCCATTGTTGGCCCAACTGCTATTGGCAAAACAGCATTAAGCATAAAGTTAGCTCAAATTTTTAATACTGAAATCATTTCGGCTGATTCAAGGCAGTTTTACAAAGAAATGCAAATTGGTACTGCTGCTCCTTCACAAGATGAGCTTACGCAAGCTACACATCACTTTATTCATCATAAATCAATTGAAGATCAATACAATGTTGGTAGCTTTGAAAAAGATGCCTTGATACTTTTGGATCAACTATTCAAAAAACATGATGTCATTATTATGGTTGGTGGCTCTGGTTTATATGTTGATGCCGTAACCAAAGGTTTAGATGATTTTCCAAAAGTGGATGCTTCAATAAGAACCTCATTAAATGAAGAGCTTAATCAAAAAGGCTTAACATCACTTCAAGAAAAACTTAAAGAGCTAGATATAGTCTCATACAATACAATTGCAATTGATAATCCGCATCGTGTTATTAGAGCTTTAGAAATCTGTTTAGGTTCAGGACAACCATATTCTTCTTTTTTAAATAAAGAAAAAACAAAACGCAATTTCGAAACAATCTCAATTGGTCTTGCTACAGACAGAGAGGTTATGTATCAACGCATAAATGAACGTGTTGATAAAATGATCAATGATGGCTTGTTAGAAGAAGTGCAATCTTTAGTTACAAAACAAAATTTAAACTCTTTAAATACAGTTGGTTACAAAGAGTTGTTTAAATTTTTAAATAAAGAGTGGGATTTTGAATTTGCAGTCTCAGAAATTAAGAAAAATACAAGACGATTTGCGAAACGACAAGTTACTTGGTTTAAAAAAGATATTTCAATTAAGTGGTTTGATTATCAATATAACTTGAAAAATATTATAGATTATATTAATAAAAAAATCCAGTTAGATGGATAGACTAACTGGATTTAAAATTAACTACTTAAATTTAAATAGGGCAAATATTTTTAAGCTTTTTGATTGACTACAAGCCTGAATCCTTCGCCATGTATATTTAAAATTTCAACATTTTCATCTACTTTTAAATATTTACGCAACTTAGCTATGTAAACGTCCATACTTCTTGATGTAAAATAATTATCATCTCTCCATATTTTAGTAAGGGCTAATTCACGAGGCATTAAATCGTTTTCATGAAGAGCTAACAAACGTAAAAGTTCGTTTTCTTTAGGAGAAAGTTTTGTAGGCTCTCCACCATTATACTTTAAAAATCTTAGTTTTGAATTTAAATGAAATCCTCCTATTTCAAATTCAAATTGCTTACTATCAGAAACACTATCTGTAGCTTTACGCTGTATAATAGCTTTAATTTTCATCAGTAAAACTTCACTATCAAAAGGTTTGTTAAGATAGTCGTCTGCACCAACTTTATAACCTTTCAACACATCTTCTTTCATTGCTTTAGCTGTAAGGAAAATGATTGGAACATCAGTGTTTTTCTCGCGAATTTCTTTTGCTAAGGTAAAACCATCCTTATAAGGCATCATAACGTCTAAAATACATAAATCGTAATCATCCTTTTTGAATTTTTCAAAACCTTCCATTCCATTCTTAGCATGAACAACATCATAATCATTCATCATCAAATAATCTCTGAGAACCGTTCCAAAATTTGGATCATCTTCAACTAGCAATATTTTTTTGTTTATTTCTTCCATAATTTACTTATGATATTAATGGTAATTCTATAATAAAGGTACTACCCTTTCCTTTTTCACTTTCTACTCTAACATGACCAGAATGGTCATCAACTATTCTTTTTACATAAGCCAATCCTAAACCATGTCCTTTTACATTATGCACATCACCTGTATGTTCTCTGTAAAATTTCTCGAACACTCTTTTTTGTACAGATTTCGGCATTCCATTACCTTGATCGCTTATACTTAATATAATACTATTTCCAACATTTTCAGTACTCATACTAATCTTTGGTTCATCATCAGAATATTTTACAGCATTGTCTAATATATTAACTATAACGTTAGTAAAATGAGTTTCGTTTGCAAGTACTGATGATATTGGAGCATCTAATTTGGTTTTTATGTAACCATTTCTACTTTCAACTATTAATTGAATATGTGTAATAGCATCTTCAATAATGTCATGTAAATCAACTTTATCTTTACTTATGTTAAGCTCATTTTTTTCCAGTTTAGATATTCTTAATACGTTTTCAACTTGAGCATGCATACGTTTATTTTCATCCTTAATCATTTTAAGGTAACGTTTTACTTTATCCTCATCATTAATGATTTTTGGATTTCTAATTGCATCTAAAGCTAAATTAATAGTAGCAATAGGTGTTTTAAACTCATGCGTCATATTATTAATAAAATCTGTTTTAATCTGCGATATTTTTCGCTGTTTTATTAATTGATAAATGGCACTTGTATAAGCAATAATAATAATTGTTATAAAAATCACTGACAACAATGTCATTCCTAATATAGAGGATAATATGAATTTACTTCGTTCTGGAAAATTTACATACAATTTGTATTCACTTTCATCATTACTATCTAAAAATATTGGCACTTCAAAAGTCGATTCTGTGTATAATTCAAAATTCTCAGTTTGCACCTTTGTTGCTAAATCTTTGTGATAAATTGCATATTCAAAATCAATATCAATATTATTTTCATTTAATTTCTTATCCAATAATTTTGATAAATATCTTCTAGAAACACGTTGATGAATCGGAGTGTTTTTAATTTCCTCACGATATTGCATATTAAACATTTCTTTCTCCAACTTATCCATCCTATAAATTTTTTCAAATGAATTTTCAGGACCAATAGCCATATCTTCGTCAAGATCAGTATTGTTGAAGATTTGTGTCGTAGTCTTTCCTGTAAATTTGCTGAAATTTATACTATCTAAACCAATGTCAATGAACGATGGTATTTTAAAGTTTTCCTCTAAAATTCCAGTATTTGTAAAAATTATTCTATTGTTATTATCATCTTGTCTATAAAATCCAATATTACGAATGGTAGTTGTATCTGGATCTTCTCCCCTAGCAATTATTTCTCTTAGATTATGGACATATTGCCTATATTCATCATCTTCAACTTTTTGAGATGCAAAAACAAGGACGCTCTTAACTTTATAAGTAAACTGTTCCTCTTCATTTATTACTGTTTTGTTAATATAATAAGCTTGAACAAATATTATTCCAATAAGAGACAAACTCATTAATACAACCAACAAGACAAATAACTTCTTACTCATTGCTCAAAATTAACATTTTAACATTTAGCAGATATACCATTTAACCTTACCTTAACAAAAATGTTAAAATTTGAGGGTTATCCGCATTTTTTAAGAATTTTTTGATGAATTTTTTCAACTTGTTTTTTAGCATCTTTCAGGTCAATGTTTTCAATAACAAAATCTGATAATTCAATCTTCTCTGCATCACTCCATTGGTTATTAATAATAGCCTTTACCTTTTCTTTTGAAGATTGATCACGTTTTATAACACGCTGTATTCGTGTGTTTTCAGGAGCTATTACTGTAATAATTAAATCTAAATTAGTATAAGTTCCATTTTCAAAAAGTATAGCTGCTTCTTTTATAACATAAGGAGCGTCTTGTTTTTTTAACCATCGTTTAAAATGTGAAGTAACTTTAGGATGCACAATACTATTCATTTGTTCAAGCAACTTAGCATCATTAAATATTTTATGTGCTATAAATGATCTATTTAGTTCGTCTTGATCATAGGCTTCATTGCCAAAAAGCTTAATTAACTTACGTTTAATTATTTTTGAGCGATTCATTAATGATTTAGCTTCGATATCAGCAATATAAACAGGAATACCTTGTTCACTAAAAAAATTAGCAACTGTTGTTTTACCACTTCCAATACCTCCAGTAAGTCCTACAATCTTTGGTTGCCTTTTCATTCTAATAATATAAACTCAATTGTTTTTACGCCTAGCCTTACATTTCTAACTTTATCAGGTTGTTCTATAATTTTCGGAATCAATCTACTGTTTTCAGCATCAACCTTACTATAATCACATTCAATTCTAAAGTTATTTGATGCAATAGTTTTATAATAATCCAAACTAGTATAGAACGTCACTTCCACTTCTTTTGGGAAATAATTAATATTCGTGTTTTTAGGCAAATTGGTAATAATAACTGGAACCATCAATGAGCCTTCAGTGAATTTTTTTATTTCTCCTTTTACTAACACTAGATTTTCTGAAAATTTGATGTCTGAATTATTCTCTGGTAAATTCAAATTTACAGAAACGTTGATATTAGAATTCACACCATCTAAAACCAATAATCTAGTTTCAATTTTTGTGATTGAGTCCACAGCAACTCTTGCCCCTATTATTTTTATTGAATCTGGCTCAAGGATATAGTTTTCTTCAATATCAAAACCAGATGCGAATTTTACATCTTCATTTAATATAATGGGAATTGTTTTTACATAATATGAATCATAATGAAAAATAATGCTGTCTGGACTAATACTATTAATTGTTGTACTTACATTAAATTGATTGGCTATATTTTGAAATTCGCCATTTTTAGTCCATAAATAATCTGCCTTTTCTTTTTTAAGCTCATTGAAATCTACTTGTAGTTTTGGGTTTACAAAGTAATATTTCAATAAGTTAAAGCCGTATGTACTTATTGTAACATCAATTTTATGAAGTGAGTCTTGTAAAATCACATGCTCATCAGGAACGTTGAGCATTTCTATATTAAAAGAAATAGTCCTAGTATAATCTTTTGATAATTTAGTTAGTAATGAAAAAAGCAGTGCCAATAAGATAAAAACGGCTAAAACATTGACCTTTTTACTTTTAAAAAGTTTTGATATTTTATATTTAATAATTGACATTATTTAGTTTAAAAAATAATTTCGGGAAACGTTCTTCAATATCTTTATTTGAAACAACTAGTTTCAATGTTGATTTTATAAAACCAAATCCATAGCCCAAAAATTGAATTATTATTGCAAAAACAGACAATATAGAAACAGCAGCATTTCTTGTTTTGATGAATGCCATAATAAATGCCAAACTAAAGTATATTGCATATAATATAACGAGCCAAAACAATTTAAAAAAGCATAATCCTAAAGCCGTTAATAATCCTAAACAAAAAATACTGGGAAACCAGTAGGTTATTTTTTTTGTCTCAGGATGCCACGTATTTAATATTGGTCTTACTAAACCAAACTTATTAACTTGTTTGTAAAATTTAGTCCATGATATTCGTCGTTTGTGATATACGTAAGCTTTTTCAATGAGCTTTGTTTTAAAACCCAATTGAGTTAATCTTATTGATAAATCGGGATCTTCTCCTGGATGAATGTTTCCAAAGCCGTTAGTCGTTTCAAATGCTAATTTTGAAATTCCCATATTAAAACTTCTAGGCTGAAAAGTATCTACACTATTTTTTTTGCCTCGTATTCCTCCTGTTGAAATAAATGAGGTCATTGCAAAATTAATTGCTTTTTGAATATTTGAAAAAGATTTATGTGCAGCGTCAGGACCACCAAAACAATCTGCATATTCTCCGTTTAAACTAAATAGGACTTCATCAATATATTCTTTTGGTAAAATGCAATCAGAATCAAGAATAATAAAATAATTCCCTCTAGCTCGCCTCATTCCAAAATTTCTAGAATCTCCAGGTCCAGAATTTGGTTTAAAAAAGTAAATAATATTTAATTTATCACTGTAAGACTTTACAACTTCGTCAGATTTAATTGATGAGCCATCCTCTACTATAACAATTTCAAAATCATTATTTCCTTCTAATGACACAAAACTTTGAAGAAGTTCATCAGTTTCTTCTGGTCTGTTATAAACCGGAATTATAAAAGAAATATCTTTTGCTGTCATACCAAACAAAGATAATTAAACAAGATTTAAAATAAGGCATAAAAAAAACCTCAAAACTTAGTTTTGAGGTTTTTATATCTAATTAAGAAATTACTACTTCTTAATTATTTTTATGGTTTCAATAGTACCATTAACATTAACTTTTACAAAATAAGGACCAGATTGTAATGAAGACATATCTAAATCACCTCTTTGTACGTTCATATTTGTACGTAAAACTTCTTGACCTAACATATTAAACACAGATACATTTTTAATATTTTGTTGTGCTTTTAACGTTAATTTATTATTAACTGGGTTAGGGAAATAAGATAACGCTGTTGGTGCATCAAAAGTATCAGTTGATAACACTGGATTAACAGCATGAGCTGAAATTTCATATTCACCATCAGTAGCACCATCACTTGGTTCATTTTGATAATTATGTACTCTTACCCATAAAATATCATCTGGTAAAATACCATCTGCTGCTGTTAAAGACACTTCAGACATGTTGTTTACTCCTACATCAATATCATCATTACAGCCATTAGTAACTTCAACTAATGATCCACAACCTCCTGTAAGTACAGACATATTTGTATCATCTAAATTTGAACCACCTATTTCTCTAGTCGTAATTGTAATTTCTCCTGCAGCTGGTACCTTAACTCTAAACCATGCATCTCTACCTGATCCAAAGTTAGCACTTGATGCACATCCTAAATCAGCAAAACCAATTTCACCAGAAGCCGTAGTTCCTAATGACGTTGCTGTTTCCCACACTTCACTACCTGTAGTTGAAGGTGTTAACACCATTGCCGTACTACAATCATTATTATCTGGAGGACAAGCATTTGCAAATGTAATTGCACTACTATTAGTTACACATATTGCATTATCTACATTTTCTACAGTAATTACTACAGTATCTCCATTTGTATAATCTCCATAATTGTGAGTTCCAACTCCTAAAGTTCCTGAAGCAGTAGTTCCTTTATCATCAGTAATAACAACTCCAGAAGCAGCTCCAATATCAGAAACTATAACATTTATTGTAAAATCATTATCCACTGGACAATTTGTTACAACTTCATAAGTAACTGCAGGAACATCACATGCAGGGCAAGTAACAGTAATTGCTGTTGTAATATCAAGTGTTGGTGTACCTGATCCAACCTCGTTGCCAAGTGCATCTAAAATTCTATATGAACATTCACCAGGCCAAGAATCTGGATTAGACCAAGCTGTTGTTATACCAACTCCAGTTCCTACTGTCGCTGTAAAGGTAAGTGTTGCTTGAGCTCCAGTTGTAAAAGTAGCTTCATCAAGCACAACAACACCATCTAGCAATACATCAACGGTTCCGCCTTGCCAACCATCTCCAACGCCGAGTGCATTATCATTCATTTCTAAGGTGTATGTACAAGATTGTGAATAAGCAGCAAAGCTCATTGTAATCATTGTAAGAAATAATAAAGTAATTTTTTTCATAATAGGTATGTTTATATTAAGACTAATAAGGTTTTTAATAGCATAAATTTATGCTATTAAATCATAATAGTATGATTGCTAGAATATTAATCGATAATTAACCAAATATATCGATTAAATACTAAAATAAAAAAATGAATGGCAATTTTTTTCCGATAAAAAAATCGCTAAGCCCTTTAAGAATGGGATTATTCGCTAATAAAATGATCCATAACAGCATCACTAACTCCCATGTTACTAAAACCACCATCATTATAGAGGTTTTGTAATGTAACACGCTTAGTTAAATCACTAAATAAAGTAACTGTATAGTTAGCACAATCTATTGCAGTTGCATTACCAAGTGGAGACATTTTCTCTGCGTAAGCAATAAAGCCATCAAACCCTTTAACACCTTGCCCTGCAGTAGTTGGTGTTGGTGATTGTGAAATAGTATTTACGCGAACTTTTTTATCGCGTCCAAAGAAATAGCCAAAACTACGTGCAATACTCTCTAAATACGCTTTATTATCAGCCATATCATTGTAATCTGGAAACACACGTTGAGCAGCCATATAAGTTAAAGCGACAATACTTCCCCATTCATTCATAGCATCTGCTTTATATAAAGATTGCATTACTTTATGAAAAGACATTGCAGAAACATCTGTTCCTTTTTGTGTCCAATCGTATTTCTGATCAGTATATGCTCTACCTTTTCTAACGTTAATTGACATTCCTATTGAATGTAAAACAAAATCTAATTTTCCTCCTAAAATCTCCATAGATTTCTCAACAAGATTTTGCAAATCTTCCTCAGAAGTAGCATCAGCTGGAATAATTTGTGAACCCGTTTTTTCTGCCAATTCATTAATTTGACCCATTCTCATTGCAATTGGTGCATTGGTCAATACAAATTGACCTCCTTCTTCATGAACACGTTCAGCAGTTTTCCAAGCTATTGAATTTGCATCAAGTGCTCCGAATATAATTCCTCTTTTTCCTTTTAATAAATTATATGACATGTTAATATGTTTAGTAGTTAGTTGTTTCTTTAGTCAAAGATACTATTAATTGAGTAACTGTTTTGCATGTGCAATTGCAGAAGTTGATATTTTTTTACCTCCAAGCATTTGAGCAATCTCAACTATACGATCGTCCTGATTTAATTTCATTAAATGTGTCGTAGTTTTATCATTTACATCTTCTTTATAAACTTTAAAATGATAGTCACCTTTAGCAGCAATTTGTGGTAAATGGGTAATAGAAAACACTTGCATTGACCTACTCATTTTATGCATGATATTAGCCATTTTAGTTGAGATTTCACCAGAAACTCCTGTATCAATTTCATCAAACATAATTGTTGGTAATTGCATGTATTTTGAAAGAATAGATTTTATTGCAAGCATTATTCTTGATAATTCTCCACCAGAAGCTGCCTTTTTTAACGGTAAATACTCACTTCCTTTATTTGCACTAAACAATAACTCAATAGTATCTTTACCGTTGAAATGAAATTGTTCTGATAATTCTAAAACTATTTTAAACTTGGCATTTGGCATTCCTAATTCATTCAAAATCAATTCCATTTGTAATATAAATTCTGGAATTACTTTCTTTCTATTAGCATGAATTGCTTTGGCTGTTGTATTAAGCTTATCAACTAACAAAATAATCTCAAGGTTTTTTTTATCAATATCACTATCAATATTATCAAACGATTGTACTTTATTATCTAGTTCGTTTTGAATACTTAATAATTGATCTAAATTTTCGGCAGTATGCTTTAATAATAAATTATTAATAATTTGAAGCTTCGTATTTACCTCATCTAAGCGATCGGGATTTAACACCAAACCATCTTGTAGGTTTTCTATTTCAGATTGTAAATCATCTATTTCAATATAACTACTTGCAATACGATTGTAAAGTACTTCATAGGTTTTTGAAATTTCGGAAAGCTTAAAAAAGCTAGCTTTGAGATTTGATAAATTATGCAACAAACCAATATGTTCATCATTTAATAACTGATTAGACACATTTAATTCATCAATTACAAATTCAACATTACTTAAAGTTGCCTGTTCTTCTTCAAGGGTTTGAATATTAATTGAATCAAGTTGTGCTTCTAATAATTCGTTTAGCAAAAACGAATTATAATCATGCTCTTTAATAGCTTCGCTTTTATTTTTCAGCAACTCATCTAAGTCCTTAATTGCGGCTTTATATATTTGAAGATCTTCCTTATAAGTTATTAAGAGTTTCTCATTTTTTGCTAAGGCATCTAATATATTGAATTGAAAATCATTGCTTGTTAGTTCAAGAGTTTGGTGCTGAGAATGTATATCGATTAAATGTTCTCCCAAAATTGACAACACACTTAAATTAACTGGAGAATCATTTACAAATGCTCTAGATTTACCAGATGGTAAAATTTCTCGTCTAATTATAGTTTCAGCTTCATAATCTAGATCTTGCTCTCTAAAAAGTTGTTTTAAGTTGTAATTAGCAATATCAAAAGTTGCTTCAATCACACATTTTTTTGAAGTATCATTTATTGCGGTGAAGTCAGCCCTCTTACCAAGAATTAAAGACAAACCTCCTAATAAAATTGATTTTCCAGCACCAGTTTCTCCAGTAATTATTGACAGCCCATTATTAAAACTTACTTGAAGATTTTCAATTAAAGCATAGTTTTGTATGGTTAGTGTACTTAACAATGGATTGTGGTTTATGCAATTAAAGATTGCTTATAAAATAGAATACTAAAGTAATTAAACAATCTTTAGAAATCTATATTTCTCCATTTACTTGCATGCATTGGAGCTATTTTAGAAAGTGTTGTTATTAGTTTTGTGATATCAACACTTGGTCCATCGGTAAAAATTTCTTCAACCTCTTCTGCTTTAGCATCAAAAAATACACGCAAAACAAACGAGTTTGGACGTCTAGAATTCATTGTTTCTAAACTTGCCAAAGTATTAGAAATGGTTTCTTTCCCTTTTTTAGGGTTTTCGTGCATAATATCTAATCCCATTCTATGGTAATTATATAATACATCTCTAAACTCTTTATACGTTGGAGACATTACATTGTCTAAAAGTGCACTTCTAGTTTGGTCACCTCCTTTTGGTGGCTCCCAACCTATTCCATTATTTTGTTGTGAATATCCAACAATTGTTCTTGCTTGTTCATAATATCCTTGTCCACCATTACGAGCAAAAGTATCAGCATCCATTGCTAATATCATATTCACATGAAAAGCAATAACAGAAACCAAATTAGATTCAAATTGAGTAGCACTATAATTAAGGTTCTGAAATTCTAAATATTGAAAATTAAAATCTCTATCGTTAAAGTTATAAATTGGAGATCCATAAGAAGAATTAAACACTGGTCTTGAAGATCTTACTTGTATAGAAGCTTGAAAAGTATCGCTATTATAATCTTCAATATTAATAACCATACTAGCATTAATGCGTTCTTGTGGTGCAACAGATTTATTTGTCCATTTCGTATTATTTACAAACTCTTGTAATTGCTTCTCAAGAGTTTTAAATACTTGTACGTTTTCATTTCCTGTTTGTTGTGCATTAACCACTAAATCACAAATTAATTCCTGAGATGTAGCATTTAGTGTAAAAAGCAATGAGAATATAAATAAACAATTACGCATTTATGAGTTTTAGTATTTCACTTAAAATATCTTTAGCTACTTCAGCTTTAGATTTTAAGTCATAATTAGTAATATCTTCTTTGTTATTTATCAAAGTTACCTTATTGGTATTAACACCAAAACCAGCTCCTTTGTCTTGTAACGAATTTAAAACAATTAAATCTAAATTCTTATTTTTTAGCTTTTTAATTGCATTTTCTATTTCATCATTAGTTTCTAAAGCAAAACCAACAAGTATTTGTTGTTCTTTTATTTGACCTAGCGAAGCTAATATATCTTTGGTCTTTTCTAACTCTAAGGATAACGTAGTATCTTTCTTTTTTATTTTTTTGTCTGCTACATATTTTGGTTTATAATCTGCAACAGCAGCTGAAAGAATAGCTACATCAGAGTTTTCAAAATGATCATGAACCGCATTATACATATCATTTGCACTCACCACAGGAATTACTGTAATACGATCTGTTTTTACTTGCTGATGTGTTGGTCCAGAAACTAAAATCACCTCAGCTCCAAAATTTGCAGCTGCTTTAGCTAATTCAAATCCCATTTTACCACTTGAATGGTTGCCAATGAATCGAACTGGATCAATAGCTTCATAAGTTGGTCCAGCAGTAATTAATACTTTCCTATTATATAGAGGAAGTTCTTTTACAATATGATTCTCAATAAACGTTACAATATTTTCTGGTTCAGCCATACGACCCTCTCCAACTAATCCACTTGCAAGCTCTCCAGATTCAGCAGGAATCATAATATTACCAAAGCTCTCTAATGCTTTTAAAGAGTTTTTAGTCGATTCATGTTTATACATATCTAAATCCATTGCAGGAGCAAAATAAACTGGACATTTAGCTGATAAATACGTTGCCATAAGCAAGTTATCACTATTTCCAGTTGCCATTTTTGACAATGTGTTTGCGGTTGCTGGAGCGATTAGAAAAAAATCAGCCCAAAGACCAAGTTCAACATGGTTATTCCAAGTATCATTTTCATCATCGTCGTTTGTAAACGATGATAATACTGGGTTTTTAGATAATGTTGATAATGTAAGCGGTGTTATGAAGTCTTTTGAAGCAGGTGTCATAACTATTTTTACGTTAGCACCTGCCTTAATGAATAGCCTTACCAAAGAGGCTGTTTTATATGCAGCAATACCAGCAGTTATGCCTAGTAATACGTTTTTGCCGCTTAAAATAGACATGATTTATTCTGCTTGAGAATCTTCCTCTGTATTTCTATAATAAATTTTATCTTTTAACCATTCTTGAACAGCTAAAGCATGTGGTTTTGGAAGTTTTTCATAAAACTTAGAAACTTCAATCTGTTCTTTGTTTTCAAAAATTTCCTCTAAACTGTCATTGTAAGTAGCAAATTCTTCTAACTTATCAATCAGTTCTTTTCTAATTTCAGTGTTAATTTGCTCTGCTCTTCTTGATATTACCGAAATTGCTTCGTAAATGTTTCCTGTTGGAGCATCTATCGCATTTCTATCATACGTTACAGTATTTACTGGAGCATCTACCTTCTTTAAATCCATCTTTATATTAATTAACTTTTTGAATTATAACCTTGTAACAATGCATTTAAATCTTCATGCATTTTATCTGCTTCTTCACTATACTTTGATTCAACAAATGCTTTTTTAAAGGAGTTGTAGTAAGTGATTGCATCTTTTAAACGTTGTTCTTTTTTCCATTCAACACTATTTATTGCCATTTTGTAAGCAGAATCTAATCTGTAATACATAGCATCTTCTTTTAAAGAAGTTCCAGGGAAATCAATTACAAAATTATCAAATGCAGTAATTGCAGCTTGATAATCTCTACTATGAGGACCTGTTTTGTTGTATTCTTTAGCGATATTGAATGCTTTTTTTTCTAATTTATAATCCAATTCTTTTACCAATACATTTGCATCAGACAAATATTCTGAATTAGGATACGAATTAATAAATACTTGTAATTTTTGAATAGCTTCAACAGTTTCTTTTTGTTCTTTTGAAAAAATTGGAGATAAATGATAGTAGCTCTTAGCTCCTAAAAACGCTACCTCTTGCACTTTTTCACTTTCAGGATATGCACTTACAAAACGCTCCATTTGATAATTTGCTGTATAGTAATCTTTCATTTCGTAAAATGTTTTAGAATACATATACATTAATTTCTCAGCTTGTGGCTTCCCTCTATACTTTGGTACAATTTGCACAAACAAACGATTTGCCTTATTGAACTTACCAGCATCATAGAGATCAGTTCCCATTTTAAATTTTTCTGAAATTTCTTCAGATTTAAGGGCCTTTTGATATTCACTACATGAACTCAATGCAATAAAAACTATTGCGATGTAAAAAAATTTCTTCATAATTTTAAACAGACTGCAAAAATAGGTATTTCAAACGAATTTTAAAACAATTATTTAGTGCTAAAATATAACGAGATTATAGGATGCTAAAACGTTTAAGGTATATTTAACTTTTATAGTCAGAAATGTATGCTTTTATTCTTGATTTTAAATCGCTAGAAGCCTTTACTAATGGCAACCTTACAGAATCATTACATAAACCCAAACCATTAAAAACAGCTTTAATTCCAGCCGGATTATTTTCTTCAAATATCATGCTAGTTATATCCATAAAATCAAAATGGAATTTATAAGCTTCTTTTGCTTTACCTTCTAATCCTAATTGAATCATTGCTGAAAAATCTCTTGGAAAAGCTTGTCCTAGCACAGAAATAACACCTGAGCCTCCTGCCAATACAATACCTAATGCCAAATCATCGTCTCCTGAAATAACTAAAAAATCATCTAGTTTATCTTTTAAAAGCTCCAAATATTGTTGTTGGTTATTTCCAGCTTCCTTTACGGCAACAATATTATCAAAATCTCTTGCAAGCCTTAATATAGTTTGAGGGGTCATGCTTTTTGCTGTTCTGCCTGGCACATTATATAATATTATTGGAATTGGCGATGCTTCAGAAATTGCTTTAAAATGCTGATAAATTCCTTCTTGAGTTGGCTTACTATAATATGGAGACACAGATAATAACGCTGATATACCACTTAAATCTGTATTATTAATCTCACTAATTACTTCAGCAGTATTGTTGCCTCCAATTCCCAAAACAAGTGGCAATCTATCATTATTAACTTCTGATATTACTTTTACAATCTCTTTCTTTTCAGATTTGTTCACTGTAACACTTTCTCCTGTTGTCCCCATTATAACAAGATAATTAGTTCCGTTATCAATATTGAAGTTCACAATGTTTCTTAACGCAGCAAAATCAACATTTAAATCTTCTTTAAAGGGTGTTACAAGTGCTACTCCTGTTCCTATTAGTTTATTCATTTTAAATTTTACTAAATACTTTTAAGTATTTTATTAACTCGTTTTTAAATATATTTATTTGATTTGGATCAATATTTATTATAAAGTCATAAAGTCTTTCATCTTTATTTGAAATTCCTATTTTAAAATTTGCTTTTGATAAAGTCGTAACCATGTTTAACTCTAAATTATCATTTTGATAATAACTAATTAAAGCATCAAAGGGTTCGTTTACAAAATCCACCAAATCCACACCTTCAACCTTTCCTTTCCAACTGAAATTTTCTGGATAAAAAAAGGCGTCCCAACCATTAGGTCTTGATTTTCCATCATCAATAAATGCAATAAACTTTACTCTATTCTCATTAATACCAATGCTTTTAAAAATATCCCTAACCTCATCGTAATTTTTAAACTCATCATGATTAAAAATCACACCAACAGATTTAATAGGTCTAGCATCAACAGATGATTTTCTATTATTCAATATATTGTTAATATATTTTTGGTTAGATTTTTTCTTTAATCGTTTAAAAAACATTTAATTTTATACTTTGCACAAATGTAATAAACATGTCAGAAAAATTATATTGAAAAACAACATATTAATGAACTATAAATATTTAATGTTGTGCATTTGCATAGCTTGCTTCATGTCTTGCAAAGAGGAAATGCATTTAGAAAGAATTGAAGGCAAACGATTGGAAATCAACGACTCTATAATTGGAGTTTCAAAAATTGAAGATTTCATTACGCCTTTCAGAGAGCATGTTAATAAAAATTTAGATAGTGTACTAGCATATGCTGTTGACACTTACTCAAAAACTGATGGTGATCTTAATACTGCTATTGGCAACTTAATGGCTGATGCTGTTTTAGAAGAGTCAAATCCTGTTTTTGAATCTAGAACTGGAAACAAAATTGATATCGTATTGCTTAATCATGGAGGTATTAGAGCCATTTTATCAAAAGGTAATATTACAGCTCGCACAGCTTATGCCATTATGCCATTTGAAAATAGTGTTGTAGTAACTGAACTAAAAGGCTCTGACATAAAAGATATGGTCACTTATTTGCAAAAAGCCAAACGTGCCCATCCTATATCAGGTTTAACCATTAAATTAGATAATGATTATGAACTTGTAGAAGCCAAAATAAACGGAGAAGTTATAGACGAAACAAAAATGTATTATGTTGCTACAAATGACTATTTATATAGTGGTGGCGATCGCATGGATTTTTTCAAGAAAAGTGACACTTTGCACGTTTTAGATTACAAAATAAGAAATGTACTTATTGATTATTTCACGAAATATGATACTATTAACCCAGTAATTGATAACAGATTTATTAAAACTAATTAATATGAAAAGAAGAGCGTTTGTACAACAATCAGCAGCAGGAATAGCATTAGTAGGTTTAGGAAGTTTATCATTACAATCTTTCGTGCCAGCTCAACGAAAAATCACCATACTTCATACCAATGACGTTCATAGTCATATTGATCCTTTTGGACCAAGCGATGGAAGAAACGCCAATAAAGGAGGTGTTGCGCGCAGAGCAAGTTTAATTGATTCAGTAAGAAAGGAAAACCCAAACACATTACTATTAGATGCAGGAGATATTTTTCAAGGCACTCCATATTTTAACTATTATGGTGGAGAATTAGAATTTAAGCTTATGAGCATGCTTAAATATGATCTTGCCACTATAGGAAATCATGATTTTGATAATGGTATTGAAGGGCTATACGAGCAGATGCCTAATGCAAGTTTTGAGTTTGTTTCTGCAAATTATGACTTTTCAAATACCGTTATGGACACTCATGTTAAACCTTACAAAACTTTTATTAAAGAAGGTGTTAAGATTGGAGTTTTTGGATTAGGAATTGAACTAAATGGGTTAGTTATTAAAAAACAATATAAAGAGACTGAATACCTTGATCCAATAGAGATTGCTCAAGATATGAGTAGAATCTTGAAGGAAAAAGAAAAGTGTGATTTAATTATTTGTTTATCGCATCTTGGCTACCACTATAAAAATTTACCTGACAAAGCATCAGATCTTAACTTAGCAAGAGCCACAAGAAATATTGATTTAATTATTGGTGGTCATACTCATACTTTTTTACCAAAGCCAACAATAGAGAAAAATGCTGATGGTGAAAATGTTTTAGTAAATCAAGTTGGATGTTATGGCCTTTATTTAGGTAAAATTGATTTTTATTTTAATAGAGATAAAACCAAGACTTCTGAAGGCACTACAATAATTGTTTAGTAAGATTTTTATTTATTACAGCTATAATACTTTTTATGCATAAAAAGGTATACCAAATAATTGGAAATATAATTTAAGTTTCCAAATTCTTCATTGAAGCTCTATTATAAGCTTCGTTTCTAGAATAATTCATATTAGATTGAATATAGAAAAAACAAAAAGCAAAAATTAATAATACAGAATAAGTAACATTTAATATGTTTTTATCTGAGACATAAAAATATGCCACTTGCATTACTTCAGAGAATACAATACACAAAGCACCTAACAACAAATTCATTGCTTTTTTTGAATCTCTACTTATATAGTTAACAAGAGTAACTGTTAATAATAACATAACGACGATATTATAAAATATCTCAATAGAATAATCTAGCCATCCAGAAAGATAATCGCTTTTCACAGCAATCTCTGACACTAAATAAACGCTATATATATCAAGCACCAATAGTATTATTATATGAACAGGAAACCTGTTTATAACACTTTTAAAGTTAATTGATTTTAAAACCTCTAATATTAAAAAGATATAAGCAGTTATATAGCATAGGTTTCCACCATAATACAAAGTATTATCCACAATTACTGAATAATAAGCAAAATAAGCAAATACACCAGAAAATTCAGTTAATGAATAAAAGAGTAAAAAATAAAAGAAATAATTACTTTTAGATTTTCCAGAAACACAATATAATACAGTTAACAATGGTAAAATTAGCCCTCTTACAATACCTCCAAGTAATTCCACTTGAAAGATTTCAAAGCCAATAAAACTAATTGTCAATGCAATTATTATCCCAGAAAGTAATCTACTCTTTTCCATAGTTGCGCAGTTATTTGAAACAAATATATTACAAAATTTTACATATAAACGATGTAAAATGCATTTTGTCGATGATTTAGCTTAATTTAGAATTATTCTAAATAATTAAATTAAGGAAATCCTTCTCAGAAATAATAAAAATATTAAGTGTTTCTGCCTTAGTTCGTTTACTTGGTCCCATTTTATCTCCTGCGACTAAAAAAGTAGTTTTTGCAGAAATTGATGACGACACTTTCCCTCCATTATCTTCGATAAGTTTCTTCAACTCATTACGAGATACAGATTCAAACACTCCTGAAACAACAAAAATCTGTCCTTTTAGCTTATCAGTTTGATTTGCTAAAACATCCTCAGAAAGAGTTAATTGTACACCAAATGACTTTAATCTATCTATAATAGATTTATTTTCTTCTGAAGTAAAGAAATCAACTACACTTTCAGCTATCCTAATTCCAATTTCATCTACTGTCACTAAATCAATGATAGTGGCAACTGCTAATGCGTCTATACTCTTGTAATGCTTGGCTAATTTTTTAGCTACAGTTTCACCAACATAGCGTATTCCTAAAGCAAAGAGCACACGCTCAAAAGGAATTTGTTTTGATGCTTCAACACCATTTATTAAATTTTCTGCACTTTTTTCAGCCATTCTTTCCAATGGCATCACTTGCTCTTTTGTTAATTCATATAAATCTGAATAATTCTTTATTAATCCTTCATTAACTAAAAGCGCGACCGTTTCTCCTCCCAAACCTTCAATATCCATTGCTTTTCTAGATATAAAATGCTGAATTCTTCCTATAATTTGAGTATTACAACCGTTATAATTAGGACAATAATGTTTAGCATCTCCTTCTTGCCTTACCAATTCTGTATGACATTCTGGACAATGTGTTATGTATTGTGTTGGTTCAGAATCTACTGGTCGTTTAGTTAAATCTACAGCAATTATTTTTGGTATGATTTCTCCGCCTTTTTCTACAAACACCTCATCTCCTACTCTAATATCCAGTTTTTCTATTTGATCAGCATTGTGCAAAGAAGCCCTTTTCACTGTAGTTCCTGCTAATTCTACAGGTTCTAAATTTGCCACAGGAGTAATCGCTCCTGTACGCCCTACTTGATATGTAATCTCATTTAACTGCGTTGAAACCTGTTCTGCTTTAAATTTATAAGCCATTGCCCAACGTGGTGCCTTTGCTGTATAACCCAACTCTTCTTGTTGTTGTAAATCGTTGACCTTTATAACCACACCATCAGTTTCATAAGGTAAATCGTATCTGTGTACATTCCAATAATCAATAAACTGAAAAACTTCATCTATAGAACTTACCAACTTGGCTGCATTAGGAACTTTAAATCCCATTTGTCTGGCACGATCCAGACTTTCAAACTGTGTGTTAATTCCTAATTTTATTCCAGTTATATTATAGAGTAAACATTCTAATGGACGTTTTGCAACCTCAGCACTATCTTGAAGTTTTAAGCTTCCAGAAGCCGTATTCCTAGGGTTTCTATAAGGCTCTTCTCCTATATCGATGCGTTCTTCATTCATTTTATTGAAACCTTCAAAAGGCAATACAATTTCACCACGAATATCAAACTTTGGTGGATAATTTCCTTTTAATTGTAAAGGCACTGATTTAATGGTTTTCACATTAGCTGTTACGTTATCTCCTTGTGTACCATCTCCTCTAGTTACTGCTTTAACAAGGCTTCCATTTTCATAAGTCAAACTAATTGAAGCGCCATCATACTTTAATTCACAAGTATAATACACATCACCATCAATCATTTTTTTAATACGTGTTTCCCAATCCAATAAATCTTCTTTTGAATATGAATTGTCTAATGAATACATTCTGTGTTCATGAACAACAGTCTCAAAATTTTTAGTTACTGCTCCTCCGACTCTTTGCGTTGGTGAATTTTTCTGAGCTAACTCAGGATGCTTCGCTTCAAGTTCCTGAAGCTGTTTTAACTTTATATCAAACTCATAATCACTTATTGTTGGATTATCTAATACGTAATAATTATAATTATACTGACGAAGTTCGTCACTTAGAGTTTTTATTTGTTGTTGAATATCCATGAAATAATTTCAGAAAAAGTTATCTTTTTAGGCTATATTTAAAGCTTCTAATATACTAAAATGCACTACAAAAAAACACTCATAGCTCTGGTTTTTATAAGCTTTTTATTCAACTGTAAAGAGCCTGAAATTTCTACTTCTGAAGTATTAATAATTCCGAAACCTTCAGAACAGATAATTAATGAAGGTCAGTTTATTTTAAACGCTTCAACTGGAATTCAATATAATGATACATTCAATATTTCTGTTAAATTTCTAAAATCTTATATAGAAGAAGGAAGTAATATTAAGCTCGAAAATAATAACCTGATTTCGTTCATTAAAGATGAAACTTTAGCAGACGAAGGTTATTCACTAGAGATTCTCTCAGATAAAATAGAAATAAAAGCAAAAACAGACCAAGGTGCTTTTTACGCTGTACAAAGTTTACGACAACTTTTGCCAGCTGAATTTGAAAATGGTTCATATTTAAAAAAGGAAATTGCAATTCCTTGTGTTATAATTAAAGATAAACCTCAATTCATTTATCGAGGCATGCATTTAGATGTTGGTCGACATATGTTTTCAGTAGATTTTATAAAAAAATATATTGATGCTTTAGCCATGTTAAAAATGAATACCTTTCATTGGCATTTAACTGAGGATCAAGGTTGGCGCATTGAAATTAAAAAATATCCAAAGCTCCAAGAAGTTGCCGCTTTTAGAAATGAAACCTTAATTGGTCATTATAGCAATCAACCACATCAATTTGATAACAAAAAATATGGTGGCTATTATACTCAAGATGAGATTAAAGATGTGGTTGCTTATGCTCAAAGTCGTTTTGTAACTGTGATTCCAGAAATAGAGTTACCAGGACACTCACAAGCAGCAATTGCAGCATATCCTGAATTAGGTTGTACTGGAGAGCAAGTTGAGGTAGCTACAAAATGGGGTGTTTTTGAAGAAATTTACTGTCCAAAAGAAGAAACCTTTACTTTTTTAGAAGATGTTCTCGATGAAGTTTTAGCTTTATTCCCAAGCGGGTATATTCATATTGGTGGAGACGAAGCACCAAAAACCAGATGGAAAAATTGTGAGCATTGTCAGGCACTCATTAAAAAAGAAGGCTTGAAAGACGAGCATGAACTTCAAAATTATTTCATTACTAGAATTGAAAAATATATCAACAGTAAAGGACGACAAATAATAGGTTGGGACGAAATTCTTGAAGGCGGTTTAGCGCCAAATGCCACAGTGATGTCTTGGAGAGGCATTAATGGAGCTGTTGAAGCTGCCAAACAACATCACAATGTAGTTATGACACCAACCTCTCATTGTTATTTTGATTATTATCAATCGGAAAATGAAAACGAACCTTTAGCTATTGGAGGATATCTTCCTTTAGAAAAAGTATATGGATTTAATCCTATTGCTGATGAATTGACAAATGAAGAAGCCAAATATGTATTAGGTGCACAAGGTAATTTATGGACAGAGTACGTGCCTACTTCTGAGCAAGCAGAATATATGGTGTTTCCTCGTATATTGGCTATGAGTGAAGTAGTTTGGTCAAAACAAGAAAACAAAAACTATCCAGATTTTGTTAAACGACTTGAGTACTTTCACAAACGCTTAGATGCATTGAACATTAATTATGCGAATCACTTATATGAAATTGAAGGTGAATTGGTTTCAAATGATAACCAAATAGTTTATGAGTTAAAAACCTTAACTAATGAAAAAGATATTCGCTATACCTTAGATGGTTTGGAGCCAACTTTAGATTCAAAAATTTATAAAAATCCAATTCCTATATCAGAAAATAAAAACATAAAAGCAGCTGCTTTTAGCTTAGAAGGTAAATTAGGTAAAACTTTTACACAGAGCATTAATTTACACAAAGCCGTTGGAAAGAAAATCACCATTAATAAAGAACCTCACAAATCTTATCCTGGAAGTGGTGCTCAAGGATTAATAAATGGCATTTCTGGAAGTGATTCAAGATATGGCGATAAAGAATGGTTAGGGTTTTGGGGAGAAGACATAGAGATTACGATTGATTTAGGTGAAGAAACACAAATTAATTCTTTAACAACAAGGTTTCATAATGGACAAGGTCAATGGATTTATGTTCCAGAATATATTATTGTACAATATGATAATGGAAAAGAATCCAAAATAGATATTCCTATTTCTAAGGAATTATTTATTCCAATTCAAATCTTGAATGCGCCTAAATCAAAAACTATAAATATTAAAATTCCAAATTACGGCATTATTCCAGAAGGCAAACAAGGCTCTGGTAATAAGGCTTGGACATTTATTGATGAAATAATAGTAAACTAATATGCATTTAGAAATTTGTGCCAACTCATACAAATCTGCAATAAATGCTCAAGAAGCTGGTGCGCATCGTATAGAATTATGCCAAGAATTGTCTGTTGGTGGCATTACGCCTAGTTATGGTTTTCTCAAGCAAGTAATAGATACATTATCCCTTTCAGTTTTTGTACTTATTAGACCTCGAAGTGGAAATTTTGTCTACACAGATGAGGG